>Ga0209382_10000313_pt1 | contig 78377 bp, 47 predicted proteins | sample SoiMetdeltSBSDD5_FD_187599 | JGI IMG/M metagenome (GOLD analysis project Ga0209382, IMG submission 187599) | Bulk soil microbial communities from a Populus tree surrounding site in Tennessee, USA - Soil MetaG P. deltoides SBSDD5 (SPAdes) (version 2) | ecosystem: Environmental > Terrestrial >... | reverse complement strand
GTCGTCATCGCCACCTTCACAGGCTCACCCGACCCGCGTCAGCACCCTTTCAGGCCAGAACATTCGTTCCTATCCGGACGGTTATCCACAGCGACCAGCAGGAGTCCAGTCACCACGCTGCGGTCTTCCCGTTGCCTTTCAGCCTCCGGCATTCGCTTTTCGGGTCATCCTTCGCCCGCTGGGGATCTCAGCCTTCCTCACGGTCAGCCCACCAGCCCGGCCAGCGCCGCGCTGGACCCCATCGGGATTGCCACGTTCCGCACACGCAAGATGCGACCGGATAGGGTGCCCCCTCGACCCCGGGACGGCGGTGCTCACCCGGCAAAGTCCGCTGCTTCCTTGCCGGCGCCTGCGCTTCACAGCGCCAGTCCTCCTCGGCCCGATACCACATCCCATCTGCGGGCCTCAACGATGACGAGGCAACAACGAGGGTTCACTTACGTTCACCCGCCCGGTCTTTCCCTCACCCGTGGTCCCCGGATGGAACGGGAACCCTTCGGCTTGAACCCTGGGCTTCGCACCCCGCAGTCACCCGCGACGCACGCCAGGGCGGGAACAGGCCCACAAGCACTGGCCTGGGATCATGTCACCGCCATCGCGGCCTCCCATCAACAGATCCACTTAACGTGTGCGACCTCGTGTCGCACGGCAGAGTTCGTACCGTTCCTAAATTTCGACGTTGAGATACGCGAGATTATCTGCACTACCAACGCCATAGAGTCGATCAACGCCCGGCTGCGCCGTGCGGTCAACGCCCGGGGCCATTTCCCCAATGAGCAGGCAGCACTGAAGTGTCTCTATATGGCGCTGATGGGTCTGGACCCCACCGGCCGCGGCCGGGGCCGCTGGACAATGCGATGGAAGGCCGCGTTGAACGCCTTCGACATAGCCTTCGACGGCCGCCTATCGGCCGCGAATCTCTAAAAATCCAGTTACACCAAAGACTTTACAGACCCGCCCCGCCTGGCCCGGCAGGCGTTTGTCGTGCTGAGCCTGTAGCCTGACATCGACATCTGTGGCTGAGGCGCTGGCTGGTTGCGCAGCTCGGGCGGGCACTGGCCGGTGGCCGTCTATTGTGGAGGAGGCGCGCGGTGCGGTGGTTGAAGGGCTGATCGCAGCAGCGGGTCATACGCAGGCAGGCGAAGAAAGCTGCTGCGCGAGCGGGAAAGCGCTGAGCTGCTTCAGTTCGACGCGCGGATGAAGAGCGCCGCCGGCATCGGGGTGATGACCGTTGTTTGCCATTCGCACACGTTTGACTATCTCGAGAGTGTGGTGAAGGGGCATAGCAGCTGGGTTCCGGTCGATCCTGCCCGAGTTGAGCGACTGGACGATGACCTGGTGCGTTTTCCCTTGTCCGGCCTGCAGATCGTGGTGTTGCTGTCAGGGCTGTGGCTGGACAGCGATGCCGGTGAGCTCAGGGCCTCGGTGAGCATGGCCGAGCAGGCGATGTGCACCAGGCTTTATCACCTGTTGGGCGGGGCGGTGGATACGGTGTCGCCGTTTGCGGGCTCGGCGCCGCCGGCGTTGGTGATCGCTGACATGGTGTCGGCGGACCTGGATCCGCAGGAGTGATGCAGCCGCGGCGGCCGGCACCGGGCTGGGGGCAGTCCACGTGACGGCTGCTGCCTGGAGGGTTGAGGAAGATCGGGCGAGTGCGCCACGGGATGAAGTCCAGTACATACATATGGCCCGTAACGCTGTTTCGTCACAGTCGGGCTTGTCGGCGTCGCCGGTAGGCCCTCTGCTGGCACGCGCGCGAGCAGTAGAGGACCGGCCGTCCGGCACGGTGCGGGTCGATTGGCGCTGAAAGGTTCTCGCCGCAGCCCACACAGGTCGTGTTGTGGGATTTCATCACAACGGCGCGGGCTCGCCAGGCGCTCTGCCGACAGGCGTTTGAGCAGTACCGGGCCAGCCGGTGCGCGCCGGCTGGCAGCGACCGGTCGCACTTCGCACAGGCCGCGCCCTCTGCGCCGGACCCGTTACGGGTTTTCGTCACGGCCGCAGCCTGGTGCCGGGCGCGCAGGATCGGCACCACCCAGCCGAGGCTGTAGCCGAACCGCTCGCCGACGATCGCCTCGTACTCGGCCAGCTCATCCGCGCCGACCGCGCGGAAGTCGAGCTGGTCGGCTCGGTACCATGCCGCGTCGCGAGCCCATCCGGCGGCGTCGGTCATTGCGTCCAGGTCGGCGTCGCCGTACTCACCCGCCGCGATCGCCCGGTCCAACGCCAGCACAAGCTGGGCGTCTGACAGTTCCCGGCGGTAGGCGAACGCCAGGCCGCGCAGCGGGCGTCCAGTGCCGATCCACTCGGCTGCCTCCTGAACGTAGTCGCGTATCTGGCCCACAGTCGGCCCGCCATGCCAGGCGACTACCCAGGAGCCGTCACCGACCCGGCGCGAGGCCCGCTCGTAGACGACCTCCACATCCGGCCAGCGCGGAGACGCCAGTTCGGTAACGCCACCGGCGTGCGCGTAGGCGATGTCCTCTCGGCCGGACAGCAACGAAGCGAGCGTCCGCGCCGCTGACGACACCGAGGTCACCGCCTATCGCCCCCAATCCGTAACGCGATTACATCACACGATACGCCGGACGGCTCAGGCATTGGCGTCACGGATCGGGCTGGACATCTAGCCCGTTCGTCCAATAACCGGCCGGTGGCCTGGACGCGGCCACGGCGGTTGATGTGGACTGTTCATCCTCGCTTCCTCAGCGACTGCCGGAGGAGGCCAAGGGTGATCTAGAAAGTTATCCGCGCGAAGACCTGTTGAGGCAACTTGGTTTTCCCGTGCCCAAGATGCCGCGCTCAGAGGCGATGCCACCTCAGCCTCGGGAAATGGTTGAGCGTCCGCCCCACAAAGCGTTTGAGCCGGAGTGGGAGCCACCGCCACTGCCCGACCTGTCGTCGCTGCCTCCTGCGCGGGGGTGCGGGAGACCAAATCAGATGGAGAAGAAGGCCGCGCGCAAGGTATTCGAGGCAAGGCAAGCCGAAAAGGCGTTACGCCACAGGGAACCGAAGGAGAATCCGGGCCGGGCGGTGCCGCGAAGAAAGCCGACCGCGCATCGGGCCCTTCACCAGACGCAGGATGCCGAATAGCCGAGAAAGGTCGCGACCTCGACTGCGTAGATTGAGGCGGCTATCAGGCTGGCGTACCATTTCCTCATGCCCGAGCCGACTGGAACGATGGACACCGAGACCTGGGCTGCCCTGACTCACCAGCTGGAGGATCAGGTGCATGGTTCGCCGGTACCCGACGAGCACCGTACGGCCGCCCGCCGGTGGGCACGGTCGGCGATGATGAGGATCAAGGCCGACCGGCAGACTCCCGAGCACAAGGCCGCCCGCGCCCGCGCGCTCGGCGAGGCGGCATGACCGACGACTCCTACGTCCGTCTTCTCCTTGACGCATCCGCCATCACTTCCTACGGGGTTAGCGCCGCCGTGGGCGAGCTGTTGCTGCAGTTGGAGCCCGAGGAGGTCATCCCGCACGACGATGACAGCCTCGATCCCGACGAGTGGCTGTCGTTCGGTATGACAACCTTCTGCCTTGCCGAGGCGATCGCTGCGGGCTACGCGCTGGAGTACCTCGAAACGCTGCGAGCGCACCACCGGGCGGTCGAGATCGCGCCCACTGGGTCCTGGCGCGAGTTCGGGCTCTACCTCAAGCACAACGGCGCGTGGACCAATCTTCACCACGCCTACCTGGTCTGGCTGGCATACCACCTCGACGCCTACGTCGTCACCCGCACGCCTGAGCTCTACCTCGCCAGCGACAAGGACGCGCCGGTCCTGCTCCTCGAGGAGCCGTGGGACCAGTAGCGGCGGGCACCGGCACACCGCCCACCCATGCCAGATGAGCGCAGCCCAGCGCCAAGCCCTGCCCGACGATCGCGTGCTGTCTGTCGCGCAACACAACAGCCACCTCTCTAACGGCTTTCCGAGTTCGGGGTAGCCGTTCTCGCGCAGCCACTGAGGATGTCGACTCTGGCGTACGGTCCGGGGTCGAGCTTCGAGAGATCCACTGTCGTCTCCTTTTGGTGGCTTGGTAGCGCTGGTATCGGCGGGCCTGGAAGCGCAGCTCAGAGCCTCGCGCTCTTCGCCTTGTTGATCGCCTTCTTGGCCTTCTCGATCTGGTCGAACATCCGGGAACGCGCCTCTGCCTGCCCGTTGGTCAGCGACGAGCCGACCGGGGTCCAGTCCGAGCGCAGCCAGTCGGCGGCGTCGCCGAGCGCCTTGTATGCCTGGTCCAGCAGCTCGACGGCGTTGTCGAACATCTGCTCGCGGGTGGGCAACTGGGTCATGGCGGTCAGGCTCCGTTCCTACTCGTCGTTCTCGATGTCCAGGTACAGCGGGTCGACGGCCTGGTGGGCGTCGCCGATCGCGGTGGTGAACTGCCAGACCACCGACTCGGCCCGGGCGATGGCCTGCGCAGCACGCGCGGCGAGGATCTCGGCGGCGGTGAACCGGGTGCCGGCCGGGATGTCGACGTCGGTGCTGCTGGTGGCCAGGTCCGGATCGGTCTCGAAGGCCCGGATCCGGGCGCGGAGCTGGCTGAGCAGCTGCGGCAGCCGGGTGCAGGTGGTGTGCAGGGCGCCGAGGACCGCTGCGGTGGTGTTCGGGTCGGGCAGCGCCTCGCTCGGGCGCTCGATGGTGGCGTGGTTGAGGTAGCGCACCAGCTCGGCGATCTGGGCGGCCGCCGCGGTGGTGTGCTGCCCGGTCCACTGGCCGTACGGGTGCAGGGCCGCGACAAGTTCGTCGGCAGGCAGATCGGCGGTGCGGGCATCAGACACGGTCGGGTCCTTCCGGGTTGTTGGTGAGCTGGGCGCGGATGCCGGCCAGCCAGGCGTTCATAAAGAGCTTCAGCCCACCTCGCTTGGGCATCATTGCTGCCCGCAGCGTCCGGCTCGCCCAGCTCAGGACTTCGCTGCGGGCACGGCGGTCGCCTGGCCGCGGCCCGGCGACGGTGAACGCCGCCGCCAGATCCACCCAGTCCTCGAACGTCACCGCCGGCTGAGTCGCCGAGGCGAGCAGACCCGCGACCTCTCGCGGTGTCCAGCCCTCGTCCAGCTGCGGCATCCACGAGCCGGACCGGTCGGTCCAGTACGCCCGGCGCCCGGGCCGATATTCGCTGGGGACCATCATTCTGAGCGTGAAGTCCCAGCTGGTGTAGTGGACGAAGATGCCAGGAAACAGGCCCGCTGAGCCCAGCCGTTCCACGCCGCCTCGAACCGGCTTTCCATCGCTAGGACAGACTCGCCGCCCGCCCACGCCAGATGAGCGCAGCCCAGAGCCAGGCCCTGCCCGACGATCGCGTGCTGTCTGTCACGCAACACCGCAGCCACCTTCTCCCCCCGGCCTACACCAGCTCGCGCAGGCCCGTGAAGAACGTGCGCACCTCGTCGGGGCTGGCGCCGATGTCGTGGCGCAGCCGTTCCAGGGCCTCGTCCTCGGTGTAGCCTTCGGCGTCCAGCATGTCGCCGCGGCCGAGGATGAGCGCGACGGCCAGGACTTCGCCGGTCGACCAGGCCGGCCAGGGCTCGTCCTCGGCGAGGTTGGCGGCATGGACGGCCTTGGCCAGCCAGTCGGCGTGGTAGCGGTCGCGGTTGCCGCGCGTCTGTTCGGCCAGCCACTGCTGAAGCCCGCCGCGCGGGATGATGATCGGCTTGTCGGGTTGCTGCTGGTCGGTCATGTCGGTGCTGCCGATGGCGTCTCGGACGGCCTCACGAGTGGGGTCAGCGTTGGTGCCGTTCATAGGTTGGTCCGCGGTCAGCCGCTCGGCCGTTGACGATCGCAGGGCCTTTCTCAGCGCCGCCCGCACGGCCGCCACTTCCTCCCAGCTGTCGACCCGGTCGATCAGCTCGATGGCGATCACCTCGGGTGTGGCATCCGGGTAGCTGGTCAGGAAACGTTCGAACACCGTCAGCGCCACGTCCTTGGTGATGTGGGGCGGCACCCTCTTGTTCCACTCCCTCCGCTGCTCCAGCAGCTCGAGCCGGAGCTTGGTGTTGATGCCGTTCATGAGTTTGGTCCTCCTATGATCGTTTCTCGGAGGACCGGCCAGATACGTGCTGGCCGGTCTTTCTCTGGAAGCGCAGGTCAGCCCTGGGTCGGGTCGGCGGGCAGGGCGGTGAGCATCCGTGCCACACCAGCCACGTCGCCGGCCTCCCACGCCTGCTGCAGCCCGACGTCGACGGCATGGTGCAGCACCTCCCACGCGGTACGTGGGGTCATCGCGGCGATGAAAGCCGCGCGTGAGTCGCCATCGGCATTGAGGCGCAGCGCGGTGAACAGCTCCTCGGACACGCGGTGCAGGGTCTGCGTCACCTGTGCGGGCAGCTCGGGGCGCTGGGTGCCGCGGGGAGGTGTCTCGGTCATCAGCGGGTTTTCTCCTTTATAAGTCGTCGGGGCTCAGGCGGAGTGGTCCTCGCCGCGGGCGAGGCGCAGCACCTGCCCGCTTCGGCACCCCCTGGCCGAGCTGATCCTGCACGGTCCCATCTGGATCCGCACCGACGACGGCACCATCTGGCCCATCCCACGCGACTCCTACTACGGCCCAGCCTGGGGCTACAGCGGATCCGGCCCCGGCGCCCTGGCCGCGACCGTCAGCGCCCTGCTCGACGACATTTGCGCCCAGGCCGTCCACGACCTCAACGGCCCACCCGAGCTGGAAGCCACCCTGTCCCGGCCCATCCCCGCCGGCACGATCCTGACCCGCCAGCAGCTGCTCGACGCCCGAGACGGCACCTGGACCTGGAAACCCGAAACCCCCGAGACGTAACCCGCGTCGCGGAAAGCCCCAGAGAGCCCGGCCCGGTACCCCGCAGCTGGGGTTCTCGGCTCTCGGCGGCCGTCCGCCGCGGGCCTCACCTCCAGCGGTTGCTCAGCCGCTCGGGGTATCGCTTCTCAGGCGGCTGGTCGAATGCCCGCGACATGGCGGTTCCACCGTCGCAAGCCTGGATGACCGGCTTGGGAGGTGGGAACTCGAGGTCCGCGAACGCTGCGTGGTCCGGGTTCGCGGCTACCCATAGGTACGCCTGATCGATCAGCTGGCGATTGACGTCGGCGGCGAACTCGGTCGCGTCGTCACCGTTCAGACGCACGTGCAACGGGGCCAGCGACGTCTTGGGGCCGAGGACAAGGATCGATCGCGGGCTGATGGGCAGCGCCACCTCCTCCGCCTGTCCGAGTCCGGGCCGGGACGGGTAGTAGTGCAGGACGTCCCAGTTCCGTCGTCGGCGTCGGCTCGGCCGCTTCGCCGCTTTGATCCGCTGCCTCGTCGTCTTGAAGCACGCCGGCATGTGCCGCACGTGGTCGCCGTCTACGACCAGGATTACCGGCTCGTCGCACGTGATGAGCCGCGGCCGGTCCAGGGTCACCAGCGTGACCGGGCGTCCGTACAGCGTCTCGGCCAGCTTGAACGCGGCGCTCGCCATGTATCCGATGTGGAGGTTCGGGTGCGGCACCACGACCCACTCGGTGGGGTTCCAGAGCTTGCCCTGGTTGACCAGCTTCACCGAGTGGTCCGCCAGCAACTCCATCTCGCGCCGACGGAGCGGCGTGCGAACGACCTGGAAGGACAGGAACAACGCCAGGGCCATGGACTCGCCGGGGTCGAGCTGCCGGACGGGCTGGAACGCCCCGTACACCCGGTTGAGGAGATCACTGGTGCCGGCCTCTAGATCGGCGAGGATGTCCTCGAATCGGCCGTCTTCCTCGCCATCCTTGTTGACGAACGTGTAGAAGTTCTTGATTGCCAGATCGTCGATGTTCCGTAGCGTCATCACGCCGGAGTTGCGGTCCCGCACCAGCACCTGGCTGTTGTCGGCGAACCGCCGGAGGTAGAATCTCGGGACCGTGTGGTGGCGACATCCGACCTTGGCCGCCCGGGGGGCGTTGGCCCAGAACTCGTCAATCGCGCGACGCAGGTTCGGGTCGGCGTCCACAACGTCGTCAACCCATGACCGCCACCAGCGGTCCGAGTCGTCCCTGTCCAACAGCATTGCCGCCGTCCCATCGCATTTGCCCCCTGCCGGCGGCCGACGACCATCGTGCCTCGCTGGCCCGCCGCGATGCCAGTCGATTCCGCCCTCGACGACGTTCAGGGCGCGACGAGTCAGCGTGACCCGTCGCGGTATCCCCCGAAGAGGGCGCCGTTTCGCGGGGGGAGCGTGCAGCGATAGGTGGCGTGCCGGTGTCCCAGAACCCGGGCCCGGCGTAGTGCCTGGCGGATCCGCTCCGCCTCCCGGTCCCGCCGCGTCCACAGCGGACGGTCGAACCTGCCGTACCCGCGTACTCAGGCCCGTCGTCGATCGCACTCGCGGCGGTCACTGTATAAGGCAAGCTCCGTGGGCCTAGCTGCTGAAACCGGCCCTGATCCTGATTCCCCGATATAAGCTCATTTACCGTGAACCAGAATTGTGATCGTCGTCGATGCGGAGATGGACCGTCCGGCCGGTCGCCCGATCTGCAAACGTGGCTGCTGGTGTTCCCCTTCGGCCCCCGTGACGGAGGCACCCCGATGCAGCCTAGATCAACTATTTGGCCCCTGGCCGCATGATCGTTAGGAAACCCTCAAGGCTCCCGTGGGTTCAGCGAAACTGATGGTTCGTCAGCGGGAACCCGAGGGTCCGTCGAGGCCGCTGAGCGTCTGTCGACCCGTGGGTTCGAGCGTACTGGCCACGGCGCGGCGCTCAGCCTGGGTCACCAGGAGGCGTCGGGCGGACCGGCGTAGCGGGTCCGAGCCGTGCTTGAGAGCCATCTCGAGCTGCGGTCGACGCGCAGGCGTTCGGTGGGGTCTCGCGTTTCCCGCCGAGTCTCGTTGTGGTGTCTGGCAGGGTGGTTTCCATGCTTCAGGTGTGCCTGAACGGGGCGCGTGACCGTGCTGAGTGTCAGGGTCTTCCGGTCTCTCCGGCCGAGCTGGCGATTCACGCGGCCGCCGCTGTCGCGGCCGCCGCGCAGGACATCCATCTGCATCCCAAGAATGCTGATGGACTTGACACGTTGGAGGCCGGGCCGGTGGCGGCGTCTGTCTCCGCCGTACGTGCTGCGGTGCCGCACGGAATTCGGGTCGGGGTGACCACCGGGGCTTGGACAGCGGAAAGTCCTGGGCATCGTGCGGAGCTGATCCGGTCGTGGACGACACTTCCCGATCACGCCTCGGTGAACTGGCATGAGGACGGAGCGGAGTTGGTGGCCGGGGTGTTGCTGGAGATCGGAGTCGGGATCGAGGCCGGCATCTACTCGGGGACGGACGCGGCCCGCCGGTTCCGCGCTTCGGCGCTGTCGGGTCGGGTTCTGCGTGTGCTTGCCGAGGTTACCGATACCGACCCGGCCAGGGCAGCTGCGACGGCGCTGGCGCTGGTGGACGATCTTGGTGCTGGCCTGGCGGTCCCGGTTCTTCTGCACGGCGAGGACGGCGGTGCGTGGCCAGTGCTGTCGACTGCGGCTCGTCTGGGACTGGACGCACGCATCGGCATGGAGGACGTCCTTACGCTGCCGGACGGCTCGGTTGCGATGGACAATGCCCAGCTGGTGAAGGCGGCCGTGGCCATCATCCGGCTGCAAGGGGCCAGAATCGACGGTTGAGCGATCCCTCAGCGCACCCATGCGCTGATGGCGGGTACTCTTCTCCTCCCGTGGCCGACGGCCGAGGGGCAGCCCTTAAGTGAGTGTTTGTCGATTCGTGGGTTCGAGCGTGCTGGCGATGGCGTGGCGCTCGGCCTCGGTCTCCAGGAGATGTCGGGCAGCCTCGGCAGAGCGCAGGGCAGTCTTGTCGTCGAGGTCGAAGACCGCCGCGAGGTGGAGCGGGTCCGGGCCGTGGTTGAGGGGCTTCTTCGAGTTGCCGGTCGACTCGCAGGCGTTCGAGGGTGGCGGTCTTGCCGCGCAGGTGCTGGGTGATCCAGACCCCGGAGGCGGGGCGGTTGTCCATGGCGGTGTTGCGGCTGATGATCAGGTGCGGGTTGGCGGTGTCCGGCCAGTGCCGGCGCCGATGGTCTAGCCACTCGGTCAAGGCCTGGCGGGTGAGGTCGTCGAGTCGGCGTGCCCGCCCGCCGATGACGAGGCGGCGGTTGCCGAGGTCGACGTCGTCGAGTCGCATAAGGCGAATCGCCTTCGGGCGTGCGGCGTGGATGGCGGCGAGAGCGACAGCCAGACGGGCGACAGGGGTGGTTGCGGCAGTCAGTGCTTCTTCGATTTCGCTGGGCTGCAACGGGATCAGCTCGCCGGGCTGGTATCTGCCGACACGGACGCGAGAGGTCGGATCGCGAAAGATCGTGCCGGACCTTTTGCAGTGGCGGAACAGTGAACGCAGCGCGGTGAGGCGGTCGTGGCGCCTGCCGCCGGCGGCATCCGCGATGGCGGTGACATCGTCGCGGGTGACTTCCCGCAGGTGGTCGTAGCACGTGGACCACGTTGCCAACGCCGGCAGGGCGTTGTTGAGGTAGACCCAGGCGGTCGGCAGCGCGCGTGGCGCGGTGCGTGGTCCGCCATCGCGTAGTGTGCGCAGCCAATGTTCGACGTCGCGGCGGATGCCGGGCGGGAGGTCGGCCAGCTTGCGCTGGAGCCAGAGGTCGAACGCGGCGGGCCTGTCGTCGTCGAGCAGTCCGAGCCGGTCGAGGATCTCGGCGGGGCGCAGGACTCCCAGGGCTCGACGGCTCAGCGCGGAAAAGATTTCACTGTATCGGATCTTCTCGCCTGTGTGGCCGGACAGCACGATGACCAGGGCTCGGTCGACCTCTCGCAGCACCCACTCGGGCCAGCCGCGGGCCAGTCCCCAGGATCGGGTTTCATACTGGGCGTGGACGAGCCAGGGGTTGGTGAGGTCCGCGTGGCGATCGCGGTCGAAGGCGACAAGGTCGCGGCGGCTTGCGAACAGCGCTGGCTGGACCCAGCCAGGGACCTCCGTGTCGATCGCCGGAGTCGGCGCAGGTCTCGGGGTTCGGCGGCCCTGCTTGCCGAGCTTCGATTGGCCCTTTCGGGCCCGCTGGCGCTGCAAGCCTGCGAGGAACAACTGATGATCGCGGACCCGATGCAGAACAGGAGCCAGCGACGGCGTCCATCCCTGAGCCTTGGCTTCCGCGCCGGCCTGGCACCAGCACAGACGGCAATAGCCTCGCTTCAGGGGCACCAGCCGATGACAGCTGGAGCACGCGCCGATCTCGGGATGCGCCCAACGGAACGAGGTGCACGCCGTGCAACGGCGGCTCGGCAGCAGGCCCCACGCATAGCAGTCCCGGCAGCTGATCGGCGTCGCGGCCGAGCCCCGCGGCCGCCGCTGATTCCCGGTCATGCCGGCGGCAACGATCGACCGTCTCGCCTTTTCGGAACCACCGCGGCGACAGGCGCGCCGACCACCGCCTTCGCCTCCTCCGCAGCGGGGCGGGTCACCTTCTCCGGCTCCGCGAGAAGCAGGTCCGACACCGTGCAGCCGACGACGGCGCAGATCACGTCCAGGTCGTCGAGTTTGACGCTGGACGGCTGCCCCGACCACAGGCCCGACATCTTCCCCGCCGAGATGACCATGCCGTGCTCGGCCAGCATCCGGTGCAGGTCGCTGGCCTTCCAGATGCCGCGCTGGGCGGCAGCCAGCCGCAGGTTCCACTTCAACTCAGCAGCCCTTTCAGCCGGTGCGTGGCCCGCTCGTGCGCAGCGGTCCACGCATCCTCCACATGTGTTCTATGGACATGGATGTAATGCATGGTGGTAGCGATCCAGGAGTGACCGAGGACCTCCTGGATGGAGATCAGATCCAATCCGGCCTGGTAGAGCTGCGACGCCGCATAGTGACGCAGCACATGGGGCGTGAGCGTGTCCGCCCAGCCGGGCAGGTGCCTGGTGGCGGCCTCGCCAAGCCCGCCGCGCAGCGCGTCGTCGCCCACCCGCCGGCAGGTCCCATCAGTGTTCTTGCGTTCCGAGGGGAACAGTGGCGTGCCCGGGCGCATGTGATCGTCGTCGAAGTGGCCTCACACGTCGGAGACGAACCACCCCAACGTTTTCCTAGCGTTGTTGATCAACGGGACTATCCGCTCCCGCGGCCCTGATCCGCGCGAGCCTTTCCCATAGCGGACGTGGACCTTGCCGAACCGGCCGAGGTCCCACTTGACGTCGTGCAGGTCCAGCCGGCATGCCTCGTTGACCCGCAGCCCGATCTCGGCCATCAACCGGGCAGCGGCGTAGTTCCGCGCGGTCGGCGCGTACTTGCGGCACGTAGCCAACTCCTCGCGCCACCCGCCGAACAGTGTGGCGATCTCCGCGTCGGTTGGCGGGATACGCAGCATCGCCTCAGCCCGACCGCGCGGCCGGTTCAACTCGTCGATGGGGCACTCGACCGCGCGGCCGGTCAGGTTATAGATCTCGACCTTGAGCCGAAGCTCCAGGAACAGGAAATACGTCTTCAGCGTCTGCGCCCGCGCCAGCCTGGTGCCCTTGGCTGTGTCGCGCAGCACCCAGCCGAAGTACGCGTCCGCGTCCGACGGCTCCATCTCCCACAGCGGCCGACCAAACCAGGTACGCACCTGCTCCAGGTGGCCGACGTCGTTGCGGATGGTCGCGTCCGCCAGCCCTGCCGAGGCCCGCGCCAGCACGAAGCCCGCCAACGCATCGGTCTCGATGTCGGCGATGTCCTGCGGGCCCGGCTCGGGCCGCGCCGAGCGCAGATCACGAACAACCGCCAGCCTCAACCCGAGCCTCCTCGCCTTCATCAGCGATGCGAAACCTTCACCGCTGACGAGAACGACTCATCGATGCCGAAGAAGCGTCAAAACGATCTATACGTTGTCCTGGCAGCACACATGAGCAACCTGGCCTGGGGAAACAGGATCTGGCAGTCAGAACCCCGACTCAGGAACTCCCGGGTTGTTTCTTATTCTGCACCGGCACGCAAAGTTGGCGGTTGTAGGTGATGAACGCGCCGTGCGCCGGCAGGTGCCCGAGAACCGGGTTGAGGTGCGTCAGCGTGACGGTCTTATTCGAGTTCATCGATGGTCCGTTGAAGGAAAACCCGCAGCGGGGGGGCACCCGCTGCAGCCACCCTTTGACGGCCAGTGGTCCGCCCGGCGAGGCCAATATCGGATCAGGTATCGTATCGACGTCATCAACAATGTCGTGTACGTACTCGACATCGAACATCGAGCTGACGCATATCGGACCTAACAGCAGCCCGGAGTGGGAAGGATCCGTCACGCTATTTCGTAACGCTCGCCAGACGGACCGCTGGCCGGACGGACCGCTGGAAAGATGTGCCCGGCACCTGGGCCGAGTTCCACCGCCATAATCAGCGGCAAGTTTCCGAAGTGGACCGGTGCCTGTTACGGGAACTGGACCGGAGATAGTAAGTGCGAACAGGTGAATTCGGGTTGTGAAAGGTAGTGAAGTGGTCGGGCAGAACATGGATATCGGTGGGCGGTGCGCGGCGGCGGGCGAGGAGGATGTGCGGGTGTGTGTGGGTGCCATGGACGGGGTGGAGGTGATCGATGCGGGCGGCGGTGTGACGACGGGCTGTGTGCTTCATGGGGCGGTGTTGCTGGCCTCGTTGGAGGAGGGCCGGTTGCGTAAGGGCAGTGAGAAGGGTGCCACGATCGCGGCGTATCGGCTTGCGCAGGAGCTGCCGCCGTTCGCGTGGCATGGCGACCAGGCCCGCTTACGTGCAGTGGTGTTGTTGGCCCAGCATGTGCGAGGGCTCGGCGCCGGCGATATCGCTGCGTATCTGCGTGGGCTTGCCGATGGCGCGGCGGTGGAACGGGGTGAAAAGAGCGGATACGACGAGGAGCTGTTCGGCAATCCCGCATATCAGTGCGGGTTGTCGGAAGCCCGCGCGGGAATCAATGATGAGCAGCTTTCGTCGCAGCCGGCGCCAGAGCGGCGCAGGCGGGTGTGGGGATGGCTGACCGACGAGCTGGGCAGCAGCGACGACCCGCACATGCTCGGCCCGGATGACCTGTTCGCGGTCGAGTTCACCGGCGGGTGGACCGCATGGGCCGTCCCACGACCGGCACTCGACGAGGCCGAACGGGCCCAGCAAGCCGCCCGGATCGCAGACAACGTTGCGGCGCAAGGCCGCTGGGCGATCGTGCGGTATCAGGGCCAGGTACTGGCCACGGCCGGAACACTGCCCAAGAAATACGCGCATTTAGGACGCTGCTGCGAGTGAGGGGAGCTGCCCGGAAGAGGCCCGGTTGCCGTGGCGGGGACAGGACGGTCATCGGACTCCAGCTCGTTTCCTATAGAGCTTGGATCGCTTTAGGCCGAAGTTACGGAGTTCTTGATCTCACAAAGGGCTACCAAGCTGCGAAGACGCTGCTGTTGATCGCGCTTGATGTAGCCAGGACGAGTTGCGTCTGTCCACACCGGATGTGTGATATTGGTGCCACGATCGCGACCGGCCAGCCCTCGTCGGCTGTGCCGGCGAACGTGTTGTAGCCAGAACGGCCTTCGGCCGATAACTTCGTTTTCCCAGGCCATCTTGCGGATTTGCGGTCCAACATCAACTTAACTTCGGTTTAGGCTTGGCGGCCGTGATCAGTGGCGCACGCGACTACCCCGAAGGTGATCTCACCCGGCAGCAGATCGCTCTCATCCGCGAAAACATTGAAGCCGTCTACGACCGGATCACCGAGGTCGTCGACATGCTTTGCCAGTACGCCGATGCCGGCGGCCAAGATTGGCAGACGTGGAATACGTTGCTGACCAACGGTTTGACCCGGGCGGCGATGAAGATGATGGTGACGTGTGCCGGTGCGGTGCACCCCGACTGGCCGGCCGCTGCCGACAAGGCCATCGCGAAGGCCGCCGGGCAGACGGTCAAAGACGGGGTGCTGCCCGAGACGGTCCACCGCACCCTGGCCACAGGGGTACTGCTGAACGTATGGCAGGCCGGCGCCCACTACCTCATCGATCCAGACAGCTGGCAAGACCTGCTACCTGCGGTCGTCATCGGCGCTGTGCGTAACGCGCCCCACGTCAACGACGACCACCTTATGCAGCGCTCACGCGATCAAGAGCGCTACCAGTAGTCAGGCCAAAGTCCCATCCTTGATCACCTGACTTCAGGTAATGCTGATTATCTGAAGTGAAGTCCCGATCCAGCTTCAGATAATGCGGCCACGACCTGCCCGGAACCTGGCCGGATCGACTTCAGATAACACGGCCCTCAAGATCTACGGCGGGTTCCCGCGTACTCCGGTCGTCTCCCTGATGCGGGCCGCAGCCCCCGCGCCGGGCCGGAGGCAGAGCGCGGGAGGGGGGCTTAGCCCGAAGTTACGTTGATGTTGGACTGTGGGTTCACAAGATGAGCAGCACGATCGGGGGTCCGGCCGGGCGTTCGGGGCTGGCCAGGTAGGCGTGGAAGCGGTTACCGTCCGATGTGGACAGCTCGAGTTCGGTTCCGCTGACCGGGATCTCACCGCCCGGAGCCAAGGGCACGGCGGCGCCTTCGTCATAACACACGTCGGCGATCATAATCTGTGAGTGACCGGGTTGGGTTTGCTGGTGCGCGATACCGGGCCGTTGCCGGACGCGGTGGAGCTGGTGAAGGTCGCCGAAAACCTTGGCGTTGACGAGGTTTGGCAGACCGAGGTGGGGCCGCGGCGCGACGCCTTGGTCGCGGTGACCGCGTACCTTCAGGCGACCCAGAGGGTACTGGTCGGGGTCGGCGTCACCAATGTGTGGACCCGGCTACCGCCGGCGCTCGCCGGTGCCGCGGCCACCATGGCCGAACTCGCACCACGGCGGGTGGCGTTGGGCATCGGCCCGTGGTGGGAACCGGCCGCCGCGAACCATGGCGCGCACCGGCATCGGCCGGTCACCGCGATGACCGACGCCGCACGGATCATCCGCGCCCTGCTGACCGGCGAGACGGTTGACTACCACGGCGAGGTCTTCACCGCCCATGACCTGCAGCGTCCCGCGGTCAACGTTCCGCTCGTCTTCGGCGTGACCGGTCCGCGGTTGACCCGGCTGGCCGGTGCTTTGGCCGATGGTCTGCTGCTCAACTACGGCACACCCGTGACCGCCGTAGCAGACCGGCTCGCTCTGCTCCGCGCGGGCGCACTCGCCGCCGGCCGGGAACCGGCGGCGATCAGCGTTCGCGCCCTCGTGTGGTGCGCCAGTGGCGATCGGATGCCGGTACGCCGGCTGCTAGTGGCCCGCCCGGACCTGCTTCGCGCCGCCGGCATGTCCGATGAGGACGCCCACACGCTCTCGCGTAACGCCATCGGCGCGCCCGAAGGCGAGCAGGCGTGGCTTGCCGCCGAGGTCCCGGAGGCGGCGGTCGACCTGGTCGCCGCGGCTGGCACCCCGGCACAGATCCGCGCCGGAATCGAGCGTTTCCAAGCGGCAGGTGCTGGCACCGTCGTCCTGGTTCCGCTCAACGATCCCGTCGCCTGCCTGCGTGCGGCGGCTGGCGAATAACCCGGCCTCGCCGGCCACCCCTCGCAGGTTTCCTGGTCAGCCCATATCTGCGCGAGATCAACCTGCACATCCTCACCGGCATCTGCGCCGGCCTGCACGGCCAACGCCGAGGTCTACGGCAACTACCGGGTGTTACGTGGCGGTGGCTGGTTCGACGAACCCTGGAGCTGCCGGGCCTCGGTACGCCGCCGTAGCCACCCCACCCTCCAGATTGATGACCTGGGATTCCGCCTCGCACCCTCGATTCTGCGTTAACAACACGCGAGGTGGCCAACCATCTGAGAAGAACGGCTCCGCCTGAAGTATGTGGCCGTGCTTGCCGCCGGAGCGGTCTCTGACGACTACGCCATCACCCGATCAACGTCCCGCCCCGTCGACGACCGCCGGAAACGTCGGCTCTGCATCAGCGCTGGTCAGCCATATCCGTTGGTTTTTTCGCCAGTGCTACCGGAACCCCATGAGGCGCAGCAGCTCCGCGACCGGGCCGCCGACGGCGAGAAGAAATCCAAGCTGGCCAAGGAATTCGGCATCAGCCGCGAAACCGTCTACAGCTACCTGCGTGCCGAGCCTGCTGCGGAAAGTCGATCTTCAGCTTGATCCCCGGTGGCAAGATCGTTACTAAGACCCCTAGCCAGACAGAAGTGCCGTCCCTCGACACGCCCTGAGCATAAGTTACTCGCGAGTTACTTGGTGGCTGGGGTCGATCCTGTTGGCCAATTCGGTTATGCGGCAACGGCGCAGCTGAGCTTTTCAAGGCGGCTGGTCCGGCCTCGTTCGAGCAGTTGGCCGGCCCAATAGTTGTGCAGGCGGATCAAGTTGAGCGCGACGGCGGAGAACACGTGCTCAAGGTGGGTTTTCGCCAACCCACGGTAGCGGGACTGGCGAATGCCGGTGACGGCGACGGCCTGGTAGATGCTGCACTCTACACCGCAGCGTCGCGCGTAGCGGGCTTGCCAATCATCTTCGGCTTGTTCGGCACGAGCGGCGGCTTGGGCTTCATACGCTTCGCGAGGCAGGATGCCCAGCTGGCGGCCGTACCGGCCGGGTGTCGTCGACGCCGGGGAGCATTGCTGGACGACCGGGCAGGCGTGGCAGGTCGGGCCGTCGAACTTGACGTTGATCGTTTCGGCTCCCCGGTTACGCGCTGGGTACCACCCGACGCTGGGTTTCCCGCCGGGGCAGGTGGCCTGCTTGGCGTCGAAGTCGATGGTGAAGCAGGTCAGGTCAAAGCCTGCCTTGGCACGGGCCTGGGCGGAGTTGCTGGTCATCAGCGGAGTGACGAGAGTGATTCCGTAATCGCGCCGTGATGAGGCGATCAGCGCCGCCGAGGTGTAGCCAGAATCGACATAGTGCTCGCCTGGTATCAGGCCCCGCTGCTGTAGTGCCTGGTGGATCGGGGTGGTCATCGCCTGGTCGCTGACCGTCGAGGCGGTTGTCGCGACATGGGTAACGATGTTGAGTTCAGAGGTTGCCGTCTCGCCGGGGAGGTCGCAGGTTTCGGAAACGTGCACCTTGAAGCCGTTCCAGATCACCGCGCCGCGTTCCTTTTTGGACCAGCGGACATCCAGATCGTAGGGAGATGTCAGCCGGATCTTTCCTGGTGGCAGGCCATGATTATCGGCTTCCCGATGCGTGATCGACTCTTTCCCTTGCGCATCGACACAGAGGGTAAAGTTCTGCACCAGCACTATGCGCAGCACCTCGACGGCGGGAAGCTGGTCGAGGCCGGCGGGCGCATCATCGGCGTAGACCGCGGTCAAGAGCGTGAACCCGTCAGCGCCGAAAGTGCGGGCCAGCTCAGCGCGCTGCGTTCTGGATCGAGGCAGCATCCACGAGCCCAGCCGGGCCGGGTAGCGGCGAGCCCATACCGGCAGGTCGATGACCCCGGCCAGCCAATGCGGTGCCGCGCCGGCAAGCGCTTGCAGGCAGGCCCTCACCGCTTCGCCTGCCAGCTCCACCCGGCCGAGGTCGCGGATAGCGGCGAACACATGGGTGGAGTCGGTGCGCTGTTTCCCGCCCGCCTTCACCAGCCCCAGCTCACCGAGGCGTGCCAGCAGCACATCGAGTACAAGCTCGGTCAGGCCATGCTCGACCAGCCGGGACCGGAACTCGCAGAGCACGCTGAAGTCGAACCCGGATCGTCGAGTTCCAACCCCAGGCAGTACTTCCAATCGATACGGCCACGGACTGCCTCCGCAGCTTGCCGGTCGGTGAGATTGGACGCGAACTGCAACACCGTCACCAGCGCAAGCTGACCCGGAGACAGTCCCGGCCGGCCACGCGTGGCGAACGCGGCGGCGAACTGCTCATCGGTGAACAACTGACCGAGCTCGTCGCGCACCCGCATCGCCAGTGTCGGCTTGGCGAACGCCGCCCGGGCCACCTTGGCTGTTGTCACTGGAGGGTCAGGCAACCCACGCGGACTCATCGACACCAGAACCCCATCTGCTCGCCGGATCATGAAGGCGAGACCACACATGGGTCGTATCGCCTTCAATACCATCGACGATCAAGGTTTATCGATCCGAATTGGCCAACAGGATCGGGGTCACGTACCCAAGCACTGGGCCGATTAGCGTCCGGTCAGCCTGGTGGTGCCCGTCAGTGCCAGCAGGCCGTGCAGTGCTTGGTCCACGACGTCATCTAGGTCTCTCTGGTCGCCGTCGTCGAGCGACAGCTGGAGCAGGTGCAGTTCGGTGCCGCTGGTCTTGCAGTCCGCCCTGCCCACCAAGCGGGTGCCGTGCAGCAGCGGCATCGCGTAGTAGCCGTAAACCCGTTTCGCGGCGGGCTTGTACGCCTCGAGGGTGTGATCGAAGCCGAACAGGCGGGTCAGGCGTTTGCGGTACCAGATGAGGTTGTCGAACGGGCCGACGAACCGCACACTGCTCACGGGTGTGTCCATTGCGGACAGAGCTTCGGGGTGTGCCCAGGCAGGGGTTTTCCAGCCCTGCACGCCGACTGGCTCCAGCATCGTGTCCGGTAGCGCCTGCGTGGCGAGCTTCTTGTGTATGCGCAGGTAGTCGGCCAGGTCGTCGGCGGTGGCGACGCCGAGCACCCGGCCGGCCTTTTCCAGTAGCCGCGCGAGCGCTTGCGGCTCGGCGACCGGGCGGCGATGCCCGGCGGGGATGACGCGTTCGGGCAGGTCGAAGACGCGGTTCCAGCCGCGGCGGCGCACACAGGCCAGTTCACCTGTCCACACCAGATATTCGACCGCGAGCTTGACCGGTCCCCATGCCCAGCCGCTGCCGGCCTTCTCACCTGCGCGCAGTTCGGTCATGGTCTGCGGTCCGTCGCGTTCGACCTGTTTGAGCAGCCGGTTCAGGACTGATGGGTCGGTTTCCCAGTCGGTGCGCGCCCGGGTGTGCTCGCGGCGGAACTCCCACAACGGCCAGTCCTCGATAGGCACGAGCGCAAGGGCGTGGGCGGGAGCCTCGAACGCGACCGGCTGCCCGCCCCACAAGTGCTCGTCGACCATGCCAGTAGTCGCGCCGGCAACCCGTGCGGCGAGGGTGAGTTCGTGCGCGCGGGCCACCGCGTTGATCGCGTCAAGCTGCACGATCCCCAGATGGCGCAACGCCTCGGCCACAGTGGCGACGGTTCTGGTATGCCCGGAGGCGTGGATCGCAACCGTGCGGGCCTGCTCCAGGGAAAGAACCGCCGAGCGGACGGGCCTGCCGGGCGATGTCGTCAGGGTAGGCACGCCATATTATCGCTCACCGATCATGGCGCGGGAGGCTCCGGCGGCAACAATCCATCCAGGACGATGCGGTCAAACGCCGGGGCCTACCCCGCCGCAGGATTACGGTGCACGATGCGGTGGATCGTGCTACGGCCGACCCGGTACTCATCGGCCAGGTCGCCCAGCGAGATCCCGCCTTCGGCATACCGGGTACGGATCGACTTCTGCGCAGCGTCGGATAGCTTGGGCTGCTTGCCTTTCAACTTGCCCTTGCGTTTGGCGACTGCCATCCCTTCGCGGGTGCGCAGCCGGATGAGGTTTGCCTCGAACTCGGCGACCATCGCCAGGGTTTGCAGGAACAGCTTGCCGAACGGGTCTTCCCAGTCGTGGACCGAGCCGCCCAGGCCAAATCTGACCTTGCGTGCGGCGAGATCGTCGAGGATCTGGCATGCCTCGGTCATGTTGCGGGCGAAGCGGTCGAACTTGGTGACGGTGAGGATGCTGCCTTCCCAGACCGCCGCGAGGGCCTGGTCCAGCCCGCCACGATTTTTGCGGCTGGTACCGGAGAAGCCGCGGTCGATGTAGATGCGGTCGGCGGGGACGCCGAGTTCCCGCAGTTGCTCGGTTTGGACGATCACGTCTTGTTCGTCGGTGGAGCAGCGGGCGTAGCCGACTCGGGTGCCGTTCATGCGCTCGATTGTTCCGTAAAAGGCTCCCTCATCGGAACCTCCTCTGGAACACTTCTACGGAACACCCCTGACCTCGGCTGGTGCACATGAGTTCGGGTGTTCCGGTGGGCGATCCCCTTGCGGAACATGCGATCAAACCGGGAAGCCGTTGGATACTGGCCGACGCAACCGAACTGCAATGGTCGGCAGCTAGACGACGGCGGGGGTGTGGACTGCTCAGCTAGTCAGTGACCACTGCGGCAGCCCAGTCGGGAAGCTTACCGAGATTGTTGCCGCCACCGAGAATCCATCGCAGGTTAGGCAGGCTGCGCAGAGAGGGTGGCAGCTCGGTCAGGTTCGCTCCTCGGCCGTTTCGTCCTGGGCGGATTCCGCCGGCTGCCGTCCCGGGACATCGACCACCGGATGACCATAGCCGTAGGAGTCCGTCACGGTCCACCCGGCGTTACCGGCCCAGCATGCGCGGACCACAGGATCAGCCCACGCCCCACGAGCTGAAGCGCAAGGTCGCCGCGCCGACAGCCTCGCGTTGAGTACTGACCGTCGAACGTGATCCCCGGCAGGGACGACCGCTTCTGCCGCTGCGCGCGCGTTCGGCGCCGCGAGCCGACAAATGTGCGCGTTGAACTCGGCCAGTTCGCTGGTGGGATCCACAACGCTGCCGGCCCCAGGTAGCGCATCGCTGATCCACTCTGCCGCCCGGCCAGCATCGTGCAGTGCTCGGCCCGGCGCAGGCCCGCCTCATGCGCCTCCCACGGGCCGGTGATCTCGTTCGGGCGGGCGCGGCCACGCTTGCCGAACTCGTCGACGTAGCTCACCCGCTGTCGCGTCACCGCGGTGACGGTCACCCGGTGCGGGGTGAAGCCTGACCGGGTTCGCCCGTACTCGCGGCGGGGCTCGGTGTCTTTGGTGCGCATCAGATCTGCGGGTTGTCAGGGTCGCGCAGCGCCCGCAGCCGCGGGCCGTCGCCCGGCTTCGGGAAGCTATAGCGGCCCAGCATGTTGACGTGCGCGTACCCTAGCGGCGACAGGCGGGCGACGTCCTCGTCGCGGACCGGGTAGCCCTGGGCGCGCAGCAGGTTGACCGCCAGATCGATGTAGCGGGTGTTCCACAGCACCACTACGTTGAGCACCAGGCCGAGCGCGCCGAGCTGGTCTTCCTGCCCGGCCCGGTACGCCTGGCCGATCTCACCCCGGTTGCCGTGAAAGATCTTGCGCGCGAGGGCGTGGCGGGACTCGACGATGTTCTGCTGCCGGGTGACAGTACGCCGGTAGGTCTCGTCCACCGGGTCGATCATTGCCAGCAGGTGCAGCGTCTTGGGAATGCGCCCGTACTCCGCCAGGGCCTGCCCCAGCGGGGTGGGGTTGCCGTCGCGGGTAAGCATCCGCAGCAGGTCGTAGGCGCGCACCCGGTTGGTCACCAGCGATCCGGCGATGCGCAGCATGTCCGGCCAGTGCGTGACAATCCGTCCGAGGTTGACCTTGTTGCGGGCGATCGCGTTGAGCGGCCCGTAGTCGGCCGACGGCTGGCCGGGCAGGTCGGCCCGCCAGAACGCCGCGCCGCCCATGTCGGCGATCCGTGGCGAGAACCGGTACCCCAGTAGCTGGAACAGGCCAAAGACAATGTCCGAGTAGGAGGCGGTATCCGTCGTGATCATCTCGGGGCGGGGTCCGGCGTCCAGGTTGAGCAGCGTGTCCAGGATGTGCAGGCTGTCGCGCACGGTGCCGGTCACGATCGTCGCGCCCAGCCCGGCGAACCGGTCGTTAACCGCGTTCAGCCAGGTGATGCCGCGCTTGTAGCCGAAGAACCTCGGGCTCGGCGCGGCCTGGATCGTCTGCACCGGCACGACGAAGCGCAGCCCGTCGACGCCGGCGACCATGCCACCGCCCCACAGGTCGGTGACCCCGATCCTGGCCTGGTAGTCGACCAAGCGGGCGTTCGCCCCGGCGTGGGTGTCTGGGCGGACGTAGTTCTGGTCCACGTGCGAGAGCCGGTCGCGGGACAGCGCGGGCTCGCGCGGGTTGATCACCGGGACCAGGCCGACGTTGCAGGCGTCGGCGACCAGCAGCCCGGCCACGGTCAGCGGCAGGTCGTCCATGCTGGTGTTCAGCCCGCCGACGTGGGTATAGGCGTCCAGCATGCCCGTCCAGGAGTGCACGTCCATCACCATCTCGGGCAGGTCGGTAAACGGCATCATCGCGGCAACCCGCTTACGCAGGTCCACCAGGGATGGCGGGTCGCCGAGCTTTTCCAGCCGCGCCACCGACAGGCGCATCCGTCCGCCGTCGCCGGGCACGACCCGGACGCTGGCATCCGGCCCAGCCTCCTCGATGCGCTGAGCCAGCTGCCGCCAGCCGCCATCCAGAGCCGTAGCCATCTCGGCAAGGTGCTCCTCCACCGGGCCAGTCAGCCCCAGACCCGCCAGGACGTCCTCGCGTACGCCGAGCCACTCGGCGCCGTCGAGCAGGTGGGCGCGCGGGTCGCCCCAGCGCAGCGACGGGTAGGCGTAGATGTCGCGCCGGCGCAGCGCAGCGGCCAGCTGGGTCAGCAGGCACATGACGTAGGCGTCGCGGTCAGCCGCCCCATCAAGGGCAGGGTTGGCCGCACCGCGCGCCGCCACGTCCCGGCTACCAGGTTCATGTTCAGGTCGGCCTCGGTCAGCGGCTTCTGCGAGGTCCGGCGGCGCAGCAACTCCGGCATCCGGTGAATCTCGGCCAGCAGGTCCCGCCCGGCCGGTGCCGCCTGCAACGGCAGCACCGTAGCCAGCAGCCGCACGAACGGGCGCACCACCCCGTACCGGGCCGCGATCGCCGCCCGGTTGTCGGCCTCCCACGAATCACCCTCGGACACCAGCTCGGTCACCGTCGCCACCGCGGCGGCGACCTCCTCACGGGAGGCGACCTCCTCGATCGCTGCCCGCGCCGAGCGCCCCGTCGGCATTGGCGAACAGCTCCAGCATGACCTTGGTGACCGCGACCAGGGTCGTCGACGCCTTCTCCAGCTTCGGCATCGCCGCCAGCCGCGCCTTGTCCGTCGCCCGCCGCGCCGGTCCGATCAACCTCGTGGCCATCAGTGAGTCGAACAGGTCCAACGCGTCGTCGACCGCGGCCGCCTCCAGGTGCCGGGCGGTCACCAGCAGCGTCGCGGTACGCCGCGGCTCGGCCAACTCCTTCAGCAGCGGCGCCTTGCTGGCCATGCCGTACTTCGCCAGGGCCGACAGCCGGTTCGCCGGCACCGACTGCACCTGCGCCGAGCGGGCCCGCAGTGCCAGCGCCCTCTCCACCCGGGCCAGCGCGCGTTCCATGCCCGGGCCAGAGTCACGCCGCTCCAGCTTGCGCAGCTCCTCCAGGTTGGAGAACCGCTTGCCCTCCGGCACCTCCAGCAGATCCAGCAGCAGCCACGGCAACTCGACATCGACACCTGCGGCGGCCTCGGCCAAGGTATGGTACATGCGCTGGTTGGCGTCCTCCCGTGCCGTCATCACCTGCCGGGTCAGCGTGCTCGCGCCGGGCAGCAGCACCCGCTCCCGGCGCAGCCACGCCGTCGCCTGCCGAAACAGCGTCAGCGAGCCCTCGGCGTGTGTCCACGCTCGTGCCGTCAGGAACTCCCCGAACCGCGCCAGCAACTGCTCGTCGTGGAAGTCGCGGTAACCGTAGGCGTCGCGGATCTCCCACGAATGCTCGTACGCGGTCTTCGGCCGCTCCGTGTACCGCTTGATCGCAGACGGGTCCGCGATAGCCAGCTGCGACGCGACGTACTCCACCGTCGACCACGGCACATCGAGGGGGTCCTCGGTCAGGAAGTGGCCGAGGAAGCGGACGGTGCCGATCTGCACCGCTATGCCCAGCCGGTTGTGAGCACCACGCTTGTTCGCGATCAGGTCCAGTGCCGTCCCGTCGAGCAGAAAGTAGCCCTCCAGCTCAGCCCGGGTGAGGTCACCCACGAATCGCTCGTACGCGGCAACCTGGTCATCAGTCAGGAAATCGAGGGCCACACCCGGACAACCTACGTGCCGTCACGCCCCAATGCGGACCCGGACCGAGCACTCAAGCAAGACCATCCTTAGCGCCAATTTCCGCGTGAATCTTCCTCAACCCCGTACATGGAACGGTCAACCACCCTGTAACTCACTCATCCACAGGTATTGACAATTTCTCACGCCGATCCGGGCACGTACCTGTTCACCCCGGCGCAGTGGGCGCCGCGGCAGGCGGAGTTCTGCGCGCTGGTCGGCAAGCCCGCCGACGGCCGCCGAGCCTTGGAGCAGGGCGTGGAGGAGCTACACGCCGCGGTGGCCGACCTGGAGACGGTCCTCGCGAAGTCGTCTCCCGACGATGTGGGCGCGGTCCGATTGGATACCGAGGGCCGCCTGGTCATCCCGCCGCTGACCGCCGAGGACGTTTCGTCTGAGGCCAAGGCGTTGAAGCAGGAACTGGCCGGGATGCTGCCGTTCGCGCCGATCGCCTCGCTACTGATCGAGCTCGACCACCGGACAGGGTTCCTCGGGTGCTTCACCCACGCCGGCGGTCACAAGCAGGCCCAGTCGACCGAGCTCAAGCGCAACATCCTCGCCGTCCTGATCGCCAACGCCACGAACCTGGGCCTGGTGAAGAGTCTGCGATAGACCCGCGCGATGTCCGGATCGAACGGGCAGCTCAGGTCAGGCAAATCCGTTGGTTTTTCGGCCCGTACTACTGGGACCCCAAGTTCTCCGGGAGGCGATCCACAGGCGGACATCATTCCCGGCAAATCGTCATAGGGCTACCCCTCACAGAGAGATCAACTTTTTGGCGGCCAGTGACAAGATCGTTAGGAAACCCCCTATCTGCGCGAGCTCTTATTCTGGCGACCGGACAATACTGCGGCGAGGTCCACGGCGGTCGGATGAAGATACACGTCGCGTGGACCGACCGGGGGCGATCCTCTCTCTCGCAGGCGTGTCACGAGCCGCAGCGCAAGCATCGAGTTCCCGCCGAGGTCGAAGAAGGTCAGCGAGGGATCGGCATCGCCGAAGATGTCCCGCCACGATGCCATCACGATATCGGCGGCCGTCCCACCAGCCGCGAGGTCGCCTGCCGCAGGATTGCTCGCCGCCAGCTCGTCGCATGCCGGTCGCGACGCTGCCGCATCCGCCCGCAGGCGCGTCAAGTCGGCCTTTCCATTGGCATTCAATGGAATCTCCGTGACGGCGGTCAGCGAGGCCGGGATCATGTACCCGGGCAGGCGCGCAGCGAGGCGGCGGCGCACCTCGACCGTGGTATCAGGACGCGCCAGCACGAGATACCCGTGCAGCTGCGGGCCAGCGTCACCGGACACGACATCGACCACCGCATCGCTTACCGCAGGATCTTCCACCAGTGCGGTGCGGACTTCATGGGTTTCGACGCGATGGCCGTAGATCTTGACCTGGTTATCTACACGGCCGAGATGATCGAGCTGGCAGGCAATGTCGAGTCGACCTAGATCGCCACTGCGATAGAAACGTGTACCGCTGGCAGCATCCGTGACGAATCGCGCAGCGGTCAGCTCGGGTTGTCCAAGGTAGCCCGAGGCCAGCCCCGCGCCAGCAACCCAGATCTCACCGGCGACGCCGACCGGGCCAGGGTGGCCGTATTCATCACGCACGCTGACCTCCCAGCCCGGCAACGGCCGGCCGACGCTACAGGAGCCGTGGATGGCGTCTTCCATCTCCACGTACCGCGCGGTGACGTGCACAGTCGTCTCGGTAATGCCGTACATGTTGACCAAGCGGCACTGTGCCGGATGACGCGACGCCATCCATTCCCGCAACATCCGCGGGTCCAGCGCCTCACCGCCGAAGACAATCAGCCGGAGGCGTCTACCTAGATCACGCGCCAACAAGTGGTCGCGTACCTTGGCGAAGCTCGACGGTGTCTGGCTGAGGACGGTAACTTCGGAGTCCTCGAGCAGGTCCGCGAAGTGCTCGGGATCGCGAGCCGTCCAATGTGGCACCATCACGAGCGTGCCACCGGTAAGCAGGCTGCCGAACATCTCCCAGACGGAGAAGTCGAACGCCGCGGAGTGGAACATCGTCCATACATCTCTGGTCGACAGCGCGAACAGTTCGCGTGTAGCTTCAACCAGCGCGAGCACGTTTCGGTGCGGGATGACGACACCCTTGGGCCGGCCAGTCGTGCCGGACGTGTGGATGATGTACGCCGGTTGTGTGACAACGCCCGCCGGCAACTCGCCGCTCGCGTCACTGCCAAGCAGCATAGTGAAGTCCCATGCCTCGATTTCCTCGATATCCAGGAAGTCGTCCGCCGTCGTCGCATCGATGACGGCGTGGGCGATGGCCGCACTGGTCAGTGTGCGGGCCCGCCACTGGGCTGGGTGCCATGGGTCTAGCGGCACGAAGCATCCACCGGCGCGCAGCACACCGAGGACGGCGGCGACGTAGTCCACCGTGCGGTCCATGCAGACCGCGACCCGAGTGCCGGGCCGGATCCCACGGCGCACCAACGCGCCGGCTACTGCCGCGGCACGTTCATCGAGTTCGCGATATGTTAGCGCCGAACTAGTATCGCGCACAGCCACCGTCTGAGGTCGCACCGCGGCCACCGCGGCGAACTGATGATGAATCATGATGGTCGGCCGCCAATGGACTGAGGGGCTGGCCACAGCCGCCGCGCGAGTGTGACAAGCAGCGCGGAGGGTTCACTCACGAAATACATGTGCGCACCGTCGACCTCCAGCATGTCGAACGCTCCCGTCGTCATCGCCGACCATCCGGCAAGCAATGACAGGGAAACGAAATCGTCGCGCGAGCCTCGGATCGCGGTGATGGGCACCGTCACGACAGCCCCCGGTTCGGCGCGGTACGCTGCCTGCAGTGTGAGGTCGGCCCGCAGGGCCGGTAGCAGCAATTCGCGCAATTCCGGCTCCGCCAGTGCGGGGTGCTCGTATCCGGTGACGTCCCGGACACGAGCCACGAGACCGTCGTCGCAGAGCCCGCCGATCGCCAAGTCCGGTGGCGACGTGGGAGGTGCCGCGCCGCTGACGAACAGCCGGGTGAGCTGACAGCCAGTCGCCTCGAGCCGGCGGGCCAGTTCGAACGAGAGCAGCGCACCCAGGCTGTGTCCGAACAGGGCAACCGGATTTCCAGTGTCGAACTGCGCCGCTGCGGCTGGCAGCATCTCGTCGATAGCCTCACGCATCGTTACCGGCGGTGGCAGCCGGAGGAGGTTTTCGCGACCGGGCAGTTGGAGTCCCACGACCGTAAGCCCAGCTGGTGCAAGTCCTCGCCAGCTGTGGAAGATGCTCGCTCCGGCCCCGGCGTATGGCACACACAGCAGCGTGATCGCCGTGCTAGCCGGGATTACAGTGCTCGTCGAGCGGTGGTCGTCCAACGCCTCACTTCCCTTTGTCACGTAGCCATGCGGTCAAACGGCGCGGCGTCGGGTGGCGGAAAAACGCGCTCAGCGGTATCCGCACGCCAAAGGCACTCCGAGTCTCTGCGACGAGCCGTGCCGCCGTCATCGACGTACCGCCTAGGTCGAAGAAGTCCTGGTCTGGGTGGACCACCGTGCCCAGTACACGGGCGAACAGCCCCACCATCCCGTCCACGTCTAGCCCCGGCGTATCCGGTGGCGCAGGCGTAGGTAAATCCGGTCCGCCTGTGGCCTCATATGGCTTGGTACTGATCCACCGGATCGGGGCCATCGTCGCAGCGCGTCCTACCTCCCCGATTGCTGTCGACCTAGTAAACAAGATGGCGTCGTAGCGCGCGACCATCTCGGCCGCCAGTGAACCGGGCATACGGCGGCGGACGCTGACATCGACGGAACGGTGCCCGATCCGCAGCGCCCGAACATGCCGCTCAGGCACACGGAACATGCCTGGGAACTGCCCCGAACAGGGGTCGATCAGATCAGCGAGGATAACTCGACCGGACTCGGCGAGCAGGCGGTCACAGGCGGACAGCACGGTGTCGAGATACGCGGGGCCAGCAAAGAACTGCACCACTCCGGACAGCACGATGCGGTCGAACGCTCCGGTAACAAGGTCGGCAACCTGGTGTGCGAAGCCCTGGACAAATTCGGCGTCGACCCCGGCGGCACCAGCCCAAGACCGGCATGCGTCCATCGATGCCGTAGCGGGATCCAGACCGACGTAGCGCTGTGCCAGCGGCGCCAGCGCCGCGCTCACGAGCCCGCCGCCGCATCCGATCTCCAGGACTCGCGTATTAGCGGAAACATCACACAGCGCGATGACATGCTTCTGGTACGCCGCGATTTCCTCCTCGGTGAAGCGCCTGCTGCCGCAACGGATCACCACATTGCTGCCGGCCAACCGGGGCGTTGCCCACACCGTGTTCCACAATTCCGCGGTCTCGGCCGCGGGCACAGAACGGTCGAGGCTAACAGGGCCGTCTGTGGACACCACCGTCTTCAAGTCCGGGGCCAGGTCTTGTGCCTCGAATACGGCGTTGAGCACCTTGCCCGAGGCGAACACGGTACTTACGCGTGCCGCGGCCAGCGCGCCGCCGAGAGCCACGGGATCGTTACCGACTGACGGCTGCACGAGCACTGGCATGACGATCCGGTGGAGCCGCTCGGCGACCGCGCTGTCGGCCGGCAGGCCGAGCAGCGCGACGGCATCGGCGCCCCCCAGGACCGGCAACGGGTCCAGTGGTACCGGCTCAGCCGCGATCGGATAGGACCGGTGTGGTTGGGCAGTGATTGCGTGGAGCCGTACCTGGAACTTGTCGAGTATGCCCAAAGTCTCCGCGCGGGTCACGAACCCGACCCGGTAGACAACATGGCAGCTCGTGATGCCATCATGATCGACGAAGGTGACCGCAAGGTCGACCTTGTGACCACTGCTTACCGGACGGACCTCAACGTCGCCGGTGGTGAGCATCGTCGCCGTGCAGCGATACGGCGCCGTCAGGTCGCAGCGCTCGGCTATCGCGTACAGGTCGCGGGCAGTGACGGCCCGGTGGTCAAGCGCATCGAGGAATGCCGCTCGGAATAGATCCGGCGTATCGGCCGTATCCGCAAGGTTCGTCGGAGCGGACGGCCGCACAAGGATCGGCAGCACCGCGGTGAACGACCCGTACTCGGCATGGGCGACGCTTGGTGGCCGGACGTCAACCGGTACACCGAGTGCGAGCTCGGCCAGCAGAACGCTCTGGCTGAGCGTCTCGAGCCATGCACCAGCGAGCAGCAGAAATGGCGTACTGCGGATCCGCGCGGCGTGCTCGGTGAGCACGTGGCATAGGGCCCGGTCGAGCGTGGCCGTCACATGATCGGCATCATCGAAGGCCGCGATCGCGATGCCGTCCGCTGAACCATCGGCGGCCAACGCGTCACGTGCCAGGGCCGAGTCAGCCGGTGGGGTCAACGTGGCCAGCTGATCAGACCAGTACCGCAGGTCGCGATCATGACGGCGCATGTGGCCTTCGACGTGGGCGGCCGCACTGGCACCCGCCACGTGCTCGGCCAGCGCACCAACGCCCCGGCCGGTCGCCTCCTGCACGAGGTCGCCGACGAACGCTACGAGCGAACCACCATCGAGGAGCGCATGGTGGCTGACAACGACAACCATCGGATCGGGCACAGGCCTCGCCGTCCCGGCGTCGGCCGGCGGAACGGACACGAGGCGTATCCGGACCGTGGGAGCCGTCGCGAGATCGAAAGGCTCCCGCGCGAGCTGCCGCGCGATGACGTCCCAGGAGTCATATTCGACCTCAATAGCATTTATATCAATAAATGCGTCCGGCTTATCGGACACCAGGGCCACGAGAACATCGTCGGTGACCACCAGGCGTGTACGCAGGGCGGGCTGCCGGGTGGCGATCCGTACTGCCGCGGTGGCGAGGGCAGCGACGTCAACGGAGCTGTCCACTCTGGCCGTGGCCGAGACGTTGTATAGCCCGCGGCGGCCCGTGACTCGTTCGAGCCACCAGAAGTCCCGCTGAAAAGCTGTCGCTGCGATGGCCTGTGAGTGCGATGCCGACCGACGGGTCATGCCGCGCCCGCCCATCCGGCGGCACCGACCACCACCGCCAGTGGCTGGTCTGGCCGGGCGACGGCAGCTTGGACCACGTCGTGAAACAGCTCTGCTATGCGTGCCGTCTCATGCACGGTCAGTACGGGGGCATAGTAGCGCCACAGCACCTCATACCCGTCGCCTTCTGGTATCAGAACGACGTCAAGGTCGAATTTCGCGCCGCCGTTGCTGGGATAACGCAGACTCACGCAGCGTCCAGGCACCCACTCAGGTTGGAGGTCCGGGTAGTCGTTCATGGAGAAGCAGACCTGAAAGTGCGGATTCCGGGAGCTATCCCGTTCCCCTGGCAGCGACTGCGCTATGAGCGGGAACGGAATCTCCTGATGTTCCATGCCGGCGGTGAGCATGTCGGTGAGATCGCCGGCGAGATCCCGCAGCGAGCGCTGTGCCCACCCGCGCACCGGCAGGGCGATGGTGTTAACGAACATGCCCAGGATGTTCTCCGTTCCGGGCACGCGCCGATTGCGCAGCATCGAGCCGAGGTTGAAATCGGGGCTGCCACAAACCGCCCCGGCCACGCTCGCGAACGCCGCCATTAGCACGGCGAACGTGGTAGTGCGAAATTCGCGGGCGGCGCCGCGGGCTGCGGTGACAACTGCGGACGGTAAACGGGTGTGCAGGGTTTCACCGACGAACGTGAATTCATTGGGTCGCGCGGCGTCGCGCGGCAGCCGTAACGGCGGCATCTGGTCGGATAGGAGATCGACCCAGAAGTGCCGTGCACTCCGAGCCGCGTCCGTCTCCAACCACAGTCGCTGCCACACGGCATACTCGGCGTACTGATGCGGCAGCGGCGGCAACCCCTCGATGGAGCCGGTGCGATACACATGCGCCAGCTCCGTGATCAGCCGGCCAAGGGACCAGCCGTCGTGCAAGAAGTGGTGCTCGACGAGAATCAGCGACTGGCCGGCGTTGTGGTCGGCGAGTGTCCACCGCAGCAGCCCCGGCTCCGTACGCGGTATCGGCTGCCGTGCCACAGCACGGATCCAGTCCGCACGCGCCCCGTCGGACATCGCAGTAAGATCCACGACATCGAGGTGGACCACCGGTTCGGCGTGCCGGCGAAGGATCGGACGGCCGCGCTGAGTTGGAAACGACGTACGGAGTAGCGCATGCCGGTCGACCAGGGCGCCGAGCGATGCGGCGAGCCTCGCTCGGTCGACCTGCTCTGGGAGATCCAGGACTACTAAGTTCTGGTAGGCGGTGTTGTCAGGCTGTATCTGCTCAAGAAACCAGATCGCCTCCTGCTGGATGGTGACCGGAGGTGCCGCGTCGTCATCAAGGCGCGGCAGGAGCATGCGCGGTGCGGCGTCCCCTCCGGCGAGAACGGCAGCCGCAAAGCGTACTGGACTGGAATTGCGCAGAAGCACGGCGAACGACGTCTCGATGCCCCAGGTGTCACGCAACGCGGCGACAACACGCGCGGCGCCTAGGGAGGTTCCCCCGAGCGTGAAGAAGTCGTCGTCGACGCCCACGGTGGGCACGCCCAGCTCCGTGGCCCAAACCGAAGAGATCGCGCCGATAAGTTCCACGTGATCGGCGTAAATCGAACTGGCGCTCATGACCGCGCTCCCTGCGCCGCCGCGCGCTGGACGAGTTCCCGCAGCGTCGGGTGGTCGAAGACGTCCCGTACCCGCAGCACGTCGGCGTCGGCGTCCTCGCAGACCAGTGAGACGAACCTGGCCGCAGCCAGCGAGTCACCTCCGAGCTCGAAGAAGGATGCCCCAGTCGCCGCTGTCCCCGGCCCCAGAATCTCCTCCCACGCAAGGTGGACGAGGTGGCCGATGTCGTCTGGCCGGTCCGTGCCCACCGTTGCCGGCTCCGTGGCACCGTTGCTCACGGTGGCGGACGCCGGCATGGCGGCAGTTCCGAGCATGGGCCGCGTCCTGTCGACGGGCGGATCGGCCGCGGCTGGACACGGCTGCTCAGTGACTGCCGAGCCCTGTGGTTCGATTGCGGCAAGTTCGGCCAGCCTGGCCCGGTCCACCTTTCCGTTCGCGGTCACCGGCAGCACCGGCAACGAAGTCAGCCGGGTCGGCACCATGTAAGGCGGAAGCACCTCGCCAAGGTGGGCGCGCAGTCCAGACGCGTCTACCGGTGCCGCGGCCGGGACATAGAACGCGCACAGAGCCCGCTCACCGGCGATCTCGGCGGTGACGACCGCCGCATCCGCAATCCCCGGCGCCCGCAAGAGAGCGGCAGCCACATCGCCCAGCTCAATGCGGTAACCCCGGATCTTGACCTGGTCATCGAGCCGACCGAGGAACTGCAGATCACCGTCGGGAAGCCAGCGCGCTCGGTCGCCGGTATGGTAAACGCGAGCGCCTGGCCGATCGGGCGAAGGGTCAGGGACAAACTTCCGCGCCGTGAGGACAGGATCGCTGGCGTATCCGACGGCGAGACACTCGCCACCGATGTAGAGGTCACCGGGCTCGCCCACCGGGCACGGACACATCTGGTCGTCGAGGACGTGATATCGCGCATTCTGCATCGGGCGCCCATACGGAATGCTTGGCCAGTCCGGTTCGACGGTGCCGACCGGGTAGGCGTTGGACCACACTGTGGCCTCGGTCGCGCCGCCAAGAGCGATGACAACGGTATCGCGCCCGAACCGGTCGCGGATCTGATCGGGCATCGCGACCGGTACCCAGTCGCCCGACAAGAACACCCGCCGCAGCCGCGATGGGCCCGTCACAGACCTGCCCCGCGTCGCCGTCAGCAGAAACAACAGCGCCGCCGGCGCGGAATCCCAGAAGGTGATCCCTTCCTGGCAGACAACGTCGAACAGATACTCAGGCTCGGCGAGCCGCTCATCGCGGACTACGCGCACCGCGCCACCCGCGGCCAGCACGCCGAACATGTCGTAGACGGAAAGGTCGAAGGCGAACGAGGTGACGAACAGCAGCCGGTCGTCCTCGGTCACGGCGAATTCTCGGTTGACCCAATCGATCAGATTGACGACGGCCCTGTGCGCGACGACGACACCCTTGGGTGTCCCGGTCGAGCCAGACGTGAAGATGCAATACGCGGCGTCGGTCGGCGCTGGGCCGTCGCCGGTCCACGGCAAGCTGGCGTCGAGCTGTGACCGCCCCGCGAGGTGCACGGCGCCCGGCGATGTCACAGGTGCCGGCCCGACGACGAGTACCACGTCATACCGGCGCGCCAGCACGTCGGGCAGTTCGCCGCCGGCCCGCCAGCGGATCTCCACGTCGGTGTAGCCGTCACCGGCCAGGCCGGACCACGCCCTCGTCGGCACGCGCAGCATGTCGGCGTTGTCGCCGCTGCGCGGGTCGATGACATCGGCGACGATAACGCAGCCGCCATCGCGGAGCAGCCCCTGGCAGCCAGCGAGAACCTTGGCCAAGTAGTGGGGACCGGGAAAGAACTGGACCGTGCTCGCCATCAAGGCGACATCGAAGGGTCCCGCGACGAGTGTGTCGGCTTCATGGGCGTACCCCGTCACGATCATGCCGTCGAAACGATGCTCGGCGATCCAGGAGCGGAGCGCGTCGCCCGCGACCGACGATGGATCGATGCCGACATAGCTCAACCCTGACGCGGCCAACGCTTTGCCGATCAAGCCGATGCCACAACCGATCTCGAGAATCCGCCCTCGCGCCCCCGCAGCGTCCCGGACGAGGTTGACGACATGATCCCGGTACGCCCGGATTTCATCGTCGGCGAACAGGGCAGTGTCCGCACGCAGGTTGAAGCCTGCGGCCCGGAACTCGTTATTGTCAGCCGCGATCGCGTCCCATAGCTCCGCTACGACATCCAACCGGTCGGGGCGGTCGAATGCGTCGACATCGCCGTCTACGCAGACGATCGTCCGCAGACTCGGGACACGATCAAGCAATTCGTATCCGATGCGGGCGGTGGACCGGTCGACCAGCAGGCACCCGCAGTTCACTTGATGTAGGACAGATGCGATGCGCCCAGGCGGCCACCGTGTGTCCAAGGGTACGTACGCGGCCCCAGCGCGAAGGATTCCGATGAGCGACCGGACCGCCTCCGGATGGTGATCACACAACAACCCCACGTAAGACCCCGGCCCGTACCCGCGGGACCGCAGGAAGCCAGCGGTACGGGCGGCGGCGGCGGCAAGGTCAGCGTGTCGATAGGCGACACCGTCGCTGTCGATAAGGGCAGGACGCGTAGCGTGCCGCATCGCCGTGGCCGCCAACAGCTCGGTGATCGTGGCCGTCGTATCGAATACGCGCTCAGTGGCGAACCACTCCGGTCGTGGCTGCATGATCGATGCACTCATGTCAACCGGCCAGCCTTAAACGCCACGTCCGGCGCCCGCCTACCGATTGAAACCCGGCTCTGGCGAGTGCGGCGGCGATGTGAGGTTCACGGGTCGTCGACAACGAGGTCACCAGCTCATCCTGCGTCTGTGCCGCGATGCCGGTCGCCGCGGCCAGAAGGGCGTCGAGCGTCCCAGCCGGCGCGTCATCGAACAGGCCAAGCGGCTCGATCGACAGGCCGCCACGCTGAGCCCGCTGCACACACGCGATACCGGCGAGCCGCTCACCAGCACGGGCGAGCAACGCGGTACCGGTGCCATCAGCGGCGAAGTACCAGCTGTGGACATCGTCGGGCGAAGCCGCCATCGATGTGCCATCCGGCAGGGGTCGTGCGTTGATTGCCGCGGCTGCCGCGGCGAGGACCGCATCATCTTGCCCTGCGAGGTTTACCAGCGCTGCTTCCACGCCGACCTCCGGCGTCGAGGTTTCCCATGCCGGTCCGGCCGCGCGCCGCTGGATGTCGAGGTCGCCTACATCCTGGAACCCGGTCACCGCGAGCCATCGCGCCGCTGCCGCGTCATTGCGGTCGACTGCGGTGACGAACTCGGTGCCGCCGCGCTCGCGAGCAAACTTGCGGCATTCGATGAGCAGCCGCCGGCCAAGACCGCGCCGGGAAACATCGGGATGGACTAGAACCCATAGGTGGTAGGTCATCTTGTCGTCGACCTCGGCCATGGGTCCGCATTCGGCGTATCCGATGAGCCGGCCATCCTCGCGCACGCCAAGGCGCAGCAGATCCGAGCCCGCTTTCAGCACAACCGGCTCGTCGGGCAGCCGGGCCAGGGAGAGTTGCTCCAAAGTGGCAACGTCGCCATCGAACGGCTCCACGGTGAACGAGTCGCCATCGGGCGAGGCATCGCCGTTCATTGCCAGACTGTCGACCGGCATATCGGGGGGGCCGAGCAGGAGTGCTCGGAGCGCATCCAGATTGGCGCGGTCGCGAAGGTAGAAGTGGTCGCCGGGCAACACCCGCAGCGGCGCAGGCCCGTCCACCATTCGTCGCCACCCGGCAACGATGTCCAGTGGCGCGTACTCGTCGTCGGCGCCGGCAATCAGCAATACGGGACAGGTGGGCGGTGGACCAGGCAGCGGCTGGAAAGTCGATACCGCCATGAGATCCGCGCGCAGTGGCTCGAGGAGGAGCGTCAGCAACTCCTCGTTCTCCAGCACCTCGGCCGGAATTCCCCCGAGTTCACTCAGGCTAGTGACTAGGTCTGCGTTAGTGCCGTCGATGATAGCCGCGGGCCGAGGCGTGTCCGGTGGGCGTACTGCGGAGAGCACCAGGAGCCGAGGGGCGGCACCGCCGACGGCCGGCAGGACACGGGAGATCTCGTACGCGAGCAACGCCCCCATGCTGTGGCCGAACAACACATATGGCCGGTCCAGCACGGGCAGCAGGTGCACAACGATCCGGCGGGCAAGCGTGCTCAGGTCCTTCGCGCTCGCCTCGAGCGGCCGGCTTTCCCGACCCGGCAGCGCTACGGCGAGCACATCCGCATCCTCGCCGAACAACGCCGGCCAGTGGCGGTACATGCTCGCCCCGGCTCCGGCACTGGGCAAGCAGACGATCTGCAACGAAGCGTTGGGTCGCGGTTGTAGCCGGGTGATCCACCGGGTTGGGGCGGTAACGGTTTGAATCACGGTGCATTGCCTCCACATTGGTCGAGCTCGGCGGGCAGCCGGGTCAGTGTGGTCACGAATGTGTCCAGGAGCCGCGTCGCGCGGTCCGCGCAATACACGTCCTGTGCGTACGTCAGTGCGACGTGCAGGCGGTCGGGCTCCTCACGCACGACGAACCCGAGTTCTCTCGAGATTGACGGCATCGAAAGGCCCCGGAGGCGCCACATCGTTCCACCAGCATGGCGAACGGGTCCGCCGCCGCGGGTTAACGCGAGCGTCACCGGCGCGAGGTCGGCGGCAGCGCCTGCGGCTCGCTCGTCGCGCAGTACGTGCAGGATCGACGCGTACGGGATCACATGGTCAAGAGCGTCGAGGAGCGCAGCGAACGCATCCTCCGCCAGCCGTGCCAGCGGTCGGTGGGCCGCGAGCCGTAGTACCACCAGGTCGCTGTACATGCCGATGGCCACGGAGCCCGGCTCGACGAGTTCGCGCTGGTTGACAGCCACGCCGAGGGTAAGGGTGTCCCGCCCGCCCCACTCCGCCAAGGCGCCCGCGAGGACTGCGACAAGCATGGCGAACGGCGTCACACGCCAGACACTGGCGAGCTCGCGCAGTGCCGTGGCGCTAACGGCGTCAATGTCACGCCGGACTTCCGCGCCTTGGCTGATGCCGAAGCGCGGACGCGTGTGGTCCGCCGAGTATGGCGCCTGCCGAGCCGCACCGGCCAAGTACGAACGCCAGAACCGGACAGCGTCCACAGGCGGCGCGTCTGCCAGTTCGCGCATCGCGGTGGTGTAGTCCCGGTAGTCGGCAACGGCGGCGGGAAGATCGACGGTCCGCCGGTCGACGGCCGCGGCGTACGCCTCCTGTAGTTCGTCGATGAGTATGCCGATGCTCTCGTCGTCGAGAATCGCGTGATGGAACATGAGCAGCAGCGTGTGACGATCGGCGGTGTCAGCGGACCACAGGTGTGCCCGCCACGCCGGCCGGTCGACGAGGTCAACCGGCCTAGCAATGATCTCCTGCTCGAGTGGGCCATACGGCACAGCTCCATGCCGGTGTAGGCGTGGGCCAGCGCCAGTGTCTTCCATCCACAGCCGTGCGTCTTCGTCGAGGACACCGGTGCAGCGCAGCACTAGATGCCGGGCGCTGACTATATCGAGCGCGGCTTGCAGCCCCAAGGCCTCCACTGGCCCATCGATATCGACCGCCACACCGATGGTGTGTGCGCGCGACGTCTCGGCCATTTCGTCGAAGACCCACATCGCTTCCTGAGTGGGTGATGGCCGCCACCGTGTGGCCACGCGGATCATTGGAATCACCGCGCCGCCGTGATGCGGTGGTAGACGCGCTTGTCGTCGCTAGCGGACGCGAGAGTGAACCCTGCCCGGACGAGCACGCCCTGGCTGGCCAGATTGTCGGGCGTGGTTTCGGCAACGACCGTGGTGACGTCCGGCTGCGCCAGCGCCCAGTCGGTAAGCATGACAACCGCCTCGGTCACGTACCCCTGGCCCCGGTGCTCCGGCACGATTCCGTATCCGATCTGCACCGATCCGTCAGCCGGTATGGCATGGAAACCTAGGTCACCGACGACCCTGCCGGATTCGCCGAGCACAATCTGGAACATGCCGAACCCGGGCCGCCACTTGCCAGCGCTGTGAGCCTCGATGAGCGCCTCGGCTGGCGGCCGGGTGCCGTCGAGCGGGTACTCTGCCGCCCACGACGCGTGCCTGTGACCGTCCGTCAGCAGGCAGGCCGCCTCCACCGGAAGCACCTCGCGCAGTTGGAGCCGGTCGGCGTCGTGAACGACGCGCGGTGGTTCCACGCCCTCTCGGCGTGCACTGCGTGGACGCATGTCGGTCCAGACACGATCGATGTACGCCAGGCAGTCATCCATAGAGCCGGTGACGCCCATCGGGTGCCATCCCGCCGGTAGGGGCCGGTCATCAGACCATGTGGAGTACTGCTCTTCGTCGTTGCGCACGACGAGGTGGATGTCGGTCATTCGCTCTCCTTCACGCTCAAGGTGTCCACTCATCCGAGGGCGGTCGTTGCCGCGAGATCGGGGGCGGGAAAGTATCCGCGCGCCACGGCCTCAGCGCATAGCGCTGACAGCAGTCGCCGGTCGGGGGCGGGACAGGTGAGTCCGCCGAGGGCTGCATCGGCGTCACGCATGTCGAAGTGGACAACCGGCTCGTCGCTAGCTGGTCCTACGAGCGCCAGCAGGGATGCCAGCGCGTCGAGTTGCTCGGGCGTGCCGCCCGACAGCTCGTTCTGCAGCTGTTCCGGGCCCACGAGGCGCACCGGCCAGCCCAGCTCGCGCAGCAACTCGGCGAACTCACCAGCGTCGAGCTGGCGAGGATTGCAGATGTGGAAAGTTGCCCCAGGATGGCGTTGGTCGAGGCCGAGCGTCACGATTGCCGCTGCCGCGAAGTCGACCGGCGTCAGATCGATCTGCCAACCCGCCAGATCGGGTATGGCGTTACAGCGCAGCATGGCCCGCGCTGCCCGATACCAGTGGCTGCGATCGGGGTCCGGCAGGAACCGTCCGGTGCGGCTGTCTCCGACGATCGACCCGAGGCGCAGCACTATCGCGTTGAGACCGTTGGCGATCGCGTCGCGCACTGCAACCTCCGCCTCGAACTTCGTCGTGCAGTACGGGATCCCGAACCGTTGGCCCCGATCGAAGTCCACCTCGCGGAACCGGAACTCGCGCGGATCGTCCGGGTGCGCTCCGACGACGCTGAGGGTGCTGATGTGGACGAGCCGCCAGGCACGCCGCTGGCACAGGTCGGCAAGGAGTCGTGTGGGGCGGACGTTGTTACGGCGGAACCTTTCCAGCGGCCCGACGTGCCGGATGTCCGCCGCAGCATTGATCACGGTCACCGCCCTACCGGCGCATGCTGCTGAGATCGCTTCAGTCGTCGACTCGTCGGCGAGGTCGCCGGCGATGACCTGGACCCGGTCTGCCACGCTGCCAAGGTCCGGACGGTGGTGGCGCAGCACGGCGTGCAGGCGCTCGGCGGCCGTGGCGGCGTCCGATCCGCGGACCGGACACACGATCCGCTGGTCGCCGTCCAGGAGGCGCAACACCACGTTGGCGCCGACGAGCCCGGTCGCGCCGGTGACGACCACAGTCGACGACCTGGCCGCACTTGCGACGCTCGGCGAACGGGCCGGTTCGCTACTGCCGTCAACAGTGGAGACCGCGACGGCCAGCATTGACTCGAGGCCGGCGGCAAGGTCGCCCACCCGGGGAGACTCGAAAAGATCTTGTGGGGACAGCCGTGGGTACCGCAGACGGAGCCGGGCGACGACGGCGAGCACCGCCATCGAGTCACCGCCGAGGGCGAAGAAGTCCGCGTCGGGGCCGGGCACATCGACGCCGAGCACCTCATGCCAGACACCGGCGATGAAGCGCACGGCCTCCGCAACCGCCGGTGCCGGCTGTAGTTCGGACGCGGAGGCCCCGTTGGCCGCGGCCAGACGGGCGAGCGCACCGGCGTCGGCCTTGCCGTTGTTGGACAGCGGCAAGGCCGACAGCCGTACCGCGCGACGAGGCAGGACCGCCGCTGCCAGTGTTCGGGCCAGCTCGCGGCGTACCTCCGGCCACGTCCAGTCGTCGCCTGCCAGGAACGCGACGAGGTCGGTGAGGTTGTCGCCGCGGCGAACGAGAATCGCCGCGGCGTCGGTCACACCAGCGCATGACCGCAGGGCGGAGGTAATTTCGCCTAGCTCGATCCGATAGCCGTTGATCTTGATCTGGTCGTCCGACCGGCCGTGGAAGTGCAGGATACCTTCGTCGTCGATGTGGACCCGGTCACCGGTGCGGTACATGCGTCGCCCCGGTCGCCACGGGTCAGGCACGAACATCCTCGCGGTGAGGGCTGGCTGATGGTGGTATCCGTCGGCCACTCCCGCGCCGCCCACGAACAACTCACCGATGGTTCCTGTCGGCACCGGTCGCCCGCGGGTGTCCAGGACTCGCACGACGGCACCGTCGATCGGAACACCGATCGGCACGGACGATGTGGTGAGATCACTGGGGCGCACCCAGTGGGCAACGCAGCCGACGACGGTCTCGGTCGGGCCGTACTCGTTAACGATCTCCACGTCCGGGCAGTACCGCAACCAGCGTTTACACAGCCCCGGGTCGAGCGCCTCTCCGCCTAATACGAGCAGTCGCCACCGCGGTGGCGCGACGCGGCCCGCCTCGATCTCGGCCAGCAGTAGAGCCAAGTGAGAGACCGTGAGCTTGACCGCGGTCGGTATGGGGTCGGCCGCCACCCGCGCCAGGAGAGCTGCGGGCGATCCGGAGTCGGCGTGCACCGACACAGTGCCACCAGACAGCAGCGGCAGGTACAACGATGTCAGCGTAAGATCGAACGCAATCGACGTACAGAGCGGGTAACTCGCGGGCTCGTCGCCGTGATATGCCCGACGAGCCCACCTCAGATATGCCGCGAGCCCTCGGTGATTTACCCGCACGCCCTTCGGCCGGCCGGTCGTTCCCGAGGTGTACATGATGTATGCCGTGTCGGCCGGGCGCGGTTCGGCCAGTGGGCCGGGCCAGTGGGCCGCGGAATCCCCGTTGATCAGCGCGGTCACATCACACGCGACTGTGGGGCCGGGCAGATCGATAGCGTCGGTGGGTGTGCCGACGATCGCCGCCACCCGAGCATCGGCAAGCATCGCCCTGATCCGGGCGGCCGGATGCAAAGAATCGACCGATACGAATGCGGCACCGGCCTTGAGTACGCCAAGGATCGCGACCACTGTGGCTGCGGAGCGGGGCAACCAGATGCCTACGGCGTCGCTCGGCTGCACTCCCGCCGCTCGCAGCTGCGCGGCGAGAGCGTTTGCGGCACGGTCTACCTCGGCGAATGACAAGGACACCCCTCCGGCCCCGCGCACCGCACACCGGTCTGCGTATGCGCGCACCGCACTGTCCCAGTCGTTCAGAACAGTGCCGCCGGTAGCCACATCCAGCTGTATCTCGGTGGTTTCATCCACGCCGGTGTCGTCGAGAGGATCTATCCAGGGCACCGGCCCAGCCGGGTCGCTGGACATCCGCGTCACTAGCACGACGAGATCGCCGGCCAAGCGCTCGACCAGACCGGGGTTTACCCGGCCGACCGGATACTCGAACGAGAGCCGCACGCTGTCCGGATCCACATCGATGATCAAGGTTAGGTCGAGCAACGCCGTCCGATCGGCGGTTGGTATGTCCCGCAACCCGCTCGGCGGCGCATCAGTTCGTGTCACTGGCACGCCGGGCGCTGAGACCATGACCTGAAACGGCGGTGCGCCCGGACGTCGACGCGAACCGAGGTCGCGCAGGAGATGCACGAACGGGTACCGGGCGTGTTCCATCGCGGCGGCGATCTCGTCCCTCGCGCTCCGCACGAGGTCGATCGTGGTGGCGTGGTCCACCCGCAGACGCAATACAGCGGTGTTGGCCAGCGGCGCGACCGCTCGCTCAGTGCCGGGGCCGCGTGTGGACACCGGCATCCCGAGGCAAACCTCCGCGCGGTCCGACATTCGGCCGAGAAGGGCGGCGAATACTGCGGTCAGGGTAGCGAACGTGGTCGCGCCACAGGCCGCAGCGAGCCGGCGCAACGTCCGCGCTTCATGCGTCGGCAGCGTCAGCCTATACTGCTGGCCGCCTCCGTCGGCTGGCCCGTGCACTGGAACCAGATCAGGTGCGGGCAATGCGGTCAGGTGCTCGGTCCAGAACGCGCGGTCGCGCGTGTACTCGTCGCTGGCAAGGTATTTGAGGTGCTGCGTGACCGACGTGACCCACGGCTGCCCGGGGGCACCGTTCGGCTCGGCACCGGCGGCGTAGCGCTGGTACGCCTGCCACAGATCATCGAAGACCACTGACACCGCAAATGCGACGGCGATGGCATGGTGCACCACCACAGCCATCGTCGCCGTGCCGTCCGGGCGGGTGGCAACGGCCGCTCGGACCAGCGCCCCACCATCCAGATCGAACGGTTCGTGCACGGTGCCCGACAGCACCGAGGAGGGGCTGGCGTCCGCGTCGGCCTCGATCCAGTCGATCGACTGTGCGGTCTGCGCGATCATCACGCGCCATGCATCGCCCACACGGTGCAGGCGGCACCGCAGCGCTTCGTGACACTCCTGGACATGTTGCCAGGCCCGATCGAGAGCAGAGCGATCGGGGTTTCCCGGCAACGCCACGGTGACCGGCAGGTGGTAACGATCAGTGCCGGGCAAGAGATGCTCGTCGAGAACGATCTGCTCCTGCAGGGGCAGCAGCGGGTAATCGCCGACCACGAACGACCTGTCTGCGGCATCCGGTTCGGCTTCCTTGATAGCTCTCGGAGACGCGAGCGTGAGGGCGCCCGCGGCCGGTGTCGGGGTGGCCGGGATCACCGTCGGCGTCGCCGTGTCTTCTAGCGGCGCTACGACAGCCCGCACCGCAGCCGTCATCGCCTCGAACGTCGCGGCCTCGAGGAGGGCGGCGAACGTCGGAACAGCCGGCAACCGCTGCTCCAGGCGCGTCCGCAGCGCGACGAGCGACAGCGAGTCGCCACCCTGCTCGATGAAGGAGCCGGTGGCCTGCGGCGGCCGCCCGAGCACCTCGGCCCACGCGGCGCCGATCACCCCTTCGACATCCCCATCCCCCGCCCTGGCGGCTGAGCCGTTCGCTGGTGCCGTCGGCGCACTCTCTTCCTGGGGCATTGAAACGTCCGAGGCGGCGCGATCAAAGGCGTACGTGGGAGCATGCAGACGCCGGGCCGGACCAGAGACGCGGGCCCAGTTCACGGCGGTACCATGGCACCACGCCGTACCGACCGCACGCAGCAGGTCGAGCCCGTCGTCGTCGGCGGTGCAGGCGGGCACCGTCCGGGCCCGCCTGCCCGCGCGTGCGAGATGTGCCAGCAAGACCGGTCGGGGGCCGATCTCGATGGCGACCGCTGGCCGGTCCGCTGAGCAGGCCATGCGTGCCGCGAGTCCGAAAAGCACCGGATTGGTCAGGTGGCCGACCCAGTGCCCGGCCGGCAGCGGAGCCCCAGTGAGCGTGTGTCCAGTGCCGCCTAAGACAAGAGGCATGCTGACAGGGCGTTCGGGCAGGCGTGCGACCACATCCGTGAACGCCTCGACCATCGGCGCCAGCAGCCGGGAGTGGAATGCGTGCGAGGTGGCCAGGCGGGTGTGGGCAACTCCCCGTTCGCTTAACACTGCGGTCAGCCGGACCACCGCCTCTTCTTGGCCCGCAACCACGGTGGCGCGCGGCCCGTTTATCACGGCTACATCGAGGGTTCTCGCTGTCTCGGCGATCGCGGCGAGTGTCTCGTCAACAGACAGGTTGACCGCGAGCATCGCGCCGGGCTCACAACACTCCACCATCAGCCGCCCACGCTCAGCCACGAATCGCAGCGCCTCGGCCTCGGTGAGCGCTCCCGCGACCGCAGCAGCCGTGATCTCGCCGAGACTGTTGCCAAGGACAACATCCGGTGCCACACCGAACCCCCGCAACTGCCGCACCACGGCAAGCTGGATCGCCGCGACGGCGACGGCCGCGATGTCCGTCCGGGCCAGCTCGGCCGCCAGGCCGGGGTCCCAGAGGTACTGCGTGAGCGGGTGCCCCAGCACATCTGCGAGCACATCCTCGTACTCACTAAGCGCGGCCGCGATGATGGGGTACGCCGCGGCTGCGGCCGCGGCCATGCCTGTGTACTGCGTGCCCTGCCCACCGAAGGCGAACACGACGCGTGGCGGCCCCTCGATGGTTGCCTGGATGGGGCGGTCCAGGCCACGAGCGAGATCATCGACGTCACGGCCGACGACAGCGGCACGGAACCCGAAGTGCTCGCGGCCCGCGCCGAGTGTGATGCACGCGTCGTGCACATCGGGTCGGGCGTCGGTAAGCCACGCGCTGATGCGTTCGCAGGCTGCCGCGAGTGCATTCGGGCTTGCGGCAGCAACCGGAAGAAGCACGGGGCGGGAAGTTGGGCTCATGTGGCTGTCCTCCTTGAGTCGAAGACCACGCGGCCGACGAGTGCCAACGGCGCGTCACGTGTCACCCCCTGTGGCCTGCTCCAGGATCACGTGGGCGTTGGTACCGCCAATGCCGAACGAACTGACCGCCGCCCGGCGCAGGCGGCCGGTGTTCGGCCACGCACGGCCAGTGGTAAGCACGTCAAGCACCTTGGACCGGGACACGACCTCCTCGATCGGCTCTCCGGTGTGGATGGTGCCGGGCTGATATCCGTGATGCACCGCGAGGGCCGCCTTGATGAGGCCGGCAAGCCCTGCGACGGTGTTGCAATGGCCGATGTTGCTCTTCGCCGCGGTGATGGCAAGTGGGTCACCACCGTGGCGGTCGCCGTACGCCTCTGCGAGTGCCGCAGCCTCGATCGCGTCGCCGAGTCTGGTTCCCGTCCCGTGCGCCTCGACAAGGTCGACATCGCCACCGTCTAGTCCCGCGCTGGCCAGCGCCGCACGCAGCACCCGGACCTGACCGTCCAAACCCGGCGCACTGAACGCGAGGCGGTCCCGGCCGTCGTTATTGACTGCACCACCACGGATCACCGCGTACACGGGGTCACCGTCCCTGCGCGCGTCGCCGAGCCGGCGCAGCACGACGGCCGCAGCCCCGTCGCCGCCGACGGTACCGGTGCCGCGCTGGTCGAACGGACGGCACAGGCCGTCAGCGGCGTAGATCAACCCTGGCTCGTACCGGTACCCAGGTGCGGCGAGAGACTGCACTGAGACCGCCGCAGCCACCGCGTAGTCGCAGGAGCCAGCACGAAGGCTCCGCAGGGCGAGCTGAAGAGCGACGAGACCGGTCGAACACGCGGTGTCCACGAGCATGCTTTCCCCACCCAGCCCCAAGACGTAGGCAAGGCGCGTCGGGAGGAAAGTGGGCGCCGTGGCGAACGCGCGCCGCAAGGCGTCCGCCGCGCCGTACGCCGTCGGAGTGGCTTCGGCGGGCCGGTCACGATGCGCGAGATCCGCGCAGCCCGCATAGAGCGCACTGCGGGCACCCGCCGTACGCAGCACCACCGCCGCGTCCTCGAACGCCTCCCACACCGTCTCGAACAGCAGCCGGTACTGGACGTCGAGCTCGTCACCGGCGCCGGGCGAGAGGCCGAACGGTCGAACGTCGAAACCGGCCGGCAGGTCAAGCTGTCCCCATCGGGGCACCCATCCGCTCGGCGCTGCTGTGGGTGCGACACCCGTGACGATGCAGTCGACGCCGGCGACCAAATTCGCCCAATAGGTGGCCACATTGGGTGAATTCGGCAACCGGCACCCCATGCCGACGATCGCGACATCCTCATCGGAGTGGCCCTGATCACGGCTGCGGCCGCCAGCGGTAGCTGGCAGCTGCTGCCGTTCCGCCGGCACGGACGCACGAGTAGCCGGCAGCTCTACACCCCGCTCGGCTAGCAGGGCACGCTGAGCGTCGATCGTGGTTCGCTGCAGCAGATCAGCGATCTTGAATTGGACTCCAGTACGCTCCTCGATCGCGTACTGCAGCGACGCGATGAGCAGCGAGTGGCCACCGGCGTCGAAGAAGTTGACGTGCGGGTCGATATCGACATCGGTGCCTAGGACGTGCCGCCACGCCGAGCCGACCGGATCGCTTTCCGCGTGGGGTGCCTCGGCGGCGCCCGTCCGCGTGTCCCGTTTCCGGCTGGGGAGGTCTACTACGGCATGCTGGAGCGCCTCGCCCGCCCGATCGGAGGCATCAGCCGATACCTGGTCGTTCCCCGGCTCCGGCAGCCGGGCCCGGTCCACCTTGCCATTCGGGTTAAGGGGTATCTCGGGCAGGAGCACTACATGAGCTGGCACCATGTATTCGGGCAGTACGGCACGCAACGCGGACCGTATCGCTGCCGAAGTTGCCGCTGGCGCCACCGCGTACCCGACGATCTCCTTCTCGCCGCGTCCATTGACGCGTACCGCGACGTGACAGTCCGACACTCCCACCACGGTGGCGAGGGTCGCCTCGACCTCGGTCAGCTCCACCCGCTGACTGCGGATCTTCACCTGATTGTCGGTGCGGGTGACAAACTCTAGAGCACCAGCGGCATTCCAGCGGACCAGGTCGCCGGTACGGTAGAGCCGTCCGCCGGGCGTGGTACCGAACGGGTCGGGCACGAACCGCCGTGCGGTCAGCCCCGGCTGGCCGAGGTAACCGCGGGCGAGTCCGATGCCGCCAAGCAGCAACTCCCCGACGGCCCCGACCGGTACCAGGTCGAACGTGTTCTCCCGCACCACATACAGGTCGGTGCCCGGGACCGGATCGCCTATACCCAGGGTTCGCAACCGCGCATCCACGTTCTGGATAGGTAGGCAGGTTGACGTGAAGGAGTTCTCCGTCGGGCCGTAGCTGTGCACCAATGTCCCGGAGCGGCACCAGGCCACAACACGAGCGAGATGCGCGACCGACACCATCTCGCCGCCGAAGTAAACCCAGCGCAGCCGCTGTAGCGTCTCAGGACATTGATCAATCATCCGATTGAGCAGTGGCGTGACTTGCAGCAGCCCGGTGATTCCGTGGGCGGCGACGCAGTCGCGCAGCTCACGCGGGCTGACGTTGGCTTCGTCGGGCAGGATCGAGAGCGTGGCGCCCGCGCAGAGAGTCGCCCAGATCTCATAGGTCGCGCCATCGAAGTTCAGCGGCGCTAGCTGGGCGACTACGTCGTCGGTGTCGATCGGCAGCAGGCCGCCCTCACCGAGCAGCCGGGACAATCCGCGATACGGCAGTAGCACGCCCTTCGGCCGCCCGGTGGAGCCGGACGTATAGAGGACGTTGAACAGCATGTCCAGGTGCAGATCCGCGGGCGTGTCCGCCGGCGCTGTGGCGGCCCGGTTGGCCAGCTCGCCGATGGTTGCCACCGCACAAGGCACGGCGAGGTCGGCGAGCTGCGTGCCAGCCTCCCCGATCAGCACGACCGGTGCCGCGTCGGCCAGGATCGCGCGCAGGCGCGACGGCGGATGCGTCGGATCCAGCGGCAGGTATGCCGCACCGGCGAAGTTCGTAGCGAGCATCATTGTGATCGCGTCGATCCCGCGCGGCAGCGCGAGGGCGACGATCGCCTCAGGCTCAACTCCAAATTCATGAGTGAGTACGTGTGCCAGCCGCGCTGCGGAATCGACGAGCGCACCATAGGTGACCACCCGATCCCCGTGACGCAGGGCCGGTGTGTCCGGACGCTCACGGCCGTGTTGCAGCACGAGCACTGGAGCGGGCGGTATCTCCGGCCGGACGCGACCGTGCGCGGCTGGCCCCGGAGCCGGGAGAAGCGCGGTGGCCGTGGCAAGGGACCCGTTGATCATCGCTGTGAGAACGTCGATGAGCTGGTCTAGCAGCAGTTGTCCGGTCGCGGGCAGGAATTGTGCCACGTCGTAATCGAGGCTAAGTGCCACCGTAGATAGGTCAGGTGTGCTGGTCATCGCGGCCGTCAACGGATACTTGCCACCAGAGAGTCCGAGCGGCAGCGGTACCGCCTCGCCTCCGGCGAACGGGCGCCGCGGCAATTCGTGGTCGTGCGCGACCTCGGAACGGGCAAACCGGCTGATCAGGTGCCCGAGTGCTGCGCTGACCTGTTCGACGTCGACCAGCTCATGCGCCAAGGAATCGAGGATCTGGTCGCGAACCGCCCGCAGGGTCTCGCCCAATGTGTCGGTCGCGGCCATGCGTACACGCACCGGCAGCATGCGGATCAGGCAATCCACGGTGTTCTCGGTGCCCGGCGCGCTACGCCCGCTGAACGGGATGGCGATACACAGGTCATCGGTGCCGCACCACTGGCGCAGCACGGCCGCCCACCCGGTGACGAGCACCATCAGCGGCGTGACGCGCTCCCGCGCACACAGCTCAGCCAATGCCCTGCACTGAGCCGGGGTCAGGACTGCCCGGAGCGCCGCGGTTCGTACCAGGGCACCGGGCTCGGCGATGCGATCCACAGGCAGCGTCGGCGCCATCGCTCCAGCCAGCAGCCGCGTCCAGTACTCCTGCACCGCCGCATACGCAGCCGGCGAATTTGGCGATCCAGCATCGGCGACCGTTAGTCCGTTCCCCTCCGGTGCAGCCGCTTCACCGGATGCGCCGAAGTGGGCGGCGTACTGCTCGAACAGCTCCGCGGCCACGATGTTGAATGACCATCCGTCGGCCACCAGATGGTGCACCGACAAGCACAGCACCGCCGCGTTCCGAAACCGGACCACGCTGACGCGTAGCAACGGCGGGAGATCCAGCGAGAATGGGCGAGTGGTCTCGCGAATCGCCGTCTCCCTCGCCACCGCTTCGTCATAGACGGCGTCGATATCGACGACCGGAACCATGACGACAACCTTGTCGATAGCCTCACGCACCACCTGGCCGCCCCTGCTGGTGAACCGGCTGCGCAACGCCGGATGGCGGTCGACGACCTTCTGAACGGCCACCCGCAACACTCGTATGTCTATGTCCGCTGGCACCAGCCATACGGCCGGCACGGCGTACCGCGCCGACTCCGGGTCGGCACTGTCAGCGAGCCACACCTCCAGCTGCTCGCCTCGCAGGATGTGCATCGATGACGGCGTCATGCCGCGTCCTCGGTCTGCTCGGCTAGTGCGGCTACGAGTTCCGCGCTGGTCGCCGCCTCAAAGATCAGCCGCACCGGCACGACCCGTCCTAGCTCCGCCGACAACAGCCGGGCCAGCCGGACCGCCGCGAGCGACGTGCCGCCCACCATGAAGAAGTTGTCGTGCTCCCCTACGTCGGCGGTCGTCTCCAGCGCTCGGGTCCATGCCCGTCGCACGACGGTCATGAGCGGCTGGTCTGCGGGCGACACCAACGATGGGTGCCTGCCGTCGGAGATCATTGCGCCTCCTCTGCCAGGCCGGCGTGGAACATGGCCGTCGTGTGCCGCCAGAGCACCGGAAACAGCGGCACTACCGCGAGTCGCTCCAGGTAACTAACCGACCGACCGCGCAGGCTCGTCGGTATGTCTGCCTCGTCAGTTGCCGCGGGGTGACCACCGATCAGCATCCACACGGTTGTTATATGCACCTGCTTCCATTCGAGGACCTTGGCGTCCAGCCGTTGGAGACCACTCATCACGCCGCTGAGGAGCGCCAAGTGTGCGACATCTGGCGTGTCTCGGGATGCCGGACGATTGATGATCGCGGTTAACTGCGGCAACGATGTGCCGGCGTCATCGACTGCCGACTGGAACGCTGCCCAGACCGCACGACTGGCACGGCGCAGGTTACGCATTCCCGGTGAATCGAGGCCAGTCGTTTTCGGCGGGAACTTTTCCCGCATCGCCAGCATGCTGGCCTGCGGAAGCGTTTCCTCAAACAACCGCACCATACGGACCGGCGCATCAGCTAGTCCGGCGCAACGATTGAGCAGGCGTCCGGCCAGACCCGCGTCACCGGCTTCCAGCGCAGCCGCGACACGGCATATTTCATGGTGAATACCTACCCATGCGTACTCCGTAATCAGGTGCACAAGCTGGAAGAACCGGTGGTCCGGATGGTGCAGTTCAGCCTCGGGAACCAGCGCCGACAGGGCGATGGCGATACCTGTGTCGATCTCGTAGCTGGAACCGCGGTCGTACTCGTAGCGCAGCAGCGGTACCGGCTGTGCGGGATTGAGCACACGACCCACCCGTTCTCGCTGGTCAGTATGGTGTGGTTGCACAATAGGCTCCGTTGGCGTCGTTGGCGTCGTCGAGGTTGGGAAACAACCGGTTACGGCGCACCTCTTGCAGGTACGGCACACCGGCGGTGTAGCCGGAGCCCGGCGCATCGCCTAGCATCCGCGCGGCAAGCGAGTAATGCGTGGTCTTCCACCGCTGGTGCGCCGCCTCAAGCCGGCCGAGTGCGGCTGCGAGCACAGCAGCCTCTGATGGCGTACCGTGATGCGTGACGTCAAGGTACGCGTCCGCCAGCGTGTCACCGCCGTGGAGGGCCTTCTCGCGAGCGAACGCCGTGTGAGCGAACGCCGCGGACGCGAGCCGCTCCGGCGTGGGTGTGCTGCATGCGACCTCAAACTGCTTATAGCGGTCCGATTGGATGGCACTAGCGCCCTCGGTGAATTGCCGGAACTGACGGAAGACCGCGACGTCCATGGTGGCGAGCATCCGGAACATCGGCAGGGAATCACCCAGCGCCGCAGCGGCGCGGTCGACTAGCTCCACGCTATGGTTAATGGCGCCAGCACGGACTGCCCCGGTGGCCGCTTGCACGTCATGGCACAGCGATACGAACACCATCTCGTAGGCCTGAAGTATCCGCAGGAAGAGGAACTCGTCGTGCAGGACGTCGACCGGCAGCACCGATAGTCGCAGGATCCGCGCAACGTCGCCGGTCGGCGATGGCGGCAACTGTTGGACCACCGCCTCCGGCCCGTCGTTCAGCAAATCCACCGTACGGCGCGATAACGCGGGGTCGGACACGACAAACCGGTGCCCATGGCGCACTCGCCGGGAAATCGTCGCCGGGCCGGGCCGCTGGTTTGCCAGAACGTCCCGCACGCCGAGCAGCGTGTCAACCTCGAATCGGATCGCGTCCGCGATGAGCAGCCGTGTCATCGTCCGGTTGTCGAGTCCGCCAAAGTCGGATGTTGCCAGCTCGAGCAGTGGAAGGCATATGTAGGTGCCGTAGTCGTACCGGTTCTCCCGCTTGTCTAGCAGGCAGTTGAGAAACGCGGCCGTTATGGCGTCCATCGAGGCGCTGTCGCGCACGGCGACGATCGCGTTGAGCACATCGACGCTCAGGTGATGCTTACCGATGCGCCGCACGTGATTTACGAGCACGTCGGTCAGCTGCGGCAACTGCAGGCTCGCCACCGATAAGCCCAACAGCTCCGCCAGCCGTGAGACCGGATCAGGTGAAGCGATCGGATCAGGGGCATGGAGGCTTGGTTGAGTGGCATCGAGCCGCGACGAACTCGTCATGCGTCCACCTCCCGGGTCGCGTTGGCCGGCCGGCCAACGCCAGGCGCGGGGGACGGGGTCGGACGATCCTGGACCGGGCCAGCGGGCGCGAGAGCGGTCTCGGCGATTGCTACCGGGGCATCGACGCGTGACGGCTTGACTGATGCGGTGGCGTCGACGGCCGGCGCCTGGGCGGAGCCGAGCGGTGAAAACGCCCCGATGACCGCGGCGAGCACGGTAACCACGCCGATCATGACGAACACTGGAGCAATGCCGCCCAACCGTGACACCAACGCACCGCCGGCAATCACCCCTATCGGGATCACCGACCATGCCACAACAGCGGAGACCGTCATAACTCGGCCGAGCATGCGATCAGGGACGGTCTGCTGCCGCAACGTCATGGTATTGATGTTGAACAGCACGCTCACGCCACTGTTGAGCGCCCAGAGTACGAGTGCGACACTGTACATGGACGTCATTCCGAGGCCGATGACGGTCATCCCGTCGAGCGCAAGCGTAGCGACGAGGATGACACCGAGCCGGAATCGACGCCGCAGCGGCCCGGCTGCCAACGAGAGCAGCATTACGCCCAGCGCGCTGGCAGCGTATAGAAGACTCACCTGGTCGTCGCTGGCGGACAGGCGGCTTTTCGCGTAAAGCACGAGCTGAGCGAGCGTCGTCGAGGTGAATAGATTGACCACTGCCATCACGATCGAGATGCTCCGCAGCACCGGGTCCCGCCAGATGTAAGCCAGACCCTCGTACACATCCGCTCGCAATGCGCGCAACGTATCGCCAACACTGGCCGGCGTATCGTCCGCAGGCCTGTCGCCGTTGAAGCTCACCCGGATTAGCGACAACAGCACCGCGGAGGCGACGAACGTGACCGCGTCGATGATGAGTAGGTCCGCGACCGGCATCGCCATGACCGCGACGCCAGCCAGGACAGGCCCGACCACTCTGGCCGCGGAGAAACTGGCTTCCAATCGGCCGTTCGCCGTGGTGAGCTGATCCTTGAGCACGAGGTGGGCAGTGCCAGCGAACCGGCCTGCGTCGAACGGAATCTGCAGCGTGGTTCCCACGAACGCCACTACATAGATCCAGATCAGGTGCAGCGCACCGAATGCCTGCAGCACCGGCAGAACGATGAGCAGCACACCGCGTACCAAATCGATGCCGACCATGAGTTTCCGGCGGTCGACCCGATCGACGATTGCGCCGGCAACGAACCCGAACAGCAGGTAAGGCATGATCGAAATGGCCATCGAGACGCCGAGATCGAGCGCTGACCCGGTCAGCTTGAAGACCAGCAGCGGCATGGCAAACGCGGTGAACGCGGATCCGAGTGCGCTGATCGACTGTCCGGTGAAGTACAGCCAGAAGTCGGCCGAAAATCTCTCCGACCTCGTGTCGGACATGGATATTTCCGTCACTTGGCACCGAAGAGACGTTCGTTGAGATCGGCAGGTCTCGCCGATTCGGGTACGCTCGGAACGTAGTAGTTCATGCCTGCGACCACCCGGAGGTCGTCCTCGCGAGCCAGCGCCGTGACGTAGTGAGTATGGCGGCGGGCATCGAAGAACACTAGATGCCCGGCAACGGGATAGATCGACGCACAGTCGCGATCGACCTCGTCGGTGCCCCGGACCTCGCCGGCGTTCGACACACGTAGCTCTCCGCCGAAACCGCGCGGCTGATCAGTAAAGTAGAGAAGGCCTTCGATCGGATTGGAGTCGACATGACATTCGGTGCGACCGTGCCGCGCCGTCTGCACGTTCAGGTATATGCCGTATCGCGGGTCACGGGCCGTGACCACGGCCTCCTCGGTGCATAGCTGCGCCAGGTCACGAAACCGCCCCGCGTACAAAGCGGCCAGCCAAGGCAAGCGCAACTCAACACCGGTCCCGTCCACCATACTGATAAGAAGGTCCGCGCCACCCGGAAGCTCCCGCGACGTGAGGGAAGGCGCGCCGACAGCACGGTCACGGCCGTACTCCTGCGCTATCCACATGACGCTCTCTTGCCAACCCACGGGCAAGTCAGCGGTCACATCGATCGTGCGCCATGTAAACTGAGCGCCAGCCTGAGAAGCCACGAATTTGCTCTCCATTCTGAAGTCAGCAACAGACCAGGCTGCTGAAACTACGGCGAACAGAAGTGATTCCTGACAGGCATTCGGCCGCCGGCCTGGAAAGAGGTTCGTGGAGATCTTGCCGTAACTTGCGGCGATTCGCAAAGCTGGTAAATGAGCCTGGTTCATCGTGGCGTTGCGGCAGCTCATGGCCCGATTGAGCCTGGTTCATCGTGGCGTTGCGGCAGCTCATGGCCCGATTTGACAGGTGTGGCGATTCTGCATTGCAGCAGTTCAACCGTTTGATCATCTGACCGTTCCATGTACGGGGTTGAGGAAGATTCACGCGGAAATTGGCGCTAAGGATGGTCTTGCTTGAGTGCTCGGTCCGGGTCCGCATTGGGGCGTGACGGCACGTAGGTTGTCCGGGTGTGGCCCTCGATTTCCTGACTGATGACCAGGTTGCCGCGTACGAGCGATTCGTGGGTGACCTCACCCGGGCTGAGCTGGAGGGCTACTTTCTGCTCGACGGGACGGCACTGGACCTGATCGCGAACAAGCGTGGTGCTCACAACCGGCTGGGCATAGCGGTGCAGATCGGCACCGTCCGCTTCCTCGGCCACTTCCTGACCGAGGACCCCCTCGATGTGCCGTGGTCGACGGTGGAGTACGTCGCGTCGCAGCTGGCTATCGCGGACCCGTCTGCGATCAAGCGGTACACGGAGCGGCCGAAGACCGCGTACGAGCATTCGTGGGAGATCCGCGACGCCTACGGTTACCGCGACTTCCACGACGAGCAGTTGCTGGCGCGGTTCGGGGAGTTCCTGACGGCACGAGCGTGGACACACGCCGAGGGCTCGCTGACGCTGTTTCGGCAGGCGACGGCGTGGCTGCGCCGGGAGCGGGTGCTGCTGCCCGGCGCGAGCACGCTGACCCGGCAGGTGATGACGGCACGGGAGGACGCCAACCAGCGCATGTACCATACCTTGGCCGAGGCCGCCGCAGGTGTCGATGTCGAGTTGCCGTGGCTGCTGCTGGATCTGCTGGAGGTGCCGGAGGGCAAGCGGTTCTCCAACCTGGAGGAGCTGCGCAAGCTGGAGCGGCGTGACTCTGGCCCGGGCATGGAACGCGCGCTGGCCCGGGTGGAGAGGGCGCTGGCACTGCGGGCCCGCTCGGCGCAGGTGCAGTCGGTGCCGGCGAACCGGCTGTCGGCCCTGGCGAAGTACGGCATGGCCAGCAAGGCGCCGCTGCTGAAGGAGTTGGCCGAGCCGCGGCGTACCGCGACGCTGCTGGTGACCGCCCGGCACCTGGAGGCGGCCGCGGTCGACGACGCGTTGGACCTGTTCGACTCACTGATGGCCACGAGGTTGATCGGACCGGCGCGGCGGGCGACGGACAAGGCGCGGCTGGCGGCGATGCCGAAGCTGGAGAAGGCGTCGACGACCCTGGTCGCGGTCACCAAGGTCATGCTGGAGCTGTTCGCCAATGCCGACGGGGCGCTCGGCGCGGGCAGCGATCGAGGAGGTCGCCTCCCGTGAGGAGGTCGCCGCCGCGGTGGCGACGGTGACCGAGCTGGTGTCCGAGGGTGATTCGTGGGAGGCCGACAACCGGGCGGCGATCGCGGCCCGGTACGGGGTGGTGCGCCCGTTCGTGCGGCTGCTGGCTACGGTGCTGCCGTTGCAGGCGGCACCGGCCGGGCGGGACCTGCTGGCCGAGATTCACCGGATGCCGGAGTTGCTGCGCCGCCGGACCTCGCAGAAGCCGCTGACCGAGGCCGACCTGAACATGAACCTGGTAGCCGGGACGTGGCGGCGCGCGGTGCGGCCAACCCTGCCCTTGATGGGGCGGCTGACCGCGACGCCTACGTCATGTGCCTGCTGACCCAGCTGGCCGCTGCGCTGCGCCGGCGCGACATCTACGCCTACCCGTCGCTGCGCTGGGGCGACCCGCGCGCCCACCTGCTCGACGGCGCCGAGTGGCTCGGCGTACGCGAGGACGTCCTGGCGGGTCTGGGGCTGACTGGCCCGGTGGAGGAGCACCTTGCCGAGATGGCTACGGCTCTGGATGGCGGCTGGCGGCAGCTGGCTCAGCGCATCGAGGAGGCTGGGCCGGATGCCAGCGTCCGGGTCGTGCCCGGCGACGGCGGACGGATGCGCCTGTCGGTGGCGCGGCTGGAAAAGCTCGGCGACCCGCCATCCCTGGTGGACCTGCGTAAGCGGGTTGCCGCGATGATGCCGTTTACCGACCTGCCCGAGATGGTGATGGACGTGCACTCCTGGACGGGCATGCTGGACGCCTATACCCACGTCGGCGGGCTGAACACCAGCATGGACGACCTGCCGCTGACCGTGGCCGGGCTGCTGGTCGCCGACGCCTGCAACGTCGGCCTGGTCCCGGTGATCAACCCGCGCGAGCCCGCGCTGTCCCGCGACCGGCTCTCGCACGTGGACCAGAACTACGTCCGCCCAGACACCCACGCCGGGGCGAACGCCCGCTTGGTCGACTACCAGGCCAGGATCGGGGTCACCGACCTGTGGGGCGGTGGCATGGTCGCCGGCGTCGACGGGCTGCGCTTCGTCGTGCCGGTGCAGACGATCCAGGCCGCGCCGAGCCCGAGGTTCTTCGGCTACAAGCGCGGCATCACCTGGCTGAACGCGGTTAACGACCGGTTCGCCGGGCTGGGCGCGACGATCGTGACCGGCACCGTGCGCGACAGCCTGCACATCCTGGACACGCTGCTCAACCTGGACGCCGGACCCCGCCCCGAGATGATCACGACGGATACCGCCTCCTACTCGGACATTGTCTTTGGCCTGTTCCAGCTACTGGGGTACCGGTTCTCGCCACGGATCGCCGACATGGGCGGCGCGGCGTTCTGGCGGGCCGACCTGCCCGGCCAGCCGTCGGCCGACTACGGGCCGCTCAACGCGATCGCCCGCAACAAGGTCAACCTCGGACGGATTGTCACGCACTGGCCGGACATGCTGCGCATCGCCGGATCGCTGGTGACCAACCGGGTGCGCGCCTACGACCTGCTGCGGATGCTTACCCGCGACGGCAACCCCACCCCGCTGGGGCAGGCCCTGGCGGAGTACGGGCGCATTCCCAAGACGCTGCACCTGCTGGCAATGATCGACCCGGTGGACGAGACCTACCGGCGTACTGTCACCCGGCAGCAGAACATCGTCGAGTCCCGCCACGCCCTCGCGCGCAAGATCTTTCACGGCAACCGGGGTGAGATCGGCCAGGCGTACCGGGCCGGGCAGGAAGACCAGCTCGGCGCGCTCGGCCTGGTGCTCAACGTAGTGGTGCTGTGGAACACCCGCTACATCGATCTGGCGGTCAACCTGCTGCGCGCCCAGGGCTACCCGGTCCGCGACGAGGACGTCGCCCGCCTGTCGCCGCTAGGGTACGCGCACGTCAACATGCTGGGCCGCTATAGCTTCCCGAAGCCGGGCGACGGCCCGCGGCTGCGGGCGCTGCGCGACCCTGACAACCCGCAGATCTGATGCGCACCAAAGACACCGAGCCCCGCCGCGAGTACGGGCGAACCCGGTCAGGCTTCACCCCGCACCGGGTGACCGTCACCGCGGTGACGCGACAGCGGGTGAGCTACGTCGACGAGTTCGGCAAGCGTGGCCGCGCCCGCCCGAACGAGATCACCGGCCCGTGGGAGGCGCATGAGGCGGGCCTGCGCCGGGCCGAGCACTGCACGATGCTGGCCGGGCGGCAGAGTGGATCAGCGATGCGCTACCTGGGGCCGGCAGCGTTGTGGATCCCACCAGCGAACTGGCCGAGTTCAACGCGCACATTTGTCGGCTCGCGGCGCCGAACGCGCGCGCAGCGGCAGAAGCGGTCGTCCCTGCCGGGGATCACGTTCGACGGTCAGTACTCAACGCGAGGCTGTCGGCGCGGCGACCTTGCGCTTCAGCTCGTGGGGCGTGGGCTGATCCTGTGGTCCGCGCATGCTGGGCCGGTAACGCCGGGTGGACCGTGACGGACTCCTACGGCTATGGTCATCCGGTGGTCGATGTCCCGGGACGGCAGCCGGCGGAATCCGCCCAGGACGAAACGGCCGAGGAGCGAACCTGACCGAGCTGCCACCCTCTCTGCGCAGCCTGCCTAACCTGCGATGGATTCTCGGTGGCGGCAACAATCTCGGTAAGCTTCCCGACTGGGCTGCCGCAGTGGTCACTGACTAGCTGAGCAGTCCACACCCCCGCCGTCGTCTAGCTGCCGACCATTGCAGTTCGGTTGCGTCGGCCAGTATCCAACGGCTTCCCGGTTTGATCGCATGTTCCGCAAGGGGATCGCCCACCGGAACACCCGAACTCATGTGCACCAGCCGAGGTCAGGGGTGTTCCGTAGAAGTGTTCCAGAGGAGGTTCCGATGAGGGAGCCTTTTACGGAACAATCGAGCGCATGAACGGCACCCGAGTCGGCTACGCCCGCTGCTCCACCGACGAACAAGACGTGATCGTCCAAACCGAGCAACTGCGGGAACTCGGCGTCCCCGCCGACCGCATCTACATCGACCGCGGCTTCTCCGGTACCAGCCGCAAAAATCGTGGCGGGCTGGACCAGGCCCTCGCGGCGGTCTGGGAAGGCAGCATCCTCACCGTCACCAAGTTCGACCGCTTCGCCCGCAACATGACCGAGGCATGCCAGATCCTCGACGATCTCGCCGCACGCAAGGTCAGATTTGGCCTGGGCGGCTCGGTCCACGACTGGGAAGACCCGTTCGGCAAGCTGTTCCTGCAAACCCTGGCGATGGTCGCCGAGTTCGAGGCAAACCTCATCCGGCTGCGCACCCGCGAAGGGATGGCAGTCGCCAAACGCAAGGGCAAGTTGAAAGGCAAGCAGCCCAAGCTATCCGACGCTGCGCAGAAGTCGATCCGTACCCGGTATGCCGAAGGCGGGATCTCGCTGGGCGACCTGGCCGATGAGTACCGGGTCGGCCGTAGCACGATCCACCGCATCGTGCACCGTAATCCTGCGGCGGGGTAGGCCCCGGCGTTTGACCGCATCGTCCTGGATGGATTGTTGCCGCCGGAGCCTCCCGCGCCATGATCGGTGAGCGATAATATGGCGTGCCTACCCTGACGACATCGCCCGGCAGGCCCGTCCGCTCGGCGGTTCTTTCCCTGGAGCAGGCCCGCACGGTTGCGATCCACGCCTCCGGGCATACCAGAACCGTCGCCACTGTGGCCGAGGCGTTGCGCCATCTGGGGATCGTGCAGCTTGACGCGATCAACGCGGTGGCCCGCGCGCACGAACTCACCCTCGCCGCACGGGTTGCCGGCGCGACTACTGGCATGGTCGACGAGCACTTGTGGGGCGGGCAGCCGGTCGCGTTCGAGGCTCCCGCCCACGCCCTTGCGCTCGTGCCTATCGAGGACTGGCCGTTGTGGGAGTTCCGCCGCGAGCACACCCGGGCGCGCACCGACTGGGAAACCGACCCATCAGTCCTGAACCGGCTGCTCAAACAGGTCGAACGCGACGGACCGCAGACCATGACCGAACTGCGCGCAGGTGAGAAGGCCGGCAGCGGCTGGGCATGGGGACCGGTCAAGCTCGCGGTCGAATATCTGGTGTGGACAGGTGAACTGGCCTGTGTGCGCCGCCGCGGCTGGAACCGCGTCTTCGACCTGCCCGAACGCGTCATCCCCGCCGGGCATCGCCGCCCGGTCGCCGAGCCGCAAGCGCTCGCGCGGCTACTGGAAAAGGCCGGCCGGGTGCTCGGCGTCGCCACCGCCGACGACCTGGCCGACTACCTGCGCATACACAAGAAGCTCGCCACGCAGGCGCTACCGGACACGATGCTGGAGCCAGTCGGCGTGCAGGGCTGGAAAACCCCTGCCTGGGCACACCCCGAAGCTCTGTCCGCAATGGACACACCCGTGAGCAGTGTGCGGTTCGTCGGCCCGTTCGACAACCTCATCTGGTACCGCAAACGCCTGACCCGCCTGTTCGGCTTCGATCACACCCTCGAGGCGTACAAGCCCGCCGCGAAACGGGTTTACGGCTACTACGCGATGCCGCTGCTGCACGGCACCCGCTTGGTGGGCAGGGCGGACTGCAAGACCAGCGGCACCGAACTGCACCTGCTCCAGCTGTCGCTCGACGACGGCGACCAGAGAGACCTAGATGACGTCGTGGACCAAGCACTGCACGGCCTGCTGGCACTGACGGGCACCACCAGGCTGACCGGACGCTAATCGGCCCAGTGCTTGGGTACGTGACCCCGATCCTGTTGGCCAATTCGGATCGATAAACCTTGATCGTCGATGGTATTGAAGGCGATACGACCCATGTGTGGTCTCGCCTTCATGATCCGGCGAGCAGATGGGGTTCTGGTGTCGATGAGTCCGCGTGGGTTGCCTGACCCTCCAGTGACAACAGCCAAGGTGGCCCGGGCGGCGTTCGCCAAGCCGACACTGGCGATGCGGGTGCGCGACGAGCTCGGTCAGTTGTTCACCGATGAGCAGTTCGCCGCCGCGTTCGCCACGCGTGGCCGGCCGGGACTGTCTCCGGGTCAGCTTGCGCTGGTGACGGTGTTGCAGTTCGCGTCCAATCTCACCGACCGGCAAGCTGCGGAGGCAGTCCGTGGCCGTATCGATTGGAAGTACTGCCTGGGGTTGGAACTCGACGATCCGGGTTCGACTTCAGCGTGCTCTGCGAGTTCCGGTCCCGGCTGGTCGAGCATGGCCTGACCGAGCTTGTACTCGATGTGCTGCTGGCACGCCTCGGTGAGCTGGGGCTGGTGAAGGCGGGCGGGAAACAGCGCACCGACTCCACCCATGTGTTCGCCGCTATCCGCGACCTCGGCCGGGTGGAGCTGGCAGGCGAAGCGGTGAGGGCCTGCCTGCAAGCGCTTGCCGGCGCGGCACCGCATTGGCTGGCCGGGGTCATCGACCTGCCGGTATGGGCTCGCCGCTACCCGGCCCGGCTGGGCTCGTGGATGCTGCCTCGATCCAGAACGCAGCGCGCTGAGCTGGCCCGCACTTTCGGCGCTGACGGGTTCACGCTCTTGACCGCGGTCTACGCCGATGATGCGCCCGCCGGCCTCGACCAGCTTCCCGCCGTCGAGGTGCTGCGCATAGTGCTGGTGCAGAACTTTACCCTCTGTGTCGATGCGCAAGGGAAAGAGTCGATCACGCATCGGGAAGCCGATAATCATGGCCTGCCACCAGGAAAGATCCGGCTGACATCTCCCTACGATCTGGATGTCCGCTGGTCCAAAAAGGAACGCGGCGCGGTGATCTGGAACGGCTTCAAGGTGCACGTTTCCGAAACCTGCGACCTCCCCGGCGAGACGGCAACCTCTGAACTCAACATCGTTACCCATGTCGCGACAACCGCCTCGACGGTCAGCGACCAGGCGATGACCACCCCGATCCACCAGGCACTACAGCAGCGGGGCCTGATACCAGGCGAGCACTATGTCGATTCTGGCTACACCTCGGCGGCGCTGATCGCCTCATCACGGCGCGATTACGGAATCACTCTCGTCACTCCGCTGATGACCAGCAACTCCGCCCAGGCCCGTGCCAAGGCAGGCTTTGACCTGACCTGCTTCACCATCGACTTCGACGCCAAGCAGGCCACCTGCCCCGGCGGGAAACCCAGCGTCGGGTGGTACCCAGCGCGTAACCGGGGAGCCGAAACGATCAACGTCAAGTTCGACGGCCCGACCTGCCACGCCTGCCCGGTCGTCCAGCAATGCTCCCCGGCGTCGACGACACCCGGCCGGTACGGCCGCCAGCTGGGCATCCTGCCTCGCGAAGCGTATGAAGCCCAAGCCGCCGCTCGTGCCGAACAAGCCGAAGATGATTGGCAAGCCCGCTACGCGCGACGCTGCGGTGTAGAGTGCAGCATCTACCAGGCCGTCGCCGTCACCGGCATTCGCCAGTCCCGCTACCGTGGGTTGGCGAAAACCCACCTTGAGCACGTGTTCTCCGCCGTCGCGCTCAACTTGATCCGCCTGCACAACTATTGGGCCGGCCAACTGCTCGAACGAGGCCGGACCAGCCGCCTTGAAAAGCTCAGCTGCGCCGTTGCCGCATAACCGAATTGGCCAACAGGATCGACCCCAGCCACCAAGTAACTCGCGAGTAACTTATGCTCAGGGCGTGTCGAGGGACGGCACTTCTGTCTGGCTAGGGGTCTTAGTAACGATCTTGCCACCGGGGATCAAGCTGAAGATCGACTTTCCGCAGCAGGCTCGGCACGCAGGTAGCTGTAGACGGTTTCGCGGCTGATGCCGAATTCCTTGGCCAGCTTGGATTTCTTCTCGCCGTCGGCGGCCCGGTCGCGGAGCTGCTGCGCCTCATGGGGTTCCGGTAGCACTGGCGAAAAAACCAACGGATATGGCTGACCAGCGCTGATGCAGAGCCGACGTTTCCGGCGGTCGTCGACGGGGCGGGACGTTGATCGGGTGATGGCGTAGTCGTCAGAGACCGCTCCGGCGGCAAGCACGGCCACATACTTCAGGCGGAGCCGTTCTTCTCAGATGGTTGGCCACCTCGCGTGTTGTTAACGCAGAATCGAGGGTGCGAGGCGGAATCCCAGGTCATCAATCTGGAGGGTGGGGTGGCTACGGCGGCGTACCGAGGCCCGGCAGCTCCAGGGTTCGTCGAACCAGCCACCGCCACGTAACACCCGGTAGTTGCCGTAGACCTCGGCGTTGGCCGTGCAGGCCGGCGCAGATGCCGGTGAGGATGTGCAGGTTGATCTCGCGCAGATATGGGCTGACCAGGAAACCTGCGAGGGGTGGCCGGCGAGGCCGGGTTATTCGCCAGCCGCCGCACGCAGGCAGGCGACGGGATCGTTGAGCGGAACCAGGACGACGGTGCCAGCACCTGCCGCTTGGAAACGCTCGATTCCGGCGCGGATCTGTGCCGGGGTGCCAGCCGCGGCGACCAGGTCGACCGCCGCCTCCGGGACCTCGGCGGCAAGCCACGCCTGCTCGCCTTCGGGCGCGCCGATGGCGTTACGCGAGAGCGTGTGGGCGTCCTCATCGGACATGCCGGCGGCGCGAAGCAGGTCCGGGCGGGCCACTAGCAGCCGGCGTACCGGCATCCGATCGCCACTGGCGCACCACACGAGGGCGCGAACGCTGATCGCCGCCGGTTCCCGGCCGGCGGCGAGTGCGCCCGCGCGGAGCAGAGCGAGCCGGTCTGCTACGGCGGTCACGGGTGTGCCGTAGTTGAGCAGCAGACCATCGGCCAAAGCACCGGCCAGCCGGGTCAACCGCGGACCGGTCACGCCGAAGACGAGCGGAACGTTGACCGCGGGACGCTGCAGGTCATGGGCGGTGAAGACCTCGCCGTGGTAGTCAACCGTCTCGCCGGTCAGCAGGGCGCGGATGATCCGTGCGGCGTCGGTCATCGCGGTGACCGGCCGATGCCGGTGCGCGCCATGGTTCGCGGCGGCCGGTTCCCACCACGGGCCGATGCCCAACGCCACCCGCCGTGGTGCGAGTTCGGCCATGGTGGCCGCGGCACCGGCGAGCGCCGGCGGTAGCCGGGTCCACACATTGGTGACGCCGACCCCGACCAGTACCCTCTGGGTCGCCTGAAGGTACGCGGTCACCGCGACCAAGGCGTCGCGCCGCGGCCCCACCTCGGTCTGCCAAACCTCGTCAACGCCAAGGTTTTCGGCGACCTTCACCAGCTCCACCGCGTCCGGCAACGGCCCGGTATCGCGCACCAGCAAACCCAACCCGGTCACTCACAGATTATGATCGCCGACGTGTGTTATGACGAAGGCGCCGCCGTGCCCTTGGCTCCGGGCGGTGAGATCCCGGTCAGCGGAACCGAACTCGAGCTGTCCACATCGGACGGTAACCGCTTCCACGCCTACCTGGCCAGCCCCGAACGCCCGGCCGGACCCCCGATCGTGCTGCTCATCTTGTGAACCCACAGTCCAACATCAACGTAACTTCGGGCTAAGCCCCCCTCCCGCGCTCTGCCTCCGGCCCGGCGCGGGGGCTGCGGCCCGCATCAGGGAGACGACCGGAGTACGCGGGAACCCGCCGTAGATCTTGAGGGCCGTGTTATCTGAAGTCGATCCGGCCAGGTTCCGGGCAGGTCGTGGCCGCATTATCTGAAGCTGGATCGGGACTTCACTTCAGATAATCAGCATTACCTGAAGTCAGGTGATCAAGGATGGGACTTTGGCCTGACTACTGGTAGCGCTCTTGATCGCGTGAGCGCTGCATAAGGTGGTCGTCGTTGACGTGGGGCGCGTTACGCACAGCGCCGATGACGACCGCAGGTAGCAGGTCTTGCCAGCTGTCTGGATCGATGAGGTAGTGGGCGCCGGCCTGCCATACGTTCAGCAGTACCCCTGTGGCCAGGGTGCGGTGGACCGTCTCGGGCAGCACCCCGTCTTTGACCGTCTGCCCGGCGGCCTTCGCGATGGCCTTGTCGGCAGCGGCCGGCCAGTCGGGGTGCACCGCACCGGCACACGTCACCATCATCTTCATCGCCGCCCGGGTCAAACCGTTGGTCAGCAACGTATTCCACGTCTGCCAATCTTGGCCGCCGGCATCGGCGTACTGGCAAAGCATGTCGACGACCTCGGTGATCCGGTCGTAGACGGCTTCAATGTTTTCGCGGATGAGAGCGATCTGCTGCCGGGTGAGATCACCTTCGGGGTAGTCGCGTGCGCCACTGATCACGGCCGCCAAGCCTAAACCGAAGTTAAGTTGATGTTGGACCGCAAATCCGCAAGATGGCCTGGGAAAACGAAGTTATCGGCCGAAGGCCGTTCTGGCTACAACACGTTCGCCGGCACAGCCGACGAGGGCTGGCCGGTCGCGATCGTGGCACCAATATCACACATCCGGTGTGGACAGACGCAACTCGTCCTGGCTACATCAAGCGCGATCAACAGCAGCGTCTTCGCAGCTTGGTAGCCCTTTGTGAGATCAAGAACTCCGTAACTTCGGCCTAAAGCGATCCAAGCTCTATAGGAAACGAGCTGGAGTCCGATGACCGTCCTGTCCCCGCCACGGCAACCGGGCCTCTTCCGGGCAGCTCCCCTCACTCGCAGCAGCGTCCTAAATGCGCGTATTTCTTGGGCAGTGTTCCGGCCGTGGCCAGTACCTGGCCCTGATACCGCACGATCGCCCAGCGGCCTTGCGCCGCAACGTTGTCTGCGATCCGGGCGGCTTGCTGGGCCCGTTCGGCCTCGTCGAGTGCCGGTCGTGGGACGGCCCATGCGGTCCACCCGCCGGTGAACTCGACCGCGAACAGGTCATCCGGGCCGAGCATGTGCGGGTCGTCGCTGCTGCCCAGCTCGTCGGTCAGCCATCCCCACACCCGCCTGCGCCGCTCTGGCGCCGGCTGCGACGAAAGCTGCTCATCATTGATTCCCGCGCGGGCTTCCGACAACCCGCACTGATATGCGGGATTGCCGAACAGCTCCTCGTCGTATCCGCTCTTTTCACCCCGTTCCACCGCCGCGCCATCGGCAAGCCCACGCAGATACGCAGCGATATCGCCGGCGCCGAGCCCTCGCACATGCTGGGCCAACAACACCACTGCACGTAAGCGGGCCTGGTCGCCATGCCACGCGAACGGCGGCAGCTCCTGCGCAAGCCGATACGCCGCGATCGTGGCACCCTTCTCACTGCCCTTACGCAACCGGCCCTCCTCCAACGAGGCCAGCAACACCGCCCCATGAAGCACACAGCCCGTCGTCACACCGCCGCCCGCATCGATCACCTCCACCCCGTCCATGGCACCCACACACACCCGCACATCCTCCTCGCCCGCCGCCGCGCACCGCCCACCGATATCCATGTTCTGCCCGACCACTTCACTACCTTTCACAACCCGAATTCACCTGTTCGCACTTACTATCTCCGGTCCAGTTCCCGTAACAGGCACCGGTCCACTTCGGAAACTTGCCGCTGATTATGGCGGTGGAACTCGGCCCAGGTGCCGGGCACATCTTTCCAGCGGTCCGTCCGGCCAGCGGTCCGTCTGGCGAGCGTTACGAAATAGCGTGACGGATCCTTCCCACTCCGGGCTGCTGTTAGGTCCGATATGCGTCAGCTCGATGTTCGATGTCGAGTACGTACACGACATTGTTGATGACGTCGATACGATACCTGATCCGATATTGGCCTCGCCGGGCGGACCACTGGCCGTCAAAGGGTGGCTGCAGCGGGTGCCCCCCCGCTGCGGGTTTTCCTTCAACGGACCATCGATGAACTCGAATAAGACCGTCACGCTGACGCACCTCAACCCGGTTCTCGGGCACCTGCCGGCGCACGGCGCGTTCATCACCTACAACCGCCAACTTTGCGTGCCGGTGCAGAATAAGAAACAACCCGGGAGTTCCTGAGTCGGGGTTCTGACTGCCAGATCCTGTTTCCCCAGGCCAGGTTGCTCATGTGTGCTGCCAGGACAACGTATAGATCGTTTTGACGCTTCTTCGGCATCGATGAGTCGTTCTCGTCAGCGGTGAAGGTTTCGCATCGCTGATGAAGGCGAGGAGGCTCGGGTTGAGGCTGGCGGTTGTTCGTGATCTGCGCTCGGCGCGGCCCGAGCCGGGCCCGCAGGACATCGCCGACATCGAGACCGATGCGTTGGCGGGCTTCGTGCTGGCGCGGGCCTCGGCAGGGCTGGCGGACGCGACCATCCGCAACGACGTCGGCCACCTGGAGCAGGTGCGTACCTGGTTTGGTCGGCCGCTGTGGGAGATGGAGCCGTCGGACGCGGACGCGTACTTCGGCTGGGTGCTGCGCGACACAGCCAAGGGCACCAGGCTGGCGCGGGCGCAGACGCTGAAGACGTATTTCCTGTTCCTGGAGCTTCGGCTCAAGGTCGAGATCTATAACCTGACCGGCCGCGCGGTCGAGTGCCCCATCGACGAGTTGAACCGGCCGCGCGGTCGGGCTGAGGCGATGCTGCGTATCCCGCCAACCGACGCGGAGATCGCCACACTGTTCGGCGGGTGGCGCGAGGAGTTGGCTACGTGCCGCAAGTACGCGCCGACCGCGCGGAACTACGCCGCTGCCCGGTTGATGGCCGAGATCGGGCTGCGGGTCAACGAGGCATGCCGGCTGGACCTGCACGACGTCAAGTGGGACCTCGGCCGGTTCGGCAAGGTCCACGTCCGCTATGGGAAAGGCTCGCGCGGATCAGGGCCGCGGGAGCGGATAGTCCCGTTGATCAACAACGCTAGGAAAACGTTGGGGTGGTTCGTCTCCGACGTGTGAGGCCACTTCGACGACGATCACATGCGCCCGGGCACGCCACTGTTCCCCTCGGAACGCAAGAACACTGATGGGACCTGCCGGCGGGTGGGCGACGACGCGCTGCGCGGCGGGCTTGGCGAGGCCGCCACCAGGCACCTGCCCGGCTGGGCGGACACGCTCACGCCCCATGTGCTGCGTCACTATGCGGCGTCGCAGCTCTACCAGGCCGGATTGGATCTGATCTCCATCCAGGAGGTCCTCGGTCACTCCTGGATCGCTACCACCATGCATTACATCCATGTCCATAGAACACATGTGGAGGATGCGTGGACCGCTGCGCACGAGCGGGCCACGCACCGGCTGAAAGGGCTGCTGAGTTGAAGTGGAACCTGCGGCTGGCTGCCGCCCAGCGCGGCATCTGGAAGGCCAGCGACCTGCACCGGATGCTGGCCGAGCACGGCATGGTCATCTCGGCGGGGAAGATGTCGGGCCTGTGGTCGGGGCAGCCGTCCAGCGTCAAACTCGACGACCTGGACGTGATCTGCGCCGTCGTCGGCTGCACGGTGTCGGACCTGCTTCTCGCGGAGCCGGAGAAGGTGACCCGCCCCGCTGCGGAGGAGGCGAAGGCGGTGGTCGGCGCGCCTGTCGCCGCGGTGGTTCCGAAAAGGCGAGACGGTCGATCGTTGCCGCCGGCATGACCGGGAATCAGCGGCGGCCGCGGGGCTCGGCCGCGACGCCGATCAGCTGCCGGGACTGCTATGCGTGGGGCCTGCTGCCGAGCCGCCGTTGCACGGCGTGCACCTCGTTCCGTTGGGCGCATCCCGAGATCGGCGCGTGCTCCAGCTGTCATCGGCTGGTGCCCCTGAAGCGAGGCTATTGCCGTCTGTGCTGGTGCCAGGCCGGCGCGGAAGCCAAGGCTCAGGGATGGACGCCGTCGCTGGCTCCTGTTCTGCATCGGGTCCGCGATCATCAGTTGTTCCTCGCAGGCTTGCAGCGCCAGCGGGCCCGAAAGGGCCAATCGAAGCTCGGCAAGCAGGGCCGCCGAACCCCGAGACCTGCGCCGACTCCGGCGATCGACACGGAGGTCCCTGGCTGGGTCCAGCCAGCGCTGTTCGCAAGCCGCCGCGACCTTGTCGCCTTCGACCGCGATCGCCACGCGGACCTCACCAACCCCTGGCTCGTCCACGCCCAGTATGAAACCCGATCCTGGGGACTGGCCCGCGGCTGGCCCGAGTGGGTGCTGCGAGAGGTCGACCGAGCCCTGGTCATCGTGCTGTCCGGCCACACAGGCGAGAAGATCCGATACAGTGAAATCTTTTCCGCGCTGAGCCGTCGAGCCCTGGGAGTCCTGCGCCCCGCCGAGATCCTCGACCGGCTCGGACTGCTCGACGACGACAGGCCCGCCGCGTTCGACCTCTGGCTCCAGCGCAAGCTGGCCGACCTCCCGCCCGGCATCCGCCGCGACGTCGAACATTGGCTGCGCACACTACGCGATGGCGGACCACGCACCGCGCCACGCGCGCTGCCGACCGCCTGGGTCTACCTCAACAACGCCCTGCCGGCGTTGGCAACGTGGTCCACGTGCTACGACCACCTGCGGGAAGTCACCCGCGACGATGTCACCGCCATCGCGGATGCCGCCGGCGGCAGGCGCCACGACCGCCTCACCGCGCTGCGTTCACTGTTCCGCCACTGCAAAAGGTCCGGCACGATCTTTCGCGATCCGACCTCTCGCGTCCGTGTCGGCAGATACCAGCCCGGCGAGCTGATCCCGTTGCAGCCCAGCGAAATCGAAGAAGCACTGACTGCCGCAACCACCCCTGTCGCCCGTCTGGCTGTCGCTCTCGCCGCCATCCACGCCGCACGCCCGAAGGCGATTCGCCTTATGCGACTCGACGACGTCGACCTCGGCAACCGCCGCCTCGTCATCGGCGGGCGGGCACGCCGACTCGACGACCTCACCCGCCAGGCCTTGACCGAGTGGCTAGACCATCGGCGCCGGCACTGGCCGGACACCGCCAACCCGCACCTGATCATCAGCCGCAACACCGCCATGGACAACCGCCCCGCCTCCGGGGTCTGGATCACCCAGCACCTGCGCGGCAAGACCGCCACCCTCGAACGCCTGCGAGTCGACCGGCAACTCGAAGAAGCCCCTCAACCACGGCCCGGACCCGCTCCACCTCGCGGCGGTCTTCGACCTCGACGACAAGACTGCCCTGCGCTCTGCCGAGGCTGCCCGACATCTCCTGGAGACCGAGGCCGAGCGCCACGCCATCGCCAGCACGCTCGAACCCACGAATCGACAAACACTCACTTAAGGGCTGCCCCTCGGCCGTCGGCCACGGGAGGAGAAGAGTACCCGCCATCAGCGCATGGGTGCGCTGAGGGATCGCTCAACCGTCGATTCTGGCCCCTTGCAGCCGGATGATGGCCACGGCCGCCTTCACCAGCTGGGCATTGTCCATCGCAACCGAGCCGTCCGGCAGCGTAAGGACGTCCTCCATGCCGATGCGTGCGTCCAGTCCCAGACGAGCCGCAGTCGACAGCACTGGCCACGCACCGCCGTCCTCGCCGTGCAGAAGAACCGGGACCGCCAGGCCAGCACCAAGATCGTCCACCAGCGCCAGCGCCGTCGCAGCTGCCCTGGCCGGGTCGGTATCGGTAACCTCGGCAAGCACACGCAGAACCCGACCCGACAGCGCCGAAGCGCGGAACCGGCGGGCCGCGTCCGTCCCCGAGTAGATGCCGGCCTCGATCCCGACTCCGATCTCCAGCAACACCCCGGCCACCAACTCCGCTCCGTCCTCATGCCAGTTCACCGAGGCGTGATCGGGAAGTGTCGTCCACGACCGGATCAGCTCCGCACGATGCCCAGGACTTTCCGCTGTCCAAGCCCCGGTGGTCACCCCGACCCGAATTCCGTGCGGCACCGCAGCACGTACGGCGGAGACAGACGCCGCCACCGGCCCGGCCTCCAACGTGTCAAGTCCATCAGCATTCTTGGGATGCAGATGGATGTCCTGCGCGGCGGCCGCGACAGCGGCGGCCGCGTGAATCGCCAGCTCGGCCGGAGAGACCGGAAGACCCTGACACTCAGCACGGTCACGCGCCCCGTTCAGGCACACCTGAAGCATGGAAACCACCCTGCCAGACACCACAACGAGACTCGGCGGGAAACGCGAGACCCCACCGAACGCCTGCGCGTCGACCGCAGCTCGAGATGGCTCTCAAGCACGGCTCGGACCCGCTACGCCGGTCCGCCCGACGCCTCCTGGTGACCCAGGCTGAGCGCCGCGCCGTGGCCAGTACGCTCGAACCCACGGGTCGACAGACGCTCAGCGGCCTCGACGGACCCTCGGGTTCCCGCTGACGAACCATCAGTTTCGCTGAACCCACGGGAGCCTTGAGGGTTTCCTAACGATCATGCGGCCAGGGGCCAAATAGTTGATCTAGGCTGCATCGGGGTGCCTCCGTCACGGGGGCCGAAGGGGAACACCAGCAGCCACGTTTGCAGATCGGGCGACCGGCCGGACGGTCCATCTCCGCATCGACGACGATCACAATTCTGGTTCACGGTAAATGAGCTTATATCGGGGAATCAGGATCAGGGCCGGTTTCAGCAGCTAGGCCCACGGAGCTTGCCTTATACAGTGACCGCCGCGAGTGCGATCGACGACGGGCCTGAGTACGCGGGTACGGCAGGTTCGACCGTCCGCTGTGGACGCGGCGGGACCGGGAGGCGGAGCGGATCCGCCAGGCACTACGCCGGGCCCGGGTTCTGGGACACCGGCACGCCACCTATCGCTGCACGCTCCCCCCGCGAAACGGCGCCCTCTTCGGGGGATACCGCGACGGGTCACGCTGACTCGTCGCGCCCTGAACGTCGTCGAGGGCGGAATCGACTGGCATCGCGGCGGGCCAGCGAGGCACGATGGTCGTCGGCCGCCGGCAGGGGGCAAATGCGATGGGACGGCGGCAATGCTGTTGGACAGGGACGACTCGGACCGCTGGTGGCGGTCATGGGTTGACGACGTTGTGGACGCCGACCCGAACCTGCGTCGCGCGATTGACGAGTTCTGGGCCAACGCCCCCCGGGCGGCCAAGGTCGGATGTCGCCACCACACGGTCCCGAGATTCTACCTCCGGCGGTTCGCCGACAACAGCCAGGTGCTGGTGCGGGACCGCAACTCCGGCGTGATGACGCTACGGAACATCGACGATCTGGCAATCAAGAACTTCTACACGTTCGTCAACAAGGATGGCGAGGAAGACGGCCGATTCGAGGACATCCTCGCCGATCTAGAGGCCGGCACCAGTGATCTCCTCAACCGGGTGTACGGGGCGTTCCAGCCCGTCCGGCAGCTCGACCCCGGCGAGTCCATGGCCCTGGCGTTGTTCCTGTCCTTCCAGGTCGTTCGCACGCCGCTCCGTCGGCGCGAGATGGAGTTGCTGGCGGACCACTCGGTGAAGCTGGTCAACCAGGGCAAGCTCTGGAACCCCACCGAGTGGGTCGTGGTGCCGCACCCGAACCTCCACATCGGATACATGGCGAGCGCCGCGTTCAAGCTGGCCGAGACGCTGTACGGACGCCCGGTCACGCTGGTGACCCTGGACCGGCCGCGGCTCATCACGTGCGACGAGCCGGTAATCCTGGTCGTAGACGGCGACCACGTGCGGCACATGCCGGCGTGCTTCAAGACGACGAGGCAGCGGATCAAAGCGGCGAAGCGGCCGAGCCGACGCCGACGACGGAACTGGGACGTCCTGCACTACTACCCGTCCCGGCCCGGACTCGGACAGGCGGAGGAGGTGGCGCTGCCCATCAGCCCGCGATCGATCCTTGTCCTCGGCCCCAAGACGTCGCTGGCCCCGTTGCACGTGCGTCTGAACGGTGACGACGCGACCGAGTTCGCCGCCGACGTCAATCGCCAGCTGATCGATCAGGCGTACCTATGGGTAGCCGCGAACCCGGACCACGCAGCGTTCGCGGACCTCGAGTTCCCACCTCCCAAGCCGGTCATCCAGGCTTGCGACGGTGGAACCGCCATGTCGCGGGCATTCGACCAGCCGCCTGAGAAGCGATACCCCGAGCGGCTGAGCAACCGCTGGAGGTGAGGCCCGCGGCGGACGGCCGCCGAGAGCCGAGAACCCCAGCTGCGGGGTACCGGGCCGGGCTCTCTGGGGCTTTCCGCGACGCGGGTTACGTCTCGGGGGTTTCGGGTTTCCAGGTCCAGGTGCCGTCTCGGGCGTCGAGCAGCTGCTGGCGGGTCAGGATCGTGCCGGCGGGGATGGGCCGGGACAGGGTGGCTTCCAGCTCGGGTGGGCCGTTGAGGTCGTGGACGGCCTGGGCGCAAATGTCGTCGAGCAGGGCGCTGACGGTCGCGGCCAGGGCGCCGGGGCCGGATCCGCTGTAGCCCCAGGCTGGGCCGTAGTAGGAGTCGCGTGGGATGGGCCAGATGGTGCCGTCGTCGGTGCGGATCCAGATGGGACCGTGCAGGATCAGCTCGGCCAGGGGGTGCCGAAGCGGGCAGGTGCTGCGCCTCGCCCGCGGCGAGGACCACTCCGCCTGAGCCCCGACGACTTATAAAGGAGAAAACCCGCTGATGACCGAGACACCTCCCCGCGGCACCCAGCGCCCCGAGCTGCCCGCACAGGTGACGCAGACCCTGCACCGCGTGTCCGAGGAGCTGTTCACCGCGCTGCGCCTCAATGCCGATGGCGACTCACGCGCGGCTTTCATCGCCGCGATGACCCCACGTACCGCGTGGGAGGTGCTGCACCATGCCGTCGACGTCGGGCTGCAGCAGGCGTGGGAGGCCGGCGACGTGGCTGGTGTGGCACGGATGCTCACCGCCCTGCCCGCCGACCCGACCCAGGGCTGACCTGCGCTTCCAGAGAAAGACCGGCCAGCACGTATCTGGCCGGTCCTCCGAGAAACGATCATAGGAGGACCAAACTCATGAACGGCATCAACACCAAGCTCCGGCTCGAGCTGCTGGAGCAGCGGAGGGAGTGGAACAAGAGGGTGCCGCCCCACATCACCAAGGACGTGGCGCTGACGGTGTTCGAACGTTTCCTGACCAGCTACCCGGATGCCACACCCGAGGTGATCGCCATCGAGCTGATCGACCGGGTCGACAGCTGGGAGGAAGTGGCGGCCGTGCGGGCGGCGCTGAGAAAGGCCCTGCGATCGTCAACGGCCGAGCGGCTGACCGCGGACCAACCTATGAACGGCACCAACGCTGACCCCACTCGTGAGGCCGTCCGAGACGCCATCGGCAGCACCGACATGACCGACCAGCAGCAACCCGACAAGCCGATCATCATCCCGCGCGGCGGGCTTCAGCAGTGGCTGGCCGAACAGACGCGCGGCAACCGCGACCGCTACCACGCCGACTGGCTGGCCAAGGCCGTCCATGCCGCCAACCTCGCCGAGGACGAGCCCTGGCCGGCCTGGTCGACCGGCGAAGTCCTGGCCGTCGCGCTCATCCTCGGCCGCGGCGACATGCTGGACGCCGAAGGCTACACCGAGGACGAGGCCCTGGAACGGCTGCGCCACGACATCGGCGCCAGCCCCGACGAGGTGCGCACGTTCTTCACGGGCCTGCGCGAGCTGGTGTAGGCCGGGGGGAGAAGGTGGCTGCGGTGTTGCGTGACAGACAGCACGCGATCGTCGGGCAGGGCCTGGCTCTGGGCTGCGCTCATCTGGCGTGGGCGGGCGGCGAGTCTGTCCTAGCGATGGAAAGCCGGTTCGAGGCGGCGTGGAACGGCTGGGCTCAGCGGGCCTGTTTCCTGGCATCTTCGTCCACTACACCAGCTGGGACTTCACGCTCAGAATGATGGTCCCCAGCGAATATCGGCCCGGGCGCCGGGCGTACTGGACCGACCGGTCCGGCTCGTGGATGCCGCAGCTGGACGAGGGCTGGACACCGCGAGAGGTCGCGGGTCTGCTCGCCTCGGCGACTCAGCCGGCGGTGACGTTCGAGGACTGGGTGGATCTGGCGGCGGCGTTCACCGTCGCCGGGCCGCGGCCAGGCGACCGCCGTGCCCGCAGCGAAGTCCTGAGCTGGGCGAGCCGGACGCTGCGGGCAGCAATGATGCCCAAGCGAGGTGGGCTGAAGCTCTTTATGAACGCCTGGCTGGCCGGCATCCGCGCCCAGCTCACCAACAACCCGGAAGGACCCGACCGTGTCTGATGCCCGCACCGCCGATCTGCCTGCCGACGAACTTGTCGCGGCCCTGCACCCGTACGGCCAGTGGACCGGGCAGCACACCACCGCGGCGGCCGCCCAGATCGCCGAGCTGGTGCGCTACCTCAACCACGCCACCATCGAGCGCCCGAGCGAGGCGCTGCCCGACCCGAACACCACCGCAGCGGTCCTCGGCGCCCTGCACACCACCTGCACCCGGCTGCCGCAGCTGCTCAGCCAGCTCCGCGCCCGGATCCGGGCCTTCGAGACCGATCCGGACCTGGCCACCAGCAGCACCGACGTCGACATCCCGGCCGGCACCCGGTTCACCGCCGCCGAGATCCTCGCCGCGCGTGCTGCGCAGGCCATCGCCCGGGCCGAGTCGGTGGTCTGGCAGTTCACCACCGCGATCGGCGACGCCCACCAGGCCGTCGACCCGCTGTACCTGGACATCGAGAACGACGAGTAGGAACGGAGCCTGACCGCCATGACCCAGTTGCCCACCCGCGAGCAGATGTTCGACAACGCCGTCGAGCTGCTGGACCAGGCATACAAGGCGCTCGGCGACGCCGCCGACTGGCTGCGCTCGGACTGGACCCCGGTCGGCTCGTCGCTGACCAACGGGCAGGCAGAGGCGCGTTCCCGGATGTTCGACCAGATCGAGAAGGCCAAGAAGGCGATCAACAAGGCGAAGAGCGCGAGGCTCTGAGCTGCGCTTCCAGGCCCGCCGATACCAGCGCTACCAAGCCACCAAAAGGAGACGACAGTGGATCTCTCGAAGCTCGACCCCGGACCGTACGCCAGAGTCGACATCCTCAGTGGCTGCGCGAGAACGGCTACCCCGAACTCGGAAAGCCGTTAGAGAGGTGGCTGTTGTGTTGCGCGACAGACAGCACGCGATCGTCGGGCAGGGCTTGGCGCTGGGCTGCGCTCATCTGGCATGGGTGGGCGGTGTGCCGGTGCCCGCCGCTACTGGTCCCACGGCTCCTCGAGGAGCAGGACCGGCGCGTCCTTGTCGCTGGCGAGGTAGAGCTCAGGCGTGCGGGTGACGACGTAGGCGTCGAGGTGGTATGCCAGCCAGACCAGGTAGGCGTGGTGAAGATTGGTCCACGCGCCGTTGTGCTTGAGGTAGAGCCCGAACTCGCGCCAGGACCCAGTGGGCGCGATCTCGACCGCCCGGTGGTGCGCTCGCAGCGTTTCGAGGTACTCCAGCGCGTAGCCCGCAGCGATCGCCTCGGCAAGGCAGAAGGTTGTCATACCGAACGACAGCCACTCGTCGGGATCGAGGCTGTCATCGTCGTGCGGGATGACCTCCTCGGGCTCCAACTGCAGCAACAGCTCGCCCACGGCGGCGCTAACCCCGTAGGAAGTGATGGCGGATGCGTCAAGGAGAAGACGGACGTAGGAGTCGTCGGTCATGCCGCCTCGCCGAGCGCGCGGGCGCGGGCGGCCTTGTGCTCGGGAGTCTGCCGGTCGGCCTTGATCCTCATCATCGCCGACCGTGCCCACCGGCGGGCGGCCGTACGGTGCTCGTCGGGTACCGGCGAACCATGCACCTGATCCTCCAGCTGGTGAGTCAGGGCAGCCCAGGTCTCGGTGTCCATCGTTCCAGTCGGCTCGGGCATGAGGAAATGGTACGCCAGCCTGATAGCCGCCTCAATCTACGCAGTCGAGGTCGCGACCTTTCTCGGCTATTCGGCATCCTGCGTCTGGTGAAGGGCCCGATGCGCGGTCGGCTTTCTTCGCGGCACCGCCCGGCCCGGATTCTCCTTCGGTTCCCTGTGGCGTAACGCCTTTTCGGCTTGCCTTGCCTCGAATACCTTGCGCGCGGCCTTCTTCTCCATCTGATTTGGTCTCCCGCACCCCCGCGCAGGAGGCAGCGACGACAGGTCGGGCAGTGGCGGTGGCTCCCACTCCGGCTCAAACGCTTTGTGGGGCGGACGCTCAACCATTTCCCGAGGCTGAGGTGGCATCGCCTCTGAGCGCGGCATCTTGGGCACGGGAAAACCAAGTTGCCTCAACAGGTCTTCGCGCGGATAACTTTCTAGATCACCCTTGGCCTCCTCCGGCAGTCGCTGAGGAAGCGAGGATGAACAGTCCACATCAACCGCCGTGGCCGCGTCCAGGCCACCGGCCGGTTATTGGACGAACGGGCTAGATGTCCAGCCCGATCCGTGACGCCAATGCCTGAGCCGTCCGGCGTATCGTGTGATGTAATCGCGTTACGGATTGGGGGCGATAGGCGGTGACCTCGGTGTCGTCAGCGGCGCGGACGCTCGCTTCGTTGCTGTCCGGCCGAGAGGACATCGCCTACGCGCACGCCGGTGGCGTTACCGAACTGGCGTCTCCGCGCTGGCCGGATGTGGAGGTCGTCTACGAGCGGGCCTCGCGCCGGGTCGGTGACGGCTCCTGGGTAGTCGCCTGGCATGGCGGGCCGACTGTGGGCCAGATACGCGACTACGTTCAGGAGGCAGCCGAGTGGATCGGCACTGGACGCCCGCTGCGCGGCCTGGCGTTCGCCTACCGCCGGGAACTGTCAGACGCCCAGCTTGTGCTGGCGTTGGACCGGGCGATCGCGGCGGGTGAGTACGGCGACGCCGACCTGGACGCAATGACCGACGCCGCCGGATGGGCTCGCGACGCGGCATGGTACCGAGCCGACCAGCTCGACTTCCGCGCGGTCGGCGCGGATGAGCTGGCCGAGTACGAGGCGATCGTCGGCGAGCGGTTCGGCTACAGCCTCGGCTGGGTGGTGCCGATCCTGCGCGCCCGGCACCAGGCTGCGGCCGTGACGAAAACCCGTAACGGGTCCGGCGCAGAGGGCGCGGCCTGTGCGAAGTGCGACCGGTCGCTGCCAGCCGGCGCGCACCGGCTGGCCCGGTACTGCTCAAACGCCTGTCGGCAGAGCGCCTGGCGAGCCCGCGCCGTTGTGATGAAATCCCACAACACGACCTGTGTGGGCTGCGGCGAGAACCTTTCAGCGCCAATCGACCCGCACCGTGCCGGACGGCCGGTCCTCTACTGCTCGCGCGCGTGCCAGCAGAGGGCCTACCGGCGACGCCGACAAGCCCGACTGTGACGAAACAGCGTTACGGGCCATATGTATGTACTGGACTTCATCCCGTGGCGCACTCGCCCGATCTTCCTCAACCCTCCAGGCAGCAGCCGTCACGTGGACTGCCCCCAGCCCGGTGCCGGCCGCCGCGGCTGCATCACTCCTGCGGATCCAGGTCCGCCGACACCATGTCAGCGATCACCAACGCCGGCGGCGCCGAGCCCGCAAACGGCGACACCGTATCCACCGCCCCGCCCAACAGGTGATAAAGCCTGGTGCACATCGCCTGCTCGGCCATGCTCACCGAGGCCCTGAGCTCACCGGCATCGCTGTCCAGCCACAGCCCTGACAGCAACACCACGATCTGCAGGCCGGACAAGGGAAAACGCACCAGGTCATCGTCCAGTCGCTCAACTCGGGCAGGATCGACCGGAACCCAGCTGCTATGCCCCTTCACCACACTCTCGAGATAGTCAAACGTGTGCGAATGGCAAACAACGGTCATCACCCCGATGCCGGCGGCGCTCTTCATCCGCGCGTCGAACTGAAGCAGCTCAGCGCTTTCCCGCTCGCGCAGCAGCTTTCTTCGCCTGCCTGCGTATGACCCGCTGCTGCGATCAGCCCTTCAACCACCGCACCGCGCGCCTCCTCCACAATAGACGGCCACCGGCCAGTGCCCGCCCGAGCTGCGCAACCAGCCAGCGCCTCAGCCACAGATGTCGATGTCAGGCTACAGGCTCAGCACGACAAACGCCTGCCGGGCCAGGCGGGGCGGGTCTGTAAAGTCTTTGGTGTAACTGGATTTTTAGAGATTCGCGGCCGATAGGCGGCCGTCGAAGGCTATGTCGAAGGCGTTCAACGCGGCCTTCCATCGCATTGTCCAGCGGCCCCGGCCGCGGCCGGTGGGGTCCAGACCCATCAGCGCCATATAGAGACACTTCAGTGCTGCCTGCTCATTGGGGAAATGGCCCCGGGCGTTGACCGCACGGCGCAGCCGGGCGTTGATCGACTCTATGGCGTTGGTAGTGCAGATAATCTCGCGTATCTCAACGTCGAAATTTAGGAACGGTACGAACTCTGCCGTGCGACACGAGGTCGCACACGTTAAGTGGATCTGTTGATGGGAGGCCGCGATGGCGGTGACATGATCCCAGGCCAGTGCTTGTGGGCCTGTTCCCGCCCTGGCGTGCGTCGCGGGTGACTGCG
>Ga0209382_10000311_pt1 | contig 78382 bp, 76 predicted proteins | sample SoiMetdeltSBSDD5_FD_187599 | JGI IMG/M metagenome (GOLD analysis project Ga0209382, IMG submission 187599) | Bulk soil microbial communities from a Populus tree surrounding site in Tennessee, USA - Soil MetaG P. deltoides SBSDD5 (SPAdes) (version 2) | ecosystem: Environmental > Terrestrial >... | reverse complement strand
CGCTGGCGCTGCCGCCCAACGTACCGATCATCGAAGTCGACGCTCGCGACCGGGAGTCGGCCAAGCAGGCACTGATCCGCGTGACGGAGTATGCCCTGCGACGCCTCACCGAATCACTGTCGGCGAAGGGCTACTGACGTGATTCGACTTGCACCATGGCGCCGGCAACCGGGCGCCAAGTTCTCGGCCCGTCTCGGCACCGCCGCGGTGGCCGTCGCACTCGTCGTGGCGGGCTGTGGAGCCAACGGCGAGACCAAGGTCTCGACCGCGCCGAATCCGACCTTGATCAAGCCCGGGACCCTCACGGTCTGTACGGCCAGCCCGTACGCGCCATTCGAGTTCCGGCAGAACGGCGAGATCGTCGGCTTCGACATCGACCTGACCAAGGAGGTGGCGAAGTCGCTCGGCGTCAAGACCGCGATCGAGAACAAGAAGTTCGACGACATCGACTCAGGCAAGGTCCTCAACCAGAATGAGTGCGATGTCGCCGTCGCCGCGCTGACCATTACCGGCGACCGAGCCCGGGTCGTCGACTTCTCAAGCCCTTACTTCGATGCCGGCCAGGAGATGGTCGTGCAGAGCGGATCGGGCATCAGCTCGCTCGATGACCTCAGGGGAGACCGGATCGGAGTCCAGGCCGGCACGACGGGTCAGGTCTACGTCACCGACAACGCCCCTTCCAGCGCCGAGGTGGTCCCCTTCGACGACGCCGACCAGATCGGCGCTGCCCTCGACTCAGGCGATGTGGACGCTGCGGTCTACGACAACACCGTGGTGGGCGATGTGCTGAAACGCTACCCGGACTTCGAGCAAGCCGAGTTCTTCCCAACCGGTGAGCAGTACGGCATGGCGGTCAAGAAGAACAGCAGCGTCGACCTGCTCCGCGTCATCAACCGCGTGCTGGCCCAGATCCCCCCGGGCAGCAAGGGGTACGACACGATCTACAATCGTTGGTTCGGCGCGACCACCAGTTAGTGATCAAGGCGCTGAGCGGCGACCACTAGCCGATCCGGTATGAACTCTCCAGCGTCCTCCGGCGTAGAGGCAATGTAGGCGGTCTCTCCGGCGGACTTCGCGGCCGTGCCTAGCGTGGGGGAGACGGCCACTCGAGGAGGACGCCGATGCCTCAGCCGGATCACATGAACGCGGTCGAGCGATCCCGCGCGGAGCCGAACGAGTTCGCCCAGGGCCTGTTTCGCGGCCTGCCAGGGCGCTACGACGCACTCGAAGAGGTGCTGTCGTTCGGCCAGAACCGTCGATGGCGCACTCGGATGGTCGACGCGGTCACCGCGGTCCGGCCGGCCCGAGTGCTGGACGTGGCGACCGGTACGGCCGGCGTCGCGCTGATGCTGGCCGATCGAACCGACGCCGAGGTGGTCGGCGTCGATCTCACCGAGGAGATGCTGCGGCATGGGAGGCGCCGGGTCGCCGAGCGGGGGCGTGGCGATCGGATCACCCTGACCGCCGGCCGGGCAGAGGATCTGCCGTTCGACGACGACTCGTTCGACGCGCTGACCTTCACCTATCTGCTCCGCTACGTCGCGGGCCCGGCTGCCACGCTCGCCGAGCTGGCCCGGGTCGTACGACCCGGTGGCGTGGTGGCCAGCCTCGAGTTCGGCGTACCGGGTTCCCCGTTCTGGCTCGCGGCCTGGCGGCTCTACACCCACCTCGTCCTGCCGTCGGCCGGGTTCGTCGCGGGCGGCAAGGCCTGGGCCCGAGTCGGGTGGTTCCTCGGACCGTCCATCGAGCAGCACTACCGCCGCTATCCGGTCGCGACGCACATCGCCATGTGGCAGGCGGCCGGGCTGGAGCAGGTGCGGGCGCAGCCCATGAGCCTGGGCGGCGGCCTGGTGATGTCGGGGCGCAAGCGCCATGGCTGAGCCGGCCGCGCCCGCGTTCTACGCCCGGCAGGGGACGGCGACGTCGGACTGGTGGACGCTGCTGCACCCGCCGTACACGGTCTGGCATCTGAGCTATGTCGTGCTCGGCGCGGCGATCGCACCGAGTCGCGACTGGACCGCTCTGGCGTTCAGCGTGCTCGCGTTCTTCCTCGCCGTCGGCCTCGCGGCGCACGCGCTCGACGAGCTGCACGGCCGTCCGCTGCGGACCAGAATCCCGTCGTCGACGCTGTGGGCCGTGGCGGCGATGTCACTTGCCGGCGCCGTCGTCCTAGGGGTGATCGGGGCGCTCTTCTGGGACGGGACGAACTGGGCGCTCGCGGTGGCGGTGCCGATCGGCATGCTGCTCGTCGTCGGCTACAACCTGGAGCTGTTCGACGGCGCCTTGCACTCCGATCATGGGTTCGCCTGGGGCTGGGGCGGCTTCCCGGTCGTCGTCGGTTTCGTCGCCCAGGCGCCGGATCCGACTCCGGCGCTGCTGGCTGCGGCGGCGGCCGCGACGCTGGCGGGCGTGGGTACGTCGTACGCGCAGCGCTACCTGAGCACGCCCGCGCGGCGGCTGCGCCGGCGCACGACCTCGGTCAGCGGCGAGCTCATCCCGATGGACGGCGACCCGATCCAGCTCGACCGAGCGGCGCTGCTCGCCCCGCTCGAAGCCGCGTTGCGCGCGTTGTCCTGGGCGGTGCCGATGGCCGCCGTCGCCCTGCTGCTCGCCGGAGCCTGACTCGTCACCGGGCGGACGCCACGACCCTGGTCTGGTGCTCCGGGACGATGGTGATGCCGCGCAGCCGGAGCCGCTCCGGCGCGGGGTCGGTGACGTGGAGCTCGATCGCGCTCAGCACCTCGCGCAGCACCACCCGCATCTCGAGGATCGCGAGCTGGATGCCCAGGCACATCCGGCGGCTGCCGCCGAACGGGATCCAGGCCTGCGTCGGCGGCTGGTCGGTGAGGAAGCGTTGCGGCCGGAACTCGCCCGGATCGGCGTACGTCTCGGGGTCGGCGTGGACGAGCGGGATCACCGGTGCGACGTACCAGCCGGACGGGACCTCGTAGCCGTCGAGCGCCAGCGGCCCGGTCAGGAAGCGAGGTGCGTCCAGAAGCACCGGCCGGATCCGCAGGGACTCCTTGACGACGGCGTCGAGGTAGCGGTCGTCGCCGGACTCGACGGCAGTCCGCGTCTCGGCCAGCACGTCCGGCGTACGAAGTAGTCGCTCGAACAGCCAGGCGAGTGCGGTCGACGTCGTCTCGTGACCCGCTTCGAGCAGGGTGATCAGCTCGTCTCGCACCTGCTCGTCGGTCGTGTCCGCGGACGCGAGCGAGGACAGCACGTCGGTGCGCTCGGGATCCGGGTCGGCCCGGCGGCGGGCGATCAGGTGCATCAGCAGCGCGTCGGTCTCCTGCTTGATCCGGCCGAACCGAGCGATCCGGTTGCCCGGGATGCGCCCGGCCAGGTCCGAGCTGTCCAGCCACAGCGCGACCTTGGTCGGCACGAACGCGAGCACCGGTGACGCGGCGACGGTCAGCAGCTGCGGCAGCAGCTCCCACAGCCGCTGGTGAGCCGGATCGGTGTCGTCGCTGTCGAGACCGAAGACGATCCGCCAGATCACCTTGAGCGTGATCCGCTGCATCCGCGGTCGCAGCGGGAACGCGACGCCTCGCGGCCAGGTCGAGACCTCACGTCCGACGACGTCGGCGATCGTCTCGGCCCACGATTGGATCCGAGTGCCGTGGAACGACGGACCGAGCAGTCGGCGCTCGCGCATCCACGCCTCGCCCTCCAGGCACAGCACGGACTGCGATCCCACCAGCGGCTCGAGGAAGTCGCGACGGGCGGTGCCGGCCTCGCCCACGGTGCGGTCGCTTCGCAGCACGGTCTGGGCGAGGTCCGGCGTCGACACGTACGCGATCTTGGGGACGCCCATGAAGCTCGCCCGGAACACCGGCCCGTAGTCATCGCGGCGTCGTACGAAGAAGCCGACCGGATCGCGGACCACCTGCGCCGTCTGCGCGACGGCGGGAAGCCGGGAACCCGGAGGGAGACCCATGTCTTCAGTATCCGCGCCCTTGCCTGCGGCCCAAGGCGTCAGACCAGCCGGGCGAGCAGCTCGTCGCGTCCGCGTACGCCGCACTTGCGGTAGATCGACTTCAGGTGGCCGTTGACGGTCAGCAGCGAGAGGTTGAGCCGCTTCGCGATCTCCTTGCCGGAGCGCCCGCGTATCAGCTGCTCCAGCACGTCGATCTCGCGGGGCGTGAGCCGGTGGCAGGCCGCGAAGGCGCCGAGAAGCTGACGCGAGGTCGCCGGCTGCAGCAGGACCGACACGTCGGTGCCGTCGACCGGGTACGTGGTGGCTTCGACGCGTAGCCAGTGTCCGCTGACGGTCCGGACACACGTCGTGCCCGCGGCCGGATCGCCGCTGCGGACGGCATGGGCGGCGTCGAACAGCACGCGAGTCACGTCACCGAGGTGGGTCTCGTCGTCGCCACCCGGCACCAGGTCGGCGAGCCAAGCCTGGGCGCCGTCGGACTGGGCGACGATGCGGTCGTCCGGCGAGATCGAGACGATGCCGGCGCCGTGTGGAGTCCCTTGCGGCGCGATCGGGCGCACCGGATAGGAACGCACAGCGTCGAGGAGCGGATCGCCGATCTCGCACACCGCGTCGGTGTCCCGGTCGTCGAAGTAGCGGCGGCGATCGTCTCGGAAGAGCACCAGGGCGCCCCACAGCCGATCGCGCTCGGCGAGGGCCAGCCGGATCTCGGACTGGAATCCCTGCGGGAGCAGAATCTCGTGGAGCCGGAAGCTCTGCCCGGCCAGTGGATGGTTCGGCGCCAGCCAGCCGGCCGGCCTCGGCGCGGCCGCCAGGTCGACGTACTTGTTCACATCCGACATGAACGCCTCGTTGCGCGCCATCTCGACGGTGTGCTCGGTGCCCCGGCCGCCGAGCTGGAAGGTCCGGAGACCCGTGAAGGGATCGAGCCCGAACAGGCACCAGCCGTCGAACGGGAGGGTGCGCTGCAGCGCCGCCTCGACTTCGTGGCTGAACTCAGCGGCCGACACCGCCTGCCCCGCCAGGCCGGCCAGCCGGATCCGAGCATCCGCGACGGCGCGAACCATCTCCCCATGATCGGACAGATTCAACCCCCAAGAAATAGGCATGGCGAATCGTCAAGCCCATAAGGAGACTCGCGCCGAGGAAAGGAGTGACCGATGCGATTTCGATTGTCCATGATTGTAGCGGGCATTTCGTGCGCAGGCGCAGTTTTCGCCGCGGGGGCGGCATCGGCGGGTCAATCGGTCGACCCGTCGACACTGACGCCGGAGCCGCCGCCCGGAGCGACCTGTCAGGCCACTGGCGGGGGAGTCACCTGCAAGACCACCTTCGACGCAAGTTTCCAGAACGAGCCGGCGTTCACGCTGTCCTGCGGGCAGATCTACGAGTCGGCCAACGATGTTCGGCGGGGTATTCGGTGGTATGTCGACGGCCTGCTGGTCCGTCGGCTGGTTTTCCAGCAGGCCGAAGGACGCTGGTCCTTGTCGCCGACCGGCGCAGGTCCGACGGTTCAGTGGACCGCCCAGCAGAGCTGGGAGAACAGCAACTTCGACGCGACCGCGCCAGAGGACACCTGGCCGACGACCCAGCACGGCATGACCTTCAAGGTGTTCGGGGACCACGGGTTGATCTTCCTGTACAGCGGGCTCGAGCTTCCCGACGGTAGTCATCACGGGCACGGCGACTTCGCGCAGCTTGAGACACCGGAGGCGGATGCGGCGATCTGCGCCGTTCTGACCTCGTGACCTGACCTGGGGGCGTTGACAGGGTCAGGGGGTCGGCGTAGCTTCCCGACTAATAGGAAACTTCCCTAACAGTCGGGTAACGACATGGCGACGAGGGACGGCACGCCGCGGCTGCTGCGAAGTCTCAACGACCGAGCGGCGCTCGACCTGCTGCTGGAGCGCGGCCCCCTGACCCGCGGTCAGCTGGGTGAGCTGACCGGCCTGTCCAAGCCGACCATGTCGCAACTGCTCGCCCGGCTCGAGGACGTCGGCCTGGTCGTCCACGGCGGCCGCAGCCGCGGGCGACCCGGTCCGAGCGCCCAGCTCTACGAGATCAATCCGACTGCGGCGTACGTCGCGGCGCTCGACGTGATGCCGACCCGCATCCTGGCCGCGGTCGCCGACCTCACCGGCCGTACCGTCGGCGAGTACGAGCTGCGTACGCCGCGTGGCAAGGGCTCCGATGCGGTTGCGCGGGTGTGCGAGGCGGTCGACGGTGCCGCTGCCGACGCGGGCATCGACCGGTCCCGGCTGCAGCGGCTGGTCATCGGCTCGCCCGGCGCGTTCGACCCACGCACCGAGCGGCTGCGCTACGCGCGGCACCTACCGGGCTGGCATCACCCGCAGCTGCTGTCGAGGCTGGCCGACGAGCTCGGCGTGCCGTTCGGCGTCGACAACGACGTCAACCTGGCCGCCGTCGCGGAGCAGCATGTCGGCCGGGCCCGCGGGCACGCCAGTTTCGTCCTGCTCTGGGCCGAGGACGGACTCGGTGCCGCCCTCGTCATCGACGGTGCGCTGCATCGCGGTGCCACCGGCGGCGCCGGCGAGGTCGGCTTCCTGCCGCTGCCGGGCACGCCGGTCGTACGGCAGGTGGGGCGCAGCAATGCCGGCGGATTCCAGGCCCTCGCCGGCGGACCCCAGGTGCTCGAGTTGGCCCGCGAGTGCGGCCTGCGGGCCGGCACTCCCGAGGCGGCCGTGACCCGGGCCCTGACGACACCCGGCGTAGGCGACAAGCTGCTGGCCGCACTCGCGCATCGGATCGCGCTCGGCCTCGCCGCGATCGTCGCGGTGCTCGATCCCGATCTGGTCGTGCTCACCGGCAGCGTGCTCAAGGCGGGAGGCGACCGGCTGCTCGACCAGGTGCGCTCGGAGCTGGCCGACCTGGCCGTCGCCCGGCCGACGATCGAGCTGTCCGGCATCCCCGACCGACCGGTCCTCCAGGGCGGCCTTTGTGTGGCCCTGTCGGCCGTACGGGACGAGGTCTTTGACACCATCCAGTCCAGCCAGGCGGTCGGCCGGTCGTGAGCCGACGCCACAGTAGGAGATGAGAACCATGCCCCGACTCCACCGGAAGGTCGTCGGCACGACGGCCGTGGTCGTGTTCGCCTTGGTTGCCGCCGGATGCACCGGCAGCACGAGCGGGGGAGCGAACGACAACCCGAACGCGGAGACCACGATCAAGTTCTGGCACGGCTGGACGGCGCCGAGCGAGATCGCCGCGATCAACCAGGCCGTCAAGGGCTTCGAGGCGGACAACCCCAACATCCACGTCGAGGTCACGAGCGGCATCACCGACGACAAGATCAACCAGGCCCTTCGGGCCGGCGGCTCGGACGCACCCGACGTGGTGTCGTCGTTCACGACCGACAACGTGGGCGAGTTCTGCGCGTCCCACGTCTTCGTCGACCTGGCACCGTTCTTCGAGAAGTCCGATATGAACCCGGACGACATCTTCCCGCCCACCATGCTGGACTACACCCAGTTCGACGGCGTCCAGTGCGCCCTCCCGTTGCTGGCCGACGCCTACGGCCTCTACTACAACAAGGACGCGTTCGCGGCGGCCGGGATCGACGGGCCGCCGAAGACGCTGTCGGAGTTCGAGGCCGACGCGATCAAGCTGACCAAGTCGGACGGCGACTCGTACTCGCAGCTCGGCTTCATGCCCGACTACCACGGCTACGAGACCACGATCGCCCACTACGCGGCGCAGTGGGGGCCGACGTACTTCGACGACCAGGGCAACTCCAACGCGGCGAACGATCCCGCACTCAACCAGATGTTCGAGTGGCAGAAGCACATGGTCGACGTGCTCGGCGGCTACGACAAGCTGGAGCGCTACCGCTCGACGTTCGGCGACGAGTGGGGATCGAAGCACCCGTTCATGACCGGACAGGTCGCGATGCAGCTCGACGGTGAGTGGCGGGCCGGCATGATCGACGACGCCGGCGTCAACTTCGACTACGGTGTCGCGCCGTTCCCGGTGCCGGACGACCAGGCCGACACGTACGGCAAGGGCTATCTCAGCGGCACGATCATCGGCATCGCGAGCACCAGCGACAAGCAGAACGCCGCCTGGGAGTTCGTGAAGTACATGACCACCGACACCGACGCGGTCGTCAACTTCGCCAACGGGATCCACAACGTCCCGTCCACGATCGACGCCCTGGAGTCACCGAACCTCGACGTGACTCCCGCCTTCAAGACCTTCATCGACATCGCGCAGAACGCGAACAGCAGCACCACCCCGGCGAGCCCCAACGGCGGTGCCTACCAGCAGACGCTCCAGGACGTGGGCTACGACTACGAGTCGGGGAAGATCACCGACCTGCATGCCGCGCTCGTACAGGCAGACCAGCAGATCGACGCCGACATCGCCCAGGCCCAGTAGCACCGGATCCGGCATGACTGTCGCCGCCCACGCGAAGTCTCGCCCGCCGCCGCGCAGCATTTCGCGGCGGGCGAGCCGGTGGCGCAATCGGCTGCGCATCGTCGCGTTCCTGTCGCCGTGGCTGCTCGGCACCGGGCTGTTCTTCATCTACCCGCTGGTGGCGACCGGCTACTTCTCGATGATGAAGTACGACGGATTCACGCCACCGGTGTGGACCGGGTTCAGCAACTGGGACTACGTGTTCAACACCTACCCGTACTTCTGGCCGGCATTGCGCAACACCTTGTGGTTCGTCTTCATCGTCGTGACGCTGCAGGTCCTGTTCGGCCTCGCAGTGGGCCTGCTGGTGTGCCATCTCCGGCGCAGTGCCGGAGTGTTCCGGACCCTTTACTACGCACCGCATCTGGCTCCGCCGGTCGCGGCCACGATGGCGTTCGTGTTCCTGCTCAATCCGGGAACCGGGCCGGTGAACACGATCCTCGGTCATCTCGGGCTGCCGGAACCGGGATGGTTCAACGACCCGACCTGGTCGAAGCCGGCGCTCACCCTGCTGGTCCTGTGGGGCATCGGCGACCTGATGATCATCTTCATGGCGGCCCGGCTCGACGTGCCGGTCGAGCAGTACGAAGCCTCCGAGCTCGACGGCGCCGGCGCGTTCTCGCGGTTCCGCTACGTCACGCTGCCGAACATCCGGCCGATCCTGGTGTTCGCCGCGGTCACGGGTGTCATCGCGATCATGCAGTTCTATACCGAGCCGCTCGTCGCCGGAAAGGTGGCCAGCGGTCAGATCGGCGGCTCGGGACAGCAGGTCGAGCCCGGCTATCCGAGCAAGTCGACGCTGACCCTGCCGCAGCTGGTCTACAACCTCGGCTTCCAGCGGTTCGACATCGGCGCCGCCTGTGTTGTCGCGCTGGTGCTCTTTGCCCTGTCGATGGTCTTCGCCCTGTTCCTGATGCGGCGCGGCTCCGGCTTCCTGGCGGCGGGGGACTGACATGGCCGAGCACACGCTGATCGCGACCGAGGTACAGCCGGTGTCACGTCCGGATCGGGTGCCGGTCGGCGGGCCGACGCGGGGCCGGGTCATGCTCGAGTGGATCGGGCTCCATGCGTACGCGGTGGCCGCGCTGCTGTTCTTCGTGCTGCCGTTCGTCTTCGTCCTGTTGACCTCGGTGATGACCGATCAGCAGGCGCTCACCCGAGACCTGTGGCCGAACACGTGGGAGTGGAGCAACTTCAAGACCGTGTGGGAGACGCCGGGATTCCTCACCTGGTGGCGCAACACGCTGATGTACGCCACGCTCGGCACGGTTCTCATGCTCCTGTCGAGCATCCCGGTCGCGTACGCGCTGGCTCGCTTCCGGTTTCGTGGTCGCGGCTTCGTGATGATGGTCGTGATCGCCACGATGATGCTGCCGCCCCAGGTGGTCATCGTCCCGATGTACCTGGTGTGGTCGCGGCAGTTCCACCTGACCGGAACGTTGTGGCCGCTGATCATCCCGCTTGCCTTCGGCGACCCGTTCTCGATCTTCCTGCTGCGGCAGTTCTTCCTCACTATCCCGCAGGAGTACGTCGACGCGGCCAAGGTCGACGGCTGTGGCGACTTCCGGGCGATGCTGCGGATCGTGGTGCCGATGGCGAAGCCGGCCATCGCGGCCGTCGCGTTGTTCCAGTTCTTCTACTGCTGGAACGACTACTTCGGGCCGCAGATCTATGCCAGTGAGAATCCGGCGGCGTGGACGCTGTCCTACGGGCTCGAATCGTTCAAGAGCGTCCACCATACGAACTGGAACCTGACCATGGCCGCCACGATGCTCGTCATGGCGCCGGTCATCATCGTGTTCTTCTTCGCCCAGAAGGCATTCGTCGAGGGCGTGACATTGACGGGAGTCAAAGGATGAAGGTCGCGGTCGTCGGCGGCGGATCGACCTACACGCCCGAGCTCGTCGACGGCTTCGCCCGGCTCGGCTCGCGACTCCCGGTCGACGAGCTGGTGCTGGTCGACCCGGCCCGCGAACGACTCGAGATCGTCGGCGGCCTGTCGCAGCGGATCCTCGCCAGGCATGGCCATCCGGCCCGGCTGACCCTGACCGACGACCTCGACACAGGCGTCGCCGGCGCGCAGGCAATCCTCCTCCAGCTGCGCGTCGGCGGCCAGGCCGCCCGGCACGGCGACGAGACCTGGCCGTTGGAGTGCGGTTGCGTCGGCCAGGAGACCACCGGTGCCGGTGGACTGGCCAAGGCGATGCGTACGGTGCCGGTGGTGCTCGACATCGCCGACCGGGTGGCGCAACTGAGTCCGGGTGCGTGGATCATCGACTTCACCAACCCGGTCGGCATCGTCACCCGGTCGCTGCTGCAGGCCGGGCATCGCGCAATCGGGCTGTGCAACGTGGCCATCGGGTTCCAGCGCCGGTTCGCCGCCCTGCTCGGCGTCGCGCCCGAGGCGGTCGAGCTGGACCACGTCGGGCTGAACCACCTGACCTGGGAGCGCGCCGTACGCGTCGAGGGCGAGGACCTGCTGCCCAAGCTGCTGGCCGACCATGCCGACGAGATCGCCGCCGACGTCGAGCTGCCCGCCGCTCTGGTGCGCGAGCTCGGCGTGGTGCCGTCGTACTACCTCCGCTACTTCTACGCCCACGACGAGGTCGTACGCGAGCTAACCGGCCGACCGACGCGGGCGTCCGCGGTCGCCGAGATCGAGCGGCAGCTGCTCACGATGTACTCCGATCCCGAGCTGGTCGAGAAGCCGGCCCTGCTGTCGCAGCGCGGCGGTGCGTACTACTCCGAGGCGGCGGTCGAGCTAGCGGCCGGGCTGCTGGGCTCGGGAGCCGACGAGCAACCGCCACAGGTGGTCAACGTCCGTAACGACGGGACGCTGCCGTTCCTGGCGGATGACGCGGTGATCGAGGTGCCGGCCCGGATCGGTCCGGACGGTGCCGCGCCGCTGCCGGTCGAGCAACTCGAGCCGTTGTACGCCGGCCTGGTCGGTGCGGTCTCGGCGTACGAGCACCTGGCATTGGAAGCGGCACTACATGGCGGCCGGGAGCGGATCTTCCAGGCGCTGCTCGCGCATCCGCTGGTCGGGCAGATCGAGCTCGCCGACGGTCTGACCGACCGCCTGATCGCGCACAACCGCGCCTATCTCCCGTGGGCCTGACCCGATGACCGCCACGGAGAACGGAGCACTCGCGGCGGTGCTCGCCATCGACGCGGGCAACAGCAAGACCGACCTCGCGATCATCGGCCACGACGGCGCGGTGCGGGGGACGGCGCGCGGCGACGGGTTCCGGCCGCATCAACTGGGCGCGACCGCGGCGATCAAGGGCCTGGTGCCGCTGGTCGCCAAGGCAGCCGCCGAGGCCGGTCTCCCGGCGCTCCGCAACGGGATCCTGGTCGAGCACGTGTCGGCGTGCCTGGCGAACGCGGATCTGCCGCTCGAGCGGCGGCTGCTCACCCAGGCGATCGACGCGCAGGGCTGGGGCCGTACCAGCGAGGTCGTCAACGACACCTTCGCGCTGCTCCGCGCCGGTGGAGAGGACTCGCGCGGCATCGCGGTCGTCTGCGGCGCCGGCATCAACTGCGCCGGGATGCTGCCGGACGGGCGGACCGCGACGTTCGCCGCCGTCGGGCAGATCTCGGGGGACTGGGGCGGTGGCGGCGGGCTGTGGCAGGAGGCGATGTGGTGGGCCGCCCGCGCCGAGGACGGCCGAGGTGACGAGACCCGGCTTCGGGCCGCACTGCCCAGCCACTTCGACCTGCCGTCGATGGGGGCGCTCATCGAGGCGATCCACCTCGGCGTCCTGCGACCGGAGCGGTGTCACGAGATGACCCCCGTGCTGTTCGAGGTCGCCGAGTCGGGGGATCGGATCGCGGCCGACATCGTCCACCACCAGGCGCACGAGATCGTGGCGCTCGCGCTGGTCGCGATGCGCCGCCTGGAGGTCCTCGACGAGCCGATCGACGTGCTGCTCGGCGGTGGGGTCCTGACGGCCGGACACCCACTTCTGATGGGCTCGATCGAGTCCGAACTGCACCGGTCCGCGCCGTACGCGGTCACGCGCGTGGTGACCGCGCCCCCCGTGATCGGCGCCGGGCTGCTCGGGCTGGACCGGATCGACGCATCCGACGAAGCACACGAAACGCTGCGGCTCAGCTTGCGCCGATGACTCGCGGCTGTTGCCCTCGGGTGGTTTACTCCGTAGGTAGACGGGGAGGGCAGATGACGACCAACTGGCAGGCGCGAATGGCGACGGTGTCGAGCGTGGTCGGGCTGGTCGTCTCGGTGGGCCGTGAGACGCATCGGGCCGCACGGCAGCGGCAGATGCGGTCGATCCGGCTCACGACCGCCGAGCGCGACGCCTGCCTGGACGCGCTGGCCGAGCAGTACGCCGTCGGACGGATCGACGAGGCCGAGCTCGATCGTCGGGTCGAGCTGGCCCACCGAGCGGTCGTCCACGGCGATCTCGATCCGGTGTTCGCCGGTCTGCCGAGGCCGGCCTTCAAGCCACCGAAGGTCGCCGCACCACGCTTCTCGTTGGGAGGGCGACGGCCGGGAGGCTGGCGCTGGCTGGTGTTCGTGGCCGCGGCCTGGATGGCGGTGCCGTTCGTCCTGATCGGCATGCTGTTCCTCGCCGCCGGTCACGAGGCGGCCGCCGTGGTGTTCGCCGCACCGCCCCTGATGTGGGTGCTCTTGCTGTGGCGGTGGGCGTCGGATCATCAGCCATGGGCGCGAAGGCGCTCGTGGGCGGCGCGGCCACGCGTCTGAGGCCGAGGTATGAGCCAAACCAACCGAGGACGCAGTCCCGGCAGACGTACGGCCAGACATCTGTCGGTGGTCGTAGCCGCGACCGCAAGTCTGCTGGTGACCGGATCGGCGACGACACCGTCGACCGTCGCCACGGCATCGACCACCGAACCGGCCCTGAAGGCATTCCCCGGCGCGGAGGGGTTCGGCACCGACACCCCGGGTGGGCGAGGTGGCGAAGTCTGCCAGGTCACCAACCTCGAGAACGCCGGACCGGGATCGCTTCGCTACTGCACCAGCCAACCCAAACCGCGCACCGTGATCTTCCGGGTCGGCGGCACGATCACGCTTGAGACCCGGCTGTATATCCGACACCCGTACCTCACGATCGCCGGCCAGACTGCGCCCGGCGGCGGCATCACCCTGCGGACAGATCCGTCGTACGGCAAGCAGCCCATGCTCATCACGACGCACGACGTCGTGATCCGCTATCTGCGGTTCCGACCCGGACTGTCCGAGGACCCGACCGAGAGCCGGGACGCCCTCACGATCTACAAGCCCGGATCCCACGACGTCGTGATCGACCATGCGTCGCTGTCGTGGGGATCCGACGAAGTCCTGAACACCTACGACTACTCGAACCGGATCACGGTCTCGTGGTCGATCATCTCCGAGGGACTCGACGACGAGGAGCACTCCAAGGGCGTCCTCGCCGGTGGTGTCGACGCGTTCAACGTCTCCCTGCACCACAATCTGATCGCCAACCACGACGATCGGTGTCCGCAGATCTCCGGCGTCGCCGTCGCCGATCTTCGCAACAACGTGGTCTACAACTGTGGCGACGGATCCGGCGAAGGCACCACGCTGATCTCGAGCAGCAACGGAGACGCCCAGGTCAACTGGGTGAACAACTACTACAAGCCCGGTCCGATCTCGCCGTCGGACCGGCCGGAGTTCGCCATGTACGAAGGCGACACCGGCAAGACCGAGCTGTGGTACGGAGCGGGCAATCGCCGCTGGACGCCGGACGGGATCGCGGACGCCCGCGTGGCATCCGGATACGACTGGGGCCAGGTATCGGATCCGTTCCCGGCGCCGCCGGTGACGACCACGAGCGCCGCCCGGGCGTACCGGCAGGTGCTCGCCGATGCCGGTGCGTCGCGACCCCGGGACGAGGTCGATCGCCGGATCGTGGCCGACGTCCGGCAAGGCACCGGCGAGCTGATCGACGACGAAGCCGATGTCGGTGGCTTCCCGACGCTGGCCGAGGGCACACCGCCGCTCGACAGCGACGGCGACGGGATGCCGGACGGATTCGAGACCACCCACGGCACCCACCCGTTCACGGTCGACGCCAACCTCGACGCCGACGGCAACGGCTACACGAACATCGAGGACTGGTTCAACGGCCTGGTCGCCGAGCCGAGGCCGGTGCCCAATCCGCAGCCGCAGTCGGAGGAGCCGCCGCCGAACAAGGCGCGCGGGCCAGCGCCTCAGAACGTCGTCAAGCAGCCGGTGGAGCCCGCCATGTCCGGGCGATGCCACGGGTTCGAGTGAGGTTTGGCGCTCGTCGGCCGGTGTCCAAATGCGGCAGCGGCCTGCGTCGGTTTGGTGACACCGCATCTGACCGAAGGGATCGACTCATGACGACCGAGACCAGCCAGCCGGGACCGAAGGTGGTCGACCGCGACGCTTGGCAGGCCGAGCTGGACGCGCTTCGAGTCCGCGAGAAGGCGCACACGCGCGCCGGTGACGCGCTCGCGGCGGCCCGTCGCCGACTTCCGATGGTGGAGGTCGACGCCACCGTGACGCTGATCGGCGAGGACGGCCCGGTCACGCTGCTCGACGTGTTCGAGGGCCGCGAGCAACTCGTCGCGTACTTCCACATGTGGCACGCCGGCCACTCCGCCCCCGAGCAGTGCGAGGGCTGCACGTACTTCAACGGGCAGGTACGCGAGCTGTCCAACCTGCACTCGCGCGACGTCACGTACGCGACGCTCTGCCAAGGCGCGTACGACGAGAGCGTGCGCTATCGCGACTTCATGGGCTGGGACGTGCCGTGGTACTCCGCGGAGCCGGCCGCCGATGCGCTGCTCGGCGATCGGCAACGGCAGCCGGCGCCGCTGGTGTCATACCTGCGGCAGGGCAATCGGGTGTTCGAGACGTACTGGACGAGCGGCCGCGGCCTGGAGGCGATGGACAACAGCTACCGCTTGTTGGACCTGACCGTCTACGGCCGGCGGGAGGCATGGGAGGAGCGGCCCGCCGGCTGGCCGGCACCGCGCTGGTCGGGCGACGCCGACCCGTTCCGTACCGGCGAGCGCCCGATCGCGCAGTGGAGTCGGGTCGAAGCGGGACGATCCGACGACCTCGGCTCGGATCACGAGCCACATCAAGGCCCAGATCGTTGACCCCGTAGTTGGGTCCAGGGTTGAGAATGAAACATGCGGACGAGTGAGCTGGCTGATCGGGCCGGCGTGAACGCCGAGACGCTGCGCTATTACGAGCGTCGAGGGCTGCTGGAGTCGCCACCCCGGACTCCGGGCGGCTACCGGGACTATCCGGTCGCCGCTGTCGAGCTGCTGCGATTCATCAAACGTGCTCAGGAGCTCGGCTTCAGCCTCGACGAGGTCGAGGAGCTGGTGCATCTGGATCGGGGTGGGCCGCAGAGCTGCGACTCGGCGCGCGCCGTCGCCCTCACCCGCAAGGCGGACCTGGAGCAGCGCATCGCCGACCTGCAGCGGATGTCAGACTCGCTCGGCGACCTGATCGCGACCTGTGACCTGCCACAGTCGGATCGCAGTTGCGCGCTGCTGGACGCCATCGACCAGGGGGCCGGCGCGGAGGGCTGCTGCTGATGCACCAGCGCATGACACTGGAGGTCCTGCACATCCCGGACTGCCCGCATCTCGGGCCGATGCTGGAGCGGCTGCAGGACGTGACCGACCTGCCGGTGGCGACGCGCATCATCAGTACGACCGGCGAGGCGCAGGCAAGGGGCATGGCGGGCTCGCCGACCCTGCTGGTCAACGGGGTCGACCCGTTTGCCGACGGCCGGACCGAGGACAGCGTGTCCTGCCGGATCTACCGCGACGAGCGCGGACGCATGGTGCCGGTGCCGTCGAGGGACCAGCTGCGAGCTGCTGTCAGCTTCGACGGGCCCTCGTTCGACATGACGACGGTCCGGTCCAGCGACGTCATGTCCGCCTGGCGGATCCGGTCGACTCCGCTCGAGGCCGATGAGGCCATCGTCCACCAGGCGATCCTGCGCCGGTTCGCCGCCAGGGGAACGCCGCCCAGCCGGGCCGACCTGAGTGTCGTGGTCGCCGAGGGCGGTCGTCCGATCGGAGACATCCTCAGTGCCCTGCACCGGGTCGACGCGATCCGACTGGCGCCGGATGGCCGGATCGTGGTGGCCTATCCGTTCTCGGCGAGATCGACCCGGCATCGGGTACGCATCGCCGATCAGATCGACGTCTTCGCGATGTGCGCGATCGACGCTCTCGGCATCTCCCCGATGCTGGCCGCCGACACGGTGATCACCTCCGACGACCGTACGAACGGCCAGCCGGTCACGGTCACGACGGTCGCGGGCCGTACGACCTGGTCGCCGACGACTGCCGTGGCGATCATCGGCTCCGTTCCGGGTTCGGGGCCGTCGGCCGACACCTGCTGCGACTACCTGAACTTCTTCACCGACATCGAATCGGCCAACGCCTGGTTGACCAGTCATCCGCATGTGCCCGGCGAGGTGCTGACCCAGCGCGAGGCCGAGGCGTTGGCCAGCCGGCTGTTCTCCGACCTGCTCGACAGCTAGTGCCGGCGCCGATCAGGCGGTGCCGAGGTTCTCGACGTTGACCCAGCGCACCCTGCCTCGCGGCGGTCCCGGCAGATGGCGAACCAGGTCGTCGGTCTCCCTGAGGACGGGCTCGGGATCGAACTCGTCGTCGTGATCGACCCGAAGCACGTGGCGGTTGGCATAACCCAGCAGCCGCGACACCGACGTTCCCTTTCGAGACGTGAGTCGGTGAGCGGCGACCTCCAGCCGTCGGAGGCTGCTCATCCGGTAATAGCCCCGGGTCACAACGATGACGATGGACAGTCCCGCCTGCCCGGGACAGAGTCGAAGGTCCCGCTGCAGCGGATCAGATGCGTCCGAGCCCAGGTTGCCCGGCGATCAAGGTGAGTCGGCCTCCGGCAGGCTCGGATAGTCGGTCGGATAGAGCCCGGCAACGAAGCGGTATGTCTCCCCGCCCGAGTGGCCGCGCGCGCTGAACTCGCGGGCCAGCTCAAAGACCCGGTCCCAGAACTCCGCCGCGTCGTCGCGTGAGATCCGGGCGTGCCGGACGATGGCCCGAAGGTCGTCGGCTTGATGGGCGGGCACCGACTCCGCCGCGGCGTCGACCAGGATGTTGGGGATCGCCGAGAGCTGTTCGGGCCGGATCTGGCCGACGTAGAAGATCCGCGCGGTCCGGCCGTAGAACCGCTCCTCGATCGCGCGCACCCTGCGGGTACGGACCACCCGGAGCAGATCGGCATCGAGCAGTACGTCGACGTGGTAGGCCACGCTGCTCTTCGGCCGGTCCACCGCCTCGGCCAGCTCGGCGACCGTCGCGGCCCGCTCGAGGACCAGGTCCAGCAGTTGGTTCCGAAGCGGGTGGAAGGCCGCTTTCAGCTCCGGCGTCGAGGCGATGATGCGCAGGTCCTCGAGGTCGTAGTCAGGGAGTCCCGTCTCGCTCGACACCGTCAGTCCGTCCTGTTAACGTGAATGATCGAGAAAGTTCGATCATAACGGTTCCACAGGAAAGGCGCTCATGGACATCATCCTCGTTCCGGGCCTCTGGCTCCACGGCACCAGCTGGGACGCGGTCACTCCGACGCTCGAAAAGGGCGGCCATCGCGTCCGAGCGCTGACCCTGCCCGGCATGGAGAGCAAGGACGCCGATCGGTCCGGCGTCACGCTGGCCGACCAGGTCGACGCTGTGGTGGCTGCGATCGACGAGGCCGACGCGCCGGTGCTGCTGGTCGGTCACTCGGCGGGCGGCGGGATCGCCCACGCCGCCGTCGACGCTCGGCCGGACCGGGTGGCCCGTGCGGTCTATGTCGGCGGCTTCCCGTCGGCCGCCGGCGAGGCGCTGCTCGAGGGTCTCCCGGCCGAGAACGGCGAGGTCGCCATGCCGGACTGGGCCGAGGTCGGCGAGGAGGCCAACGTGGTCGACTTCGACGAGGAGTCGCTGGCCCGGTTCTACGCCGGCGCGATTCCGGCGCCCGAGAAGGTCCTCACCGACAAGGTGAGCCTGTCCGACGAGCGTCGCTACGACGTACCCGCGGTCGCGGTCTGCCCGGAGTACACCGCCGACCAGCTGCGCGAGTGGGTCAAGGAAGGCCACGTGAGCGAGCTCGCCGCCATCCACGACGTCCAGTACGTCGACCTGCCCGGCGGTCACTGGCCGCAGCTCACCCAGCCCGACAAGCTGGCCCAGGTCATCCTCGACGAGGCCGGCCGCGCCGGAGCATGACCGAGGAGATCACTCCTGAGGACCGCTACTGGGGGTAGGTCGGTGGCTGTTGCCACGACGACGGCGGCTCGGTCGGCGGCGTGGTGGTCATGTAGATCGTGCGACCCATGACGGCACCGAGCAACGAGCCGATGCACACGCCCAGCGCCACGTTGATGCACGCGGTCGCGATCTGACTCTCGAGCTCGTCGCCGATGGCGAACGGCGCCGCCGCTCCGAACGCCGTGGCGAGCACGATGATCCAGCCGAAGAACGACCGCGGCCGCGGCGTGACCAGGGCGAGGGCGTGCGCCAGTCCGGTCGCGATGAGCGCCAGCAGCGCGGCCGTAATAGCGTAATCGACCAGGAACGAGTGGGCGACGTCGAGCAGCAGCGCCGGCCGAACCATGTCGAGATTGAGCACGTCGCGGCAGATGAGCACGCCGACCGCGGCCACGAGCGCGGCGACGCAGGCAGTCGCGAAGCCGCCTCCCCACAGCCGTTGCGCGTCGACCGAGACGTGGGTCTTGGGGGGTTGTCCGGCAGCACCTTGGTACGTCATGTCATCCTCCGATGCCTTCGAGGGTGGCCGAAACGGGCATACGCGTACTCACCCGAGGCGGGTGATCGTGTAGCGCGGCTAGTCCAGCGCAGGCAGCGACGGGGAGAAGTCCAACCGGGCGTACGGTGCGAGGCCGCGTATGACGTCATCCGGCCAGGTCGCCGTCCCGTCGTACCTCCGCCCGTCGAGCGTCAGTGCGACGTCGTAGGTGAACGGGGCCGGCCCCAGGTTCGCCGCCGCCTCGCCCTGGGCATCCGGGCCGTCCCAGTAGAGCTGGCCGTCGGCGCGGCAGTCGTCGGTGAGGCGTGGGGAGAAGGTCAGCGCGTCGCCGTCAGCCGAGGTCACGGTGATGATTGCGTCGACCTGTTTCGGCGCGGTGGCGAGTTGGTCCACCTGCATCTCGACGCCGTAGCTGGTGACCGCACCGTCGTTGTCCGCAATGATGCCGACATAGGCCGACGGAGTCGGTAGCGGGCCGTCCGACGGCGTGGTCCAGTGGAAGCTCGTGAATGCGTCGCCGCCCGGCCCTCGCCCGGACAGTGTCACGTCGTACTCACCGGCGTATCCGGCCGGCGTCAGAAGGAACCGGCCGGGCTCGATCTCCTCGAGCGGAGACGAGAAGGTCCGGGCGCACCGTTCGCCGCTGGCCTCGAAGTCGGCCCGCAACCGCCAGCCTTCAAGTGGGAACTCGACGACGACCTGCTCCGGGCTGCCGACATCAGGCGGGTTCCGGGGTGGCGCCCCATCGACGCAGGCCGAGACGTAACAGTAGGTCCAGGGCCGAAGGTCGACCGACTGGTCTCCGTAGTGCAGCCGCATGTCCGGCGGCCGGTCCAGACCGTTCGCTCGGGGCCGGGGCTCGACACGGCGCTCGGGGCCGGTTTCGAACTCGGTGGTGCCCGCGCCGCAGGCGATCGCACCGGGCGCCGCCAATGCGATGACCGTCGCCACTCGGACCCATGACGCTGTCCGTCCCCTCATGACCCATGGACGTATCAGCGGCCCCGGAGGTTGCGTACGGGGTTCAATTGCTCGGGTCCGGCCGGATGCGTTCGAGGATCGGTACGAGCGCTGAGGGCTGCTCGACCTGGGCGTTGTGGCCGACGCCCGGCAGGATCACCGGATCCGGCACCAGCTCGCGCAGGTGCTCGACCGGGCTCATCGGGTCGTGCTCGCCCGCGGCCAGCACCACCGGCGCCTGTGTGGCCGCGAGCAGGGTCTTCATGTCCGGTCGTCCGACGGCGAAGGCGCCCGAGTCCAGCGCCAGCCGCCAACCACCGTCCGTCTCGGTGACGCACGAGGTCGCGACGGGGGAGTCCGGATCGACCAGCCCGGTCAGACCTGCGACCCGCAGCGCGCGATCGATGGCCTCGGCCCGGGTGCCGAAGACCTTGGCGGGCCGGGCAGCCAGCTCGGCTGCCTTGGCGAGCTCGGCGTCGGTCCAGCGGACCTTGATGCCGAGACCGCAGACGCCGGTCACCTCGACGCCGTACTGCCCGCCCGCCAGCTCGAGACCCACGACGCCGCCGAGCGAGTGGCCCAGGATCACGACCGGGCGGTCCTCGAGGGTCTCGGCGAGTGCGCTGGCGAGGCCGCCGAAGGAGTAGCCACCGTCGAGCGGTGCCGAGTCGCCATGGCCGGGCAGGTCGGGAGCGACCCAGCTCCAGCTGGGATCGAGCGTCGACGTCAGGCCGTCCCAGACTCGGTTGGTCGCCCCGAGGCCGTGCACCAGCACCAGCAGTGGACCGTCGTCGGCCGGGCCGCCGCGCCGGGACGAGATCGCCATGCTCCGATCCAATCCGATCGCCGACCGTCCGCGCTACGCCACCAGTCCCGGATCTGGCGAGTCGTCCCCCTGGCGGTAGCCATATCCCGAAACACGCCGGCGTGTTTCGGGATTTGCCTACCCTCAGCGGGACCTCGCGCGAGGATGCGGCACCCGCGCCGGATCTGGCGAAGGGACGCCATCCACAGGTCGTAATTGATTGACTACGCTACGGCGTGTCGGAGGTACAAAGCGACTACTGTCAGTGGCGATTTTCCAGCTCCGGTTACGTGACGTAGTCCTGTTGCTCGTGGGAGGGTTGGTACCGGTGTTCTTCAAGAAGTATCCACGGTTCGTCGCTACGAGCTCGGTCGCCAGCACTCCGGGCCGACTCAACCTGCGTCACCAGGTGATCTTCGACGACAACCGGGAGATCTTCGAGGACGCCAGGGTGCTCGACATCGCCAGCCACGACGGTCGCTGGAGTCTGGCCGCCATCGAGGCCGGCGCCAAGCACGTGACGGCCATCGAGGCCCGAGCCGATCTGGTCGAGCACGCCGAGGACAATCTCGGCCACTACGGCGTCGAGCGAGACCGCTATCGGGTGATCCACGGCGACGTGTTCGACGTCCTGGGCGGATCCCAGCATGAGCTCGAGGCCGACGTCGTGCTGTGCCTCGGATTCCTCTACCACACACTGCGCTACCAGGACCTGTTCCACGGGATCCGGTCGGTGGATCCGACGTACCTGCTGCTCGACACCGCGGTCTACCGCTCCGAGGAGCCGGTCGTACGAGTCAAGGCCGAGGACATCGAGCGGCAGGGCAACTCCGCGGCCGGTCAGCTCGCGTACGACGGCCGGATGCTGGTGGGCCGGCCGTCGCCGGCGGCACTGGAGCTGATGCTCGACTCGTTCGGCTTCGAGGTCGAGAAGAAGTTCGACTGGCAGCGGTTCCTCCGGACCCGGCCGATGGTCACGACGGTGAAGTCGTACCGCCGGGGCGACCGGGTCACCTGGTTGTGCCGGCGCCGGCACTGACCCGAAGCCGCCGCCGCGCTTCCCACCACATCGCACGGTGACTGGTGTGGCTGCTGGAAACCGGTGGGGGTGATGGTGCACAATGGCGCACGTCACCGGGCTCGTGCCGGACAGGTCGCTGGGGAAGGCGCACCTCGAGGCAAGGGAGGACCCGGTGACTGTGGCGAGCCCATCGGCCACGCGGACGACGACGCGTGGCGTCTTGTACGTCCACTCCGCGTCGTCAGCCCTGTGTCCCCATGTGGAGTGGGCGGTCGGCGGCGTGCTTGGCGTCCAGGTCAACCTGTCGTGGACCGGTCAGCCGGCGGCGGCCGGTGCCTATCGCAGTGAGCTGTCCTGGCAGGGCCCGGTCGGCACCGGCGCCAAGATCGCCTCGACCCTGCGCGGCTGGAAGCAGGTGCGGTACGAGGTGACCGAGGAGCCGACGGCCGCGACGGAGGGCGCCCGTTACTCGTACACGCCCGAGCTCGGGATCTTCCACGCGGTCACCGGTGTGCACGGCGACATCATGATTCCCGAGGACCGGCTGCGGGCCGCGGTCGTCAAGGCGGCGCTGGGCGAGTCGACACTGGAGCTCGAGGTCGACAAGCTGCTCGGCAAGCCGTGGGACGACGAGTTGGAGAGCTTCCGGCACGCGGGCGACGGGGCGCCGGTGCGCTGGCTGCACCACGTCGGCTGACGATCGAGTTCGGCCGGACTCGCTCTATGTGATGTGTACGGTGACTACTGGAGTCGACTGGCCACTGTCGGCGGTGACCCGGAACAGATTGCGGCCGGACTGACCGGTCCAGATCCAGGTCGTGAAGGTGCCGCCGTGGTCAGTCGTCGTGGTCACGGCTGGGACACCGAAGCCGGCCCAGGATCCGCCCTCCTTGCGCTCGACCGCGACGGTGACTCCGGCGCCGAGGCCTGGGAATCGCCCGGACAGCGTCACTTGCTCACTGCCGTTGGCGGTCTCGGGGGAGGCGTTCAGCGTGGGCTCGTTGCGATCGGGCTTCTTCGTCGGCTCGGTCGGTGTCGGCTCGGTCGACTGCGTCGGCTGCGTCGGCTCGGTTTGCTCAGGAGTGTCCTGGGTCGCGGTCGGGCTCGGTCCCGCGGTGAAGTCGCCGTAGGGACCTGACGAGGGCCCGGGCAGGTTCTTCGGCGCCTTGACGTCGTCGATGCCGGTCGAGTCGACCGCACGGGAGCTGAGAATCCCGATCGTGAGGCCGAGGACGACGCCGATCACCACCATCGTCGCGAGGCCGAAGAGGATGGCGCGGTTACGCGCGCCAACCGGGTCGTCGGTGTCGAGGTTCACCGAGCTAATCCTCCTCTCACGACACACTACGGCGCGACGATGGGTGCGGGGCTTCGGGCAACGACCACGCGCCGCCCGAGGTCCGCGAGTCACGTCCTAGTGTGCCAAAGCTGAAGCTGACGCCAAGAGCGATCCCGACGGTGCGTTTAGGACTTTCGTCCCTAGCTAGTGCGCACGCGGACCGATTAGACAGTGCGCGTGACACGGACAGGGTCAATTCGCCTTTTCTTGTTAGACGACCATGAGATCGTACGCCGTGGACTGCGCGATCTCTTCGAGTCCGAAGACATGGTGGTGGTGGGGGAGTCGGCTTCGGCCGTGGAGGCAACCAGCCGCATTCCCGCGTTGCATCCGCATATCGCCATCCTGGACGGTCGGCTACCCGACGGTAGTGGCATCGAGGTGTGCCGCGCCGTGCGCTCGATCGACCCGACGATCAACGTCTTGATCCTGACGTCGTACGACGATGACGACGCGCTGTTCGCGGCGATCATGGCAGGTGCGGCGGGCTACGTCCTCAAGGAGGTGTCGAGCTCGGCGCTGATCGACGCGGTCCAGCAGGTCGCCGCGGGACGGTCGCTGCTCGACCCGGCCGTCACTCAGCGGGTGCTGGAGCGGATCCGCCGCGGCGACGAGGTCGCCGGCGAACTCGACCAGCTGACCGAGCAGGAGCGCAAGATCCTCGAGCTGATCGCCGAGGGTCTGACCAACCGCCAGATCGCCGAGCGGCTGTTCCTCGCTGAGAAGACCGTGAAGAACTACGTGTCGAGTGTGCTGGCCAAGCTCGGTCTCGAACGGCGTACTCAGGCCGCCGTCCTGGCGTCCAAGCTGCTCGCCTAGCGTCGCTCAGCCCGGCGTCGACGCGTCCAGCGGCACCCGCCACTCGATCTTGGTGCCGCGTGGCTCGGCGCGCTCGATGGTCACCGATCCGCCGAGCTTGCTGGCTCGCTCGCGAAGGTTTCGCAGCCCGCTCTCGTAGGCCGCCTCGTCGATCCCGACCCCGTTGTCGGCGACCTGTGCGATCAGCTCATGATCCGTGGCGGTCAGCGTCAGGTGGACCGACGTCGCCTGGGCGTGCTTGGCGACGTTGGACAGCGCCTCCCGGAGTACGGCAAGCACTTGCGACCGGAGTTGGCTGTCGATGCTGACGTCGAGCGGCCCCTTGATCGACAGCCGAGGCGCGAATCCGAGGACGTTGGAGTACTCCGCGACGAGGTCGGACAGCTCGGTACGCAGGGTCTTGGCGGTCTTCTGGTGGAGCTCGAAGATCGCGGTACGCAGGTCGCGGATCGTCGTGTCGAGCTCGTTGACGGCCGTCTCGACCCGCTCGCGTACCTCGGGCGAGATCGCGAACCGGTAGGCGCCTTGCAGCATCAGGCCGGTGGCGAACATCCGCTGGATCACGACATCGTGCAGGTCTCGCGCGATCCGGTCCCGCTCGGCGAGGACCACCAGCATCTCGCCGTCCCTGCGGGCCTTGGCCAGGTCCAGCGCGATCGCCGCCTGGTCGGCGAACGTCTGGAGCATGTACTCGTCCTCGCGCGAGGGCGCCGGCGTCGGCGCGACCACGAGCAGGATGCCGGTCGCGTTGGTGCTGGACCGGAACGGAACGAGGAGCGCGGGTCGCTTCTTGTCACCGGCGATGGGCGCCTCGTCGCCGAGCGTCTCGTCGTCCTGGTCGAACAGGGTGCGCAGGTCCGGCACCGTGGTCGGCAGGCCCTCGTCGAGCACTCGAGTGATCGCCGGCCCCTCGCGCGGGACGGACTGACCCTGCAGATGCTCGACAACTGCGCCGTCGACCGCATGGACTGCGAGCCCCGTCTCGTTGTCGGCCAGCAGCACGCAGGCGGCCGCGCTGCCCGTCAGCTCTCTCGCCCGACGCGCCACGACGCCGAGCGCGGTATCCCGATCGGCGCGCTCCAGCAGCAGGCGGGTGAGCTCGGCCGACGCCTCGAGCCAGCGTCCGCGCCGCTGCGACAGGGCGTAGAGCCGGGCGTTCTCGATCGCCACTCCGGCCGCGGCCCCCAATGCCGCCACCGCCCGCTCGTCGGCCTCCGAGAACTCCTCCGCGGACTGCTTGTCGGCCAGGTAGAGCAGGCCGAACATCCGCTTGTGGACGTGTACGGGCACGCCGAGGAAGCTGTTCATGTCGGGATGGTTGGCCGGGAACCCGTGGGCGGATGGATGCTCCCTAATCCGGGCGATCCGCATCGGTCTCGGGTCGTCGAGCAGGTCGCCGAGCAGGCCGTGCCCGTGCGGGATCTCCCCGATCTTCTCGATCTCGGCCTCGGACAGGCCCTCGATGATGAGGTCGACGAAGCTGCGGTCGGGGCCGAGGATCGTCAAGGCCCCGTAGCGGGCGGAGGACAGCGCGCAGGCGGCCTGCACGATGCGATGCAGAACTCCGCGCAGGTCGAGATCCGAGCCCAGTCCGACGACGGCGTCGGAAAGGGCTTGCGGAATGCTCTCACTGGCAGCACTGCTGCTGAAGTTGTCGGCTCCAAGGGGGCCGCTCGCCATGATTTCTCCTCAGGCCCAAGGAAAGGGTCCCTAACTCATGGTGACGACGATAGGGCGGTTGGGATCGCAGCATCGTAGGACGAAAGGCCTGGCCATTCCAGGTCGTTAGTCCGTGGTAAATCCGGGACATTCGTGACAGCGTCGCGGCGAGCCCGCCTCTCTCCGGTCCGCGCCGTGAGTGCTGGGCGGCTCGCGGAATGGACGGAGGACCCAGATGGGCCACCGAGTGCTTGTCGCCTACGGCAGCCGTGGCGGTGCGACCGCCGAACTGGCTTCGTGGATCGCCGACGAGCTCCGCGAGCGTGGCTGTGTCATCCGGATCCATCCCGCGGCAGCGGTCTCCGACCCCCAGGAGTTCGACGCCATCGTGCTCGGCGGTCCGATCTACCTGGGCCGGTGGCATCGGGCCTGCCGTGACTTCGTACGCCGGCACCGGTCGACCCTGTGCGCCCGGCCGGTCTGGCTGTTCAGCAGCGGTCCTCTCGAGGTCATCACCGAAGCCAACGAGCCAACTCCGGTCCCGTTCGTCCTGGCAACCCTGCGTGGACTGCCGGCGCGAGGCCATCGCACCTTCGGCGGCCGTCTCGAGCCGGACGCCGGCGGCCTGGCCAGCTGGTGGCTGGCCCGCAGCGGTCCGGCCGGCGACTATCGCGACGAGGCCCGGGCCCGCTGCTGGGCGTCGAGCATCGCGACGGACCTCCGCCCGGTGCCGACCATCGGTCATTCGTTGACCACGACCGCTGCGCCGCTGAAGGCGCTGGCCGCCAGGTCCCGCAACGCCTCGTCCAACGCGTCGAACCGGTAGCGCGTGGTGTGGACGTTCACGTCCATGCGTGCGGCCAGGCGGAGCAGCTCCTCACCGTCGCGTCGGGTGTTGGACGTGACGCTGCACAGATCGCGTTCGTAGAACAGGTGGCGCTCGTAGTCCAGCGTCGGGATGTCGCTGAGGTGGATGCCGGCGATCGCGACCGTACCGCCCCGACCGACCGACTCCAACGCGAGCGGCACGATGTCGCCGACGGGTGCGAAGACGATCGCCGCGTCCAACGGCATCGGCGGCCGGTCGTACGCACCGCCGACGAAGGTCGCACCGAGCTCTCTCGCCAGCTCGCGGCCGGCCTCGCCACGGGTCAGGACGACGAGCTCGGCGCCCTCGGCAGCCGCGACCTGTGCGGTGATGTGCGCACTGGCCCCGAAGCCGAAGATGCCGAGCCGCCCGCCCGGCGGCAGGTTGGACCGTCGCAACGAGCGATAGCCGATGATGCCGGCGCACAGCAGCGGCGCGGCCCGCTCGTCGGTGTAGTCCTCGGGGATCGCGTACGCATAGGCGGCCGGCACCACGGCATAGTCGGCGAACCCGCCGTCGGTGTCCCAGCCGGTGTAGCGGGAGTCGGGACAGAGATTCTCCTGGCCGGCCCGGCACCACCGGCAGGTGCCGCAGGTGCGTCGCAGCCACGCGATGCCGATCCGGTCGCCGACGCCGAATCTCGTGACGTCGGCGCCGAGCGCGACGACCTCCCCGACGACCTGATGGCCGGGTGTCACGCCAGGGCGCCGAGGGGTCAGGTCGCCCTCGACCAGATGCAGATCGGTCCGGCACACGCCGCAGGCCCGGACCTTGACGACCACCTCGTCGGCCGCCGGCTCCGGTCGTGGGCGTTCCTCGAGACGAAGCCGGGTCTCCGCGATCGGCGCCGGAGGGTCGAAGGTCCATGCCCGCATGTTCGACATGGATCCAGTCTCTCGCCTGGGTTTGCGGGCCGGCGTCGGGTATTAGGGACTTGTGACCCGGCTCGAGGGGTCGCCGGCCACTGGCGGTGACCGGCCCGGGTGTCGAAGGGTGAGGATGACCCGTGGGTCCGGGAGGTGCGATGACCGTGGCGTATCGGGATCTGTCCCGAGAGCGATGTCTGGCCCTACTGTCGGAGTCTGTCGTGGGTCGGATCGCCTACTGCTCGGGCACCGGACCCAGGCTCTACCCGGTCAACTACGTGCTGGACGGCGAGACCATCGTCTTCCGTACCGCCGCCTATACCGCCTTGGGCACCGAGATCGCCGAGCAGTCGGTCGCCTTCGAGGTGGATCAGGTCGACGCGGTCAACGGTCATGGCTGGAGCGTCGTCGTCAACGGCCACGCCACGATCGTCTCCGATCTCGACGAGGTCGCCCAGCTCCAACGCCGGTCCGATCCGCATCCGTGGGCACCGGGCGTCCGCCCGCTCTACGTTCGGATCTCGGTACGACGGATCAGCGGCCGGGCGATCGGATCGCTCACCGACTAGGCGCGCGAACCGACGTCGATCGGGGTCAGTGCCCCTCGTCGAAGGGTCGGCCCGGTCGGCGGGGTCCGCGGGCCGATTCGCCCTTGGTGTGATCTCGGCGCATGCTCCGCCTCCTCCTGGTGAGCCGACTCTCAGCATCGGCCCAGGCAGGGGTGGTCGGGCAGGGCCGGAGGGAATGGGTTCGGCGGGCCGAACGGCGTCTGTTTCGGGCCCAATGGCAGGTAAGGCGGGACCAAGGACGCGTATCAGGCCCGCCCGCGCCACCTCGGCGCTCCACTGGCGGTAGCCAAATCCCGAGACACGCCGGCATGTCTCGGGATCTGCCTACCCCCAGCGGGGCCGGGGGCGATGCCGTCTGCGGACAGGAGGGTCAGAGCGGGATGTTGCCGTGCTGGCCACGCACCGGGGACTCGGATTGGGCGTCGGCGATCGCGCGAGCCAGCGCCGACCGGGTCGACTCCGGCTCGATGACCTCGTCGACCACGCCGATCTCGACGGCCTTGTCGACTCCGCCGGCGATCCGCTCGTGCTCGGCGGCGAGCTCCGCCTCGACACTCGGCCGGACGTCGGGGTCGACCTCGGCCAGCTTGCGCCGGTGCAGGATCCGCACCGCGGCGATCGCGCCCATCACGGCCACCTCGGCGGTCGGCCACGCGAACACGCGGGTCGCTCCGAGGGAGCGGGAGTTCATCGCGATGTAGGCGCCGCCGTAGACCTTGCGGGTGACCAGCGTGACCCGCGGCACCGACGCCTCGGCGAACGCGTGCAGCAGCTTCGCACCTCGGCGTACGACGCCGTCCCACTCCTGGCCGACACCCGGCAGGTAGCCCGGCGTGTCGACAACCACGACCAGCGGCACTCCGAAGGCATCGCACATCCGCACGAACCGCGCCGCCTTCTCGGCCGACTGCGAGTCGAGGCAGCCGCCCAGCCGCAGCGGGTTGTTGGCGATCACGCCGACGGTGCCGCCGCCGAACCGCCCGAGCGTCGTGGTGATGTTCGGTGCCCAACGGGCGTGCAGCTCGAGCCCGGTGCCCTCGTCGAGCAGCGCGGTCACGAGCGGATGCACGTCGTAGGCGCGCCGTGACGACTCGGGGAACGCCTCCGCGAGGTCGACGTCTGCGACCTTCTCGGCGTCGAGCCGGCCCTGGTCACCGAGCAGCGAGGTGAGTCGGCGAGCCTCTTTGAGGGCGTCGGCCTCGGAGTCGGCCAGCACGTGGACCACGCCGGACCGGCGACCATGCGGTTCGGGTCCGCCCAGGCGGAGCATGTCGACGTCCTCGCCGGTGACCGAGCGGACCACGTCCGGACCCGTGACGAAGATGCGTCCCTCCGGGCCGAGCACGACGACATCGGTCAACGCCGGGCCGTAGGCGGCGCCGCCAGCGGCCGGGCCGAGTACGACGCTGATCTGCGGGACCTTGCCGGAGGCGAGGGTCATCGCGTTGAATATCCGGCCCACCGCGTGCAGACTCAGCACGCCCTCGGCGAGCCGGGCGCCACCGGAGTGCCAGATCCCGACGATCGGCGCGCCGTCGGCTACCGCGCGTTCGTACGCCTCGACGACGACCTCACAGCCCTGGTCGCCCATCGCGCCGCCCATCACGGTCGGGTCGGAACAGAACGCCACCGTGTGGGTGCCCTGCACCTGGCCGACGGCGGCCAGCATGCCGGAGTCGTCGTCGGGGGTGATCAGCTCCAGCGTGCCGTCGTCGAAGAACGCCGCGAGCCGATGGTTCGGGTTGCGCGGGTCCTGCTCACGAGGCAGCTTGGCCGGCTTCGCCTTCGCCTTCGGCGGGTGGGAGTTGGTGTGGATCTCCGGGCGGGTCGTCGTCATAGCGGACTCCTCGAACTACGCCGTACGGAATGCGACGGCGACGTTATGGCCGCCGAAGCCGAACGAGTTGTTCAGTGCTGCCAGATCGCCCTCGGGCAGGTCTCGTACCGACGTGGCGATGTCGAGATCGATCGCGTCGTCGAGCTTGTCGAGGTTGATGGTTGGCGGCACCCGTCGGTGGTGCAGTGAAAGGACGGTGGTGATCGACTCGAACGCCCCAGCAGCGCCGAGCAGATGTCCCGTCATCGACTTGGTCCCCGTGACCACCATGCCGTCGGCGGCATCGCCGAGGGCGGAGCGGATCGCGAGGGCCTCGGCGACATCGCCCTGGGGGGTCGAGGTCGCATGGGCGTTGATGTGGACGATGTCGCTGGGTGCGAGGTCGGACTCGGCGAGAGCCCGGCGCATCGCGAGACTGGCGCCGGTGCCACCCGGCTCCGGTTGGGCGATGTCGTGGCTGTCGGCACTGATCCCGGCGCCCGCGACATCGGCGTAGACCCGGGCGCCGCGCGCGGCAGCATGCTCGGCCGACTCGATCACGAGGACCGCGCCGCCTTCACTGAGCACGAAGCCGTCCCGGTCGACGTCCCACGGGCGCGAGGCCCGCTCGGGCTCGTCGTTGCGCTTCGACAGCGCCATCATCTGAGCGAACGCTGCCATCGGCAGAGCCAGCACCGATGCCTCGGTGCCGCCGACCACGACCACGTCGGCGCGGCCGAGCCGGATCATGTCGACACCGACGCTGATGCCCTCGTTGCCGGAGGCGCAGGCCGAGACCGGCGTGTGCACTCCGGCGCGGGCGCCGAGCATCAGCCCGACGTTGGCCGCGGGGGAGTTGGCCATGAGCATCGGCACTGCGAGCGGCGAGACCCGGCGCGGACCCTTCTCGTTGAGCGCGTCGTAGTTCGCGAGCAGCGTCTTGACCCCGCCGATGCCGGTGGCGATCGCGACGCCGAGCCGGTCGGTGTCGATCTCGGCATCATCCAGTCCGGCGTCGGCCCAGGCCTCCTTGGCCGCGACCACGGCGAACTGCGCCGCCCGGTCGAGGCGACGGGCCTTGACCCGCTCGATGACCTCGGTCGGCTCGACAGCGGCCTGGCCGGCGATCTGGGCTGGCAACTGCTGGGCCCAGTCCTGCTCGAGCCGGCTGACGCCCGAGCGCCCGTCGAGCAGTGCCTGCCACGTGGACTTCACGTCGCCACCGAGTGGCGAGGTGATGCCAAGACCGGTGACCACGACTCGGGTCGGACTCATCTTTGACCTCTCAAATTCCTGTGGTTGCGCTGGACCTTTGGCTCAGGTCGAAGGTCAGGACTGCGCGCGCTCGATGTACGCGACGGCGTCACCGACGGTCTTGAGGTTCTTGACCTCGTCGTCGGGGATCTTGACGTCGAACTTCTCTTCAGCGGCGACGACGACCTCCACCATCGACAGCGAGTCGACGTCCAGGTCATCGGTGAAGGACTTGTCGAGCTGCACGTCGTCGGTGGGGATGCCTGCGACCTCGTTCACGATCTCGGCGAGGTCGCCGCGGATCTCCTCGGTGGTGGCCATGTCTTGCGGTTCCTTTCCTCTGTTACCTGTAGTGGATGTGCTCTGTGGTTAAGGGACGATGAGCTAGGGGACGGTGACTACCTGGGCGGCGTAGGCGAGACCGGCGCCGAAGGCCACCAGCAGGGCCTTGTCGCCGGGCTTGATCGTGCCCTCGTCGAGCATTCGCTCCATCGCGAGCGGGATCGACGCGGCCGAGGTGTTGCCCTGGTCGGCGATGTCTCGCGCGATCGCCACGTTGTCGGGCAGCTTGAGGGTGCGGGCCATCGCATCGGTGATGCGCATGTTGGCCTGGTGCGGGATGAACGCATCCAGATCCGCCGGGTCGAGCTCGGCCGCCTCCAGAGCGCGACGGCAGACCTTGGCCATCTCGTACGAAGCCCAGCGGAAGACCGGGTTGCCCTCCATCCGCAGGTGCGGCCACTCGGGCTTGCCGGTCTCGAAGACCTCGTCCCAGGCCTCCTCCTGGCGGATCAGATCGAACTTCGATCCGTCGGAGCCCCAGATGACGGGGGAGATGCCGGGCTTCTCAGCCGGGCCGACGACGGTCGCGCCGGCCCCGTCGGCGAACAGGAAGGCCGTCGACCGGTCCTCGAAGTCGGTCAGGTCGGTCAGCCGCTCGACGCCGATCACGAGGACGTACGTCGCGGTGCCGCCGCGCACCATGTCGGAGGCGAGCGCCACGCCGTAGCAGAAGCCGGCGCATGCGGCGGAGATGTCGAACGCGGCCGCGGGCGTGGCGCCGAGCTCGTTCGCGATCAGCGTGGCGGCCGCGGGCGTCTGCAGCATGTGCGACACCGTCGCGACGATGACGCAGTCGAGCTGGTCGGGCGTCACACCGGCTCGCTGGAGCGCCTTCTCGGCCGCCTCCCGCGACATCATCGGCACCGTCTCGTCGGCAGCGGCGACCCGGCGGGTCTTGATGCCGGAGCGGGTCTGGATCCACTCGTCGCTGGAGTCGATGCGCTCGATGATGTCGGCGTTGGGGACGACCTTGCGGGGTCGGTAACCGCCGACGCCGAGCATTGCGGTGTTCCTCATGACATCGCCTCCGGGTGCAGCCGTACGAGGGGCTGACCTGGGCCGACGATGTCGCCGTCCTCGACCAGCCACTCAACGATCGTGCCACCGTGGGGGGCGACAACCGGAATCTGATCCCGAAGGCTGTGAACGGCGCCGACCTGCTGGCCGCTGCTCAGCGAGTCGCCGTCGCGGGCGTCGCCGTCCGCGTGGAAGGTGCCCTTGGCCGGCGCCACCAGGAGCCGCCAGGTCGGGGCGGTGTCCAGCGGCGAGGCCGAGGCGTGCTTCTGCACGAACTCCTTGGCGTCCTCGAGCTGGTCGGGCGTCTTGAGGGCGAAGGTGCCGACGCCCTTCATGGCCCGCCGGGCAATACCGGTGAGGGTGCCGGCCGGCGGCATCTCCAGCATTCCGGTGACACCGAGGTCGAGCATGGTCTGCATGCACAGGTCCCACCGCACCGGGCTCGCGACCTGCGCGACGATCCGGCGCAGGACCTCGCGACCCTGGTGGACGACCTGCCCGTCGCGGTTGGAGATCAGGCGGGTACGCGCGTCGTGGGTCGAGACGGCTCGGGCGAGCGTCCCTAGTCGGTCGACGGCCGGTGCCATGTGCTCGGTGTGGAACGCGCCGGCGACCGACAGCTGCCTCAGCCGCGCCTTCTCCGGGGGGTCGTCGTCCAGCGCCGCGAGCTGCTCGGTCGTACCGGCCGCGACGATCTGGCCGGGCCCGTTGTCGTTGGCGGCGGTCAGGCCGTGCTGCTCGAGCTTGGCGAGCACCTCGTCACGGTCGCCGCCGAGTATGGCGGTCATCGAGGTGGGGGTCGTCGCCGCCGCGTCGGCCATCGCCCGGCCGCGCTCGCGTACGAGCACCATGGCCTGCTCGGCCGAGATCACGCCGATGCCGGCCGCCGCGGTGATCTCACCGACGCTGTGGCCGCTGGTAGCGCCGACGGTCGAGAACGCATCAGCCGGATGCGGGAACAGCGCGAGCGCGGCCACCAGTCCGGACGAGACCAGCAGCGGTTGCGCGATTGCTGTGTCGCGAATCGTGGCTTCGTCCGCCTTCGTCCCGTAATGAGCCAGGTCGAGACCGGCGACGACCGACAGCCAGTGGAAGCGGGCGGCGAAGGTCGGATCGTCCAGCCACGGTTCGAGGAATCCGGGCGTTTGGGCACCTTGGCCGGGAGCGACGATGACGAGCACGTATCAAGCGTGCCGTTTTGCCCCGGCCGGTGTCGGGCGAGCATCAGACGAAAGATCGCCGCGAGATTTGTAGGGTTCCCACAATTGCCATATCGGCCTTCGGCGTAAACAATCGGCCAACCCCGGGCCAACGCCGGCCGGCCGTCGCTAGTCGGACGAGAGCAACCGGCCGAGCGTCATGGCGATCCGCAGCGTGTAGGCGTCGCGAGGGTCCGATGGCGACAGTCCGGTGAGCTGCTCGATCCGACGCAGCCGGTAGCGGACCGTGTTGGCGTGTACGAACAGCGCGCGGGCGGCGCCCTCGACCGAGCAGCCGGCGTCGACGTACGCCGAAGCGGTGTCAAGCAGCACCCGGTCGCCGGTGAGCAGCGGCGAGTAGACCTGGCTCACCAAGTGGTGGCGGGCATGGCCGTCGCCGGACAGCGAGCGCTCGGGCAGCAGGTCGTCGGCCGCGACGGGACGCGGCGCCATCGGCCAACCCTTGGCCGCCCGGAGACCGGCTACGACCGCGCGGGCTGAGACGTTGGCGCCGAGCAGGTCGTCGACCAGTGGCCCGACGACGACCGGTCCGGGTCCGAAGTGGTCGACGATCGCGGCGGCCGCCTTGTCGCAGTCCTCGACGCCGCCGAGCACCACCACCAACCGGTCGCCCTGGACCGCGCCGAGCACGTCGAGTCCGATCTGCCGAGCCGACCAGCGCACGTCGTCGACGACCCGCTGCGGCCCGGTCTCGCCGTCTCGTACGTCGTCGGGCGCGTGTCCCACGATGACGGTGATCTGCGACGAGGACTGCCAACCGAGTGCGGCGGCGCGCGAGCGGACCGACTCGTCGGTCTCACCACGCAGCACCGAGTCGACGACCAGGGCCTCGAGTCGGGCGTCCCAGGCGCCCCGCATCTCGGCGGCCCGGGCGTACACCTCGGCGGCGGCGAAGGCCACCTCGCGGGAGAAATGCAGGATGCCGGCGCGTACCTCGGCGCCGTCCTCCGGCCCGAGCAGCTCGTCGACCTCCGACTCGACGACCTCGATGGTCGTCCGCACCATCGACACCGTCTGCTGCAGCGTGACGACCCTGGCGAGCGCGGTCGGAGCGGTGCCAAACACGTCGGCGCGCAGGGCGCTGGGCTCGGAGTCGGACTCGCGGAACCAGTCGACGAACGACGAGATGCCGCTCTGGGCGACCATGCCGATCCAGGCTCGATCGCGGGCCGACAGCTCGCGGAACCAGGGGAGATCGCGGTCCATCCGGGCCACGGCGGCGGTCGCCAACGGGGCGACGGCCCGGCTGAGCCGTCGCGCCAGGACCGCCCGGGATCGTGACGCCACGTCACCAGCGTAGTGATCGAGGCGGTTGCGGGCGCGTTTCGCGGCTACGTGAGCAGCGCCGCAGCCAGGGCGACCTCGGTGCCGGCGAGGCCGACCGAGAGGTACACGGTGCGGTCTGAGTCGCCGGTCCGGCCGGGTGCGTCGCCGGCGAGTACGGCGCCGAGACTGGCGACCTGGCTGGCATGGCGGTCGCCGCCGGCGAGGGCAGGCGGGTCGTAGGCCTCGAGCTGCGCCGGCGAGTCGGTCACGAGGGCGGTGGCACTTTCGAGCAGGTCCTCGGCGAACTCGGATCGGCCGCGCTGCTTGGGTCCTAGCGTCGAGACGTGGCATCCCGGCGCGAGCCAGTGGGTGCGGATGACTGGCTCCGGGCTGTTGGTCGCCAGGATCACGATGTCGGCCTCCGCGACTGCAGCTTGAGCCGACGGCGCTGCCGTTGTGGCAAGACCCAGTTCCTTGCTCGCCCGCTCCGCGAACTCCTGGCGACGTCGTTCGTCTCTGCTGTAGACCCGGACGGTGTCGAGTTTGCGTACCGCCGAGACCGCCCACAGCTGGGTCCACGCCTGGCGGCCGGTGCCGACGAGGCCGAGTGTCTTGGCCGCCGCTGGCGCCAATGCATCCACGGCGACTCCACCGAGGGCACCGGTCCGCCGCCGGCCCAGCTCGGCGCCGACGACGATGCCGAGCAGTTGGCCCGTGACGTCGTCGTGGACGACCACGACCTGGTCGTCGCGCGCGTCGGGATGGTCGCGGTCGAAGGTCTCGTACGACCGGTAGCCCAGCCATCGCCCACGCCAGCGACCGACCGTGAACAGCAGCCGTCCCTCGCCGAGGTTAGTGACTGAACGCGCGGGCGTGACGAGCTCGCCCCGGTGCGCGGCCAGCACCGCCTCGCGCATCGTGGCCACCGAGTCGGCCGCCGTCAGCCCGGCCCGCACCTCCGCATCGGTCAACGTCGTCGTCATGACCCCATCCTCCGCCAGGCGCCGCTGGCGATAGCCATATCCCGAGCGGGACGGGACGTTGCCGTCGCCGGTCGTGCAAGGATCGCGGAGTGGATCCGGTCGCCGCGCTGAAGCGCATCGCCTACCTGCTCGAACGCTCCCGTGCCGACACGCACCGGGTGCGGGCCTACCGCCGAGCGGCCTGGACGCTGGCGAAGCTGTCCCCGGACGAGGTCGCCGCCCGCGATCGCGCCGGGACGCTCACCGATCTGCCTGGCGTCGGCGCCAAGACCGCGTCGATCGCCCACGACGCCCTCGCCGACCAGGTCCCGCCGTACCTCGCCGAGCTGGAGCAGGAGGCGACCGAGCCGCTCGCCACCGGCGGCGAGTCGATGCGCCAGCTCCTGCACGGTGATCTGCACAGCCACTCGGACTGGTCTGACGGCGGCAGCCCGATCGACGAGATGGCCGAAGCCGCCCGCGACCTGGGACACGACTACCTCGCCCTCACCGACCATTCGCCCCGGCTGCAGGTGGCCAACGGACTGACGGCCGAGCGCCTGCGCGAGCAACTCGGCGTCGTGGCTCAGCTCAACAAGGCGCTGGCACCGTTCCGGATCCTCACCGCCATCGAGGTCGACATCCTCGAGGACGGCACGCTCGACCAGGACCCGGACCTTCTCGACGAGCTCGACATCGTGGTCGCGAGCGTGCACTCCAAACTGCGTTCGGACCGGCTGGTCATGACGCAGCGGATGGTGACCGCCGTACTCAACCCTCGGGTCGACGTGCTCGGACACTGCACCGGACGACTGGTCGAAGGCAATCGGGGCAAGCGGCCGCCGTCGCAGTTCGACCCGGCCGCGGTGTTCGGCGCCTGCAGCGAAGGAGGTACGGCCGTCGAGATCAACTCCCGGCCGGAGCGGCGCGACCCGCCAGGCGAGCTGATCGGACTCGCACTCGAGCACGACTGCATGTTCTCGATCGACACCGACTCCCATGCGCCGGGGCAGCTGGAGTTTCTCGACTACGGCTGCGCCCGGGCGGTCAAATACGGCGTGCCGCCCGAGCGGGTGATCAACACCAAGTCGGCCGACGACCTGCTGGCCTGGTCGGCCGAGCGGCGCAACCGCTGAGGACGCCTACACCCTGATTGCTCCGGTCCGGCCGCTTCGTCCGGGTGCTTGGTCGGATCCGTTGGTCGCTTCGGGACGTTCGACCGATGCGCATAAGCGCAGGTCAATGCACACTGACAGATCGCAGCAACCCCTCTTAGGAGGGTCAGCGTGGTCTGGTTCATCGTCATCATCGCCCTCGTTCTAGCCACTCTCGCCTTCATCGAGTGGCGGCTCTGGAACAAGCCCCAACCGGGCTCGCTGCAAAACGGCGGCGATCCGTATCGCTATCGGTACTCGGGGAGGCCCGTCACAGGCGGGCACGACTGCGACCAGCCTCACGACTGACCGACCACGCTCTGATCGATCCGAGGGCAGCTGGGCTCGGCCTGCCCTGAGGCGCCCCACCCGCTGAGCGTGACGCTTCTGCCGACGCTCACGGCTCGCGACCGCAGAAGTGTCACACCCAGCGGGCGCGCCGGAGCGCGACGTACGGGAGGTCGAGATCGAGCCGTACGGGCGTCTGCGATGCTTCGTACGAAGCCCCGATCGTGAGGAACGGTGATGACCTCTCCCAGCCCCGGCTACTCGATCACGGTGCGGGTCGATGCGCCCGCGTCGACGACGGCGACGTCTGAGCTCACGGCGGCGATCAGCAAGGCGGGCGGTGTGCTCACGGCGCTTGACGTCGTGGAGTCGCAGGCCGATCGACTGGTCGTCGACGTCAGCTGCGACGCGGTCGACGCCGACCATGCCGACGCGATCACGGATGCGCTGCGCGGGCTCGACGGTGTCGACGTACGGAAGGTCAGCGACCGGACCTTCCTCATGCATCTCGGCGGCAAGCTCGAGGTCAATCCGAAGGTTCCGCTGAAGCACCGTGACGACCTGTCCCGCGCGTACACGCCCGGCGTCGCGCGGGTGTCCATGGCGATCGCGAAGAACCCGGACGACGCGCGCCGGCTGACGATCAAGCGCAACACGGTCGCCGTGGTCACCGACGGCTCGGCCGTGCTCGGCCTCGGCAACATCGGACCGGCCGCCGCGCTGCCCGTCATGGAGGGCAAGGCCGCGCTGTTCAAGCAGTTCGCCGGCGTCGACGCGTGGCCGGTCTGCCTCGACACCCAGGACCCCGACCGCATCGTCGAGATCGTGCAGGCGATCGCGCCGGTCTACGGCGGCGTCAACCTCGAGGACATCGCAGCACCGCGCTGCTTCGAGATCGAGCGCCGGCTGCGCGAGCTGCTCGACATCCCGGTCTTCCACGACGACCAGCACGGTACGGCGATCGTGGTGCTCGCCGCGCTGAAGAACGCGCTCCGGGTCGTGAAGAAGGAGCTCAAGGACGTACGGATCGTGGTCAGCGGCGTCGGTGCCGCCGGGCATGCCGTGATCCGGCTGCTCCAGACCCAAGGGGCCGGCGACATCATTGCCTGCGGCCGATCCGGCGCGGTCTACCCGGGCCAGGAGGTCGGTGACGAGTTCCGGCGCTGGATCGCCGAGAACACCAACCGCGAGGGCCGTACCGGCTCGCTGCGTGACGTGCTCCCCGGAGCCGACGTCTTCATCGGTGTCTCCGCGCCGGGCCTGCTGTCCGGCGACGACATCGCCAAGATGGCCGACGACGCGGTCGTGTTCGCGCTCGCCAACCCGGACCCCGAGGTGGATCCGTACGAGGCCCGCGCCCATGCCGCCGTCGTCGCGACCGGTCGCTCGGACTTCCCCAACCAGATCAACAACGTTCTGGCGTTCCCGGGCTACTTCCGCGGGATGCTCGACGCGCATGCGCACGAGATCACCGACGAGAGCATGCTGGCCGCCGCGATCGCCATCGCCGACACCGTCCCGCACGAGCGGCTCAATCCGAGCTACATCGTGCCGAGCGTCTTCGACGCGGCCGTGGCACCGGCGGTCGCCGAGGCCGTACGCAAGTCGGTGACCAAGCATGAGGGCTGAGGGCCGGGTGGGAGTCACCGCATGGGTCGGCTGATCTACTCGGCGATCGCCTCGCTCGACGGCTACACCACTGATGCCGATGGCCGATTCGACTGGTCGGCGCCGGACGAGGAGGTCCACGGCTTCGTCAACGACCTCGAGCGGCCGATCGGCACGTACCTCTACGGCAGGCGGATGTACGAGACGATGGCCGTTTGGGAGACCGACCCCGAGCTTGCCGAGGGCTCAGCCGTGACGGGGGACTACGCCCGGATCTGGCGGGCGGCCGACAAGATCGTCTACTCCACGACGCTGCAGTCGGCCGAGACCGAACGGACCCGCGTCGAGCAGTCCTTCGACGCCGATGCCGTTCGTCGCCTGAAGGAGTCGACCGACGCGGATCTGTCGATCGGCGGCCCGACGCTGGCGGCCGATGCGATCCGCGCCGGTCTGGTCGACGAGTGGCAGCTGTTCGTGACACCGATCATCGTCGGCGGTGGTCTCGGGTGGCTTCCCGACGGGGTACGCATCGGGCTCGAGTTGCTCGAGGAGCGCCGGTTCGCCGGCGGCACGACCTACCTCCGCTACCGGACGGACCGATCCGCCGGGCGCTGAGACGTACGACCGGTCGGTCGGTGCCGTGCGGGACGATCGGCCCATGATCCTCGACCGTCGCCTTGCCGTCCTCGACGCCCCGACCAACCTCGGTCTGCGGCCGCCACGACCTGGTGCCGAGCCCGGCGTACGCGGTCTGGCGGCCGCCTTGCGCGAGCACGATCTGCTCCGCCGGATCGACGCGATCGACGCCGGCGCGGTCCCGGTGTCGGCCTACGGAGACGTGCCGGACGAGCCGACCGGCTTCCGCAACGGACCGGCGATCGCCGCCTTCACTGAGGCACTGGCGTCCCGGATCGGCGAGCTGCTCGACGACGGCCACTTCCCGGTCGTGCTCGGGGGCGACTGCAGCATTGTGTTGGGTGCGACGCTTGCGCTCCGGCGCCGCGGTGCCGCTGGGTTGGCCGCGGTCGACGGCCACGACGACTACTCCGTGCCGCGCGATCCGGGGCCCTACCGTGGTCGCTTCGCCGCTGCAGGGCTCGATCTGTGGCTCGTCACCGGGCACGGCTCGCCGGTCCTCGCCGACATCGACGGGCTCGGGCCGTACGTCGAGGAGTCGCGCGTGGTCCAGATCGGGATGATGCGCGAGCCCGGAGACGACCGCGACTACGCGACCGAGACCTTCGATCGCAGCGACATCGTGTGCCATCGCGCCGACGGCATCCGCCGCGAGGGCGGCAACGCCATCGGCCGCCTCGCCCGCTCGCATCTCCGGTCCTCTGGCGCCGACGCCTTCTGGCTGCACCTCGACGTCGACGTACTCCACCAGGACCACATGCCCGCCGTCGACTCACCAAACCCCTTCGGCATCACACCCGAGCAGCTCGCCCCGATCCTGTCCGAGCTCGTCTCGAGCCCGATGTGCGCCGGCCTCGACGTCGCCATCTACGACCCTGACCTCGATCCGGACCGCACTGGCGCCCGCCTCCTCACCGACCTGATCACCGACCTGCTGCGCGATCCGACCGGATCTTGAGCGATTGGGGTAGCTATCGCTACCGCGAGCCCTCAAGATCCGTGGACGGGCCCGGCGACCGTAGGGCGAAAGACGGCACCGACCCGGCACGCTGGTGTGGGCAGGCCTCCCGCGAGTGTCCGTGGATGGGCCTGGCCGCCGAGCGAGGCACGAGCGAGGCTGGTTGGACCGAGCGGGATGCCTGCCTACACCAGCAAACGGAAGCGGCTGGACCCTCGCCCTCAGGCGTCCGCACCCTCCTGCGGCACACCGGCGACCGCGGTCGGGTCGTTGATGCGGAAGCGCTCGAACGCCTCGGTCGCCACATTCGGCTTGATCGCCCGCCGCTTCGCGAGTGCGTCCAGCGCCGCGACCACGATCGACTCGGCGTCGATCTGGAAGAACCGACGGGCCGCGGCGCGGGTGTCGGCGAAGCCGAAGCCGTCGGCGCCGAGCGACTGCCAGTCGCGGGGGACCCAGCGCGCGATCTGGTCGGGCACCGCCCGCATGTAGTCGCTGACGGCGAGGACCGGCCCGGGCGCGTCCGCGAGCCGCTGCGTCACGTACGGGATCACGGGCTCGTCGCCGGGGTTGTTGAGGTTGCGCCGTTCGACGCCGACCGCCTCGCGGGCCAGCTCGTTCCACGACGTGACCGACCAGATGTCGGCGGCGACGCCGTAGTCCTCGGCCAGGATGCCCTGTGCCTTCAGGGCCCACGGCATCGCGACCCCGGAGGCGAGCAGCTGGATCCGCGGCGCCTTGCTGCCGAGGTTGGTCGCCGGCTGGTAGCGGTACATGCCGCGCAGCAGGCCCTCGACATCGAGGTTCTCGGGCTCCGCCGGCTGCACGATCGGCTCGTTGTAGACCGTGAGGTAGTAGAAGACGTCCTCGCCGTGCGGGAATTCGTCGGTCGAGCCGTACATCCGCTCGAGCCCGGCCCGCACGATGTGCGAGATCTCGAAGGCCCATGCCGGGTCGTAGTGCACGGCGGCCGGGTTGGTCGCCGCCAGCAGCGGGGAGTGCCCGTCGGCGTGCTGCAGCCCCTCACCGGTCAGCGTGGTCCGGCCGGCGGTCGCGCCGATCAGGAAGCCGCGGCCCATCTGGTCGCCCATCGACCACATGAAGTCGCCGGTGCGCTGGAACCCGAACATCGAGTAGAAGATGTAGACCGGGATCATCGGCTCGCCGTGCGTGGAGTACGACGTGCCGGCCGCGATCGCCGATCCCATGGCGCCGGCCTCGCTGATGCCCTCGTGCAGCATCTGGCCCTGCTCGGACTCCTTGTACGCCAGCAGCAGCTTGCGGTCGACTCCTTCGTACTTCTGGCCGTGCGGGCTGTAGACCTTGGCGGTCGGGAACATCGAGTCCATGCCGAAGGTGCGGTACTCGTCCGGTGCGATCGGCACGATCCGGGGCCCGATCTCGGGGTCCTTGATCAGGTCGCGCAGCAGCCGGACGAACGCCATCGTCGTCGCGACCGCCTGCTTGCCGGAGCCGGCCGACATCTCGGAGTAGACCGAGTCGCCTGGGAGCTTGACCGGCTGCGGGTTGACCCGGCGCTGGGGGAGGGGGCCGCCGAGCTGGCGCCGCCGCTCCAGCATGTACTGGATCTCCTCGTTGTCCTCGCCGGGGTGGAAGAACGGCGCGGTCTCGGCCTCGTCGATCGACTGGTCGGTGATCGGCAGGTAGAGCCGGTCACGGAAGCGCTTCAGGTCGTCATTGGTCAGCTTCTTCATCTGGTGGGTCGCGTTGCGGCCCTCCAGCGCCTCGATCGTCCAGCCCTTGATCGTCTTGGCCAGGATCACCGTCGGCTGACCGACGTGCTCGGTCGCGGCCTTGAACGCCGCGTAGACCTTGCGGTAGTCGTGGCCGCCGCGAGGGAGCTTGCGTAGCTGCTCGTCGTCGAGGTTCTCGACCAGCTTGCGGAGCCGCGGGTCGTCGCCGAAGAACCGGTCGCGGATGTACTCACCGGTCTCGACCGAGTACGTCTGGAACTGACCGTCCGGGGTCCGGTTCATCTGGTTGACGAGCACGCCGTCGACGTCACGGGCGAGCAGGTCGTCCCACTCGCGGCCCCAGATCACCTTGATGACGTTCCAGCCGGCGCCGCGGAAGTACGACTCCAGCTCCTGGATGATCTTGCCGTTGCCGCGCACCGGGCCGTCGAGCTGCTGCAGGTTGCAGTTGATGACGAACGTGAGGTTGTCCAGCTCCTCGCGGGCCGCGACGCCGATCGCGCCGAGCGACTCCGGCTCACCCATCTCGCCGTCGCCGAGGAACGCCCAGACGTGCTGCTGGCTGGTGTCCTTGATCCCTCGGTTGTGCAGGTAGTGGTTGAACCGGGCCTGGTAGATCGAGTTGATCGCGGTCAGGCCCATCGAGACGGTCGGAAACTCCCAGAAGTCCGGCATGAGCCTCGGGTGGGGGTACGACGACAGCCCGTTGCCGAAGCCGTGGGAGACCTCCTGGCGGAAGTTGGCCAGCTGCCGCTCGGTGATCCGGCCTTCGAGGTACGCCCGGGCGTAGATGCCCGGCGAGGCGTGGCCCTGAATGAAGATTTGGTCGCCGCCGCCAGGGTGGTCCTTGCCCCGGAAGAAGTGGTTGAAGCCGACCTCGTAGAGGCTGGCCGCCGACTGGTAGGTCGCGATGTGGCCGCCGACGCCGAGACCCTCCCGGTTGGCCCGAGACACCATCACGGCGGCGTTCCAGCGGATGTAGGCCCGGATCCGGCGCTCGATGTGCTCGTCGCCGGGGAACCAGGGCTCGCGCTCGGGCGGGATCGTGTTGATGTAGTCGGTGCTGCGCAGCGCCGGGACGCCGACATTGCGCTCACGGGACCGCTCGAGGAGCCGGAGCATGACGTACCTCGCCCGGTCCCGGCCGCGCTCGTCGAGCAGCGCGTCCAGGGATTCGACCCACTCGTGAGTCTCGTCGGGATCGATGTCGGGGAGCTGGGTCGGCAGCCCCTCGTGGATGATCGGGCGGGTTTCGCCCCGACCGGTCGAAGGCGGGCCAGACGTCGACGTTGTCATGTTCTCATCCTGACACTCCCGGCCCTTCACCCCACAATGTTGTGCAGCACAGCCGACGAGCGGCACGCGCACGTACCGATAGTGAGTCTGCCAGCGGACCCACTAAGGTGTCGGGCGAGCAAGTCGGCCCAGGTGCGGGCTGGAACATTGAGGAGGAGCACAAGTGACGGCGACCGGGGACGGCGCGGGCGAGCGGCGGGCAGCCGAAAGGCTGGGCTTCCGCGCCGAGATGGTGGTGCAAGAGCTCGGGTGGGATGAAGACGTCGACCATGATCTGCGCCAGTCCATCGAAGAGGTGACTGGCGCTGAGCTTGTCGGCGGTGACTACGGCGACGTGGCCGATGCGGTCATGCTGTGGTGGCGAGAGGACGACGGCGATCTGGTCGACGCCTTGGTCGATGCGCTGACCGATCTGGCTGATGGCGGTTCGATCTGGCTGCTGACGCCGAAAGTGGGCCAGGACGGCCACGTCGACCCGACCGATGTCGCCGAGGCGGCTCCGATCGCGGGCGTCTCGGTCACCACGACGCAGCCGGCCGGCGATACCTGGTCGGCGACCAAGCTGGTCAAGCCGAAGGCCGGTCGCGGCCGGCGGTAGCCCTTGGGGACCACTCGGAGGATTGACGCCAGCCAGGTCGTACGCGAGTCGTCGGCCGCGGTGTCCTTGGCGGCCCGGAGCGCCTGGGCGCTCGCCCAGACCGGGATCGTACGGCCGTACCGCCCCACTCGGCTGGTCCGGCTGACCCGCTCCCTGCTGCGCTGGGGCACGGGGCCGGCGGGAGGCTACGTCGCCCTGGCCGACCGGATGCCCGAGACCGTCGGGATCGTCGACGAGCTCGGCTCGCTCACCTTCGGCGAGATCCATCGCGAGACGAACGCAGTCGCCCGTGGCCTGGCGAGCCTCGGAGTACGCGAAGGCGACGCCGTCCCGGTGCTGTGCCGCAATCACCGGTGGTTCGTCGAGGCGACGGTCGGAGTCGCGAAGCTCGGCGCGGACGTCCTCTACCTCAACACCGCGTTCAGCGGACCCCAGCTCGCCGAGGTGCTCGATCGCGAGCGGCCACGGGTGCTGATCCACGACGCGGAGTTCGCCGCGATGCTGTCCGGCGTCGCCGGTGAACGGCTGGTGGCCTGGCACGACGACGCCGAGCCCGCCGACGGGGCCACGCTGGCCGACCTGGTCGACCGCTATGACGGTGGCGACCTGGTAGTGCCGGAGCGGGAGGGCCGCACGGTCATCCTCACCTCCGGGACGACCGGCTCGCCCAAGGGCGCCAGCCGCGGATCCGGCTCGTTCAGCGCGGCGGCGGCCCTGGTGTCGCGGCTGCCCTTCCGCCACGGCTGGCGGGTGCACGTGGCGGCGCCGATGTTCCACACCTGGGGCTGGGCCCACCTCAACCTGTCGATGCTGATCGGGTCGACCCTGGTGCTGCGGCGGCGCTTCGACCCCGAGGACTTCCTGGCGACGGTGTCCGAGGAGCACTGCGACGCCGCCGTGGTGATCCCGGTCATGCTGCAACGGGTCCTCGAGCTTCCCGAGTCGGTACGCCGTCGCTACGACCTGTCGTCGCTCCAGGTGCTCGCCGCGAGCGGGTCGGCTCTCCCGGGCGACCTGTCGACGCGATGGATGGACGCCTTCGGCGAGCACCTCTACAACGTCTACGGCTCGACCGAGTGCGCCTGGGCGACAGTCGCGTCGCCGGCCGACCTCCGCCAGGCTCCCGGCACGGCCGGCCGGCCGCCGCTCGGCACCCGGGTCGAGCTGTTCGACGACAGCGGCCGGCCGGTGTCAGGCGGCGTCGGCCGCATCTTCGTCGGCAATCCGATGCTGTTCGAGGGCTACATCGGCGGCGGCTCCAAGGAGACCATCGCCGATCTGATGGCGACCGGCGACGTCGGCCGGATCGAGAACGGTCTGCTGTTCGTCGAGGGCCGCGACGACGACATGATCGTGTCCGGCGGCGAGAACGTCTATCCGCTCGAGGTCGAGGACTGTCTGGCCCGCCACGAGGACATCGCCGACGCGGCCGCGATCGGCGTCGCCGACGACGAGTTCGGCCAGCGGCTGCGCGCGTTTGTCGTGGTCCACGAGGGGGCCGAGCTGACCGAGGACGACGTACGCGAGCACGTCAAGGCGCACCTGGCGCGCTACAAGGTCCCTCGGGACGTGTGGTTCTGCGCCGACCTGCCCCGCAACGCCACCGGCAAGGTCCTCAAGCGGGAGCTCGCGGAATGGGAGAGGCCCGCCGACGGCGGCTAGGTCGGGACTCATCTGCCGTGCTACGGTGGCGCGCAACAAGGGATGCGCTGGCTCAAGCGGGAGTGGCGCTGTGCGGTGTCGGTTCGTCCGATTCGTGCTGTTCGTCCCCACCACGCTCCCGTACGCGTGGCTTCGCGGGCGACATGTCGGACGTGTGGCACGCATACGGGAGGGAGGCGGTCGCCAAGCCGGACCGTGCCGACGCAGGCACCGGGTCGGTCGGCGATCCATCCGATCCCCGAGGCCCGACCAGAGCCCGCGACAACTAGATCTTCGACAGGGCGTCGGTCAGCACCGACCGGAGGATCCGCTCCATCTCGTCGAAGTGCTCCTGGGTGCAGATCAGCGGCGGCGCCACCTGCACGACCGAGTCGCCCCGGTCGTCGGCCCGGCAGTAGAGGCCGGCCTCATAGAGCGCGCCCGGCAGGTAGCCGCGCAGCAGCCGCTCCCGCTCGGCGGCGTCGAGGGTGGTCTTCTTCTCCTTGTCCTTCACCAACTCGACCGACCAGAAGTAGCCCGCGCCGCGTACGTCGCCCACGATCGGCAGGTCGAGCAGTCGGTTCATCGCGGTCTGGAACGCGTCCTCGTTCGCGCGTACGTGGGCGTTGAGGTCGTCCCGCTCGAAGATGTCGAGGTTCGCCATCGCGACCGCGGCCGACACCGGATGGCCGCCGAAGGTGTAGCCGTTGGAGAACATCGCCTGGCCCGAGGCGAACGGCTCGAACAACCGATCCGAGGCGATCATGGCGCCCATCGGCGAGTAGCCCGACGTCAGTCCCTTGGCGCAGGTGATGATGTCCGGCTCGTAGTCGTAGCGCTGGGAGCCGAACAGGTGCCCGAGCCGGCCGAAGGCGCAGATCACCTCGTCGGACACCAGGAGCACGTCGTACTCGTCACAGATCTCGCGGACCCGCTGGAAGTAGCCCGGTGGCGGTGGGATCGATCCGCCGGCGTTCTGCACCGGCTCGAGGAAGACCGCGGCGACGCTGTCGGGACCCTCGAACTCGATGGCCTCGCCGATCCGGTCGGCCGCCCAGCGTCCGAACGCCACCTCGTCGTCGGCGTGGACCGGCGCCCGGTAGAAGTTCGTGTTCGGCACCTGGACGCTGCTGGGCACCAGCGGCTCGAACGGCGCCTTCATCTTCGGCACCGCGGTGATCGACAACGCACCGTGCGGCGTGCCGTGGTAGGCGACGGTTCGGCTGACCACCTTGTGCTTGGTCGGTTTGCCGGTGAGCTTGAAGTACTGCTTGGCCAGCTTCCAGGCGGTCTCGACCGCCTCGCCACCGCCGCTGGTGAAGAAGATCCGGTTGAGGTCGCCCGGCGCCTGACCGGCCAATCGCTCGGCGAGCTCGATCGCGGTCGGGTGCGCGAACGACCAGATCGGGAAGTACGCGAGCTCGGCGGCCTGCTTGGCGGCGGCGTCGGCGAGCTCGGTCCGGCCGTGACCGACCTGGACGGTGAACAGCCCGGACAGCGCGTCCAGCAGCCGCTTGCCGTTGATGTCGTAGACGTACGGTCCGTCGCCGCGAACGATGGTCGGCACCTTGGTGCTCTCGTACGACGAGTGCCGGGTGAAATGCATCCACAGATGGCGCTTCGCGGCGGCATCGAGGTGGTCAGGGGTGGGGCGGCTGCTGTCGGCGGTCATGGACGCATTGTCCCCGCATCAGACCCGGACGGGGCAACCACATCGAGGGGCCAAATGGTCCTGCAAGACGTGAGCCTGATCGGCCAGACTGTCGCCGTGCCCCGAAACGGACGAATGTCGTCGGCGGACGCGCGTCCGGCGACGTCGTCGTCCGATGCCCGGACGGTGGCATTTGAGGAGTTCGTCGTGTCCCGGTCCGAGCGGCTGCTGCGCACGGCGTACCTCCTGACCCGCGATCACGCGCTCGCCGAGGACCTGCTCCAGACCGCGCTCGCGAAGGCCTGGTCGTCGTGGCACCGGATCGAGGCCGATCCCGAGTCGTACGTACGCCGGATCATCGTCAACACCTTCGCTACCTGGTGGCGTCGCCGCTGGAACGGCGAGCTTCCCACCGAGGAGCTGCCGGAGCCCGGCGCGCGTGGGCCGGCACCGGGCGGGCCCGACGTCGCCACCAGCACGGACCTGTGGGCTGCCGTCGGGCGGCTCCCCAAGCGGCAGCGCGCGGTGATCGTGCTGCGGTTCTACGAGGATCTGTCGGAGGCCGACACCGCCGAGCTGCTCGGGGTCTCCGCCGGGACGATCAAGAGCCAGACCGCGAAGGCGCTGGCCAAGCTCCGGATCGACCCCTCGATCCTGGACCGGCCGGATCCGTCGGCGTCGATTGGAGGTTCGCCATGAACCTCGACGATCTGCGTCGCGAGCTGCAGGACCGGGCCGGTGAGCCCGGCGACACGCCGATGTCCGATCGGCTGGCCGGTGTCCGGTCCAAGGTGGTCGCGGCCCGGCGCCGCCGGGTGGTGGCGTCCGGCGTCGCCGCGATCGCGTCGCTCGCGGTCATCGGCGTTGTCTCGACCCAGCTGGTCAACCTCGGTCGCGACGACCTGAACGACTCCGACCTGGCGCACATGCCCCACCGGCTCAACGGCGATCAGCTCAAGGCAGCCAGCTACAACAACGGTGAGAGCGAGCTGAGCTGGACCGCCGAGCTCGAGAATCTCGACGTGCTGACCCGGGCGACCTGCGTGCTTCCGGACGGCGTCGTGCCGCCAGAGCCCGATGACACCCTGCTGCTCGAGTGGACCATCAACGGTGCAGCGACCTACACGGTCACCTGCGGAACCGAGGACAATCCCGGTATCGGCACCAACGGCCCGGCGACCCCGGCCGAGTGGCGCGCGCTCGGCGTCACGCCCGGCTCGGAGATCGATGTCGATGCCTTCCTGGTCCAGGCCGGTAGCAAGGTGGATGTCCCCGGCGCACAGTTCGGGGTGGCGCTCTACGAGAAGACCGGCCTTCGAGCGGGCGGGGACGGCGTCGAGTTGACCAAGGTCCTCGACGACGGCGACGAGACGTACCAATTGGTCCGATGGAAGGTCCGGCCCCTGACCGAGGGCAACCGAGTCCTGCGGCTGCATACGCCGGTGTCCGATGGGCCGATCGCGATCGTCTACGGCTGGCAGTCCGAGATTCCGACCGCCGCCTACGAGCTGAGGAAGGACGGCGAGTTGGTGGCCTCCGGCTACGGCGGTTCGATCCAGGATCCGCTGGTGATCGACGGCGGCACCGAGCACCTGATCGCATTCGAGGCCCGAGGTTCGACGGTCGACGGCGTCCTGGTGCTCGCCTACTACGAGCTGAAGGACTAGGGACCGGTCTCGGCCTGGCTCTCGTTGGCCGGAGACAACGGCGTCGTCGCCGGGTTGAGCGCGAGCAGCGCCAGCCACAGATGTACGCGGTCGTTGGTGCTGCTCAGGGACCGCTCGGTGAGGGCCTCGATCCGCGACAGCCGATAGCGCACCGTGTTGCGGTGGACGTACAACCGGTCCGCCGTGGCCTGGACCGAGCCGTCGAGCTCGAGGTACGTCCTCAGCGTCTCGATCAGGTGGCTGTCGCCCCCACGGTCGGCGCCGAGCAGCGGCCCGAGGGTCGCCCGGCCCAGCTCCTGTACCGGCAGATCGGGGTTGGCCATGAGCAGCCGCGGAATGCTCAGCGGCTCGCCCTCGTGGACGCCGGTGCCCTTGGCGAGCGCGTCCCTGGCCTCGAGGAAGCTCCACCGGATGCCGTCGACTCCGCTGTAGAGGCCGCCGATGCCCAACTGCACCGAGCCGCCGAGGTGCTGGAGATAGTCCTGCAGGATGGCGGCGGTGCCGTGGGCGGACTGGTGCTCGGTGCAGATCGCGGCGAAGTAGCGACCGACGACCGCGGTGACGACCGGGGCCTCGTCCCGCCCGCCGGCCGGATAGATGCTCCACGGCAGGCTGCGAAGCAGCCGCTGCTCGACGTCGACCGTGCCCAGGATCACCCGGTGGCTGCCGCCCGGGTCGACGCCGACCATGCCCAGTCGGCGCTCGGCCTCGCTGCCAGAGAGGGTGGCGCGCACAACGTCCTCGACGACCTGGCCGGACAACTGGCGCCGGCCGGTCTGGACGGCCTGCCGGCGGGCGAGCTCCAGTCCGACCAGGCGCATCGCGTAGGCCAGGATGTCGAGCGCCGGGTCGGTCGTACGCGAGCACAACGCGCCGACGACGCGGTCGCGCACCCTGATCGGCAGCACGACGACGTCGTCCGCGGCCGTGGTGACAGCGTCGTCGCCGGAGCCGCTTGCCGGATCGCTTGCCGTTCGAAGCGTCTCGAGCACCGCCGGGATCGGCCAGCGGGTCGACTCCGGCACGCTGGCCAGCACGCTGCCGCGGAAGTCGATGACGGACACGGCCGCGGCCGTCATGCTGCTCAGCTCCTCCAGCAGCGCCGCCAGGCCGCGCCCGCCGAGCAGTGCCGTGGCGAGCAGATCGTGGGCCGAGAGCAGGGCGCGAAGCTGAGTCACATGTGCCTCAGAGATCCGCTCGGCGATGAACTGCGTGATGGCGATGAACGGAGTCGCGTACGGCACCTCGAACAGCGGCAGGCGGTGCTCCTCGGCCGAGCGGATGATGGCCCGGGGAACCGAGGGATGGGACAGGCCGGTGCCGAATCCGAGGCCGGCGGCGCCCACTCGGGCGAGGGAGTCGACGAACTCGGTCTGGGCCGCGCCCGAGCGCTTGCGAAGTCCGGTCGTCAGGACGAGCTCGCCGCCCTGTAGGAATCGCGAGGGGTCGGGGAGCTCGGAGATCGTCACCCAGCGGACGTCGCGGTCCAGCCACGAGTCCGGACACAGCACCCGCAGATCGAACGACGACTCCTCGACGACATCGCGCACCGTGGGTGACATGCCCGGAGCATAACGGTTTGACTGTGCGCGGTGCACGCTATACATGTCGAGCGTCGTGCATCTGTCCAATGCGCCCCGATTGCTCGGCCAATACAGTCACCTGCAATCGAGACGCGCCAGCGCCAGACCACGCGCCGCAAGGGTGAATCGATGACAGAGGCACCGTCACCTCCCGAACCTGCCATCCGGCTGGATGGTCTGACCAAGTCGTTCGGCAAGGTCACCGCCGTCGACGGCATCGACATGACGATCGCCGAGGGCGAGTTCTTCTCCATGCTCGGACCGTCGGGCTCGGGCAAGACCACGGTGCTCCGGATGATCGCCGGCTTCGAGCAGCCGTCGGGAGGATCGGTCTGGCTCGAGGGTCGCGACGTGACGCGGCAGGCGCCGTTCGAGCGGGACGTCAACACCGTGTTCCAGGACTACGCGCTGTTCCCGCACATGTCGGTACGCGACAACGTGGCGTACGGGCTGCGGGTGCGCCGCGTACCCCGGGCGAAGCGCCGGTCGATGGCCGACGACGCGCTCGCGAAGGTCCGGATGCACGGCATGGGTGATCGCAAGCCGACGCAGTTGTCGGGTGGGCAGCGGCAGCGGGTCGCGCTCGCCCGGGCACTCGTCGTCGAGCCGAAGGTGTTGCTGCTGGACGAGCCGCTCGGGGCGCTCGATCTGAAGCTCCGGGAGGAGATGCAGGTCGAGCTGAAGGTGTTGCAGCGGCAGGTCGGGATCACGTTCATCTTCGTGACCCACGACCAGCAGGAAGCCCTCACGATGAGCGATCGGATCGCCGTCATGAACGAGGGTGCGGTCGAACAGGTGGGTAGTCCCACGGAGGTATATGAAAAACCGGCGACGTCCTTCGTCGCAGGCTTCGTCGGGACCTCCAACCTGATCGGGGGCGACGCGGCTGAGGAGATTCTCGGTCGTTCGGGCGTCTACAGCGTGCGGCCCGAGAAGATCCACATCAGCACGGAAATCGATACACCGGTGAACCCGGATGAAGATTCCGCGACGGGAGAAGTCGCCGAGGTCATCTACGCGGGGCCAGCCACGCGTTTCGTTGTCGACCTCGACGCGGGAGTGCGCCTGGTCGCCATGCAGCAGAACCTGCATGGTTCGGCCGACGATGCGCTTCGTTACCGCGACGAAAAGGTGCGTCTGAAGTGGAAGAAGGAGCACTGCTTCCACGTCAAGGACGCGATGTGACGACGAAGGATCAACGGAGGAGTGGCATGCGCACCGTACGAAGAGCGCTGGTCGCCGCCGCCGCAAGCACGGCCCTGATCGTGGCCGCCTGCGGAACGAGCAGCGACGACAGCAGCAGCTCGAGCGAGGAACCAGGCACGGGGGGATTCCAACCGCCGGATCTCCAGGCGATGAGCTCGCTCGGCGACGGCGAGGGTCAGTTGAACATCCTCGCCTGGCCGGGCTACGCCGAGGACGGCTCGACCGACCCGAAGGTCGACTGGGTCACGCCGTTCGAGGAGGAGACCGGTTGCGACGTCAACGTCAAGGTGTTCGGCACCTCGGACGAGGCCGTCAGCCTGATGAAGACCGGCGAGTACGACGTCGTGTCGGCGTCCGGCGACGCTTCACTGCGGCTGATCGCCGGTGGCGACGTCGAGCCGGTCAACACCGACCTGATTCCCAACTACAAGGACGTCTGGCCGTTCCTCAAGGACCAGCCCTGGAACACCGTCAACGGCGTCAACTACGGCGTGCCGCACGGCTGGGGCGCCAACCTGCTGATGTGGAACACCGACGTGGTCAAGCCGGCGCCGACGTCATGGGGCGTCGTGTTCGACGGCGGCTCGAAGTACTCCGGTGAGGTGACCGCGTACGACTCGCCGATCTACATCGCCGACGCCGCGCTGTACCTGATGAAGCACCAGCCGGACCTCGGCATCAAGGATCCGTACGCCCTGGACCAGGATCAGCTCGCGGCGGCGGTCGACCTGCTCAAGCAGCAGCGCCAGAACGTCGGGGAGTACTGGTCGGACTACCTCAAGGAGATCCAGGCCTTCAAGAGCGGCAGCTCGGTGGTTGGGACGACCTGGCAGGTCATCGTGAACCTCGCCGAGGCGGACGCGCCGGTGAAGGCCATCCTCCCCGAGGAGGGCTCGACCGGGTGGTCGGACACCTGGATGGTGGCGGCCAACTCCGATCACAAGAACTGCGCGTACATGTGGATGAACCACATCATCAGTCCGGAGGCCAACGCCCAGGTTGCGGAGTGGTTCGGCGAGGCGCCGGCCAACCGCAAGGCCTGCGCGATGACTGCGAACAAGGACCACTGCGACATCTACCACGCCGGTGACGCGCAGTACGCGTCGCAGATCCACTGGTGGACGACGCCGATCGCGCAGTGCCTGGACGGCCGCACGGATGTCCAGTGCACCGACTATTCGGACTGGACCCAGGCCTGGACGGAGATCAAGGGCTAACCCTTCGAAGAGGAGGCGGAGCTGTGGGGCCGCCAGCGCTCGCTGGCGGCCCCTGGGCCGACGACGATGACTGCGACGACGACGGAGCGAGAGGGCGCCGGCGGCGGTGTGCTGACCGCCGCCCGGCGGGGCAAGCGTTCGGTCTCCGCCTTCCTGGACCGCAGTCCCCGGGTCCGGCTGGGTGGCCTGCTGGCGGCGCCGTTCTTCTGGCTCGGCGTCGCCTACCTCGGTGCGTTGGCGGCCCTGTTCATCTCGGCGTTCTGGACGACCGACACGTTCACCGGAGACGTCGTCCGGTCCTGGACCTTGGAGAACTTCCGGACCCTGGTCCACGAGGACGTCTACCGGACGATCACGATCCGCACCATCTGGGTGGCTGCCCTGGTCACCGTGGTCGACGCGATCATCGCGTTCCCGATGGCGTTCTACATGGCGAAGATCGCCTCGCCCCGGGCGCAGAAGCTGCTGGTCGTCGCGATCCTGATGCCGCTGTGGGCGAGCTACCTGGTCAAGGCGTACGCCTGGCGGATCATGTTCTCCGAAGGCGGCGTGGTCGACTGGGCGTTCAACCCGTTCGGGATCGGCTCGCCTGGCTACGGGCTCACCGCGACGGTGATCACCCTCGGGTACATGTGGCTGCCGTTTATGATCCTGCCGATCTACGCCGGACTCGAGCGGCTGCCGAACTCGCTGATGGAGGCGTCGTCCGATCTCGGGGCGCGGCCGGCCCGGACGTTCCGCACCGTGGTGCTGCCGATGGCGTTCCCGGCCGTGGTCGCCGGCTCGATCTTCACCTTCTCGCTGACCCTGGGCGACTACATCGCGGTACGGATCGTGGGCGGCACCAACCAACTGCTCGGCAACGTGGTCTACGACAACATCGGCGCCGCCAACAACCTGCCGTTCGCCGCGGCCATGGCGACGGTGCCGGTCGTGATCATGCTGATCTACCTGTGGGCGGTCCGGCGGACCGGCGCGCTGGAGAACCTGTGAGGAGGCGCCCGCGATGACGTTGTCACGCCCGACCCGGATCGCCCTCCTGGTGGCCCTGATCGTGGGGCTCGCCCTGGTCTACATCCCGCTGCTGGTCGTCGTGGTCAACTCGTTCAACGTCGACGCCACGTTCGCCTGGCCGCCGGACCAGCTCACCCTCGAGTGGTGGCGCAAGGCGGTCGACAACACCGGCGCCCGCGACGCGATCTGGACCAGCGTCAAGGCGGGGCTGCTGGCGACGCTGGTTGCCTTGGTGCTCGGCACGCTGGCCGCCTTCGCATTGGCGCGGTTCCGCTTCTTCGGCCGCGACGCGGTGTCGCTGCTCGTGATCCTCCCGATCGCGCTGCCTGGCATCGTCACGGGGATCGCGCTGAACAATGCCTTCCGCACCATCATCGGCATCGAGCTCGGGTTCGTCACCTTGGTGATCGCCCATGCCACGTTCTGCATCGTCGTCGTGTTCAACAACGTCATCGCTCGATTGCGCCGGCTCGGTGGCAACTTCGAGGAGGCGTCGATGGACCTCGGGGCAGACACGTTCACGACGTTCCGGCTCGTCACGTTCCCGATGTTGCGGTCGGCGCTGCTCGCGGGCGGTCTGCTCGCCTTCGCGCTGTCCTTCGACGAGATCATCGTGACCACCTTCACCGCCGGCGCGGAGGTCCAGACTCTGCCGATCTGGATCTTCAACAACCTGTTCCGACCCAACCAGGCGCCGATCGTCAACGTCATCGGCTCGGCCCTGATCGTCCTATCCGTGATCCCCATCTACCTGGCTCAGCGGCTGTCCGGCGAGACGTCGGGCGGCCGGATTTGAGCCTCGGGAGGTAGCAGCCCTATGTCCGCACTGCGCACCCTTCGCAACTTCGTGGGCGGCGAGCACGTCGACGCCGCCGACGGCCAGACGTACGAGATCGTCAACCCGGCCATCGGTGAGGCCTATGCGATCGCGCCGAAGTCGTCGCCGGAGGACGTCGACCGCGCGATGCGAGCGGCCGCCGGTGCCTTCGAGGGCTGGCGGGACGCGACCCCGGCCGAGCGCCAGCTCGCCCTGATCAAGCTGGCCGACGCGATGGAGCAGCGAGCCGACGAGCTGGTCGGACTGGAGAGCGAGAACACCGGCAAACCGTTGGGGTTGACCAAGAGCGAGGAGATCCCGCCGATGGTCGACCAGGTCCGGTTCTTCGCCGGGGCCGCGCGGATGCTGGAGGGCAAGTCGGCGGGGGAGTACATGGCCGGCTTCACGTCGTTCATCCGGCGCGAGCCGATCGGTGTCTGCGCCCAGGTGACGCCGTGGAACTACCCGATCATGATGGCGATCTGGAAGATCGGCCCGGCCCTCGCCGCCGGCAACACGGTGGTGCTGAAGCCATCCGACACGACGCCGGTGAGCACGCTCTGGCTGGCCGAGGTCGCCGCCGAGTTCCTGCCACCGGGTGTGCTCAACGTGGTGTGCGGCGACCGTGACACCGGCCGCGCGCTGGTCGAGCATCCGACCCCGCAGCTGGTCTCGATCACCGGTTCGGTCCGGGCCGGCAAGGAGGTCGCCGCCAGTGCTGCGCTGGATCTCAAGCGCACGCATCTGGAGCTGGGCGGCAAGGCGCCGGTCATCGTGTTCGACGACGCCGACCTCGAGGCCGCGGCCGAAGGGATCGCCGAGGCCGGCTACTTCAACGCCGGCCAGGACTGCACGGCCGCGACCCGGGTGCTCGCCGGGCCGGGCATCCACGAGGACTTCGTCGCCGCGCTCACCGAGCAGGCCCGCAACACCAGGACCGGCCCGCCCTCCGACGAGGACGTGCTCTACGGCCCGCTGAACAACCCGAGCCAACTCGAGCGGGTCTCCGGCATGGTCGACCGGCTGCCGGACCATGCGCAGTTGCAGACCGGCGGCGAGCGGGTCGGCGACCGGGGCTACTTCTACGCGCCCACCGTCGTCTCGGGACTCCAGCAGGGCGACGAGGCCAGTCAGAACGAGATCTTCGGCCCGGTCATCACCGTGCAGCGGTTCACCGACGAGGACCAGGCGTTGGCGTGGGCCAACGGCGTGGAGTACGGCCTGGCCTCCAGTGTCTGGACCAAGGACCACGGCCGGGCGATGCGGATGGCCAAGGGCCTCGACTTCGGCTGTGTCTGGATCAACACCCACATCCCGCTGGTCGCCGAGATGCCACACGGCGGCTTCAAGCACTCGGGTCATGGCAAGGACCTGTCCATGTACGGGTTGGAGGACTACACACGGATCAAGCACGTCATGTCCAACATCGAAGCCTGAGGCTCGTTGCGTCGCGTCCGTGGACGGGGCTGAGTGCGGTGCCCCTTCGGACGTCTGAGCGAGGAGGGATGCGATGAGGATCTTGTCGGTCGGCGCCGAGAGTGCGACCGCCGCGTTCTGCACGATCGCCAACCGTCGCGGGTTCTTCGACGCGATCGTCGTCGCCGACAAGGACCTGGACCGGGCCGAGCACGCGATCAAGACCGGCGACGACCGGTTCGACGCGGTCCACCTCGAGAGCTCCGACGTCGACGGCCTGGTCGGCCTGGTCGACCGGCTCGAGATCACCCACGTGCTCAACACCGATCCGGACCTGGTGATGCCGGTCTTCGAGGCCGCGTTCGCGGCAGGCGTCGACTACCTCGATCTGACGATGAGCCGATCGACTCCGCATTCGGCCGCGCCGTACGCGAAGTCCGGGGTGAAGTTGGGCGACGAGCAGTTCGCGGTCGACGGCGCCTGGATCGACGCCGGGCGGCTCGCTCTGGTCGGCATCGGCGCGAGCCCGGGCCTGGCCGACGTGTTCGCGCGCTATGCCGCCGACCATCTGTTCAGCGAGATCGCGGAGCTGAGCACCAGGTGCGCCCCGGCCGTGCTCGGCGACGACGCGGTCGACCGCTGGCTCTCGCCGCCGGTGATCTGGGAGCTCGACCGCGGCTGGTTCACCACCGAGCCGTTGAGCGAGCCCGAGATGTTCGCGTTCCCGGCCGGCATCGGCTCACTCACCTGCGTCAACGTGGAACACGAGGAGGTGCTCCTGATGCCGCGCTGGGTCGACGCGCAGCGGACCACCTTCAAGTACGGCTTGGGCGGCCAGCTGGTCAGCGCGCTTCAGCAGTCGCGGGAGGGCGGCCTCGACGACGGCGAGCTGCGGGCGGCCGGCGACGAGGACGGGCTCGAACGATCCTGCGTCGGGGTCCTGGTCATGGGGCTGGGACGAGACCGGCGGCCGCGGACGACGTACCTCTATCACGTCGTCGACAGCGAGTGGTCGATGCGCGAGTACGGACACTCGTGCCTGTCCTGGCAGACCGCGGTCAACTCGGTGATCGCGCTGGAGCTGCTGGCGCGGGAGGTCTGGGCCGGCGCCGGTGTGCTCGGCCCGGAGGCCTTCGACTCCGAGCCGTTCCTGGCGCTGCTCAACGAGCTCGGGCCGCCGTGGCAGATCCGAGAGCAGTGAGCCGGGCCTACTGAAGCTCGTCGAGACCGGACCGGATGCCGTCGGCCAGCTCGGTCACCTGCTGGTCGGTCATGACGAAGGCCGGCGAGACCTGGATCGCGCCGGCACCGACTGCGCGGGTGGAGATGCCGTGCTGGCGGAGTCCCTTCGCGAGACCGAGCGCCTTGCTGCCGTCGTGCAGCTGGACCGCCGCCACGGCGCCGGTGCCGGACCGTACCTCGCTGACGGCCGGGTGATCGGCGAGCGGTGCCAGCGTCGAGGCGATCGACTTCTCGAGGCGGGCGGACTCGTCGAGCAGCGACTCCCGCTCGATGATGTCGAGGTTCGCCATCGCGACGGCGGCGGCTCCGGCGTGTCCGGAGTAGGTGTAGCCGTGCCGCCACCAGACTCCGGCGTCGGGCTGGAAGAACGGCTCGGCCAGCCGTGGCGCGACGAAGACCGCGCCCATCGGCAGGTAGCCGGAGGTCAGGCCCTTGGCGGTGGTCACCATGTCGGGCTCGAGACCGAACCGGCTGCTGGCGAACCAGGAGCCGCCGATCCGCCCGAATCCAGTGACGACCTCGTCGGAGACGAACAGGATGTCGTGCTCGCGACACACCTGACGCACCTCGGCGAGATAGCCGTCCGGGGGCGGGTAGACGCCGCCGGCGCCGATCACGGGCTCGCAGAAGAAGGCGGCGATCCGCTCCGCGCCGAGCCGCTCGATGGTCGCGGCCAGGTCGTCGGCGGAGTCCCACCGCACGGTCGCGGCGTCGGCCATCAGCTCGCCGTGACCCTCGCGGTTGGCGGGGATCCCGGCGAGCGCGGTGCCGGCCACGTGCATGCCGTGGTAGGCCTTCTCGCGGCCGAGGATGATCACCCGCTCCGGCCGCCCGACCTGGTGCCAGTAGCGGCGAGCCAGCTTGGCCGCGGTTTCGACCGAGTCGGATCCACCCGAAGTCAGGAAGATCTTGCTGTCCGGCACCGGCGCCATCCCGGCCAGCCGGTCGGCCAACTGGATGGTGGTGTCGACGGCGAAGTCGCCGAACGTGGAGTAGGCCGCGATCGAGCTCAGCTGGGCGGCTGCGGCGTCGGCGATCTCACTCCGGCCGTGGCCGACGTTGGTGAACCACAGTCCGGCCGTAGCGTCGAGGTACTTGCGCCCCGCGTCGTCCCAGACGTGGACTCCCTCGCCCCGGGTGAGCACGAACTCGCCGTCGCGTTCGACCGCACCCATGTCGGAGAACGGATGCCACAACGCGCCCATCGAGTCTCCCTATCCGGTCGCCGTGATGGCGTCCTCGAGTACGTCAAGTGCCTCGACCAGCAGCGGCTGGGGAATCACCAGCGGCGGCAGGAAACGCAGCACGTTGCCGAACGTACCGCAGGTCAGCGTGAGGACCCCGCGGGCGTGACAGGCGGCGCTGATCGCCGCCGCAGTCGCCGGCGCCGGGGTCGTCGTACCCGGCTCGACCAGCTCCATCGCGATCATCGCGCCGCGTCCCCGGATGTCGCCGATCTCGGGGAACTTCTCGGCCAGGCCCTGCAGGCGAGGCAGCACGGTCTGCTCGATCCGGACGGCGGCGTCGGCCAGGTTCTGCTCGCGCATCGTCTCGATCGCTCCGAGGGCGGCCGCGCAGGCGACCGGGTTGCCGCCGTACGTTCCGCCGAGCCCGCCGACGTGCACCGAGTCCATGATCTCGGCGCGTCCGGTCACCGCCGCGAGCGGCAGCCCGCCGGCCATGCCCTTGGCGGTCGTGACCAGGTCGGGCACGACGTTCTCGTACTCGCTGGCGAACCAGCGTCCGGTGCGGCAGAAGCCGGACTGGATCTCGTCGGCGACGTAGACCACGTCGTTGTCGCGGCACCACTGCGCCAGCCTCGGCAGGAAGCCGGGGGCCGGCACCACGAAGCCGCCCTCGCCCTGGATCGGCTCGATGACGATGCAGGCCAGGTGCGCAGCACCGACCTGGCTCTCGAGCACGGCGATGGCGCGGTCGGCCGCCTCCTCACCGGAGATCGGTGCCGGCTCGCGGAAGGGGTAGGACATCGGCGCCCGGTAGACCTCGCCGGCGAACGGTCCGAAGCCCTTCTTGTAGGGGTGGTTCTTCGCCGTCATCGCCATCGTCAGGTTCGTGCGCCCGTGATAGGCGTGGTCGAACACCGCGACGGCGTCGCGACCGGTCGACGCACGGGCGATCTTGACCGCGTTCTCGACGGCCTCGGCGCCGGAGTTGAACAGCGCCGACTTCTTCGGATGGTCGCCCGGCGTCAGCTCGGCGAGCAGTTCGCAGACCTCTACGTAGCCCTCGTACGGAGCCACCATGAAGCACGTATGGGTGAACGCCTCGACCTGGGTCTTCACCCGGCGTACGACATTGGGAGCGGCGTTGCCGACGTTGGTGACGGCGATCCCCGACGAGAGGTCGATCAGACTGTTGCCGTCGGCGTCGACGATGACGCCGCCGCCCGCGGCTTCGACGAAGACCGGCAGCACGGTGCCGACTCCGGCGGCGACCGTGGCATTGCGGCGCTTCATCAGCTCCTGCGAGCGCGGACCTGGAATGGCAGTGACGAGGCGGCGCTCCTGGCGCAGCTCTTCGCGAGTTTCGTTGACGGACATGTCGCCACGTTAGGTGCTCTACCTGGCCGATGGCAGTCCACGAAACGGCGTACTGCAAAGCGGTACTTGTACGCTGTGGACAAGATGAGTCCCACCGTGCGTACGCTGCTGGCCGATCGGTCGCTCGGCCTCCGGCTGCTGGCCGGTGACCGCCTCGACGTACCGATCCGGTGGGTGGCGACCAGCGAGCTCGAGGACCCCACGCCGTTCCTGCTGGGCGGCGAGCTGCTGCTGACCACCGGCATCCCGCTCGCTCGTGGAGCGGCGGCCGCCGAAGGCTACATGCGTCGCCTGCTCCACGCCGGCGTGGTCGGCCTGGGCTTCGGCATCGGCGTCGGATACGACCAGGTGCCGCAGGCTCTGGTGGCCAGCGCCCGGCGGCACGATCTGCCCTTGCTCGAGGTGGATCGTCCGACCCCGTTCATCGCGATCAGCAAGACGGTGTCGGATCTGCTGGCCGAGGAGCACTACGCCGGTGTGACCGAGGGATTCCGTGGCCAGCAGCAGCTGACCCGGGCCGCCGTACGCAGTGGATCGGCCGGCGTGGCGCGACAGCTCGCGGATCTGGTGGGCGGCTGGGTGCTGGTGCTCGATGCCACCGGCGCGGTGCGGGCGAGTCATCCGAAGGTAGCCGCCGGTCGCGCCGCCGGCCTCGCCGAGCATCTCGACCAGCTCCGGCGGCATCGGCCGGCCGCCTCGTCGATCGTCGACGGCGACGAGCACGTCACGGTGGAGCCGCTCGGCACCGAGGGCCGGGTGCGCGGTTTCCTGGTCCTCGGCGTGGACCGTGCGCTGACGACGACGGACCGGGCGGTGATCCAGGTGGCGTCGGCGCTGCTGTCGTTCGCCCTCGAAGGCGGCCGCTCCGACGCCTCTGAGCGGGCCGCGCGCTCGGCGGTCCTGCGGCTGCTCGTGGCCGGCGCCGACATCGACCCTGCCTCGCTCGCGGACCTCGGGGCACCGGTGCTGGCGAGCGACTCGCTCTGGGTCGTCCTCGCCGAGGCGCCACCGGACTCGCGATCAGAGTTGCTGCTCCGATGGGAGGACGCGGCGGCCGACCGATGGCTGGTCGCCGAGCAGGACGGGCTGCTCGCGGTCGTCGTCACGCAGCGGCGAGAGCTGGCCCGAGTGGAGTCGACCGCCGGTGGGCTCGACGGGGTACGTCTCGGGTGCGGTGGCGAGGTGACGAGGGAGCGGCTGGCCGACGGCATACGGCAGGCCCGCCACGCCCTCACTTCCGCCACGGCGAGCGGCCGAGGTGTCGTCCGCTTCGACGAGCTGGCCGCGTCCGGCGCTGTCGATCTGGCCGATCCGTCGGCTGCCACGGCGTTCGCCGAGGCGATGCTGGCGCCGCTGGACGCCTATCGCGACTCCAGCGGCATCGACCTGCCCCACACCCTGCGGGTCTGGCTGGACCATCACGGCCAGTTCGATCCGGCCGCCGCCGAGCTCGGGTTGCACCGCCACACGCTGCGTTATCGGGTACGCAAGGCGGAGCAGTTGCTGGGTCGCGAGCTCGGCGACATGAACGTACGCATGGACCTGTGGTTCGCCCTGGCCGCTAGGGACCGGGCGATCGGCGACCGGCAGCCCTAGCTCGCGATCGAGTGGGTCAGCACTCCGGACTGTCCATGATGCAAAGGCCATGCCCGTGTCCGTGTTTTACGGCGGCGGCCGCCGGACTACTGGCGGCGACACCTCCGAGCACTCCGGTCACCATGGCCAGGATCAGCGCTCGTTTCATCATTTGGACCTCCCTGAGTCGCGCGGACGAGGTCACCGTACTGACTTCGGCGGATCGCGTCTGCGGGTCAGGTCACGGTGCGCGGTGCCGGCTCCAGCGCCTGCAGGCCGTACTTCTCCAGCCAGGCGGCGTAGCTCGGTTGCTCGGCGGCCGTCTCGGCGTAGTTGTCGAGGACGTAGCGCGCCAGCTTCTCCAGGTGCGGGACGAGCGGGCTGTGTTGCTCGGTGAGCAGCAGGTGCCGGATCTGCATCGGCGAGCCCGAGATCGGTCGGGTCGCGACACCGCGGAAGCGGGACACCGCGTAACAGAGGCTGACCGCTTCGCCGGAGCGGACGAGCTCGAGGTTGTGAACGCCGGACAGATAGTGGTCGACGCTCGGTGAGAAGCCGGCCCGTCCGCACGCCTCGGCGAACACGTCGTACTCCCGGTCGATGTCGAGCGGGGTCAGGACCCAGCTCTGGTCGGCGAGGTCGGCCAGGTCGAGCTCCTCCTGCGCGGCGAGCGGATGTTGCTCCGACAGCATCACGAAGATCGGCTCGGCACCGATGGTCTGGGCGGCGATATCGCGGCCGAGGTTGATCTCATGGCCGATGAACTCGTGGATCGCCGCCAGGTGGACGTGCCCGCCGGAGACCAGCTCGATCAGGCCGGCCAGGCCGCTCTCGCTCTCGGTGACGACGTCGGTGCCCGTGAACAGATTGCGGATGCCGCGGAGCAGCCCGACCATCGACGGGCCGTTCTCGGCGCCCACGCGGATCCGATCGGGCACCGGGCCGGCCAGCGCGCTGGCTTCGACGTCGGACCGAAGCGAGTCGACCACCGGCAGCACCGCCTGCGCCCTGGCGATCACGAGCTTGCCGAGCGACGTCGGCTCGACTCCGTCGCGGGAACGGACGAACAGCGGTCCACCGAGGGTGTTCTCGAGCCGGCGAAGCAGGCGGGTGACGGCGGGCTGCGTCGATCCGAGGGTCGCTGCGGCGCGGGTGATGCTGCCTTCGTCGGCGACGGCCTTGACCAGGCGCAAATGCCGCAGCTCGATCTCCATCGCCGTCATATTACGCCGAATCGGGCGCACCAAGGCCCGATGTTATGGCCAGGTGGCATGGTGCGCGGCAGTCCGATTGCGACAGCCTCGAAGAGACCTGCCCAGTGCTTTCGAGGGAGCGAGCACGAAGACGGCCCACACCATCCGGGCGCCCGAGGCGACCTGGACCGCTGTCTCGGTGAGCTAACACCGGCGGACCGCTCACCGAGCGGGCCCAGCCCAGCCACGGCATGGCGGCCCGGGCTGGGCCCACCCCTCCCGCCCTGCGATCTGTGCAACCCGGGGCCACAGATCGCAGGGCGCGATGGCGCCCCGGCACCCCTGGCGGTAGCCGAATCCCGAAACACGCCGGCGTGTCTCGGGATTTGCCCACCCTCACGGGGGCGGGACGGGTCAGACCAGGTCGGCGTCGTGGACGCAGATCGCGATCTGCACCCGGTTGTCGGACTCGAGCTTGACCAGCAGCCGCGAGACATGGGCCTTGACGGTGGCGACGCTCATGTACAGCTCGTCGGCGATGTCGGCGTTGGACAGTCCCCGGCCGACCGCTATGGCCACCTCCCGTTCGCGCTCACTGAGCCGATCCATCCGCGCTCGCGCCCGCATGGCTCGGTCGTCGGTCGGGTGGTTGGCGACCCGTCGGATCAGCTGCGCGGTGACGCTGGGCGACAGCATCGGCTCGCCGGCCGCGACCTTGCGTACGGCGTCGACGATCTGCGCCGGCGGCGTGTCCTTGAGCAGGAAGCCGCTCGCGCCGTCGCTCAGCGCCTGTACGACGTACTCGTCGGCGTCGAAGGTCGTGAGGACGATGACCTGTGGCGGGTCGTTGCGGCGCATCAGGCGGGCAGTGGCCTCCAGCCCGTCCAGCTGCGGCATCCGGATGTCCATGAGCACCACGTCGGGCGACTTCCGCTGGATCAGGTCGAGTCCGGCCATGCCGTTCTCGGCCTCGCCGACGATCTCGATGTCGGCCGCTCCACCCAGGATCAGCGACAGACCGGCTCGAACGAGCGGGTCGTCGTCGACGATCGCCAGCTTGATCGTCACGATTCGCCTCCGGCAGCGACCGGCTCCGGCCACGGCAGCTCGGCGCGCACGAAGAACTCGCGAGATGCGGTGCGGCCGTGCTCGAGCCGGCCGCCGCTGATCTCGGCCCGCTCCGCGAGCCCGATCAGGCCGAGTCCGGACTCCGGAAGCGACGCCTCCCGACCGTCGGGAACGCCGACCCGAAGCGGATTGCGCACCTCGACGGTCAGGCCCGCTCCGGGCCGGCCACTGAGCCGGACCTGGACCGCGGTGTCCGGAGCGTGTTTGCGCGCGTTGGTGAGGCTCTCCTGGATGATCCGGTACGCACTGCGCCCGATGATCTCGGGAGCCACGTCCAGGTCACCGACCTCGTTGGTCAGCCGGACGCTCATGCCGACCGCCTGCGCCTCGTCGACCAGATCGGGGACGTCGCGGAGCGTCGGTTGCGGCCGCTCGGGGATGCTTGCGGACCGATCGTCGCGGAGCATGCCGAGCACCTCGCGGAGGTCGGACAGGGCCTGGTGCGCGTTCTCCTCGATCACCCCGGCGGTGCGCCGCATCTCCTCGGCGCTGAGATCGGTCCGGTAGTTCATCGCCCCGGCGTGCATGGCGACCAGCGAGATCCGGTGGGCCAGGACGTCGTGCATCTCGCGGGCGATCCGGCCCCGCTCGTTGGCCCGGGCCTGGCCGACCCGCATCGCCTGCTCGCGTTCGGCCCGCTCGGCGCGGTCCTTCAGGGTCGCGAGCAGCTCACGTCGGGCGCCGACGTACATCCCGAACGCCACGAGCACGCCCACGACCAGAATCGACGAGACCAGGTTCGCGAAGAAGCTGTCCTGGATCGGCTCCACCTGATAGAAGACCAGGCTCGACGCGATCGACACGACGATGTACGGCAGCAGCTCGTTCCATCGGCGCCGGGTCGCGAGCGAGGCGGTGGCGACGGTGAAGGCACCGGCGCTGAAGGCGGACAGGCACCCCATGATGGAGATCGTCATCGCCACGGCGAGCGGTCGCCGGCGCCAGTACTGCAGCAGGACCAGCGCGGTCAGGCCGAGTGTGAGGTCGACCCAGAACAGCGCCGGCACCTGATCGAGCTGGTGCCGGGCCACGTCGATCCAGACCAGCAGCCCGATGACGAACGCGGCTCCGGTGCGCCAGATGCGTCCCCACAGAGTGATCGGCGGCGGCGCCACCGGCGAGGACGGCTCCTTGAACAGACTGCGGAGCCTGTTCGGGAGCACACGAAGGTTCACGGCCTCAGGTTATGGCGATCCGGTCGGGCTGCCCACCGACCGAAGTTCGTGCGACGTCGACTTTGGTCTATGCCGATCTCGCCCTCCGTCCGATGCCCGGACCGGATCGGCCGCGAAAGGCTTTGGCCCATGATCGAAGTGGACGGCCTCACGAAGGCCTATGGCAAACACTTGGCGGTCGATGGCGTGACGTTTCGGGTCGAGCCGGGGACCGTGACCGGCTTCCTCGGACCCAACGGCGCCGGCAAGTCGACCACGATGCGGATGATGGTGGGGCTCACCCCGCCGACCGCTGGGGGCTCCACGATCCTCGGGGTTCCGTACTCAAAGATTCCCAACCCGGGCACCCATGTCGGTGTCCTCCTCGACGCCTCGGCGCAGCACGCCGGCCGGAGCGGGCGTGAGGTCCTGCACCTCGGCGCCATGCTGATGAGCCTGGAGGAGCGTCGCGTCGACGAGATGCTCGAGCTCGTCGGCCTGTCCGACGTCGAGGCCAAGCGCCGCGTGGGCAACTACTCGCTCGGCATGCGGCAGCGCCTCGGCATCGCCCACGCGCTGCTCGGCGACCCGCAGGTGCTGGTGCTCGACGAGCCGGCCAACGGGCTCGACCCGGCCGGCATCCGGTGGATGCGGGGGCTGCTGCGCGGCTTCGCCGAGCGTGGCGGCACCGTGCTGCTGTCGTCGCACCTGCTGCACGAGATCGAGATGATCGCCGACGAGTTGGTGGTCATCGGACGCGGCAAGATCGTCGCGCAGGGCAGCAAGGACGAGCTGGTGTCGGCCTCCGGCACCCTGGTCCGCAGCATCGACCTCGAGACGCTCGCCGTGGCGCTCAAGCAGGCCGAGCTGTCCTTCACTCGTACGGCGACGAACTCGCTGATCGTCCAGAGCACCGGCGAGCAGATCGGACGGGCCGCGGCCGGAGCCGGCGTGGTGCTGACCGAGCTGCGTCCGGCCGAGGGTGCCGGACTCGAAGAGATGTTCCTCCAACTGACCGCTGACGACGCACGAGACGAGGTTCCCTCATGAGCGCGCTGACCGCCTCGCCGGCGCCGATCGACTTCAGCCAGACCAGTCAGGTCAAGATGTCCCGGCTGTTCCGCGTCGAGTTGCGCAAGGTCACCGACACCCGCGCCGGGCTCTGGCTGCTGGTCGCGATCGTCGGACTCACGCTGCTGGCGGACGTCATCTTCCTGTTCGCCGCCAAGTCGAGCGAGCTGACGTACGAGAACTTCGCCGCGGTGACCGCCACGCCGCAGGGCTTCATCCTGCCGATCCTCGGGATCCTGCTCGTGACCAGCGAGTGGTCGCAACGCACCGGCCTCGTGACCTTCACGCTCGAGCCGAGCCGCGGCCGGGTCGTCATCGCGAAGTTCCTGGCGGTGGTCGCGATCGGACTCGCGGCGGTCGCGATCGCGCTGGCGCTCGGGGCGTTGTTCAACGTGATCGGCGCCGGGGTGGCCGGCGGCGCGGGCGACTGGGACCTCGGGTTCGCGGGTGCACGTGATTTCACGCTGCTGCAGCTGATCGGGATCATCCAGGGTCTCGCCTTCGGCATGCTGTTCATGAACAGTGCCGTGGCGATCGTGCTCTTCTTCGTGATCCCGACGGCCTGGTCGATCCTGTTCGGCCTGGTGGGCTTTCTGGAGGACGCGGCGCCCTGGCTCGACCTCGGCACCGCCCAGCAGCCGCTGTTCGACGCGAGCCACTCCCTGAGCGCGACCGAGTGGTCGCAATTGCTCGTCACGTCACTGATCTGGATCGTCGCGCCGCTGGTGGCCGGCGTCATCCGCCTGCTCCGAGCCGAGCTGAAGTCGGCGTAGGAGCACTCGATATCGGGGGACAGGGCCGGTCGGCGCCACCGGGGTGCACCGACCGGCCCTGCGCCTTGTCTGCGGTACGGAAGAATGAACGGCATGGAGCGTCGTGACGTCGTCGTGCTCGGATCGACCGGATCCGTCGGCACGCAGGCGCTCGAGATCGTCAGTCGCTGGCCGGACCGGTTCCGGGTGGCCGGACTCGCGGCGGGCGGCTCGCAGGCGGAGTTGCTCGCCCGGCAGGTCGTGGACTTCGAGGTCCCGCTCGTCGGCGTCAGCCGTGAGGACGCCGTACGCGAGATCCAGGCGGCGATCGAGGCGTACGCGGGGGAGCGCGGACTCGCCACGGACGACCGCCTGCAGCCGCGGTTCGTCGTCGGTCCGGACGCGTCGGCCGAGGTCGCCGGTCTCCGAGCCGACGTGGTGCTCAACGCGATCACCGGCTCGGTCGGCCTGACCGCCACGCTCGCCGCCCTTGACGCAGGGACGACGCTGGCGCTGGCCAACAAGGAGTCGCTGATCATCGGCGGCGACATCGTCAAGGCGGCGGCCAAGCCCGGTCAGATCGTGCCGGTCGACTCCGAGCACTCGGCGATCGCGCAATGCCTTCGGGGCGAGCGTCCCAGTGAGGTTCGGCGGCTGGTCCTGACCGCCAGCGGTGGGCCGTTCGCCGGTCGGGAGCGGTCCGAGCTGACCGATGTGACGCCGGAGCAGGCGCTGGCCCACCCCAACTTCGACATGGGTCCGGTCATCACGATCAACTCCGCGACCCTGATGAACAAGGGCCACGAGGTCATCGAGGCCCATCTGCTGTTCGACCTGCCGCTAGACCGAGTCGACGTCGTCGTACATCCGCAGCAGCTGATCCACTCGATGGTGGAGTACGTCGACGGCTCGACCATCGCGCAGGCGTCGCCGCCGACCATGCTGATCCCGATCGCGCTCGGACTTTCCTGGCCGGACCGGATGCCGGACGTCGCACCGGCCTGCGACTGGACGGCCGCCTCGACCTGGGAGTTCCGGCCGCTGGACGACGCGGCGTTCCCCGCGATCCGGCTGGCCCGGCTGGCCGGCGGCCACGGACGTACCGCTCCGGCGGTGCTCAACGCCGGCAACGAGGTGTGTGTCGCCGCGTTCCTCCGCGAGGAGCTGGCCTTCCTGGACATCGTGGACACGGTGGGTGACGTACTGAACGAGCACCTGGCTCAGGAGAAGGCCTCCGAGCACGTACCCTCGAAGCGGACACCGGTGACGGTCGACGACGTGCTCGCGGCCGACGCCTGGGCTCGGGAACGCACGATCGAACTGACCGCGACATAGCGGGCGAAAGGACACGCGTGAGATGAACGGGCTGATCTACGCCCTCGGAGTCATCGCGTTCTTCCTGGGCCTGCTCGCGTCGATCGCGCTGCACGAGGTGGGCCACATGTGGCCGGCCAAGAAGTTCGGCGTCAAGGTGACGCAGTACTTCGTCGGCTTCGGCAAGACCGTGTGGTCGTTCCGCCGGGGCGAGACGGAGTACGGCATCAAGTCGATCCCGCTCGGCGGCTACGTGAAGCTGGTCGGGATGCTGCCGCCGGCCAAGGGCGACCAGCAGGACGAGGAGCATCCCGAGCGGGTCCGCAGCACCAACACCGGCATGTTCACCCAGCTCATCGCGGACGCGCGGGCTGCGGAGTACGAGCAGGTCCAGCCCGGCGAGGAGGACCGGCTCTTCTACCGCAAGCCGTGGTGGCAGAAGCTGATCGTGATGTCGGGCGGGCCGATGGTCAACGTCCTGCTCGCGATCATCCTGTTCGGCATCGTCTTCATCGGGATCGGCGCTCCACAGGCGACGACCACGGTCTCCCAGGTGTCCCAGTGCGTGATCGCCGCCAACCAGGAGCGGCAGACCTGCAACGCCAGCGACCCGGTGGCGCCCGCGCACAAGGCCGGCATCAAGCCCGGCGACCAGATCGTGTCGTTCAACGGAACCCAGGTCGACTCGTGGGACCAGCTCACCGACCTGATCCGGGACAACAACAACGGCAAGGCCACCATCGGTGTCATTCGGGACGGCCAGCAGCTCACCCTCCAGACCAACACCACCGTCAGCCTCCGCCAAGACCAGAACGACCCGGGCTCGTACCAGAGCGTCGGGTTCCTCGGCGTCTCGCCGACCCAGGTGTCGAACCGCGAGGACCCGCTCTACGTCGCGACCACGATGTGGAACTACACCAAGCTGACCGGCGAGGCGATCATCGAGATGCCGCAGCGCCTGGTGGGCGTGGCCCAGGCGGCCTTCGGCCAGGAGCGATCGCAGGACAGCCCGATGAGCGTCGTCGGCGCCAGCCGGGTGGCCGGCGATCTGACCACGGTCGACCAGGTGAGCTGGGCCCAGAAGATCGGCGCCCTGATCGCGCTGCTCGCGGCGGTCAACCTCTTCGTGGCGCTGTTCAACTTCATACCGCTGCTGCCCCTCGACGGCGGCCACATCGCCGGTGCGCTCTGGGAGGCGATCCGGCGTGGGATCGCGCGGCTGCGCCACCGCCCCGACCCCGGTTACGTCGACGTCGCCAAGATGCTGCCGATCGCGTACGCCGTCGCGTCCATCCTGATGGTGATGGGCGCTCTGCTGATCTATGCCGACATCGTCAACCCGGTGACCCTGGAGTGATGCCGTGTCCACGACATCGTTGAACCTCGGCATGCCCGAAATGCCGCCTCCGACCCTCGGGGAGCGGCGCAAGAGCCGTCAGATCCGGGTCGGCTCGGTGCTCGTCGGCGGCGACGCTCCGGTGTCGGTGCAGTCCATGACGACGACGCCGACCACCGAGATCGACGCGACCCTCCAGCAGATCGCCGAGCTCACCGCGGCCGGCTGCGACATCGTCCGGGTGGCCTGTCCGAGCCAGGACGACGCCGACGCGTTGCCGGCGATCGCCACCAAGTCGCAGATCCCGGTGATCGCCGACATCCACTTCCAGCCGAGGTACGTCTTCGACGCGATCGACGCGGGCTGTGCTGCCGTACGCGTCAACCCCGGCAACATCCGCAAGTTCGACGACCAGGTCAAGGAGATCGCGGCCGTGGCGTCGGCTGCGGGCGTGTCGATCCGGATCGGGGTCAACGCCGGGTCGCTCGACAAGCGGCTGCTCGAGAAGTACGGCAAGCCCACGGCCGAGGCGATGGTCGAGTCGGCCGTTTGGGAGGCGTCGCTGTTCGAGGAGCACGACTTCCACGACTTCAAGATCTCGGTCAAGCACCACGACCCGGTCGTCATGGTGCAGGCCTACGAGATGCTCGCCGAGCGCGGCGACTGGCCACTGCACCTCGGTGTGACCGAGGCCGGCCCGGCGTTCCAGGGCACGATCAAGTCGTCGGTCGCCTTCGGCGCGCTGCTGTCGAAGGGCATCGGCGACACCATCCGTGTCTCGCTGTCCGCGCCGCCGGTCGAGGAGGTCAAGGTCGGCCTCCAGATCCTGCAGTCGCTCAACCTGCGGCCGCGCAAGCTCGAGATCGTCTCCTGCCCGTCCTGCGGCCGCGCCCAGGTCGACGTCTACAAGCTCGCCGAGGAGGTCACCGCCGGTCTCGAGGGCATGGAGGTCCCGCTTCGGGTTGCCGTGATGGGCTGCGTCGTCAACGGACCCGGTGAGGCCCGCGAGGCCGACCTCGGCGTCGCGTCCGGCAACGGCAAGGGCCAGATCTTCGTCAAGGGCGAGGTCATCAAGACCGTGCCCGAGAGCCAGATCGTCGAGACCCTGATCGACGAGGCGATGCGGATCGCCGAGGACATGGGCGAGGACGCCGAAGGCAGCCCGGTCGTCACCGCCGGCTGAGCAGCCAGTCGCGCAGGACGATCGCCTGGTTGTGGTCGGTGTCCTTCGCGTCGTAGAGCAGCACGACCGGTCCGTCGCCCATGGCGTCCAGCAGCGGCTGCGCCGAGCCGGGCCGGGAGTCGAGCTCGGCCCCGTAGCGCTCGCGGAACTCGTCCCAGCGTTCCGGATCGTGACCGAACCAGCGGCGGAGCTCGGTGCTCGGTGCCACGTCCTTCAGCCACCCGTCCATGTCGAGCGCGTCCTTGCGTACGCCTCGCGGCCACAGCCGGTCCACCAGGTACGTCGGCGACTCGCGTCGGAGCCCGACCACTTCGCGTACCCGCCGGATCGTCACCTCGCCCATGCGCCCGACGATAGGCGTCCCGGCTGCCCGTCACGGGCTTGATCGCTACTCCTCTAGTATGCTAGCAATATAGCCATGAGCGATCCGGCCGAGACCAAGGCGCAGTTCAACGTGTACCTGCCGCCGCCGCTGATCCGCCGGGTCAAGCACAAGGCGATCGACGACGGTGCGAGCCTGTCGGCGCTGGTCGAGCGGGCCTTGGAGGAGTACCTCGAGGAGCACGGGGAGGCTGCGGGATGACCGGCGAACGCACCGACGACTGCATCGTCCGCCCGCTGCGGTTCACCGACGACATCCCGGCGATGCGGGACTTCCTGGCGCTGCTCGGCATGGCGCCCCGGGTCGAGTCGCGACAGGGCGGGTGGGTCGCGATGGTGTCCGGCGCCGGCATGGTCGCTCTGCACGACGCGGCCAGCAGCACGATGGGCGCTCGGCCCGGTCAGACCGAGCTGGCGTTCGAGGGCGCCGATCTGGAGGCGCTGTCCGCCCGGCTGTCCGACGCCGGCTGGTCCGACGCGGCGATCTGGGACGAGGCGTACGGCCGGGTGCTCAGCGTGACCGATCCGGACGGCGACCAGATCTGGACCGACGGCTACTCCGACGACGACTACGGCTATCGGATCCACCAGCCCGAGCGCGACTGGCGGTGGTGGGTGATGCCGGTGCGGTCGACATCGTCGCTGGGGGAGTACGCCAGGTTCCTCGGCTGCTTCGGACTCCAGCACGCTGCTGACGACGCGATCTCCGTCGTCGGCGGTCACGTCGGCCTGGTCCGGCTCGAAGCTGGTCCGGAGGCGACCCGGCTCGGCTTCGCGACCGAGGAGCCGCTGGGCGCGGTCGCCGAGCGACTCCGGTCGGCCGGGCACGCTGATGCCACGGTCGCCGACGGCGTGCTGACGGTCACCGATCCCGACGGGCAGCCGGTCTCGGTCTACCCGTACCCCCGCGCATGACCGCAGTGGCCCCCGAGGTGCGCGGAACACTGCGCGCCGACCCCGACTTCCGGCGCTACTTCGCGGCTCGACTGTTCTCGGAGACCGGAACGGTCGTCACGTTGATCGCGCTGCCCGTCCTCGTCTACCGGATCAGCGGCTCGGCCCCGCTGACCGCGCTGGTGTCGATGCTGGAGGCAGCGCCGTACCTGCTGTTCGGCCTGTTCGCCGGCGCGTTGTCGGACCGGCTCGACCGGCGACGGGTGATGGTCGTCGCCGACATCGCCGACGCGGTCCTCATGGGATCGGTGCCGGTCGCGCACTGGCTGGGCATCCTGACCGTGCCGCACCTGATGATCGTGGCCTTCGGGGTGCCGGCGATCGCGGTGTTCTTCGACGGTGCCAACTTCGGTGCGCTGCCGATGCTGGTCGGCACCGGCCGGATCGCGAAGGCCAACGCCGTCATCTGGTCGGCTGCCACCGCGGCCGAGACCGTGCTCCCGTCCCTGGTCGGGCTGGGCCTGGCAGTCGTCCACCCGTCCACCCTGCTCGGCGTCGACGCGCTGAGCTTCGCCGCTTCGGCGGCCATGATCCGGTCGATCGCCCGGCCGTTCCAGGATCCGGCGCGCAAGCGGGTCCGGCCGTCCATGTCGAGTGTCGTCGCGGACATCAAGATCGGGCTCCAGTTCCTCGTACGGCACGCGGGAGTCCGCACCATGACGATCGTCGGGGCGCTCCAGTGCATCGTCGGCGGTGGCTTCGTCGCCTTGATGGTGGTGTGGTTCGACCGCGAGCTCGACATCGGCACCCAGGGCTGGCGCTTCGGGTTGGTCTGGAGCAGTTGGAGCATCGGTGCCCTCGCCGCGTCGATGGCGCTGCCTCGGGTGCTCGACCGGACCACACCGGCCCGGATCACCCTGGTCGCGCTTCCGATCTCGGCCGTGCTCGGGATCGCCACCAGCTTCGCGACGAGCTGGCCGCTGGCCGCGATCGGGCTGCTGGCCTGGAGCGGCGCGTACACGCTCGTGGTCGTCAACTCGATCTCCTACCGGCAGCAAGTGACGCCGGAGCACCTGCTGGGCCGGGTCAACACGGCCGGCCGGATGCTGGCCTGGGGGCTCGGCTGGACGGTCGGCGCGGCCGCCGCCGGTGCGCTCGCGTCGGCGGTCGGAGTGCGTACGACTCTGCACGCCCTCACCTGCGTCGGCCTGGTCGCCGTCGCGGTGGCGTGGACGTCTCCGCTGCGATCGGCCGCGCCAGCCGAGGAGCCGAGCCCGACGTCGGTTTGACGACGGATCGCCGCTCGGACGTCACACGCAGGCGCTGCCGTCGCAGACTAGGCTTTCCCGGCAGACAGTTCTGCCGTCCCGGTCGGGAGGAGGTGCCGCGTTGTTGCGTACCGCGTCGGGCGTCCGACAGCTCGGACCCGCCGACCTCACGTCCCTGCGGCGACTGCTCGCCCAGGACCCGGTGGCCAACGTCTTCGTCGACCATCAGGTCGAGGCGACCGGTGTCGATCCACGCCGGATGGGTGGGGCGATCTGGGGCTATATCGAACGCAACGAGCTGGTCGCCGCGTGCCACGCCGGCGCCAACCTGGTGCCCGTGGCGGCCGGCCCGAAGGCGGTCACCGCCTTCGCCGACCACGCCGCGAGCCACCCTCGCATGAGCTCGTCGATCGTCGGGCCGCGCGAGATGGTGCTGCCGCTGTGGGATCGCCTGGAGCCGGCCTGGGGACAGGCCCGGCAGGTTCGCGCGGATCAGCCGCTGCTCACGATCAGCGGACGCTCGCCGCTTCGGTCCGACCCGGCGGTCCGGCGAGTCGTACTCGACGAGCTCGACGTGCTCTATCCGGCCTGCGTCGCGATGTTCACCGAGGAGGTCGGCGTGTCGCCGGAGCCGGCCGGCGGCGGACACTACCGGGCCCGGGTCGCCCAGCTCATCTCGCGCGGCTGGGCCTTCGCCCGGATCGAGGACGGCCGAGTGGTGTTCAAGGCCGAGATCGGGGTCGCGACGCCGCACGCCTGCCAGATCCAAGGCGTCTACGTCGCTCCTGAGCTGCGCGGTCGAGGGATCGCCGCCCCGGCGATGGCCGCGGTCGTCGACATGGCGCTTCGGGACGTCGCGCCGGTCGTGTCCCTCTATGTCAACGCCGGCAACACCGCAGCCGTCCGGACCTACGTACGGGCCGGATTCGCCCAGCAGGGCAGCTTCGCGACGATCCTGTTCTGACCTCGTCGCTTGGGGCGATGCGACCGCGGCGTGACATCATCGAGGTATTCCGGGTGGGCGAGTGGCAAGGGGGTGCCGGTGAATTCCAGCGTGATCGAGGGGCCTTGGCGTCGCCTTGGCCTCGGCGTACTCGCGGCCTTCCTCGCCGTCACCGGATGCACCTCCAGCGACGGCGGGACCGAGCCCGATCCGGTCGACGAGAGTCCGAGCTCGGCGGCGCCGTCTTCCGAGCCCACCGCTCCGCAGCCGCGGTCGTTCAGCGTCGTGATGTCCGGCGATGTCCTGATCCACACCGGCGTCTGGCAGTCCGCCCGGGACTTCGCGGCGGCTCGGGGAGAGCGGGGGATGGACTTCGCGCCGATGTTCGCGTCGATGCGGCCGGTCTACCAAGGCGCCGACCTGGCGATCTGTCACCTCGAGGTCCCGCTGGCCGAGCCGGACGGTCCGTTCCTCAACTACCCGATCTTCAGTGCGCCGCCGCAGGTGATCGACGGGCTCGAGAAGGCCGGCTTCGACGCCTGTACGACGGCGTCCAACCACAGTCTCGACACCGGCTGGGAGGGCCTCAAGCGGACCCTCGACACGATGGACGCGAAGGGGATGCCGCACGCCGGCACGGCTCGTAGCCGCAAGGACGCCCAGACGCCGCTGATCCTCAACGTCGCGGGAGTACGGGTGGCGCTGCTCAGCTACACCTACGGCACCAACGGCATCCCGATCCCGTCCGCGCAGCCGTGGTCGGTGCCGCTGATCGACCCTGCCGACATCAAGCACGACGCCCATCTGGCCCGCCAGGACGGTGCCGACGTCGTCATCGTGGCGCTGCACTACGGCACGGAGTACACGACCGCGCCGGACAGCTACCAACGCGAGGTCGTCGACAAGATCACCAAGTCCCCGGACATCGACCTGGTCTACGGACACCACGCCCACGTGCCGCAGCCGCTCGACGTGGTCAACGGCACCTGGGTCGCCTACGGACTGGGCAACTTCGTCGCTCAGCAGGAGACCGACATCCCGAACACCTACCGCGGCGTCACGGTCAGGTTCACCTTCGTCGAGCAGCCGAACGGCCGGTTCGAGGTCGACCGGGCGCAGTTCGTGCCGACCATGATCACGCCGTACGAAGGGGCGCCGATCCGGGTGCTCGACGTCGAATCGGCCCTGCACGACCCATCGACCAACCCGGCGCTCCGGCCGAGCCTCCGGGCCGCGCTGGCCAGCGTCCGCCACGACGTGTTCAGCCTCGGCGCTCGCAAGGACGGCCTGACAATGATGGCGCCGGCGGGCTGACCCGGAAACTCGGCGGCGAGCATGGGGATGCGGTCGATATCCTCGCCAACGTCAGGAACCTCTACCAAGGAGCTGTCGTGATGCTGCGGATGTCGTCGCTGTTCGTCCGGACCCTGCGTGAGAATCCGGTCGACGCCGAGGTCCCGAGCCACCAGCTCCTGGTGCGCGCCAGCTACATCCGGCGGACCGCGCCGGGCATCTACTCCTGGCTGCCGCTTGGCTACCGGGTGCTGCGCAACGTCGAGCGGATCGTTCGCGAGGAGATGGACGCGATCGGCGCCCAGGAGGTGCACTTCCCGGCGCTCATTCCGCGGGAGCCCTACGAGGCCACCGGCCGCTGGGTCGACTACGGCGACAGCATCTTTCGCCTCAAGGACCGCAAGGGCGCCGAATACCTGCTCGGTCCCACCCACGAGGAGCTGTTCACGCTGCTCGTGAAGGATCTCTACTCGTCCTACAAGGATCTGCCGCTGAGCCTCTACCAGATCCAGACGAAGTACCGCGACGAGCCGCGTCCCCGAGCCGGGATCCTGCGCGGTCGCGAGTTCGTCATGAAGGACTCATACTCCTTCGACGTCTCGGACGAGGCGTTCCTGAAGTCGTACGAGGCGCACCGCGAGGCGTACATCAAGATCTTCGACCGGCTCGGCTTCGAGTACGTCATCGTCGCCGCGATGTCCGGGGCGATGGGCGGCTCGGCGAGCGAGGAGTTCCTCGCAGTGGCGGAGAACGGCGAGGACACCTACGTACGCTGCAGCAACTGCGACTACGCCGCCAACGTCGAGGCGGTCCGGGTGCCCCTGCCCGATCCGGTGCCCTACGAAGACGCGCCCGCGGCCCATGCCGAGGACACGCCCGAGACGCCGACGATCGAGACGCTGGTCGACCACCTCAACGTCAAGTTCCCCCGTGCCGACAGGCCCTGGGCCGCCGTCGACACGCTGAAGAACGTCGTCGTCTGGGTCGCGCACCCGGACGGGAAGCGGGAGCCGCTCGCGATCGGCATCCCCGGTGACCGCGAGGTCGACCTCAAGCGGCTGCAGGCCCAACTCGAGCCGGCCGAGGTGCAGGCGTTCGAGGGTGCCGACTTCGCCGACCACCCCAGCCTCGCCAAGGGCTACATCGGGCCCGGGGTGCTGGGGGAGAAGAACACGTCAGGGATCCGCTACCTGCTCGACCCGCGGATCGTGACCGGCACCCGCTGGGTCACCGGCGCCGACGTCGAGGGCAGCCACGTGCTCGACCTGGTCGCCGGCCGCGACTTCGAGGGCGACGGCGTGATCGAGGCGGCCGAGGTACGCGAGGGCGACCCCTGTCCCAACTGCGGCGGCCCCCTCATCTCGGCGCGCGGCATCGAAATGGGCCACATCTTCCAGCTCGGCACGAAGTACGCCGACGCGCTCGGTCTGAAGGTGCTCGACGAGAACGGCCGGCTCGTCACGGTCACGATGGGGTCGTACGGCGTCGGCGTCTCCCGTGCGGTGGCGGCCATCGTCGAGAACTCCCACGACGAGCACGGCATCATCTGGCCCCGCGAGGTGGCGCCGGCCGACGTGCACATCGTGGCGACCGGCAAGGACCAGGCGGCCTTCGCCGAGGCGGACCGGATCGCGTCGGAGCTCGAAGGCCGGGGCGTCACGGTGCTCTACGACGATCGGCCGAAGGTCTCGCCGGGCGTCAAGTTCGCCGACGCCGAGCTGATCGGCGTCCCCACGATCGTCGTCGTGGGCAAGAACCTCGCCGACGGCGTGATCGAAGTGCGCGACCGGGCCAGCGGCGACCGTACTTCGGTGCCGGTGGCCGAGGCGGTGGACGCGATCGCCGCCGTCGTCGTGCCGAGCCGCTGAGCGTGACGAAATTGCCACTCGCACCGGCTCTCGACCGCAGAAGCGTCACGCTCAGCGGGAGGCGGCGGGCATGACCGACATCGAGGCGGTCATCTTCGACTGGGGCGGCACGCTCACCCCATGGCGGACGGTCGACTACGTGGCGGAGTGGCGCTCGATCGCGGCGGTCGGCGACCTGCCCACCGGACACGACGCCGAGTCGGCTACAACCGCACTCCACACGGCGGCCAGTGAGCTCTGGGCCCAGGCCCGCGACGAGCATCGCAGCGCCACCATCGAGGACATCTGCACTGCCGTCGGCCTCGAGCTGACGGCCGAGCGGATCGCCGCCTACAAGGCCTACTGGGAGCCTGCGACCTGGACCGACGAGGAGGTGCGGCCGCTGTTCGAGTGGCTGCGCGACGAGGGGCTCGCGATCGGACTGCTGTCCAACACGGTGTGGCCAGCGGCCTGGCACGACGAGATCCTCGACCGCGACGGCGTACTCCATCTGATCGACGGGCGGGTCTACACCAGCGAGATCGACTGGACCAAGCCCCACGAGGAGGCGTTCGCCGCGGCGCGGGCGGCCATCGGCGTCCATGATCCGGCGGCCTGTGTCTACGTCGGCGATCGGCTGTTCGACGACATCTGGGGCGCGCACAACGCGGGCATGCGGGCGATCTGGGTGCCGCACAGCGAGATCCCGCCGGACCAGATCGGCCACACCGAGGGCGAGCCCGACGCGGTGGTGCAGTCCCTCGGCGACATACCCGATGTTTTGGCACGAATCACGTAGGGTCCGTGACAAGTCCGCTCGGGTCCGCGAGAGTACGGCAGGGCCTGCGGACCGTTCG
>Ga0209382_10000310_pt1 | contig 78403 bp, 68 predicted proteins | sample SoiMetdeltSBSDD5_FD_187599 | JGI IMG/M metagenome (GOLD analysis project Ga0209382, IMG submission 187599) | Bulk soil microbial communities from a Populus tree surrounding site in Tennessee, USA - Soil MetaG P. deltoides SBSDD5 (SPAdes) (version 2) | ecosystem: Environmental > Terrestrial >... | reverse complement strand
TGAAGGCGTCCGCCTCGGTGGCGCCCTTGCCGCGCGCCCGCTGGAGGACATCACCCAGGAGGTCGAGGAGGGCGCCGCTCAAACCTGCGTGCCTCCCACCGTGATGCCGTCGATGCGAATGGTGGGCAGCCCCACGCCCACCGGCACCGACTGACCGTCCTTGCCGCAGGTGCCCACGCCTTCATCGAGGGCGAGGTCGGCGCCCACGCGGCTCACGCGCGTGAGGGCGTCGGGCCCGTTGCCGATGAGGGTGGCGCCCTTGACGGGCGCGGTGACGCGGCCGCCCTCGATGAGGTAGGCCTCGCTCGCCGAGAAGACGAACTTGCCGCTCGTGATGTCGACCTGTCCGCCCCCGAAATTGACGGCGTAGAGGCCATGATCGACTGATCGGATGATGTCCTGCGGATCGTCCTCGCCCGCGAGCATGAAGGTGTTGGTCATGCGCGGCAGCGGCGGATGGGCGTACGACTCGCGGCGGCCGTTGCCGGTAGGCTCCTGCTGCGTGAGCCGCGCGTTGAGACGATCCTGCATGTAGCCGCGCAGGATGCCCTTCTCGATGAGCACGTTGCGCCGCGTGGGGACGCCCTCATCGTCCACGTTGAGCGAGCCCCGCCGGTTCGCGATGGTGCCGTCGTCGACCACGGTGACGTGCTCGGACGCGACCTTCTGGCCGAGTCGCCCCGCGAAGGCCGAGGTGCCCTTGCGGTTGAAGTCGCCCTCCAGGCCATGGCCCACCGCCTCGTGGAGCAGGATGCCGGGCCAGCCCGGACCGAGCACCACCGTCATGGTGCCGGCGGGGGCTTCCACCGCGCCGAGCTTGAGCACGGCCTGGCGCACCGCCTCGCCGGCGAAGCGCCGCCAGCGCTCGTTCTCCTGGAAGAAGGCGAAGCCCACGCGCCCGCCGCCTCCGAAACTGCCCATCTCGCGCTTGCCGTTGTCCTCGGCGATCACCGTCACGTTGAGGCGGGTGAGCGGCCGGATGTCGCCCGTCGTCCAGCCCGAGGGCCCCGCGATCAGCACCACTACGTCCTCGCTGCCCAGGCTCGCGATCACCTGCTTCACGCGGGGGTCGGCGGCGCGCGCGGCGGCATCGATGCTGCGGAGCAGTTCCACCTTCGCGTGCACGTCGGCGGCGAGCGGCGGCTCGGCGAGCGTGTAGAGGTCGTGGGGGCGCCCCTCGGTCATCACCGGCACCACCGCCGAGTCGCCGGCGCCGTCCGCGATGGCCCGAGCCTGACGGACCGCCTCTTCGAGATTCGGCAGCGCGAGGTCGTCGGTGTGGGCATAGCCAGTCCGCTCGCCCGACTGCGCTCGCACGCCCGCCCCCTGGCTCACGTGGCGGGAGGCCTTCTTCACCGCCCCCTCCTCGAGCACGAGCTCCTCGGTGACCCGGTACTCGAGATAGAGGTCCGCGTGGTCGACGCGACGGGCGAGCGTTCCACCCAGGAGCCGCTCGGTAACGGAAGCGCTCAGGCCGAACTTGTCGGCGAAGAATCGTTCAGGACGCGCCAGCATTGTTTGTGAGTCTCCGTGGGGTCTCGAGGAGGACATCATCCTAGCATCGGGCTCTCTCGCGCCTTTCACTTTTTGTGACGCGAATCTTGCCCTCAACGATGCCGAGTGCGAATGAAACACGCAATCACATGTTCAACGGCTTACACCGCCTCGGCCGCGACCCAACTGGAGGTCAGGCTCAGGCGTGTCGAGACCGCGTCATGAAGGCCTGGACGATCTCGTGGATCTGCCGGAGACCGGCCAGCACGGCGGGCCCTGGACTCAGGATATCAGCCCCGTCCAGCGCGTGGATCTCGCCGCTCCTCACCGCGCTGACCTGCTCCCAGCCGGGCCGCGCGCGAATGGCCTCGACGTCCACCGGCTTGCCGCACCAGGAAGCCAGCACGATCTCGGGATCCCGCCGCGCCACCTCGGCGACGTCCACCACGCGGGCCTTGGCGCCGGCTTCGCGGCGCAGCTCGGGAAAGACGTCGCGGCCCCCGGCGAGCTCCACGATCTCCGATACCCATCGAATGCCGGCGATGGGCGGATCCGGCCACTCCTCGAAGTACACGCGCGGCCGGTCGGGCCATACGCTGGAGTATTCCCGCACCTGCCGGATCTCGTCCCGCATGTCCTGGACGAGCGCGCGCGCCCGGTCGGCCAGGCCGAGGGCGCCGCCGACGAGAAGGATGGCGGCAAAGATGTCGTCGACCGAGCGCTGATTGGTGCAGAGGACGGTCCGCCCGGCGCGGATCAGCTCGCCGCACACGTCGGCCTGCAGATCCGAGAAGGCGAGCACCAGGTCAGGCTCGAGGTCGAGGATGCGATCCACGCGAAAGGTGGTGAAGCCGCCCACGCGCGCCGTCTCACGGGCCTCCGCCGGCCGCCGCGCGGTGCCCGGCACACCCACCACCCGCGCGCCCGCCCCGAGCGCGTGACAGATCTCGGCGTGCTCGGCGCTCAGGCAGACGATGCGGCGGGGATGCTCGACGTCGGCGGCGCCGTACATGGCGCGATTATACCGGTGCTATACTCCGCCCGCATGCTCGGCCCGTCTACGGACGAGGTTCCCGCCGTCCAGTTCCCCGCGCACTCCCGCTACTTCTCGCCCTGGCTTACCGCCCTGTGCACGGTGCTGGCGGGCCTTCTCCTCGTTGTCTACGCCGCGCCCTGGCGTGGATCGCCCGTGGAGTCCCTGGAGCGGCCCGCCGAAGCTCTCGAGCGCCTCGTCGGCCGTGAGCTCGATGTGCGCTCCGCCCTGTCGACGCTGCCGTCCTGGGAGCAGCGGCTCTACGCCGTCCTCGCGGGCGGCGACGACTCGCTCGAGGAGCCGATTCAATGGTACGAGGAGCTGCTAGAGGTCGCCGACGGCGGCGCCGCCGAGCTCTACTACGCGCTGCTGCAGGCCGAGGCGGGGGAGCCGCCGCCCGCCGGTGCCCCCGACACCGACTGGGTGGCTGCGGCCTACGGGCCCACCCCGCTGGACCCCGACGAAGGTCGGGAGATGATCGCGCGCATCCGGGCCGGCTACCCGGCGAACTGGTTCACCGATCGGCTCGTCGCGCGTCTCGCGGCCAAGATCGGCGATGCCGCGACGGCCGCGCGCGCCGAGGCCGACATCGTGGCGCGCGGCCAGTCCCTGTTCGCTCGCTGGCGCGCGCTGAGCCTGCTGGAAGGCGCGCTGATCGTTGCCGCGCTTGTCCTCCTCGTTCGCGCGTGGCGTCGCCGCCGCTCGGCCGCCCGCGGGGCGGCGCCGCTCCCGCCGCCATGGGGATTCGGGGACGGTTACGCGCTCGTGGTGCGCGGCGTCCTTGGGCTGCTCGGCCTCACCCTGGTGGTGATCGTGCTCGTGCCGGACGCCACCACCGTCATCCGCCTCGCCTCGCTCCTGGCGGGCCTGCCGGTGCTGATCTGGACTGCGACTTACCTGCGCGCGCGGGGGGAAACCTTCGTCCACACCTTCGGGCTGGCGGCGCCGACCGGGGCGTGGCCCGGCTTCCTCGCCCTCGCGCTCATCCTGGCCGGAGTGGGCGGTGCGGCCGAGGGAGCGATCAGCGCCGCGGTGGGCGGGCTCGGCATCGAGTCGCACTGGGCCGACGGGCTCCCTGAGGACCTCCTGTGGGACCCGCCCTGGCTGATCGCCTTCGGCACGCTGGACACCGTGATCTGGACGCCCTTCGTGGAGGAGCTCACGTTTCGCGGGCTCCTCTACGGCACGCTTCGCACCGTCACCGGCGCTCCGCTCGCCGCCGTGGCCAGCGGCTGCCTCTTCGCCGCCGCGCACGGCTACGGCTTCGCCGGCTTCGCCTCCGTCTTCCTCTCCGGGGTCCTGTGGGCGCTGGCCTACGAGCGCTCGCGAAGCCTGTGGCCGGGCATCCTCGCGCATGCGGTGAACAACCTGTCCGTCACCGTCACCTACCTCGTTCTGCTTCGCTTCTAGCTTTTCGCCCCGTCGTAGACCTCGACGCGCGCGATCTTCCGCTGGAAGGCGAGATAGCCTTCGCGCGTCATGCGGGGCTTCTCCGCGGCGAGCATTCGGCGCGCGCCGGCCGCGCCGTCGCCCAGCATGTCCACCGCCATCATCGCCAGCTGCTTGGCGGGCTCGACGTAGGCGAGCCGGGGATCCGTGATGGCGTAGTCGGCGCCGTGGCCGCTGCCGGAGGCGCCGCCCATGTAGGGATGCAGGGTCGGCATCACGTGGGAGATGTCGCCCATGTCGGTGGAGCCGCTGCGATGGCCGGTCTGGGTGACCTGGTCCTCGCCCAGCACGGTCCGGGCATTGTCAACGAAGCGCTCGGTCATGCCCGCGTGGTTGAACAGGGGCAGATAGCCGGGCAGCGTCTCGATCTCCACGGCGGCGCCCAGGGCGAGCGCGCCGGCGCGGAGGGCGCGATCGACGCGCCGATCGGCGTCGAGGATGGCCTCCACCGACCGGCCCCGCACGTAGGTCTCGATCCGGACCTCGCCCGGGATCACGTTCACCTGGCTTCCGCCGTGGGTGATGATGGGGTGGACCCGGATGGAGTCCTCGTCACGGAACGTCTCCCGCACCGCGTTGATGGCGGCCAGGCCGATGTTGGCGGCGTAGAGCGCGTTGATGCCCATGTGCGGCGCGCCCCCCGCGTGCGCGGCGCGGCCGATGTAGCGCACGGTCTTCACGATGCAGCCGTTGTTCGAGGCGGACACGCCCGCCTTCCGCATCTCGGGCTGGGGTGTGGTGTGGATCATCATGGCCAGGTCCACGTCGTCGAAGTGGCCCAGGCGCATCAGCTCCGGCTTGCCGCCGAGAAATTCGAGCCGCCCCGCCCGCGCCTGCTCGACGCGCCACTCGACGTCGCCGTACTCCTCGGCGGGCACCGCGAAGAAGACCACGCGCCCGGCGAGGTGGGCCATGGTGCCGGCGTCGAGCAGCCCCATCGCCGCGCCGAGGAGTCCCGCCACCTGCGCGTTGTGGCCGCAGGCGTGGGCCGCGCCGGTCTCGGGGTCGGCCGCCGGATGCCCGGCCACCACGAGCCCGTCCAGCTCGCCGAGCAGGGCGAAGGTGGGGCCGTCCTGCGCACCGCGCGCCTCCGCGCGCACGCCGGTGATGGCCAGGCCCGTCTTCGGGGACAGGCCGAGCGCCTTCAGTGTCTCCTCGACCAGGCGCGCGGTCTTGAACTCCTTGAATCCCAGCTCCGGGTGGCGGCGTATCGTCTCGCCGAGCGTGATGATGGCCTCCGCGCGCCGGTCGATGGCCTCGCAGACCTGCTGCTTGAGTCGGGAGATGTCGGTCATGACGGCTCCTTGTGGCGCTAGGCGCGTCCGAGGGCCTCGAGGAACGCGCCGGTGGCCTCCGCCGGGCGCCGGGCGGCGAGGATCGCCGAGATCACCCCGACCCCGGCCGCGCCGGCGGCCAGCACGTCGCGAACCCGCGCGGGGGTGATACCGCCGATGGCGAGCACCGGGCGCGCCACCTCCGCGGTCACGCGGCGGAGCCGGTCGAGGCCCTGCGCCGGCCCGAACGCGCGCTTGGACGGCGTGTCGTAGACGGGCCCGAAGACGACGAAGTCGGCCCCGTCATCGGCCGCCGCGCGCGCCTCGTCCAGCGAATGGACGGAGGCGCCCACGAGCAGCCGCCCGGCCCCGACCTCGCGGAGCGCGGGGACCGGCAGCGATTCGTGGGTGCGCTGCACGCCGTCGGCCTCCGCCGCCAGCGCCACGTCGGCGCGGTCGTTGACGATCAGGCGCGCCTGCCGCCGGCGCGTCGCCTCTCGGAGCGTGGTGGCCAGCGTGAGCAGCTCGCGCACCGGGAGGTCCTTCTCGCGGAGCTGGACCGCACGCAGCCCGGCATCGAGGCACGCCTCCACCACGTCCGGGAGGGGCCCGCGCGTCTGCATCCGGTCGGTGACGAGATACAGCGCGAAGCCGGGTCCGACGCTCAGCTGGTGCTCCAGTCGGGCACGCCCTCGATCGGCGAGGACGCGGTGGCGTAGAGCTTCTTGCCGATGCGGCCGGCCTTGAAGGCGAGCCGGCCCGCTTCCACGCCGAGCCGCATGGCGTTGGCCATGGCCACGGGATCCTTGGCGCCGGCGATGGCGGTGTTCATGAGGACACCGTCGCAGCCGAGCTCCATGGCGATGGCGGCGTCGGAGGCGGTGCCCACGCCCGCGTCCACGATGACGGGCACCGTTACCGCTTCCAGGATGAGCTTGAGATTGTAGGGATTGCGGATGCCGAGGCCCGAGCCGATGGGGGCCCCGAGGGGCATCACCGCGGCCGCGCCGGCGTCCTCGAGCTTCTTGCACATGATGGGGTCGTCGTTCGTGTACGGCAGCACGGTGAAGCCGTCCTTGGCGAGCGTCCGGGTGGCCTCGAGGAGCCCGATCACGTCGGGGAACAGCGTGCGGGCGTCGCCGATGACCTCGAGCTTGACCATGCTGCCCAGGCCCGCCTCGCGGGCGAGGTAGCATGTCCGCACCGTCTCGTCGGCGGTGTAGCAGCCAGCGGTGTTGGGCAGGAGCGTGTAGCGCTTCGGATCGATGTAGTCGAGCAGCGACTCCCCCTGCCCCGGCAAGCTCACGCGGCGCACTGCCACCGTCACGATCTCGGCGCCGGAGGCCTCGATGGCCTCGCGCATGTTCTCGAACGACGGGTACTTTCCCGTGCCCACGATGAGACGGGACTTGATCTCCTTGCCACCCAGCCAGAGCGATGTGTCGTACATGTCAGCCGCCTCCCATTGGCCGGACGATCTCCACGCGGTCGCCGTCCTTCAGCACGGTCTCGGCATAGCGCGACTTCGGCCACACCTCGCGGTTCAGCGCCACCGCCGTGTACTCCCGGCGGATCTTGAGCTGGCCGAGCAGCCCATCGATGGTCAGCCCCTCGGGCAGCTCCATCGGCTCGCCGTTCACCGTGACCGTCATCGCCGCCTCGAAAGCAAAAAACCGCACCTCGTCGGGTGCGGTCGGGTCGTCACGCTCGCGTCGCGTTCCCTTCGCTGGGATTATCCAGATCAGGTTCGAGGGGTCCCGGGCCGCACCCGGTTCTCAGGAAACCTCCCCCCGCGTCGCTGGCCGATTATACCCCACCGTCAAGCTGACGGGCGAGGGCCTCCGGGTCGGTGGTCGGCGCCTGGCACACGTACTTCCGGCACACATACGCAGTGACGCGCCCGCCCTCGGCACGCTTGCCCTCGAGGAGCGGGAGCCCCCCGATATCGGCCGCGCCGTCCGCCGTCCCCGCCACCACGCGATTCGGCAGGTAGCGCCCGAACACGGTGTCGAGCAGCGGGCCCGTCGGCCCGGCCCCGGCCGGCCAGACGAGGGCGACCTCCGCCACCGGACCGAGATGGAAGTCCAGCGCGGCCAGATAGCGTCCGAACCCGGTCGGGTAGCGGGCCATCACGTCGGCCATGGGGCGAAGCGCCCGCAGCGCCTGCTTCTCGTACGCGGCTTCGCCGGTGTGCGCGGCGAGGCGCAGGAGCAGCTCGATCGCCACCGAGGTGCCGCTGGGCACGGCGTTGTCGAAGAGGCTTCGCGGGCGGATCACCAGGGCCTCCTGATCGCTGCCGGTGTCGAAGAAGGCCTCGGCCTCATCGTCCCAGAAGAGCGCCCGGGCGGCGTCGGCGAGACCGCGGGCGCGATCGAGCCAGCGGCGGTCGAAGGTCGCCTCGTAGGCGGTCACGAGGCCCAGACCGACGAGGGCATGGTCCTCGAGATAGCCGCGGATGCGCGCCTCGCCGTCCTTCCACGAGCGCTGGAGGCGACCGTCGCGGATCATCGCCGTGGTCAGGAACTCGGCGCTCGCCGTCGCCGCCTCCAGATAGTCGGCGCGTCCGAGCGCGCGGCCGGCCTCGGCGAAGGCGGCCAGGGCGAGCCCGTTCCAGGCGGCCAGCACCTTGTCGTCGAGCCCCGGATGCACGCGCCGCTCGCGGATCGGGTAGAGCGCGCGGCAGGCTCGCGCGATGACCGCGGCCAGGGCCTCCTCGGTGAGGCCGAGGCGCTCGGCGACCTCCTTGGGCGGCCGGGGCACGTGCAGGATGCTCGCACCCTCGAAGTTGGGACCGGCGTCCACGCCCCAGTAGGCGAGGGCCACGCGCGCGTCCTCGTCGCCCAGGGCCGCTTGAAGCTCCTCCGGCGTCCACACGAAGAACTTCCCCTCGACGCCCTCCGAGTCCGCGTCCTGGGCGGAGAAGAAGCCGCCAGCAGGGTGGCGCATCTCGCGCAGGAGATAGTCCAGGGTCTCCTCGGTGACGCGCCGGAACTCGGGGTTGCCGGTGGCGAGCCAGGTGTGCAGGTAGAGCCGGGCGAGCTGGGCGTTGTCATAGAGCATCTTCTCGAAGTGCGGCACCAGCCAGTGCGCGTCCACCGAGTAGCGATGAAAGCCGCCGCCGATCTGGTCGTACATCCCGCCCCGCGCCATGCGCGTGAGGGTGTGCTCGACGATGTCGAGCGCGCGGGGATTGCCGGAGCGTCGCCAGAACCGGAGCACCGACTCCCAGATCATCGGCTGAGGGAACTTGGGCGCCCCCGCGGTGCCGCCGTCGCGCTCGTCGAACTGCCCCGACACGCCCTGGAAGGCGGCGAGGAGGACCTCGTCGGTGAGCACGGTCGCGGACGCGCGCAGGCGCTCACCCTGCCGCATTTGCTCGAGCAGCTGCCGGCCGGACTCGACCACCTCCCCGCGCCGGTCGCGGTAGGCGGTGGCCACGCCCTGGAGCACGCGCGGAAAGGCAGGCATGCCGTGGCGATCCTCCGGCGGAAAGTAGGTGCCGCCGTAGAAGGGCACACCCTCCGGCGTGAGGAACACGGTCATAGGCCAGCCGCCGTGACCGGTCATGGATTGCACGGCCTGCATGTAGATCTGGTCCACGTCGGGCCGCTCCTCGCGGTCGACCTTCACGTTGACGAAGAGCGAATTCATGAGGGCGGCGATCTCGGGATTCTCGAACGACTCGCGCTCCATGACGTGGCACCAGTGGCAGGCCGAGTAGCCCACGGAGAGGAGCAGCGGACGATCCTCCGACCGTGCGCGCGCGAAAGCCTCCTCGCCCCAGGGATACCAGTCCACCGGGTTGTGCCGGTGTTGCAGCAGGTAGGGGCTCGTCTCGCGGGCCAGTCGATTCTCGTTCAGAGTGCTGACTCCTCGGGGTACCGGGGGTGAACTAGACGAACGGCAGCGCGGCGACGCGGGCGGGCACGAGGTCGTCCCCGAGCCGGACGGACAGGCTCTCGCCGGGTTCGCGATGCTCGCGCCGCACGTAGCCGAGCGCGATGGGAACGCCGAGGCCCAGCGAGCGCACCGCGGACGTGATACGCCCGACCTCGCGGTCGCCGGCGACGACCAGCGCGCCCGGCGCGGGGGCGCGCTCGCCCTCGAGCCGGAGCCCGGTCAGCGCGCGGTTCACATGACCACGGTACTTCACGCGCGCTACCAGCTCCTGGCCGATGTAGCAGCCCTTGGTGTAGCTCACCACCTGCTCGAGCCCTGTCTCGGGGAGCAGCACGGACTCGTCCACGTCCTGACCGTAGACGGGCACGCCCGCCTCCACCCGGACGATCTCGGCGACGTCGTGATCGACCGGCACCGCGCCCGCCGCGCGCAGCGCGGCCTGGATGTCGCCGGCATGGGGAGGGGCCGCCCAGACGAAATAGCCGGGGACTGCGCCGAACTCGGCGCGCTGGACGACGCGCGCCGCCGCGCCGGCGAGGGTCGCCTCGACGTGCGTGTGCGGCGCCAGATCGAGCGGGTGGCCGGCCACCGCGGCGAGGAGCGCAGGGGCGCCCGGCCCCTGCACGGACAGCACGGCCCAGGCCTCGTCCATGGGCTCGAACGAGGCCTTCTCGGAGATCAAGTACTTGTCCAGGAGGAGAAGGGTCTTTTGCGTGAGCCCCGCGGGCAATTCCAGCAGGATGCGGTCGGCGAGGGCGTAGACGTGGAGCAGCGCCATCACCTTGCCGTGGGCGTCGAGGAAGGCGGCGGGACACCCTTGCCCGGGCGCGAGCCCCTTCACGTCGTTGCTCAGCATGCCCTGGAGGAAGCTCGCGCGGTCGCGGCCCTCGACCTCGGCCTTGCCGACGGTGGAGCGATCGATGAGGCCCGCCGCCTCGCGCAGGGCGCGGTACTGCTGAGCGGACGCGGCGGCGCTCGACATGTCGTCATTGTTGATGGCGGGGAGAGCGATGTCAACTTGCGGCGGAGGGTGGATGCATTCAGAATGCCGGCGTGCCCGCGCCCGTTCGGCCGACGCTCGCCCTTCGCCGCCGCTTCCAGCGCGGATTGCTCGGCTGGTACGCGCGACACCGGCGCGACCTCCCCTGGCGCGCCACCACCGATCCCTATCACATCCTGGTGTCCGAGATCATGCTCCAGCAGACGCAGGTGGACCGCGTGGTGCCCAAGTACCGCGAGTTCCTCGAGCGCTATCCCACGCTCGAGCAGCTCGCCCGCGCCCATCCCGCGGAGGTGCGACGGGTGTGGTATCCCCTCGGCTATAACATCCGCCCCGTGAACCTGCAGGGCATCGCTCGCGAGACCCTCGCGCGCTACAACGGCCGCCTTCCCGACGATGCCGCCGCGCTGCGCGGCATGCGCGGCATCGGCCGATACACCGCGGGGGCGATGCTGTCCTTCGCGTTCCGCCGGGACGCCGCCGTCGTGGACACCAATGTCCGCCGCGTGCTGGGGCGCGTGTTTCTCGGGCCCCGACGACTGGCGCGGCTGCGCGGCCAGAAGGCGATGTGGGACCTCTCGGAGGCGCTCTTGCCCAAGGGTCGAGCCTACGACTGGAACCAGGCGCTGATGGACTTCGGCGCCACCTGGTGCACGGCGCGCGCGCCGCGCTGCCGTCCCTGCCCCATGCGGCGATACTGCGCGAGCTATCCCGCCTCCCGAACCCGATGAGGCGGCGGGCGGCGGCGGTGGGCGCCGGCCTCGCTCTCCTCGTGAGCCTAGCCCCGTCCGCCCCCGCCGCCGAGTCCTCCGCAGCCGCCCTGTCTGCCCTCCTGCCCGACCTCGTCCCCGAAGCCCGGCGCGTGACCATACTCTGGGATTCCGAGGTGGCGGACGCGCGGGCCGACTTCGTCGCCGCCTGGGATCGCGCCCGGGCTCAGGCCCTCATGCCGAGCGGGGTCGAGCTGCGCGGCCCCGGCGCGATCGACGCCGCCTTGGCCGAGGTGATACGCCTGCGGTCGGACGCGCTGCTGGTCCTTCGCCTCCAGGTCGGCCGTGAGGGGCTCGCCCGCATCGCCGCCTTCGCCGCGGGCCGCTCGCTGCCGGCTCTGTCGGTGGACCGCGACTTCGCGCCCGTCGGCGGGCTCCTGTCCCTTGGGTTCGAGGGCACCCTCGTGATCAACTTGAAGGTGGCGCGTGTCCTCGGGTTGCGGGTGCCCCCCGCGATACTACGCCGCGCCGGCGAGGTGATCGAATGAAGCGCGCCGCGACGGCGGCGGGCGTGGCGACGCTGCTGAGCGCGGCTCGCCCGTGACCACCATCGACGTCGTCGCGGCGGTCATCGAGCGCGGCGGCAAGATCCTCATCTCGCGCCGGCCCAAGGGCGCCCACCTCGAGGGGCTCTGGGAGTTTCCCGGCGGGAAGGCGGAGGCGGGCGAGTCGGCCGAGCGCGCGCTAGTGCGCGAGGTCCGCGAGGAGCTGGGAGTCGCCTTCACCGCCGGCGAGCGCGTAGCCGAGGTGGACTGGCAGTACCCGGACAAACGGGTGCGCATCGCCTTCTTCCGCGGGACGATCGAGGGCGAGCCGCGCCCTCTCGAAGGCCAGGAGCTGGCGTGGGTGGCCCCCGCCGACCTCGATCGCTACGAGTTTCCGCCGGCCGACGCGAGCCTGCTCGAGCGGCTCAGGCGGCGGTAACCGGAGCGCGCGCGCTCCGCCGGCACCACATCCCCCACCCCAGCACCGCCGCGTAGACGGCCAGGCCCGCCAGCTGCACGGGAACCCGGCGTGTCACCAGCATGGCCGCCGACACGAGGCAGACCCCGCGCAGCCCCCATCCGAGCGGCGTCCAGGCCTGGCCCACGACGACCGAGGCCAGCGCGGTGGCCGACACCGCCGCGAAGCCAGTCATCAGGAAAATCTGGCCCCAGTCGCCCTTCAGCAGAAGCTCCGGATGGAACACGAAGGCGAAGGGGACGAGGAAGCCCGCGATGCCCAGGCGGAAGGCCTCGATGCCGGTGCCGAACATGTCCGAGCCGGCGATGTTCGCGGCGGCGAAGGCGGTGACGGCGTCGGGCGGCGTGAGATCGGAGAGGACGGCGTAGTAGAAGACGAAAAGGTGCGCGGCGAGGAGACCCACGCCGAGATTGCCCATGGCCGCCGCGCCCACCGTGACCGCGATGACGTAGGCGGCGGTGGTCGGGATGCCCGTGCCCAGCACCGAGACCACGAGGAAGACGAGCACCATCGCCACGATCAGGATGCCCTGCGCCGCCTGCACCACCACCCCGCCGAAGGCGAGCGCCGCGCCGGTCCGCGTGAGCACGCCCACGATCATGCCCGAGCCGGCCAGCGCGACCGCGATGGTGGCGGCGCTCAGGCCCGCCTCCACCAGCGCCTGGGCGCACTTGCGCGGGGTCATCCAGGTGCGACGGTCCAGGAAGGACAGGAAGAACGTGGCGACGATGGTGTAGAAGGCCGCGCCGGTGGGGGAGTAGCCCTGGGCGAGCAGGTACACGATGAGGACGAACGGGACCGCGAAGTAACCCCGACGCAGCACCGGCTTCCACGAGGGCAGCTCGCTTCGCGGCACCGGTAGCAGCCCGTCCCGCAGGGCGAGGAAGTGCACCACCGCGAACAGTCCCACGTAGTACAGGATGGCGGGAATCGCCGCCGCCTTGATGATGTCGAAGTACGAGATGCCCGTCACCTCGGACATGATGAAGACGCCCGCGCCCATCACCGGCGGCATGATCTGGCCGCCCGTGCCGGCGATGGCCTCGATGGCGGCGGCGGCCTTCGGCGTGTAGCCGCCCCGCTTCATCAGGGGGATGGTGAACGACCCGGTGGCGTAGACATTGGCCACCGTCGAGCCCGAGATGGTGCCGAACAGCGCGGAGGCGATCACCGCGATCTTGGCGGGGCCGCCGCGGGCCCAGCCCGCCGCCCGCACCGCGACGTCGATCACCCACTCCCCGACCCCGGCCTTCATCATGACCGCGGCGAAGAGGATGTAGATGAAGAGGATGTTGGAGGAGATGCCGGTGAGGAACCCGTACATCCCCTCGTCGCCCGCGAGATAGACGAACTCGACCATACGCGGGAACGAGTAGCCCTTGAAGTGGAGTACGCCGGGGAACCACTGGCTGGTAGCGAGATACACCAGCGATAGCGAGATGGTGAGCGCCATCCACGGGGAAAGCGAGCGCCGGCAGGCCTCGATGACGAGGAGGGCCATCATCGCCCCCAGCGCCACCTCCATCGGCAGCACCGGCGAGGCCCCTTCCCAGCGATGGTTGAGGCGGTCCGCGTCCCAGATGAGGTATGCACTGGCGAGCCAGGACAGCGCCGCCCACAGCCAGTCGAGCGCGCTGGGCCGTCCTTGAGGCGAGCGCTTGCTAAAGGGGAAAGCGAGGAAGACCAGTGGGACCAGGAAGAGCAGATGCATCGAGCGCTGCACCCGCGGCTCGAACACGCCGTAACCGGCGGTGTAGAGATGAAACAGGGAGGCCAGGGCGGCGTACGCCCCGGTCCCCCAGTAAGTGGCGCCGGTCAGCTTCCTGATTTCTTAATCTCCCGCGCCGCGAGGCTGCCATCCGCCCTCTGATCTGTGCCTCCGCCGTCCACGTTGTCGAGCGGTGAATCGCCTTCAGGTGCGCCAAGACCGAGCCCACTCACTCGATCACCCGATCCGCTCGATGCAGGAGTGACGGCGGGATCGTCAGGCTGAGGGCCCCGGCGGTCGTCTTGCTGATGATCAGCTCGAACCGGGTCGGCTCTTCCACCGGGACGTCGCGCGGGCTCGTACCACGCAGGAGCTTGGCCGCGTACGCCCCGGCGCGCTCGTACTGGTCCTCCGGGTTAGGGCCGTAAGCCGTGAGGCCGCCCGCATCCACCCATCCACGATCTGACGCGACGCTGGGTAGCCGGTGCCGCAGGGCGAGCTTCGAAATCTCGCTCCGAGTCATGCCCCCCGTCGCCAGGGGCTCGAGCGCCAGCAGACCGTCGATCGGGGCGGGAAGCGAGGAGAACGTCTTGTCCATGTCGCGGAACGTCGTGATTTCCACGGGATACGTTGTTACGCCCATCGATCGTGCGGCTACCTCGAGACGCGCGAGTCGCTGCTTGTGCAGCCCAGTCAGCGGGCTCCAGAAGACTGCGAGCCGAGTCAGACGGGGTTGGAGCTCCTTGAGCAGCTCGATCTGCTTGATCGCGAGCTGATCGAACGGGACGGCCAAACCCGTCACGTTTCCACCCGGCCGCGCGAGGCTGGCGACGAGGCCCTCCTCCACCGGGTCCACGACGTTGAGCATAACGATCGGGGTCGTACGCGTCGCCTGTCGGGCCGCCCGGGCTTCCGCGTTGCCGATGGCGACAATGACGTGCGCCTTCCGCTTCAGGAGCCCGTCCGCCGCCTCGCGGAGGCGGTGATAGCCGACGCCGACACCAACCGTGTCCACGGACGCATTGCGCCCCAGGGTGTATCCGCCGCCTTCGAGGCCTCTCAAGAAAGGGCGGTCCGTAGGCCGCTGCGTGGCAGGGAGGCTCACGCAGGAGTCCGCGCACAGGAAGGCAATCCTTCCGACCGGCTGCGCCTCGGCGGCGAGCGACGTGGCAAGGAGACTACCTGGGAGCATCGCTAGGAAGGCGCGGCGCTTCAAACGAAACCCCCGGAAGGTATTGGGCCTCTCCGAGGAGTTCGGTCCTACCGACGGGCGGCGTACGCCCCGGCCCCCCAAGGCGGTCAGGCCGGTAACCTTCCGCACCGACCCGCTACTTGAGCCAGCCCTTCTCCTTGTAGTACTTCTCCGCGCCGGGATGGAGCGCCACGCCCAGGAACATGTGGCCCTTCGCGGGATCGTAGTCGGCGAGGCTCCCGTGGATCTTGCGCACGCGGTCCACGTTGTCGTTCAGCGTCTTCGCCAGCGTGTAGGCGGTGTCGTTGGACATCTTCGAGGACACCGTGATCGTCGTGCCCATGGTCGCGGAGACCACCGGCTCATTGCCGTTGGCCGCCTTGGGATAGGTCCCGGCGGGGATGGTCCCCTCACCGAGGCCGAACTTGCCGAGATACTCGAGCAAAGGCTTGGGGAAGGCCAGAATGCGAAGATCGCGGCCCACCGAGGCCTCCGTGATCGAGGCGCCGGGGAGGGCCAGGAACGTGAAGGTGCCGTCCACGTTGCGATCCTTGAAGGCGCCCGCCTGCTCGGAATAGGAGCCGCGGAAGAACCTGGCCCCCGCCGCTTCCCAGGCCTTGTAGCACTCCTCGATCTTGACGCCCGAGCAGAGGCCGTAGTGCACCATCACCTTCTCGAATACCCAGACGTCGGAGGAGCCGGGCTTCGAGATGGCGAGGCGGATGGGCTTCCGCCCCTTGATGATCTCCTCGAGGCTCATCTTGGCGTAGGGCGAGTCGTTGGCGACGTAGAAGTGAAACGTGTTGAGGCTCATGTTCCCCGCGACGGCGCGGAGGTCGGGCATGGGCTTGCCCGTGTACGGATCCTCGCCGCGGACGGCGGCCCCGAGCAGCGGAGGCAGCCCCATGCCGATCTCGGCCTCCCCGCCCTGGACGAGCACGGGATTCTGGGTGCCCCCGCCGGGGATCACCTTGATGTTGAGCCCGGCCTTCTCCCGTAGGAGCTCGGCCATGCCGCCCGAGATGGCGTACCAGCCGCCGCCCACCGCGCCCGCCGTCCACGTCAACGAGGACTGGGCGGCGGCGGGAGCGAGTGGCGCGGCCAAGGCGGCCAGCGCGCCCGCAACGGCGAGCGCGATTCGCGTGAGCGTCGGGATCCGCATCGGGGGAAGCCTCCTGTGAGTGGGTGTCATGCCGGGCGCGGCGGCAGGCTGTCCCGCACCGCCTCGTGGACCATGCGCACCAGCGTGGTGATGTCGAAGACGGGCAGGCCGGTCAGCTCCTGGATGTCCGCGCGATAGGGCGGCATGTTCGTGCACTCCAGCACGAGGGCGCCGATCTCGGGGTGCGCTTCCACCAGCCGCCGGGCCACCGCGAGATGCTCCTGCCGCGCCGCCTCCACGTCGAGCTCGAGCAGATTGTCGAGCATCACCCGGGTGAACTCCTTCTCGGTCTCGAGCCCTGCCACCACGGTCGGGACGTCGGGGCCGATCCCCGCTCCCGCGTAGTGCTCCGGCTTGAGCGACGAGGCGTCCACGGTGAGGATGCCCACCGCGCGGCCGGGAGGCAGCATGCGATGGACCAGCGGCACCAGCATGAGGCTCGACGTGAAGACGGGCACCGACACCGCCGCCGCCATCTCGGACTGGAACCGGGCGAGAAACCCGCAGTTGGTGGTGATGGCGCGAACGCCCTCGCGCTCGAGGAAGCGCGCGCCCTCGATGAAGGACGGCAGCAGGGCGCGCTGCCCCTGGCGCACCACCTTGTCGGGTGAGGCGCCCTCCACCCGCTGATAGCGCACGGGAAAGTCGAAGGTCCCCGCATTGCCCATGTCGCCGGGAATGCGCGGGAACTGGGTGTCGAGCATGAGGATGCCCACCGAGAAGCCGTAGAGGTTCTGCCCACCGCGGACACGCATGGCGCTCAGTTCAGCTCGGCGAGCTTCTGCCGGACCCGGCGCAGGTGCCCGCGCATCTCGGCGTGGTCGGGCGCGTCGGGAAACTCGGTGAGGTAGCGCTCCCAGTCGGCGAGCCCCTGCTGATATGCCCCCGCCTTCGCGAGCGCGATGCCGCGGTCGCGGCGCTCGGTGCCGGACGCGGGATCGAGGACGATGAGGTGGTCGCTGACGCGCGCCGCCCGCTCCCACTGCTCCGCGCGCCAGTAGATCCCCTTGAGGTTGGCGAGCATGCGCGTGAGGAACTGGCGGTTGCCCACCGGCGCGAAGGACGCCTCGGTGAGCCGCACGCGCTTGCCCAGCGCGCGGGTCACCAGCTCGCGGCACGCCTCCGGCGTGAGGATGGCGCCGCCGTGGAAGGGGTCGAGGAGAATGGGCGCCTCGCCGAGCCGCACGCCGGTGATGAAGTGGCCGGGCAGCCCGATGCCCTGCATGGGCAGGTCGAGCCGGCGCCCCACTTCGATCAGCACCAGCGACAGCGAGATGGGGATGCCGACGCGCCGGTCGAGCACGTCGGCGAGGAAGCTGTTGCGGGGGTCGAAGTAGTCCGCGCGATTCCCCTTGAACCCGAGCTCCTCGAACAGGTGCTCACGCAGGCCATGGAGGCGCTCGACCGGGTTCGAGCCGCTCCGCGCGCTCCCGATCTCGGTGGCGATGGCGTCGAGTCGGCCGAGGTACTGCGGGACGTCGAGATCGGGATGCTCGAGGCGACTCAGCGCGAGGGCGGCGCGGGCGAGGTCGATCTCGGGATCCGGCCGGTCGACTTCGGCCGTCCAGGCGTCGAGCGACGATTCGCCGCTCATCAGCAGCCGGGGGCGTGGTGGATGCCCGCGGTCTTGAGCGCGGTCGCCTGCAGCTCCTCGGCGAGGGTGAGGGTGCGCGCGGCGGCGCGGCGGGCGGCTTCCTGGGCCTCGGGCGTGGTGGCCAGGCGCAGCAGGAGGCTCCGCCCCAGCTCGTGATGGAACCGCTCGTCGGGCTCGATCACGTCTCCATACAGGGTGGCGGTGGCGCGGTCGCCGGCGCGCTGACAGAACTCGATGAACTGGCGGTTCTTCACCACTGCGATCGCCTCGCGCGTGAACTGTCCCGCCGCCACCCGCTCCACCGTCGTGCCGAGCGTGTCGAGGTACTGGAAGAGCGGGCCGTAGCCCTTGCCCAGGGGATCGAAGCCGCGGGTGTCGAAGCCCAGCTCGCGCAGGCGGTCCGCGATCATCCGGTAGTGCTTGGCCTCATCGCCGGCCTGCCGGGCGAAGGCCATCTTGACGTCGACGTCGTCGGTCTTGACCAGCCAGCGGGCCGCGATCTCGGTGGCTTCGATCTCGTTCTTGAGGGCCACTTTGAGAAGGTTCGTCACCGTGAGCGCGCCCTCGACCTCGGGCTTGAGGGTGGCGTCGGGAGCGAGCCGGGCGAGCACGGTCTGGTTGGCCGCGTCCAGGGCGGCGACGAATTCCTCGGACGTCACGCCGCCACGCCCTCGCGGAGAATCCGCGGCAGCTCCTGGGTCAGGGTCTCCTTCGTGACGACGCGCTCGCAGCGGCCGTGAAGCGGTTGGGTCTGCCGGGCGAGCGCGTGCGTGGTGAAGCCCAGCACGGGAACCCGGGCCGGCGCCTTCTCGATCGCGCCCAGCAAGGCCTCGTAGTCCCATCCGGCGGTGGTGAGATCGAGGATGACGAGGCCGGGCGGCTCTGCGGTCAAGGCCGCCGTCACTTCTTCCGGGGTCCGCGCGAAGGTGAGCGGCGTGCCCACCAGGCGCGCCGTCTCGCGGATGCGCGCCACGAAGAAGAGATCCTTCACCACCGCCAGGATCCGACTAATCGTCCTGCTCCTCGATTCCCATCCAGTACTTGTTCCACTCGGCGAGGTGCGTGAGGGTGGAGAGATCCTTCATACGGTCCACGTAGACGACGCCGCGGAGGTGGTCGGTCTCGTGCTGGATGACGCGGGCGAGGAACTCCTTGGCCACCACGTCGATGCGGTTGCCCTCGCGATCGTAGGCCTCCAGCCGGACGGCGGTGTGCCGCGGCACGACCCCGCGCATGTCCGGGACGGACAGGCAGCCTTCCCAGCCGTCCTCCATCTCCGGGGACAGGGGTGTCACCACGGGATTGATGAGGACGGTGAGCGGGATGGACTCCGCCTCCGGATACCGGGGATTGTCCTTCACCTCGATGACGCAGATCTGCATGAGGGTGTGGACCTGGTTGGCGGCCAAACCAGCGCCATTGTATTCCCGCATCGTCTCCACCATGTCGTCGATCAACCGCTGGATCTCCGGGGTTTGAATGGCCTCCACCGGGACGGGATCGGCCGGCTGCCGGAGCACGGGATGACCGAGGCGCGCGACCTTCAGTATGGCCATGAATGTCCTCCTGAACGTCCGAATTGTAACACTACTGCCACTTGAGACCGTAACCGTGCGGCTGATAGGACTCGAGGTAGCGCAGGAGGGCGTCGACGTCGGGGGCCGGATACCAGAGATCGAGGTACTCCGCCTTGATGAAGGCGTGATCGATGCCCCGCTGAATCTGGGTCCACAGGGGCTCGTAGTAGCCGTCGAGGTCGAGCACCGCGATGGGCTTCCGGTGATAGCCGAGCTGCTTGAGCACCATCACCTCCAGGATCTCCTCGAAGGTCCCCATGCCGCCCGGTAGCGCCACGAAGGCGTCTCCGCGCGCGTCCATGATCGCCTTGCGGTCCCGCAGCCCCTCGGTGACGATCAGCTCCGTCACCGTGGTCTCCCCGACGCCCAGGTCCAGGAGCGCCTTGGGGATGACGCCGGTGACGGCGCCGCCGTGGGCCAGCACCGTCCGCGCCAGCTCGCCCATGAGGCCCACCCCGCCCCCGCCGTAGACCAGGCGCCAGCGCCGGCGCGCGAGCTTCTCCCCCATCTCGCGCGCGGCGTCGAAGTACTTCGCGTCGGCGAGATTGCTGGAGCCGCAGAAGACGGTGACGGCGCCGATCATCCGCCCGTGCCTCCGCCCCCTGCGTTGTCGAGGGCGATCCGGGCATTGCGTCGCATGCCCTCCGCCTTGGGCCGCGTCAGCGGCGTGCCTGCGAAGCGCCGCGCGAAGGCGGCTTCGTCCATCGCGGCCACCTCCGCCGCGCCCGGATAGGGCGCGGTGGGGAGGAACGCCGGCTCGCGCGTCAGCGGCGCCCTGCGGTTCCAGGGGCAGACGTCCTGGCACACGTCGCACCCGAACTGCCACTGGCCCATCGCGGGGGCCAGCGCGGGATCGACCGGGCCCCGGTGCTCGATGGTCAGATAGGAGATGCAGCGCCGCGCGTCCAGCACGTAGGGGGCGACGAAGGCGTCCGTGGGGCAGGCATCCAGGCAGGCCCGGCAGGTTCCGCAGCGGTCCGGAAGCGCCTCGTCGTGGACGAGCGCGGCCGTGGTCAGGAGCACTCCGATGAAGAACCAGGAGCCCAGGCCCGGATGGAGCAGCATCGAGTTCTTGCCCACCCACCCCAGCCCGGCGCGGGCGGCGAGGTCGCGCTCGAGGACGGGGCCGGTGTCCACGTAGCAGCGGCCGCGCTCGCCCGCCGCCTCGCCGATGAAGCGGGCGAGGGCCTCCATGCGCGGCGTCATCACGTCGTGGTAGTCGCGTCCCCACGCGTAGCGGGCCACCGGAGCCCACGACTCGTCGGCGGCCGGACCCTGGAAGTAGTTGAGCGCCACGCAGACGACCGAGCGCGCCTCGGGCAGCACCCGACGGGGGTCGAGCCGCTCCGGCAGGCGCCGCCCGAGATAGGCCATGGTGCCCGCATGCCCGTCGGCGACCCAGCGCGCGAGCGCTTCCCCGTGCTCCGGCGGGTCGGCCGGTCCCACCGCGACCAGGTCGAAGCCGAGGGCGAGCGCCTGCGCCTTCACCGCCTCGGTGAGCGCCGCCGCCGCGATCACGGCCGACGCCCCTTCGCGATGAGGTGGCTCCGCGTGAGGGTGCGGCCGCCCGACTCGAGGAACGCGATGTAGCGGAACCAGCGTCCGTCGGCGCGCCATCGCTCCTCGAGCCCCACCGCGGCGGAGAGCGCCTCTTCCACCGAGCCGAACTCCCGGACTTCCGCCTCCACCTCCAGCGCCTCGACCTTGAGACCGGCCCGCTCGAAGGCGGCGCGCATGCGGGGCTCGTCATAGGCGAAGCGCGAGACCTTGCCGGTCTCCCGCCACTGATCCACGTGGAAGGCGACCATGGCGAGGAAGCCGCCCGAAGGCAGCGCGCGCGCCGCGCGCTCGATGATGGCGTCGGAGGCGCAGAGATGCGCGGTCACGACGTGGGGGCGCCAGACCTCGTACCCCGCGGCCTCCACGTCGGCCACGTGGAACTCGGTGTTGGTGAGGCCGGCGGCGGCGGTCCGCTCCGCCGCCTCGGCGACGAGGGCCGGCTCGCGATCGAGGCCGATCACCCGCTCGCAGCGCGGCGCGAGGGCGAGGGCGACGCGTCCCCAGCCGCAGCCCACGTCGAGCAGCCGTTGCCGGGCGAGGGGCTCGTCTGCGAAGAGAGCGAGGAATAGGGGGCTCAGGCCCGGGACCGCCGCCTGCAGCATCAGTCGGTGGAGGACGAGCCGTCGGCCTTGAAGTACTTCGCCTCGGGGTGATGGAAAACGATGGCCGATACCGAGGCCTCGGGATCCATCATGAAGGTCTCCGTCAGGGAGAGCCCGATACGCTCGGGGCCCAGGAGGTCGAAGATGAGGCGCTGGTCGCCGAGCTCGGGACAGGCGGGATATCCCGGCGAGACGCGCAGGCCGCGATAGCGCGCCTTGAGGCGGTCGGTCATGGAGGTGCCGGGAGGATCGGGGAAGCCCCACTGCGTGCGGAGCCGCGCGTGCAGCATCTCCGCGAAGGCCTCGGCGCTCTCGATGGCGAGGGCCTGCAGGGCGTGGGAGCGGAGATACTGGCCCGCCTCCTTCCACTCCTCGGCGAGCCGGCGCACGCCCGCTCCGCACGTCACCGCGAACAGCGCCACGTAGTCGCGCTCCCCGCTCTCCGCGGGCCGGGCGTAGTCGGCGAGGCACAGCCGCTCGCCCGCGGGCTGGCGCGGGAAGCGGAAGCGCCCCACCTCGCGGCCGCGCTCGTAGAGCACCAGGGCGTCCCCCACCGCATTGGCCTCGAAGAAGCGATAGAGGCCGTCGGCGCGCAGCCACGCCCGCTCGGCCGCCTCGCGCTGGAGGTTCGCCACCATGTCGCGAAGCTCCACCGCCTTGGGGTCGCCCTCATCGAGGAGCCGCCCCACCGCGCCCTTGAGCCCGAGATGCTTGCCGAGCAGCATCTGGTGGTTGAGGTAGGGATAGACGTGCGACAGCGGCACGTCGCGCAGCACGTGCAGGTCGAGGTCGGGCGGCGCCGGCACCGGCACCGTGCGCGACACCGACGACCGCGCGGGCGCGCCGGGCGACACCGGCGGGGCCTCGCGCACCGCCTCGCCGCCCGCGCGCAGCGCCTCCTGCTGGGCCGCGACCTCCGCGAGCAGGGCGTCCCGGGTGGTGGCGCCGAAGAGCCGGTTGGCGAGATCGAGGCCGTCCATGGCGTCCTTGGCGTAGATGGTCGAGCCCGGATACTCGGGGGCGATGCGCGTCGCGGTGAACTTGCGCGTGAGGGCGGCCCCGCCCACGAAGAGCGGTATGTCGATGCCGGCGGCGCGGAGATCCTGCGCCGTCGCCACCATCTGCTGCGCCGACTTCACGAGCAGGCCGGACAGCCCGAAGGCATCCGGCTTGTGGCTCTCGTACGCGGCGATGAGGTCCTCCGGGGGGACCTTGATGCCGAGATTGATCACGCGGTAGCCGTTGTTCTTCCAGATGATCTCGACCAGATTCTTGCCGATGTCGTGCACGTCGCCCTTCACGGTGGCGAGCACGATGCTGCCTCGCGTCGCGCTCTCCGCCTTCTCCATGAACTGCTCGAGGTGGGCGACCGCCGCCTTCATCGCCTCCGCCGACTGCAGCACCTCGGCCACGATGAGCTGATTGTCGTTGAAGAGGCGACCGACTTCTTCCATGCCCTTCATCAGGGGCCCGTTGATGATTTCGAGCGGCGCCGCGTCCACGCGCTTGGCCTCGAGGTCGGCGATGAGGCCGTCCCGCGAGCCTTCCACGATGTATCGGGCGAGCCGCTCGTCGAGGGACAGCGACGAGCCCACCGCGCGCGCTTCCTTCTTCTTGCCGCGGAAATGCGCGGCGAAGGCGGCGACGGGATCCTCGCCCCGCATCCAGATGAGGTCCTCGGCGAGGCGCCGTTCCTCGTCCGGGATGGACGCATAGCGCTCGAGCCGCTCCGTGTTGACGATGGCGTAGTCGAGCCCGGCCTTGGTGCAGTGATAGAGGAAGACGGCGTTGAGGACCTCGCGGCCGGCGGGCGGCAGGCCGAAGGAAACGTTCGAGATGCCGAGGATGGTTCGGCACTCGGGGAAGCGCTCCTTGATGGCGCGCAGCCCCTCGATGGTCTCCACCGCCGAGCCCACGTAGTTGGCGTCGCCGGTGCCCACCGGAAAGACGAGGGGATCGAAGATGAGGTCGCGCGCGGGAAGGCCGTACTTGCCGGTGAGGAGGGTGAAGGACCGCTCGGCGATCTCGAGCTTGCGTTCGCGCGATACCGCCATCCCCTGTTGCTTGTTCTCGTCGATGCAGCCCACCACCACCGCCGCTCCGTAGGCGCGGCAGAGCGGCACGACCTTCTCGAACCGCTCCTCGCCGTCCTCCAGATTGATCGAGTTGACGATGGCCTTGCCCTGGCAGAGGCGCAGGGCGGCCTCGATCACGCCGGCGTCGGTGGAGTCGATCATGAGGGGCGCCTTCACCTTCCGGGTGAGGCGATCCAGGAAGCGAAGCATGTCGCCGTGCTCGTCGCGGTCCGGATTGGCGAGGCAGACGTCGAGGACCTGGCCGCCTCCGCGCACCTGGGCCCGGCCCACCTCCGCCGCCTCCTCGAAGCGCTCCTCCACGATGAGGTCCTTGAACTTGCGCGAGCCGATCACGTTGGTCCGCTCGCCCACGAGAAGCGGGCGATTGTCGTCGCTCGGGTAGACGACCTCGATGCCGCTCACGGCGGGAGCCAGGCGCTCGGCGGGCCGACGCGGCGGCCGGCCGTCCACCAGGCGGGCGAGCGCGCGGGTGTGAGCCGGCGTGGTGCCGCAGCAGCCGCCCACCAGGTTCACCCAGCCTTCGTCCACGAAGCGCCGCATCTTCAGGGCGAGGCTGTCGGGGGTCTCCTCGTAATGGCCATGCTCGTCGGGCAGCCCCGCGTTCGGATACACGGTGACGAGACAGGTCGCGAGCCCCGCGAGCGAGCGCAGGTGGTCGGTCATGAACTCCGGACCGGTGGCGCAGTTGAGGCCGATGGAGAAGAGGTTCAGGTGCTCGAGCGAAGCGTAGAGGGCGTCGACCCCCTGCCCCGCGAGCATGCTGCCCATGGGCTCGATGGTGCCGCTCACCATCAGCGGCAGGGCCACGCCCGCCTCGGCCAGCGCCTCGCGCACCCCGATGGCGGCGGCCTTGACGTTGAGCGTGTCCTGACTGGTCTCGAGCAGCAGGGCGTCGGCGCCGCCGGCGATCAGGCCGCGCGCCTGCGCGCGATAGCCCTCGCGCACCTCGTCGAAGGTGACCCCGCCCGTGACGGTGATGGTGCGCGTGCCGGGCCCCATGGCGCCGATGACGAACCGGGGCCGCTCGGGCGTGGAGCGGGCGTCGGTGGCTTCACGTGCGATGCGAGCGGCCGCCTCCGAGATCTCCACACACTTATCATATAACCCATATTCGGCAAGCACATATGGTGCACATCCGAAGGAATTAGTGGAGATCAGGTCGGCGCCGGCGTCGAGGTAGGCCTCGTGAATGGCCCGGATCACGTCCGGACGGGTCAGGTTGAGGTGCTCGTTGCACCCCTCGTACTGGGCGCCGCCGAAATCCGCGGCGCTGAGATTGCGCGCCTGGATCATGGTGCCCATGGCCCCGTCGAGCACGAGGATGCGGCGCCGAAATGCCTCGGTGAGAAGCGCGCTGCGCGCGGCCGGGGGCATGCGGTTATCTTAGCACCGCGATACGCTATACTCCGTCAGCGCGATGACCACGCCGTTCGGCCGGCCGCAGCTCCGCAAGGAAGACCAGCGCTTCATCACCGGTCGGGGCCGCTACGTGGACGATCTGCGCGCGCCGGGTGCCCTGCACGCCGCCTTCGTTCGCAGCCCCCACGCCCACGCGCGCGTGGAGCGCATCGACGGGACCGCGGCCCGCGCGATGCCCGGCGTGGCGGCCGTGTACACCCTGGCCGATTTGCCGGAGTGCCGCCGTCCTATTCCGCCCTCGGTGCCCGTCCCGGACGGATTCCACCGGCCGACACATCAGGTGTTCGCCGACCCCACCGTGCGTCATGTCGGAGAGGTGGTGGCGGTGGTGCTCGCGACGGAGCCGTATCTCGCCGCGGATGCCGCCGAGGCGGTCGTGGTCGACTACGCGCCCGAGCCCGCCGCGGCTTCCCTCGCCGCCGCCACCGTCGCGGGCGCGCCGCGGGTGTTCGAGGACTGGCCCGGCAACGACGGCGGGACTTCGTCCGCGCGCGTCGGCGACCCGGAGCAGGCGCTGGCCGGCGCCGACGTGGTGGTCGAGGCGGACCTGACCCTGGCCCGGGTGGCCGGCGCGCCGATCGAGCCGCGCGGGATGCTCGTGATACCCGAGGGGCCGGATGGCCGCTTCACGGTCTGGATTCCCACTCAGAGCCCCTACGGGCTGCGCGCGACGCTTGCCGCCGCCCTCGAGCTGCCCGAAGAGAGCGTGCGTGTCATCTGCACCGACTCCGGCGGCGGCTTCGGGATCAAGGGCCACGCCTACTCGGAGGACCTCATCCTCGCGGCCGCGGCCCGGCGGCTCGGCCGTCCGCTCAGATGGACGGAGTCGCGGCGCGAGCACTTCCTCATGGGCTCGCCCGACCGCGGCCAGCGCCATCACGCGCGGCTCGGCGTGGATCGAGAGGGGCGCATCGTGGGCGTCGAGACTCGCTTCGCCCGCGACCACGGCGCCGACATGCCGCTGGGCGAGGTCATCACGCGGAACACCATCAATCATCTGCCCGGCCCCTATCGCGTCCCGCACCTGGGGGCCGCGGGGCAGAACGTTGTCACGCACACCCTCGCGAGCGGGGCCTATCGTGGCTCGGGCCGGCCCGAGGCGGTGTTCGTGATGGAACGGCTGCTCGATCGCGCCGCCCGCCGGCTCGGCCTCGATCCCGCCGAGATCCGGCGGCGGAACTTCGTGCGGCCCGGCGACATGCCCTATCGCACCGGCCTCGTCTATCGGGACGGGGTGCCCGTCACCTACGATCCCGCCGACTATCCCGCCGCCTTCGAGCGGCTGCTCGAGACGTTCGGCTACGAGGAGTGGCGAAAGCGCAGTGTCGAGCGGCGGGGCAGCGCGCGACCCATCGGGGTGGGCCTCGCCTGCTACGTGCAGGGCACCGGCGTGGGGCCCTTCGAGGGCGCCGACGTGCGCGTGGACGGCGCCGGCAGCGTCACCGTCTACATCGGCGTCTCCTCCCAGGGGCAGGCGCACGAGACCACCATGGCGCAGGTCGCCGCTGCCGAGCTGGGCGTCGAGCCCGATCGGGTGACGGTGGTCGCCGCCGACACCTCCGTGCTCCCATACGGCATGGGGACGGGCGGCAGCCGCGTCGCCGCCAACTCGGGCCCCGCCGTCGCCCGCTCGTCGCGTGAGGTCGCGGACAAGGCCCGGCGCGTGGCCGCCGAGATGCTGGAGTGCGCCGCGCAGGACGTCGTGCTGGCCGGGGGCCGCGTGCACGTGGCGGGGCTGCCCGCGCGCGGGCTGGCCCTGGGCGAGGTGGCCCGCGCCGCGGTGCGGAGCAAGACCCTCGTCCGCGAAGGCCAGCCGGGGCTTCAGGCATGCGGCTTCTTCGCACCGGAGTCGGTAACCTTCGCCTTCGGCGCCCAGGCCTGCGCGGTGGAGGTGGACGTCGACACCGGGGCGGTGCGCGTGCTGCGGTACGTGGCCACCCACGATTGCGGGCGCGCCATCAATCCCATGGTGGTCGAGGGCCAGCTCCACGGCGGGATCGCCCAGGGCCTCGGCACCGCGCTAGCCGAGGAGCTCGTCCACGACGCCGACGGCCAGCTCCTCACCGGCTCCTTCATGGACTATGCGATCCCCGCCGCCGCCGACCTGCCCGCGCTGGAGACCATCGTGCTGTCCTTCCCCTCCACCCGCAACGATCTCGGCATCAAGGGCGTGGGCGAGAGCGGCATCATCCCGCCGCCCGCCGCCATCGCCAACGCCGTCGAGGACGCCCTGAGCGACCGGGGTGTCGAGATCGGCGCGGTGCCCCTCACCCGCGCGCGCGTGTGGCAGTCTCTACGGAGGTAAGCCGACCATGGCCACGCCCGACCGCATCACGGTGTCCGTCATCCAGCATCGGCTCGAAGCGATCGTCCAGGAGATGGGGGAGGCGATGCTCCGCACCGCCTACTCGCAGATCCTCAACTCGAGCCGCGATTTCTCCACCGCGGTCTTCGACGGCCGCGGCCGCCTCGCCGCCCAGGCCGAGCATGTGCCCATCCACGTTGGCGCGCTGCCGTGGGCGGTGCAGTCGGTCGCCGAGTACTTCGCCGGGCGCATCCATCCCGGCGATCTCTTTCTTCTGAACGATCCCTATCACGGGAACAATCACCTGCCCGACCTCACCGTGCTGCTCCCGGTGTTCGCGGAGGGGCAGCTCGTCTTCTGGTCCATCAACCGCGCCCATCAGCACGACATCGGCGGCGCCACCCACGGCGGCTACAACCCCGGTGCCACCGAGATCTGGCACGAGGGCGTGCGCATCCCGCCGCTGAAGCTCTACGACGCGGGCACCCTCCGCGACGACGTGCTGGAGACGGTGGCCCTCAACGTGCGCCACCCGCGGGACTTCAAGGGCGATCTCAACGCCATGATCGGCTCCACGCGGATGGGCGAGCGGCGCATCCTGCGCCTCATCGAGGAGTACGGTCTCCCCACCGTGCTCGCCGCGGTGGGCGAGGTGCTGGACGGGGCCGAGCGTCAGGCGCGCGCGTGCATCCGTGAATGGAAGGACGGCGTGTTCAAGGGCGAGTCGGTGCTGGACGACGACGGGCACGGCATCGAGGACATCGCCATTCGCGCCACCGTCACCAAGAAGGGCGATTCGCTGGTCGTGGACCTGACGGAGAGCCACGACCAGGTGATCGGCTTCGTGAACTCGTCGTACCCGAACACGATCTCCGCCGTGCACATGGCCCTCGCCTACCTCATCGAACCCCGCACGCCGAAGAACGAGGGCACGTTCCGCCCGGTGACGGTGAAGGCGCGGCAGGGCACGGTGGTGTGGCCCTATCCCCCCGCCCCGGTCACCCTGGCCACGAACCACTGCGCCCAGGAGATCGCCGAGGCGGTGATCAAGGCGCTCGCGAAGAGCTGCCCCGCCCGCGTGCTCGCGGGGTGGTCGCGGCGCTTCCGCATCGCGATCTCGGGGGTGAATCCCCGCACGCGGCGGCCGTTCATCTGGCATCTGTTCCACGCGCGCGGCGGCGGCGGCGCGTGCGCGGCGGGCGACGGCTGGGAGACCGCGGGCGAGGGGCAGGCCGCGGGCGGCATCAAGTTCGGGAGCGTGGAGGTGGCGGAGACGCGCTTCCCCCTCTTCTTCGCGCGGCACGAGTTCCGCCCCGGCTCCGCGGGGGACGGCCGGTATCGCGGGGGCGTGGGCTCGCTCCTCACCCTGCGCGTCGAGACCGCCGCCGAAGGCCGCGCCAACACCGCCGGCGACGGGGTGCGGCATCCGTCCTACGGAATACTCGGCGGTAAGGACGGGCTCCCGCACCGCTACCGTGTGATCGCCAAGGGAAAGACGCGCGTGCTCAAGACCAAGGAGGTCGGCGTGCCCGTCCTGCCCGGCGCGACCTTCCTCGTCGAGTCCGCCGGCGGCGGCGGCTACGGCGACCCTCGCCGCCGCGACGCCGCCGCCCGCCAGCGCGACAGGGCCAACGGTCTCGTCACCCACAAGAACGGGAAGCGCGGACGCCGAGGGAAAAGCTAGATGCTGCGCGTAGGAATCGACGTCGGAGGGACCTTCACGGATCTGGTCGCGGTGGACGAGACAGGACGCGTCAGCCTCGCGAAGTCCGCCTCCACGCCCGAGGATCCCTCCATCGGCGTCCTCGACGGCATCGGGCTCCTCGCCCAAGAGCTCGGCCTCACCCCCGCCGCCTTGCTGGCGCGCACCGAGGTGATCGTGCACGGCACCACCGTGGCCACCAACGCGCTCCTCGAGCGGAAGGGCGCCATCGTGGGCATGCTGACCACCGCCGGCCATCGCGACATCGTGGAGATGCGCGAGGGGCTGAAGGACGACCGCTACAACCTCCGCATGCCGCCGCCGGTGCCGCTGGTGCCACGGGCGCGGCGGCTCGACGTGCGGGAGCGTATGCGCTTCGACGGCAAGGTGGAGACGCCCCTGGACCGCCGCTCCGCGGAGGCGGCCATCCGGGCCCTCGCCCGTGACGGCGTGCAGTCGGTGGCGGTGTGTTATCTCCACGCATATCGCGACGGTCGCCACGAGCGTGACACGCGGAAGCTGCTCGCCCGGCTCCTGCCCGACGCCTACGTGTCGCTCTCCTCCGAGGTGCTGCCGCAAATCAAGGAGTACGAGCGCTTCGGCACCACCGTGGTGAACGCCTACGTGGGGCCGGTGCTCGCCGGCTATCTCGGCCGCCTCGATCGCCGCCTGACCGAGGCGGGCTACGCGGGCCGCGTGCTGATCATGCAGTCCCACGGCGGCGTCGCCACCATCGCCGATTCGGTCCGTCTCGCCGCGGGCGCGGTGCTGTCGGGCCCCGCCGGCGGCATCGCGGGTAGCGCCCACTGCGCGCGCGTGCTGGGCGGGGGCAATCTCATCACGTTCGACATGGGGGGGACGAGCACGGACATCGCGCTCCTCGAGCGCGGAGAGCCGCATCTCACCGGCGACAAGGCGGTGGGTGGCAACAAGGTGGCGCTGCCCAGCATCGACATCCACACCCTGGGGGCGGGTGGCGGCTCGATTGCCCGTGTGGACACGGGCGGCATCCTCCACGTGGGGCCGGAGAGCGCCGGCGCGGCGCCCGGGCCCGCCTGCTACGGGCGGGGCGGCGTGGAGCCCACCGTCACCGACGCCAACGTGGTGCTGGGCCTCCTCGATCCCGCCAACTTCCTCGGCGGGCGCACCCGTCTCGATGCCGCCGCCGCGGAGACGGCGGTGGCGCGCGTGGCTCGCGCCCTCGGCATGAGCGCGGTCGCGGCGGCGGAGGGGATCTGCCGCGTGGTGAACACCAACATGGCGGAGGGGATCCGCCTCGTCTCCGTGCGCCGCGGCGCCGATCCCCGGCGCTTCGCCCTCCTCGCCTTCGGGGGCGCCGCGGGCCTGCACATCACGCAGGTCGCCCGCATGCTGGAGATCACCCGGGTGGTCGTCCCGCGCGTGGCCTCGGTGCTCTCCGCGTGGGGCATGCTCGCGACCGATCTGCGTTACGAGATGGTCCGCACCCACGTCGGGGAGGCCCGCGAGATCGGGTCGGATCGGCTCCGCCGACGCTTTGCGGAGATGGAGGCGGAGGGACGGGCGCGTCTGAGCGACTTCGGCGGGGAGATCGCGGTGCAGCGCTCGGTGGACATGCGCTACGGCGAGCAGACCTTCGAGATCGGGGTGCCGCTGGACGGCGTGTCCATGGACGCGCCCGATCTCATGGAGCAGGTGGTGACGCGCTTCCACGCGCGCCACGAGGCGCTCTACACCTACAGCGCGCCCGGCCAGGAGGTCGTGCTGGTCAACGCGCGGCTGGCGGTGATCGGGCGGCTGCCGGCCCTACCCCGCGACGAGGCCCGCGCGACGGCGCCGCCCGGCGCCACGCCCAGGCTCCGGCGGGCCTACCTGGGACGCTGGACGGAGGTACCGGTCCACGACATGGACGGTCTCGCTCCCGGGCAGGAGATCAAGGGGCCCGCCATCTTCGAGTCGGCGACGACGACAATCCTGGTGCGCGCGGACGAGCGCGCCCTCGTCACCCGCGAGGGCTGGCTGGACGTCACGATCGCCTAGGCCCGTTTGACAGACCTCGCCTGGCGCTCGTAGATTCGGTCATGGTCGCTGCGTCGGTCGACATCCCCGACTATTCGCGACTCGAGCAGATCAGGCCGGTCACCCGCCTTCGCGACTGGTCGCGGCTCACGCCGGAGGAGTTCGCGGCGACGTATGCGGAGCGGCCGGTGGTCTTCGAGGGGCTCGCCAAGGAGTGGCCCGCCTACCGCACGTGGAGCCGGCAGTTCATGGTCGAGGCCGTCGGCGCGGACACCCTGGTGGAGGTGCGTCGCCCGCTCGCCCTCGGCGGTCACGAGCAGCAGTGGGCGGCGGAGATTCCCATCGGCGTCTTCGCGCGCGAGGTGGAGACCACCCCCGGCCTCTATCTCGCGGAGTGGCATGCCCATGCCCATCCCCGCCTCTATCGGGACATCCACCCCGTGCCGGACTTCCTGAACGATGACTGGCTGGGCGCGATCCCCCACGAGGCGTTTGCCACCCCGCGCCGCACGCCGATCTACTGGGGGGCCGGGGGCAGCGCCACCGATTGCCACTTCGACAACTCCAACACCGTGACGTGGAACGCGTGTGTCATGGGCACGAAGCGGTGGCTTCTCTTCTCGGGTCGCCCCTTCCCCGAGCCGACCTGGGAGCGCAAACGCGCCGCCCAGCGACTCGTCCGGTCCGGACTCGCCACGCCGGCGAACCATACGACGAAGTTCTCGTGGTCGGGCTTCGTCACGGTCGACGGTATCCAGCGATACCTGACGGGAGCGCTCCGCGACCTGCCGGAGAATCTGCAGTTCTACTGGGCCGACGTGGCGGCGGGCGACCTGATCTACGTGCCCTGGCGATGGTTCCACCAGGTGCACAACCTCACCGAGTCCATCGCGGTGAGCCGCTACTACGTGGCCCGCGAGAACTACTCCGCCTACCTCGCCCACCTGCGGGAGGTCAGCCGGGCGACTACGCTGCTCACCCGCGCGCTCATCGGCTCCCCGCGGATGCGGCGGCTGCTCGGGAGCGCCGGGGCGCGGCGCGTCTGCGCTCAGGGCGTGGGCAAGGCCCTGTGCTCGCTCGCCCTCCGGCGGGCCCAGGTCTGACCCTAGCCGGTGACGGCGCCCTCCGACGCGTTGGCGACCGTCTTCGCGTACTTGTGGAAGACGCCGCTCGTGTAGCGGGCCTTCGGGGCCTTCCACTTCTTCAGGCGCTTCTTGAGCTCCGCGGCGGAGATCCCCACGTCGAGCCGGCGCTTCTTGACGTCGATCGTAATGATGTCGCCGTTGCGGATGGCGGCGATGGGCCCGCCGTCCAGCGCCTCCGGCACGATGTGGGCGATCATGAAGCCGTGGGTGGCTCCGGAGAAGCGCCCGTCCGTCATGAGGGCCACCGTGTCGCCCAGCCCCGCGCCCTGTAGCGCTCCCGTCACGTGCAGCATCTCGCGCATGCCCGGCCCGCCCTTCGGCCCCTCGTTGCGGATGACGATGACGTCGTTGGGCTTGATCTTGCCGTCCTTCACCGCCTTGAACGAGTCCTCCTCCCGCTCGAAGACGCGGGCGGGACCGCGGTGGAGGTACTTGGTCTGGCCGGAGAGCTTGATCACGCAGCCGCCCGGCGCGAGGTTGCCCCGCAGGATCGCGATGCCTCCGGTCGGCTTGATGGCCTCGGTGAGCCGGCGGATGACCTTCTGCCCGGCGGGCTCGGGGGCGTTCTTCACCTCGTCACCGATGCTGCGCCCCGTGACCGTCTTCTCCCCGGCATGGAGGATACCGGCTTCGAGGAGGCGCTGCCCGACCAGCGGCATGCCGCCCGCCTCGTACATCTCGGGCGCGGTGAAGTTGCCCCACGGCTTGAGATCGGCGAGCACGGGGGTTTTCCGTGAGATGCGGTCGAAGTCGTCGATGGAGAGCCGGATGCCGAAGTCCCGGGCGGTGGCCACGAGGTGGAGCACCGCGTTAGTGGAACCGCCCGTCGCCATCACGCCCGCGATGGCGTTCTCGAAGCTCTTCCGCGTGACGAGGGAGCGCGGGGTGACGCCCTTCTTGACCAGCTCCATGGTGAGCCGGCCGCACTCGAACGCGATCTCCTCCTTCCGCGGATCGACGGCGGGAATTCCGTTCCAGCCCATGGGCGAAATGCCGAGCATCTCGTAGGCGGTCGCCATGGTGTTGGCGGTGAACTGCCCGCCGCACGCCCCCGCGCCCGGACACGCGTGGTCCTCGACGTCGCGGAAGGCGTCCAGCCCGATCTTGCCGGCGTTGTACGCGCCCACCGCCTCGAACACGTCCTGGATGGTGAGGTTGCGGCCGCCGAAGGTGGTCTCCAAGCCGGCACCCACGCAGCGGCCGAACATGATGGAGCCGCAGTAGAGCATGAGGCCGGGCAAGTTCAGGCGGCCCACCACCATCGCCATGGCGGGGATGGTCTTGTCGCAGCCGGAGATGGTCACGATGCCGTCGAACATGTGGCCGCGCGCCACCAGCTCCACCGAGTCCGCGACGATCTCACGGCTGATCAGGGACGCCTTCATCCCCTCGGTGCCCATGGTGATCCCGTCGGTGATGGCGACGGTGTTCACCTCGATGGGGGTGCCGCCCGCGGCCCGGATCCCCTGCATCACCTTCTCGGCGAGCTTCCGGTGGTTCCAGTTGCAGGGCATGGTGCCGATCCATGAATGCGCCACGCCGATCTGGGGCCGCGCGAGATCGTCGTCGGTGAAGCCGACCGCCTTCATCATGGCCCGGGCGGGCGCGCGGTCGGTGCCCTCGAGTAGCGTACGACTCTTGTGTCGCGGGTCGGCAGCCATGGTCTGACTCCTTTGTCCGTGCCGGGATCAGGCAGTGCTCAGGCGAAGTGGGGGGATTCTACAGCAGGTCGCGGAGCGGTACCAATCCGAGCCCCCGGTCCCGCAGGGCGGCGATGATGCCGGGTAGCGCCGCCGCCAGCCGCCGGCCCGCGCCGGGGACGCCGTCCGCGTCGTGCAGATCGACGATGGCGCCCGGCTCGGCGCGGCGCCGGCAGCGCGCGGTCTGGACATCTGGCGCGGCGGGCCGGTGGCCCTCGGGCTGCACCGTCCAGAACACGCACGGCGTGTCCAGCCGCCGCAGCAGCGGGAACAGGGCCAGGTTGGTCAGGCCCCAGGGCGCGCGAAAAAATCGCGGCGGCTGGCCCGCCGCCTGCGCGATGGCGTCATGGCCGTCCACGACCTCGCGCCGGGTGGCGCGCGGCGAGGAGAGCCACAGGCTGCGGTGGCTCCACGTGTGGTTGCCGAGGTCATGTCCCTCGGCGGCGATGCGGCGTGCTAGCGCGGGGGCGGCCGCCGCGCGGCGCCCGATGAGGAAGAAGGTCGCCTGGACTCCATGCTCCGCGAGCACGTCGAGGACGCGCGGGGTCGTCTCGCCGTCTGGCCCGTCGTCGAATGTGAGGGCGGCCAGCGGCCGTTCGCGCCCGCCGCGCCAGACGCTGCTCACGGTGAGCAGATGCGAGCCCCACGTGTACGCCGCCCACGCGACCGGCGCGGCGGCGAGCCAGGCAGGATTCAGGACGCGCGCTCCTTGGCGAGGATGGAGGCGGTCAGCACGAGGTCCACGATGGTGCGGGCGGCCTGCGGGCGCCGGAAGAGGCGCACCCGATCGCGGATGTTGCGCAGGAGCACCGGATCACGCATGGCGGCGGCGATCACCCGGTGCAGCTGAGCGTCGGAGCGGGCGACGAGCGCCACCCCCGCCATGGCGGCGAAGCGCTCGTTGCGCGCCTCCTGGCCCGGCAGGGAGCCGAAGGAGATGACGGGGAGCTCGGCGGCGAGGGCCTCGCCCAGCGTGAGCCCGCCCGCCTTGGTGACGAGAAAGTCGGCGGCGGCCATGAGCTGGCGCACGTTGTCCACGAAGCCGAACACCTTGACCCGTGACTCGCGGCCGTCGGCGAGGCCGCGCAGGCGAGCCTCCAGCCGCTCCTCGCGCCCGGTGACCACCAGGGCCTGCAGGGGCTCTTCCATCTCGAGGATCTTCCGCGTGGCGTCCTCGAGCCGGCCGAAGCCGCCGCCCGACCCGTCCATGAAGAGCAGCACGGGGAGGCGCGGCGAGAGGCCGAGCGCCAGTCGCGCGGCCGCGCGATCCGCGGGCACCGTGAACTCGGGCGCCACCGGGATGCCGGTCACCACGACCCGATCGCGGGGCACCCCGCGTGCCATCAAGTCGTGCGCGATCTCGTCGGCGGGAACGCAGTAGCGATCCACGCCCGGATAGATCCACTGGGTGTGGGCCACGAAGTCCGTGAAGACGGTGGTGTGGGGCGGGACATCGAGGCCGCGGGCGCGCAGCTCGGACAGAGCGGCGACGGGCGTCGGGTGGACGGACACCACGTGGTCGGGCCGCTCCGCGAGGAGGAGCCGGCGCAGCTTGCGCATCCCGATCCGGTTGAGCCTCACCAGCAGCGGCGAGGACACGCTGAGCTGATCCGCCAGCCAGTAGGCGCCCCCCCAAAGGAGGGGTGTCTGGCGGAGGATCGAGTAATAGAGCGACCGGCTCGCGTTGTCGAAGACCGGATGCACGAGCTCGCGGAAGTGATCGACCACCCGGGCGGTGGCCCCCGCCCGCTCGAACTCGGCGGCGAGGGTCTGGGCCACGCGATTGTGGCCCGAGCCGTACGACGCGGTGAGGATGAGGACGTGGCGAGGCCTTCCCGTCACGGCGCCTCCCGCTTCGCCACGAGCAAGGTGAGCCGGCCCGACTGGACGACCTCACCCCGCTGATTCAGGATCTCGCGATCCTCGAAGATGACGCCGCCCTCGCGCATCGAGCGCTTGGCGGCGGTCCGCGACCGGCTGCGGATGGTGTCGCCGATCCGGAGCGGACCGTGAAACTTCCATTCGAACCCCATGAAGGCCAGCACGGCGAGGGCGGGCTGAGGAACCCGCCAGCCCAAGCCGGAAGACAGGCAGAGGGGCAAGAGGTCGGGCACACGCCCGGGCTCGTCGCCGGCGGACACCCCGGCGAGCCCGTTGAAGAGGGCGGCGTGGGCGGGAGTGAGGGTTAGCCCCGGTGTCTCTAAGGGGGGCGCGCCCAGCACGACGTCCTCGAAGTAGCAGCGCCGCTCCGCGCTCGGCGCTGCGCCCGGGGCCGCGGCGCTAGCCAACGCGGCGCTCGACCATGTGCCGGGTCTCGCCTTCCTGGACCACTTCTCCCCGTTGATTCAGGACGCGGCGCTCGATGGTGACGGTCCCCCAGCCCGGCTGGTCGGCCTCGCGCTTATCGGTGACACGGGCGACCACGTGGATGGTGTCGCCGATCTTTATGGGACCGCGGAACTTCCAGCTGAGTCCCGCGAACGGTAGCTCCACGAGATCGGCCACCGCGCGCCCGGCGAGTCCCTGCGAAATGGCGAGCCCGAGTAGGCCGTGGGCGATGCGCTCGCCGAACTGCGACGACTTCATGTGTTCCGCGTCGGTGTGGAGCACGTTGTAATCGCCGGAGAGGCCGGCGAAGAGGACGATGTCGGTCTCGCTCACCGTCCGGCCCGGAGAGACGAACTCCTCGCCGACCTTGATGTCGTCGAAGCGGATGGTCGTCACGGCGGCATAGGATAGCATGCTCTCGAATCCTTGACGCAGCGCAAGGTGGGGTCCTAGAATCAAGCGGATCGGCCATTCCACGCCGGATCCTCGGAGGACAGCATGCCGACAGCCGTGACCGCCTCGTCCCGCTTTCGCGACGCCCGGCTGGTCCCCATCTGGGACCGCGTGCGCGCGGGCGAGCGTCTGACCCGCGAGGACGGCCTCACCCTGTTCGCGACCGACGATCTGCATGGGCTGGGGCGCATGGCGGACCACGTGAAGAGCCGGCGCCACGGCGACCACGTCTTCTTCGTCCTCAACCGTTACGTGAACCCCACCAACGTGTGCGTGCTCTCGTGCAGCTTCTGCGACTTCGCCCGCAAGCCCGGCGAGGCGGGCGCCTTCGAGAACTCCATCGAGGACGTGCTCGAGATGATCAAGCCCGGCACCCGCGAGGCGCACATCGTGGGCGGTCACCACCCGGACTGGCCCTTCGAGTACTTCGAGCGGATGATCGCGGCCATACACGCTGCCCGGCCGGAGACCCAGATCAAGGCCTTCACCGCGGCGGAGGTGGACTACTGGTGGCGGCGCTGGAAGATCGAGCCGCGCGAGGCCCTCACCCGGCTGAAGGCGGCGGGGCTTCACTCGATGCCGGGCGGCGGCGCCGAGATCTTCTCGAAGCGGCTCGCCAAGCTGCTGCGCTACACCGGCAAGGCGGACGCCGACCGGTGGCTGGAGATCCACGGGATTGCGCACGGGCTCGGCATCCACACCAACGCCACCATGCTCTACGGGCATCTGGAGACGCTGGAGGAGCGGGTCGATCATCTGCTCCGCCTGCGCGAGCAGCAGGATCGCTCCGGCGGCTTTCTCACCTTCATTCCCCTCGCTTATCAGGTCGGCACGACCAAGCTGGTGCCGCGGCAGACCCCCCCCACCGACGACCTCAGAACCATTGCCGTCTCGCGCCTCCTCCTCGACAACTTCCCCCACGTCGAGGCCTACTGGGTGATGATCGGCGAGGAGACCGCCTCCCTCGCCCTGCACTTCGGCGCCTCCGACGTCAACGGCACCCTCGAGGACGAGAAGATCGCGCACATGGCGCTGGCGGAGAGCCCGGCGGGGCTCGCCCGCGAGCAGATCCTGAGAATGATCCGTGACGCGGGTAAGGTGCCGGTCGAGCGCGACGCCCTCTACAACGTGGTGAAGGTGTGGAGCTGACCTCGTTGGGGGAGACCTCGCGGTGGAGCTGACCCGGCTCGACGAGATCCGCGCCAAGGCGGAGGGCGGCAAGCGGCTCGAGCGCGCCGACGGGCGCTGGCTGCTCACCGAGGCGCCGCTCGTGGAAGTGGGCGCGCTCGCCCAGCAAGCCCGATTCCGCCGCATCCCCGAGCGCCGGGTTACGTTCGTCATCGACAGCAACCCGAACTACACCAATGTCTGCATCACCGACTGCCAGTTCTGCGCGTTCTACCGGAAGCCGGGCGACCCGGAGGCGTGGACGCTGACGGTGGAGCAGGTGCTGGAAAAGGTCGAGTTCGCGGCGGGCAAGGGCGCCACGACCGTGCTGCTCCAGGGGGGCCACAATCCGGCGCTGCCGCTCGACTACTACCTCGACATCGTCCGCGAGACGCGGCGCCGCTTCCCCCAGGTCACCCCGCACTTCTTCACCGCGTCGGAGATCCAGACCATGGCGGAGGTGAGCGGGCTCTCGATGCCCGACGTGCTCCGGCGGCTGCGTGAGGCCGGCCAGGACACGTTGCCCGGAGGCGGGGCCGAAGTGCTATCGGCCAGAGTCCGCAAGCGCATCGAACCCAAGAAGGGCGGGCCGCGCGCGTGGCTCGACGTGCACCAGGAGGCACATCGGCAGGGGTTCAGGTCCACCGCCACCATGATGTACGGCCACGTGGAGGAGCCCGACGACATCATCGACCACTGGGAAGCCATCCGCGACCTGCAGGACGAGCACCGCGGCTTCACCGCGTTCGTGCCGTGGTCGTTCAAGCCGGGCAATACGCTGCTGGAGAAGTGGATCAAGACGTACAAGGGCCCAAGCACGTATCTGCGCATGCTTGCCGCCTCGCGCCTCTACCTGGACAACTTCGACCACGTGCAAGCCTCGTGGTTCTCCGAGGGCAAGCGCGCCGGGCAAGTGGCGCTATCGTGGGGGGCGGACGACTTCGGGGGCACCCTTTTCGAGGAGAACGTCCACGCCGCCGCCGACTACGTCAACAAGACCACCGTGGACGAGATCATCACGCTGATCCGCGACGCGGGCTTTACCCCCGCGCAGAGAACCACCGAGTACCAGATCCTCCGCGAGTACTAGGGACCTGCGTCAAATCGGATCGACCGGCGGTCGATCCTTGATCAGGCCCTTGGCGTGGGCGAGGTCGAAGAGCCGGCGGAGGGCGGCCTCGCCGTCGGGTCCCAGGCGCTTGGTGTAGTCGTTCACGTACATCAGCACGAAGCGGCGGCAGGTCTCCTTGTCGATCCCCCGCCCGTAGCGCATCGCGTACTCGAGCGCCTCGTCGACGTGCGCGTAGGCATAGTCGATCGAGTCGCGCAGCGCCTGGGAGAGCCGCCGGTGCACGTCCTCGCCGAGGTCGCGCCGCATCACGTTGATCCCCAGGGGGAGCGGCAGCCCGGAGTCCTTCTCCCACTCCTGGCCGAGGTCGAGCACCTTGTGTAGCCCCATCTGCCGGTGGGTAATCTGGCCCTCGTGGATGAGCAGCCCGAGATCCGCCTGCCCTTCGAGGACCACCGTGGGGATCTTGTCGAAGGCGACCTCGATGATGGGAGGGTCGCCCACGAAGATCCGCAGCAGAAGGGCGGCGGTGGTGTGACTGCCCGGGATGGCCACCACCTTGTCGACGATGAGCTTCGGGTCCATCGGCTCCTTCGCGACGAGGATGGGCCCGTAGCCCTTCCCCATCGAGGCCCCCGGATCCATCATCCGGTACTGCGGGTGCACGAGCACGTAGGTGGCGGCAGACACCGCCGTGACCTCGAGCTCGCCCGTGCGGGCCCGCCGGTTCAGCGACTCGATATCCTCCAGCACGTGTTCCACCTCGATCCCCTCCGCCCGCACCTTCCCCGCGGTGAGGGCGTAGAACATGAAGGCGTCGTCGGGATCGGGGCTGTGGCCGATGCGGATTCGCGTCATGGGGTCACCTCGGACGGCCAGCCTATCACGAGGCATTCCCCGCCTGGTCGGAAAGGCCCAGGAGATCCCCGGCTTGGCCAGGCGTGAGGGCGCCCGCCGCGAAGCCGAGGCGGAAGTCGCCCGCCTTCACCGCGCGGAGAATGGCGTCCGGGCTGCGCCCCGCCTCCACCTCGATCCACGCGCGACCGAATTGCGATTCCCAGTGCGAGTCGTCGGTGGCGATGCGGGGCAGGCCAACCGCGCTCACGTCGTGGGCGGGCTGATAGATGCCCGCGTCGGTCACCTCCACCGCCTCGATGGGCCAGCCCGCGGCCCGGATGGTGGCGATGCGCTTCAGGATGCCGTCGACGCGCAGGTTGTAGCGGGCGGGGTGATTCAGCACGTAGAGCGTCTCGCGGTCGCCCACGATCTTGCCCACGTGCTGGGAGAGCGGCCGGTAGTCGAGCTCGATGCCGGGAAGGATGACCATCCCGGGGTCGCTCGTGGGGAGGTGGAACCAGTAGCCTTCGTCGACACGGTCGTCGTGGTCGGTGATGGCGAGGAAGTCGTAGCCGAGATCGCGATAGCGGCCGATCACCCACTCGACGGAGTAAGAGCCGTCGGAGAAGTTGGTGTGACCGTGGAGGTTGCCCTTGAGGAGAGGCACTACGCGCGGGCGGCTATTCCCAGATGATGCTGAAGCCGAAGCCGAACCATCCGCTCACCTCGTGCGCGATCTGGCCGTCGCCGCGGCCGGGCGGGGACGTCCACCCCGATATGCCCATACGCTTGATGGGCCCTGAGGGCGGCGCCGAGCTGAGACCGCGGACGAAGGCGGGCTCGTGCCGGACGCGGATGTCCTCGCCCGGATAGAACTCCTGCTCCCGGGCCCGTGTCGCCTCGCGCGCGGAGGGCGGCGCGATGATGGCGAAGTCGCCTTCCGGGGCGGCGGAAGCACCCGAGGGCGGTGGGGACTGGGCGAATGCGGGCGTGGCCACCGTGCCCGTCGCCAGGGCCAGTCCGAAAAGGCCGAGGACGATGCCGCGCCTCATGGAGAAATGATCTCAGATTGCCGAAGTGCTGGCAAGCATTGAAAATCTCACGGCATCACGGGCATCGGCACAGCGCCATCAACGCGGCGACGTCGTCGAGACCCTCGAAGCCGAGCGCGGCCTTCTCCAGTGCGCGGGCCTGGCCTTCGGGGAGGGCTCGCCCGGCGTTCTCCCGGAACTTGTCCACGATCTCGCCCGTGGCGAGCGGCGCCTCCGGACCGCCCCGGTTGCTGGGTATGCGCGCCTCGAGCCGCCGCCCGTCGGCGAGGCGCACCACCACATGGCCGGGAAAGGTGCTCGGGAAGGTCGATGTTGGATCGACGGCGTAGCGGACGCGCGCGGCCAGGGCGAGCAGCGCGGGATCCTCGAGCCGGCGTGCGGCGAAGGTCTCCACACCGACGCGCCCGTCCACGAAGGCGGCGGCGAGCGTGAAGGGCAGGCTGAACTTCGCGTCGTAGTCCGTGCGCGGCGCACGCTTCGCCTCGGCCGGCTCGCAGATGATCGGGACCTCCCCCGCGGGAACTCGGCACTCCACCTCCACGACGGCCTCCGCGTCGATCCCGTGGGCATCGCGCAGCTGCCGGGCGGCGTCGACATAGGCGTGGCTGTAGTGGCAGCACGGGTAAGGCTTGAAGCCGACCGCGAGTGTCTCCCACCGGTGGCCCAGGCTATCGAGGAGCGGGGTCAAGTCGGGCCGCTCACCCAGAGCGGCGTGATAGAAACCGAAGCGGCCCTCGAGCCCAGTTCCGGGCCCCGTCAGTCCGGCTCCAGCGAGGCCAGCGGCCAGCACGCCAGAGTGCGCGGCCCATCCTGGATGAAGCCGCTTCACCGCGGAGCCGTCCTCCAGGAACTCCATCAGGCCCGAGGCGCAGCTCGCGGCGATGCCCACCGCGGCGGCGAGCGGGCCCTCGGCTAGGCCCAGGCATCGGCCCCCGGCGAGGGCGGCGGCGAAGGCGCCGCACACCGCCGTCGCGTGCCAGCCGCGCTCGTGGAAGCGGCCGGGCGCGGCCATGCCCAGGCGCGTGATCGTCTCGTAGCCGGCTACCGCGGCGGCCAGCGCCTCACCGCCGCTGAGCCCCCGCTCTTCCGCGAGCGCGAGCACCGTGGGGATGACCACGGCCGAGGCATGCGTGATGGACGGCGCGTGCGTGTCGTCGAAGTCGAGCCCGTGCGCGAGTGCGCCGTTGGCGAGGGCGGCCATGGGCGCGGCGACCCGCCTGGATCCGCCGACCACGGTGGAGCTTCCCTCACCTCCCCATGCGCGAGCCGACGCCGTGAGCGCATCTGCCCACTTCTCGGGCACGGCGGCGAGGGCGCAACCCAGTGTGTCAAGCACCCGGAGCGCCACGCTGTCCCGCACGGCCACCGGGATCCCCGCCGGCGTCAGGGACCCCGTGAATCGGGCGAGCCGAAGCGCCGAATTGGACAAAATGGGCATTGCTTTTCCCATCCTGGGTCACATACCCTAGAACCCAGGACGAATCGAGAAGATTTTCACCCGCGCTGGAGCCGAGCCAGGGCTTCGCTGAGGTGGGTCAGGGCGGCGGGCTTCTTCACGATCTCCACCGCGCCCAGGGCCAACGCCTCTCGCGCCTGGTCCTCGTCGGCGTGGCCGGAGAGGATAACGACGGGAACGCCGGGGTGCTGGCTGCGGATGCGCGCGAGCGTCGCAAGGCCGCCGAGCCCCGGCATGACGAGATCGAGGAACACGCCGTCAACCGGAGTCGTGCCCAGAATGTCGAGCGCTTCGGTGCCGTCGAGCGACACGAGCGCGGAATCTCCGCGCGCGCGAACCGCCTCGGCTATGACCTCCGCAACCGCCGGGTCATCGTCCACCACCAGGATTCGCATGGTTGTCCCCGCTCCGAGTATCGGAGCCGCCCAACGGTCCGTCAAGTAGACGTGTGAGCCCAATGGCCAACGCCTCCACCCTCATCGTCGACGCGAATCCCGACAGCCGCGACGGTCTCGCCCGCATCATCAAGGAGGCCGGCTTCCCCGTTCTCACCGCGGGGAGCGGATCCGAAGGGTTGGCGCTCCTCACCACCCTGCGGCCCCAGGTGGTGCTCGTGGACATGGACCTGCCCGGCGTCGACGCGTGCGACCTGATCCATCAGATGCGCCTGGAAGTCACGGACGTGGTGCTGCTGGCACTGTCCGCCACCCAGGACACCGCCCACGTCGTCCGGACCATGCGCGCGGGTGCGTCCGACTTCCTGGGCAAGCCCGCCTCGGCTACCACCGTGCAGACCGCGGTGCGCAGCGCGCTGGCGCGGAGCGAGGCCAGCGGAGCCGGCGAACTGGGCGGGATAGGCGCCGAAGGCGACCGGTTCTGGCCTGACCTCGATCTACTCTACCGGAACAGCGAGCGCATGCGCGCCGTCGAAGACATTGTGCGCCGTGCCGCGGACACCAACGCCACCATCCTTCTCCAGGGGGAGAGCGGCACCGGGAAGGAAATGGTGGCAAAGTCCATCCACCATATCTCCCAGCGCCGAGAGCGGCCCTTCCTGAAGGTCAACTGCGCCTCGCTGCCGGGAGACCTCCTCGAGTCCGAGCTGTTCGGCCACGAGAAGGGGGCCTTCACGGGCGCGCACCGGCGCAAGCCCGGCAAGTTTGAGCTGGCCCACCGGGGAACATTCCTGCTGGACGAGATCGGCGAGATGCCGCTCGCGCTGCAGGCGAAGCTGCTCCACGTGCTCCAGGACGGCCGCTTCTTCCGGGTGGGCGGCAGCGAGATGATCGAGACCGACGTGCGTCTGGTGGCGGCCACGAATCGCGATCTCGCCGCGGTGATGGCGAGCGGACACTTCCGCGAGGATCTCTACTACCGGCTGAACGTGGTGACCGTCTTCATCCCACCGCTCCGCGAGCGCCGGGAGGAGGTCCCGGTGCTGGTTGATCACTTCCTCCGCAAGTTCTGCCGGCAGTATGATCGGGAGGCGCCGCGGATCTCTCCCGAGACCGTTCAGATGCTCCAGGAGTACGCCTGGCCCGGTAATGTGCGCGAGCTGGAGAACATGGTGAAACGCCTGGTTGTGCTCCAAAATGAGAGCCTTTTGCGTGACGAGATCTCCATGCGGCGGAACCGCCCCTGGGCACCGCGGGAGACCATTCCCGTCACCACCCCGCCGCCCCTTCCTCCCCAGATAGCGGGAGGCCCTACAATTCGCGATGCCGATCTCGGTCTGAAGGACATCGCCAAGCGGGCGGCTCTGGAGGCCGAGAAGGCCGTGCTCAAGGAAGTGCTCGACCGCGTCCGCTGGAATCGTGCGGAGGCGGCTCGGCTCCTGAAAATCAGTTACAAGGCACTGCTTTACAAGATCACGGCGGCCGGCCTGGACGGCAAGGTCGACCGGCGCAGCAAGAAGAAGTAGGTCTCGCCGATCAAAGAGTCATGCCTGTCTCCGCCACGCACTTCATTCACGGGCCCCCCAAGTATGGAGGGTCTTGACCGCGGTGGCCGAGGGTGTCAGCGAGCGGACGAAGTTCGTGGAAGTGACTGTGAGGAAACAGTTTTATTGGCCGATGGGTGACACCGATGGATACTGAGTTACCCCGTGGCACATGCCTTGCTCACCCACGAAGCGGCGGTAGAACGCCGCATAAATTTTTCACGCTGATGGTGGAAGCGCAATGCGGAACGGGACAGAATCCGAGACACCGAGGGGAGCGCGGATCGTGACCGACTTCGTGGAGCCGGCGACCGGCATCTTCGTGGAGGAAGCGTTCCGCCACCTGCTCTCGCGCGAGGCGATCCGCGCCACGCGCTATCAGGATTTCTTTTCCGTCTGCCTCGTGCGGCCGGACACGCCCGAGCACGACGAGGGAGAGGACATCTACCAGGCGGTCTCCCGGAAGATCGCCCAGTTTCTCCGCTCGACGGACGTGGTCGGCCGGGTGCGGGACGGCATCGGCATCCTCCTTCTTCATACGGAAGGGAGCGACGCCGCGCGTGTCGCCGAGCGGGTGCGCGCCCACATCGAGCAGGTCTCCTTTCTCGGTGACACCGGTAGTCCCCGACAGATCACCCTCAGCGTGGGGGGGGTCTCGTTCCCCCGCGACGGCTATAACGACTCGGTCTTGCTCTCCCGCGCCCAGGCTCACGTGAACGAGGCTGCGCGGCAAGGTGGCAATCGTGTCGTACACGCGGCGGCCCAGAGCAAAGGATGAGGACCCGATGAAAATTCTCGTACTGGACGAAGCGCTGGACATCTCGCCCAGCATCCACAACTTCCTCGCCGCGCGTGGCGCCGAGGGGATCTTCGTGTGCTCTGCCCAGGAGCTGGAGCTGGCGGAAGCCAGCCAGGGCCCGGTGGAGCTTCGCGTGATCAATCTGTCGCCCGCGGTGACGGCCTGGGAGGTGTCGCGCCACCTGAAGGGAGCGGCGGGGACCACCCTCGTCTTCCACGACGGGGCGGCGGCCGGGCTCGAGCACCTCGCGGGGCTGCCCGGAGTCCGGTGCCTGGAGCGGCCGCGCGCCGCTGCCGAGCTCGTGGGGCTGCTCGAGCGGACGTTCGGCCGCCTCGACGGCGGCGGCGCCCGGGCGACCACGCCGGCGGCAGCGCGGGCCAGCGCGGTGGTCTCGGACATCATCGGCCAGTCTCCCCAGATCCGCGACGTCTTCGCCAAGATCGAGAAGGTCGCGGCGGGCAGCGCCAACGTCTGCATCGTCGGCGAGAGCGGCACCGGCAAGGAGCTCATCGCGCGCGCCATCCACTACAGCAGCGACCGGCGTGACCGGCCGCTCATCACCCTCGACTGCACCGCCATCCCCGAAGGGCTCATGGAGAGCCACCTCTTCGGGCACATGCGCGGCTCTTTCACCGGGGCGGTCGAGAACCGTGACGGTGTCTTCTCGCTGGCCCACACCGGCACCCTCTTCATCGACGAGATCAGCGAGCTCTCGCCGCCGCTGCAGGCCAAGCTGCTTCGGGTCATCCAGATGCGCGAGTTCGTCAAGGTCGGCGGCAGCAAGCCGATTCGGACGGACATCCGCCTCATCACCGCCAGCAACAAGGACCTCCGGCGGGCGGTCGCGGACGGCAGCTTCCGCGAGGACCTCTACTACCGGATCGCGGTGGTGATGCTTCAGACCCCGCCCCTGCGCGAGCGCAAGGGCGACATCTCCCTCCTCGTGGACCACTTCCTGCGGAAGTTCAGCGCGGCCCACCGCAAGCGGATCCGCGCCGTCACGCCCGCGGCCATGGAGCTCCTCACGAGCTATCAGTGGCCGGGCAACATCCGGCAGCTCGAGAACTGCATCGAGCAGGCGGTGGTGCTCTGCGAGGGAGACCTGGTCGACGTGGGCACGCTCTGGCTGGGTGACACCGCGGTGCCCCGTCCGGCGGACTCCTCCATCCGCATCCGCTCGGGCCTCACGCTCCGCGACGTGGAGCAGCAGTACATCCTGCGCACGCTCCAGGAGACGGGCGGCAACCGGACCCGGGCCGCCCGGGTCCTCGGCATCAGCCTCCGGTGCCTGCAATACAAGTTGAAGGCCTACGCGGAGGCCGGCATCGAGGCTCCCGCCCAACCTAATCGGGCCAGCGAGCCCGAGCACCTGCTAGGAGTCTGATCCATGCGCAGCCGTAGCCGTTGGCTCATGCTTGGGCTGGCCGCCGCGCTGACCCTTCTCCTCGCGCCGGCGCTGGCCGGCGCCCAGGAATCGTCCTACGTGATCGGGCCCGAGGACGTCATCGAGGTGCAGGTGTGGGACAACAAGGACCTCAACCAGATTGTCTTCGTGCGGCCCGACGGCAAGACGTCGCTGCCCCTCATCGGCGAGATCCAGGCGGGTGGTCGCACCGTGCAGCAGCTGCAGGACGACCTCGTCAAGGCCTACAGCCGGACGGTCAAGGTCCCCTCGGTGACCGTCATCATCAAGGAGATCAAGAGCCGGCCCGTCTACTTCATCGGGGGGTTCGGCCGGCCGGGCCCGATGCAGCTCACCCGGAACGACATGACGCTCCTCGAGGCGACGGCCATGATCGGCGGCGTGGCCCCGGTGGGGGATGCCGAGAAGGGGTTCGTGCTGCGCGGCGGCAAGAAGATCCCCGTGAACTTCGAGAAGATGCAGAAGGGCGACGTCTCCCAGAACCTCAAGCTCGAGCCCTTCGACTCGATCGTGGTCCCGGTGGCGGAGCTGGTCTATGTCCAGGGGGAGGTCCGGGCCCCGGGCTCCGTCAAGTACACCGCCGATCTCACGCTGGCCAAAGCGATCACCCAGGTCGGAGGCACGACCCCCATGGCCGCGCCCGGCCGAGTCGAACTTCTCAGATCGGAAGGCGAAAAAAAGGTGCGTATGCGGGTCGACCTTGATAAGATCCTCCGGTCGCCAGAGGATAATCCGGACGTGAAACTGAGACCCGAAGACATAATCTTTGTACCCCAGAGGCTCTTCTAGGACTGATTGGCCGGTGCAGGGGGAGCCGCGAGGCTCGCGGCTCCCCCTGCCCTTGCTGGCTTCCCTCCTCGTGCTCGCGGGCCCGCTCCTCTGGGCTCCTCTCGTCATCGCGCAGCAGACCACGCCCTCGGGACAGACCCAGGCGCCGCCCCCGTCTCAGACGCAGACTCCGCCCCAGACGGGAACGACGCCGTCCACGCAACCGACGACCGGGCAGCAGATCCTCGGCCCGGACGGCAAGCCCTTCGTGCCGCCGACCCCGCCGCCGCCCTCGCAGTCGCGGATTCCCGGGGCCTTTGACACGTCCCTGATCCCGGCGAGCGCTCCGCGTTTCACGTTCACGCCGACGCTCACCCTCCAGGAGCAGTGGACGGACAACTTCTTCCTGACCGAGACGGGGCGGACCGAGAACTTCCGGACCACCGCCGCCGTCGGCCTCGACTTGCTGATGAATCTGCCGAACACGCGGGGCTCCCTGTCCACCAGTCTCGCCGGCTCGTACGACTCGGCGCCGGACGAGGAGCAGGCGAACTTCTTCCCGTCCTTCACCGGCTCCGTACAGCACACGTTCAGCCCCCGCTTGAGCCTGACCATCAGCGATACCTTCCGCCGGGATGACGATCCATTCCTGAGTGACCCCAACGGTGTGCGCCGAGAGCGCGACACCTTTATCTCCAACACCTTCAGCGCCTCCGTCAACTGGCTCATCGACATCTTCCAGACCCAGTACTATTATCGGAACAACCTCTTCCTCTCCGACGACTCCGACACGATCAGCCACATCCTCGGCGGGAACGTGGCGGTCCCGCTGGGCGCCATCCATACGCTGAGCGGCGGGTATGAGTTCACCTTCCGCGACTCCTCCGGCGACTCGGACCAGATCGGCAACCGCGTCTACGGATCGCTGTCCCGTCAGATCGGTACCTTCACGTCGGCGGGGGTGTCGTCGTCGTTCAGCTGGATCAGCGCCAACACGGACTCGCGGATCTTCAACGTATCGCTGTTCGCCGCGCACGGCATTCCCGGCGGCTTCTCGGTGTCGGGGAGCGTCGGATACAGTCTGTACGATTCCGAGACCGCGGACCAACCCACCCATCTCGCGTCCTTCAGTCTCAACGCCAGCTATCGCTTCGCGCGGGGTATCGTGAGCTTGGGCGTCTTCCAGGACATCCGCCAGACGGCTGACGAGGGGCAGGACTTCGGTATCGTGACCACTCGCTCCGCGACCTTCTCCGCCAGCTACTCTTTCACTGCATTCATCACGGGGAGCATCTACGCGCGCTACTCGCGGAACGAGCCGCTGGAGGGGGGTGGGTCGAACCTAGCCTCCTCCTCGACCTATCTCACCGCGGGGGCGAACCTGAGCTGGCAGATCACCAACTGGCTATCCCTGACGCTCGCCTACCTCTACATCGACCGCGACTCGGACAACTCCACCAACATCGGCTCGAATGACATCCCGCTCTCCCAGAGCCAGTTCCTCCAAAACTCGACTGAGAACCGAGCAACCGCGACGCTCTCCGCCCGCTTTTAGCAGACCCCTCCACGCAAAGTCTGCATGGGGGTTCCCGCCCGCAACTCTCTGATTCCTGGTCAAATTTCCCTCCTCGGTCGTTTCACCACGCACATTCAGCAGGAAGGGAACTGGAATTCCCTATACGGGTACGGAACTTCACTATTGTGATGACCATCGAAGCTTTTAAATCAAATAGTTAGAAACTACGCGGTCCGTTCTACTTGGCACTTCGATTGCTCCCCTTTCCCGCCGGTCATGCTGAGGGTATTCCGTCATTACATCCCGCATCTCCCGCTCATCCTCTTCGCTGGCGACCTCGCGGTGCTGGTGGTGGCTTTCCATGTCCCAAAACTCACGGGCACCTGGATCGCCGAGGGGGCGCTGATCCCCCGCCTCGTGCTCGTCGTGTTCCTCGTCGCCTTCACTCTGAATCTCGGCGGTCTCTACGACATCCGCACACACATAGGTCGCCGGGAACTGCTGGCGCGCCTCCTCACCTGCCAGGCCGTGGCCGGCTTGCTGGTCGCGGCGGTGGCCTTCGCGATTCCCAGCCTGCGGCTGGGCCGCGGCGCCTTCCTGCAGATCGGAGCTGCCGCGACGCTGGGCCTCATCGCCTGGCGCGGCGCCTGGATCGGCCCGTTCTCCCACCGCCGCATCCGGATCCGAGTGCTCGTCCTCGGGACGGGCGCGATCGGGAAGGTGATCGCGGGCCTCGTGGAGACGGGAGCGCGGCCGTTCTCGATCGTCGGCTTCCTCGACGACAATCCCAATGCGCCGGAGACGGTGCCCTCGCCCTACGCCCTTCTCGGCAAGGTCCAGGACCTGCCGGCGCTGGTCGAGGAGACGCGGCCGGACCTGGTCGTGGTGGCCCAGATGAATCGGCGCGGGAACTTCCCCGCCAAGGCCCTCATCGATTGCCGGATGCGCGGCATCCAGGTCGAGGACTGGCCCACGTTCTACGAGAAGGAGACGGGCAAGATCCTCGTCACCGACCTGCGCCCGAGCTGGCTCATCTTCTCGGACGGGTTCGTCAAGACCCCCCGCACCGAGATCGTCAAGCGGCTGGTGGACGTGGCGCTGTCCCTCCTGGGGCTCGTCCTCGCCCTTCCCGTGATGGGGCTGGCGGCGGCGGCGGTGAAGCTCGAGTCGCGGGGGCCGGCCCTCTTCCGCCAGCCTCGGCTCGGCCAGAACGGGCGGGTCTTCATCCTGAATAAGTTCCGGTCGATGCGCGAGGACGCCGAGAAGGAGACGGGTCCGGTGTGGGCGCAGCATCGGGACCCGCGCGTCACGCGGGTCGGCGCGTTCCTCCGCAAGACCCGCCTGGACGAGCTGCCGCAGCTCTTCAACGTCCTCATCGGCGACATGAGCTTCATCGGACCCCGGCCCGAGCGGCCCGAGTTCGTGTACGAGTTGCAGAAACAGATTCCCTTCTACATGGAGCGCCTCTCCGTGAAGCCCGGCATCACGGGATGGGCGCAGGTCAAGTATCGGTACGGCGCGTCGGTGGAGGACGCGTTGGAGAAGCTCCAATACGACCTCTACTACATCAAGAACCTGTCGCTATTTCTGGACCTCCTGATCCTGATCAACACCATCCAGGTGGTTCTGTTTGCGCGGGGGCGCTGAGGCCATGACGGCCCGCCGGACCGCACGAGGAGATCGACGCCGATGAATCATGCCCAGATCCTGAAGCAGATTGCCCTCTCTGTCCTCACGCGTCGGAAGAAGTGGGTGCTGCTCGTCTCCCTTCTCGGGGTGGCGTTGTTCATGCCCGTCGCCTACGTGATGTCGAAGGAGCCGCCCCGGCACCGCACCGTCTCCACCGTGCTGATGGAGACGCGACCCGACCGGGCGCCGCTCTTCCAGGAGTTCTCCCCGTTCCGCCCGCTGGAGGTCCAGCTCGCCATCCTGCGCAGCCGCAGCCTCTCCGAGGCGGTGGTGGAGTCCCTGCCGCGGAACTCCGTCGAAGACCTCGTCGACAACCCCTACAGCGTCGACTACAACCTGGAATTTCAGAACTGGATCCGCCGCCTCCGGGGCGAGGAAGTCGTGGTGGAAAGCCCGCAGCGGCGGGCCCTGAACGAACTCCGCAACTCGCGCGTGCGCTTCCGCCCGGTCGGTGAGTCCGGCATCGTGGAGATCACTGCGGAGGCCTCACAGCCCCGCGTGGCCATGGACATCGCCAACACCTACATCGAGGTCCTCGTCTCCCGCACGCGGTCGTTCAACGTCGAGGACACGAAGACGACCCGGGAGTTCCTGGAGCAGCAGCAGACCCAGACGAGCAAGAACCTGAGCGCCTCCGAGGAAGCCCTGCGCCAGTTCACTGCCGCGCGCGGCGGCGTGCGCATCCCCGCCCGTCACGCGGAGGTGGTGACGCGCCTGACCCAGCTCGAGAACACCTACGCGGAGGTGGTGGCGAACAAGGGCATGGCCCAGAGCCGCCTCGCCGCGCTCAAGTCCAAGGTCGATTCGATGCCCCCCTCGTCGGTGGCCATCGCCCGGCCCGCCGGCACCGCCGCCCCCGCGGTGGCCCCGCGGGTCCAGCGGCTGCGCGCCAAGCTCCAGACGCTCGAGACGCAGCTCCTCGAGTACCAGACGCAGTACACGGACGAGCATCCGCGCGTCATGACGGCGAAGCGCATGATCGCCGACGTCCAGAAGGAGCTGGGCGATGCTGTGAAGGAGGGCACGCCGGTGCCCACCGCGGGCAGCACCGTGCCCGCGCCCGACCGGTCCGCCTTCGCCGAGACCATGGCCGCGCTGGAGACCTCCAGCCTGTCCCTCAGCGCTCAGGAGGAAGCCCTCCGGGAGCAGATCGGCGGCCTCAAGAAGAGCTTGACCGGTCTGTCACGTGACGAGCTCGAGTACACGCGCCTCGCCACCGAGGTGGAGTCCGGCCGCCGCCTCCACGGGATGCTGTCGGAGAAGCTCTCCGCGGCGCGCATCCGCGAGCAGGGTGAGATGAAGGTCGTCAAGGTCATCGACCCCCCCAGCGTGCCCGTGCCCGCGGTGAATCAGAAGCGGATCCGGTTCCTCGGCGTCGCCTTCGGCCTCGCCCTCCTCATCGGGCTCGGTGTGCCGGCGGCGGTGGAGTACTTCAACCGGCCGATCGAGAGCGACGAGGACGTGCGCAACCTCACCGGCCTGCCCGTTCTCGCCAGCATTCCGCGGGTGCGCTCGCGGCGCTCGATGTTCATGGTGGGCGGCGGTCAGCCCGACGACGTCAGCCAGGAGGAGTACTTCCTGTTCGTGGAGGCTTTCCGGCGTCTCCGCGTGGAGATTCAGCTGCTCGGACGCGAGACGCCCATGCGCCGGATCATGATCGCCAGCGCTCTGCCCGGTGAGGGCAAGTCCACCGTGGTGGTGAACCTGGGCCTCGTCTTCGGCGAGGTCGGCAAGCACGTGATCATCGCCGACGCGGACTTCCACCGCCCGACTCTGCACCGTACCCTCAAGACCCCCAACGCCAAGGGCTTCTCCGACCTCCTCGCCGGCACCGGGGACCTGCGCGAGGCGATGAGCCCGGTGGCGGAGGGGGTGTGGCTGACCCCGCGCGGGGCGTCGTCCACCGCGCTCACCCGCACCGGCCTCGGCTCGGCGCGGCTCCCCGAGGTGCTCGACTCCATGTCGGTGGAGGCGGAGTTCGTGCTCCTCGACTCCTCCCCGATCCTGCTCATCCCCGACAACCTCTACATGGCCGCCGCCACCGATGGCATCATCCTCGTCTGCCAGGCCGGGCTCACGCGGCCGCGGGACTTCCTGCGCGCCAAGAGCATCATCGAGAAGTCCGGCACACCCATCCTCGGCGTCGTCCTGAACCAGGTGTCCGTCCGGAAGGTCAATCAGTACTACAGCTACTACCGCGCCTACGCCAAGGCTGACACCAAGGCCTGAGAGGAGATCGCTCGTGAATCACTGGAGCAACCAGTTGAAGGAGAAGCTCGACACCAGGACCGCCCGCGTGTCGATTGTCGGGATGGGCTACGTGGGGCTCTCGCTCGCGGTCGAGCTGGCCAAGGCCGGTCTCACCGTGCGGGGCATCGACCTGGACCTCGAGCGAGTGAACCTGCTGAACCGGGGCGAGTCCTACCTCGTGGACGTATCCGCCGACACCCTTGCCCCCCTCGTCGCCGCCGGTACCCTGTCGGCGACCACCAGCTTCGAGGACGCCGAGTCCGCCGACGCGATCGTGATCTGTGTGCCGACTCCCCTCCGCAAGAGCAAGGAGCCGGACATCTCGTTCATCCTCTCCGCGGTGGAGAACCTCCTGCCCCGCCTGCGCAAGGGGCAGCTGATGGTGCTCGAGAGCACCACCTTTCCCGGCACCACCGAGGAGGTCGTGCAGCCGCGCATCGAGTCGCTGGGCCGCGTGATCGGCGACGACTACTTCCTCGCCTTCTCGCCCGAGCGCGTCGATCCCGGCAACAAGCGGTTCACCACCGCCAACATCCCCAAGGTGGTCGGCGGCGTAACTCCCGCGTGCACGGAGCTGGCGGCCGCCCTCTACCGTCACGTCACCTCCAGCGTGTTCCGCGCTACCAGCCCGCGGGTGGCGGAGACCGCCAAGCTCCTCGAGAACACCTTCCGGAGCGTGAACATCGCCCTCGCCAACGAGCTGGCCTTCGCGTGCCGGAAGATCGGCGTAGACCCGTGGGAAGTGATCGACGCCGCCGCCACCAAGCCGTTCGGCTTCATGCCCTTCTACCCCGGCCCCGGCATCGGCGGCCACTGCATCCCGGTGGACCCGCTCTACCTCTCCTGGAAGATTCGCCTGACCGGCTACGAGGCGCAGTTCATCGCGCTCGCCGATCAGATCAACCGCAACATGCCGGAGCACGTGGTGACCCTCGTCGGCGACGCCCTCAACGACCGCGGCAAGGCCCTGCGCGGCTCGTCGGTGCTCGTGATGGGCATCACCTACAAGCCGGACGTGAACGACATCCGGGAGTCGCCCGCGCTGGAGATCATCGAGATGCTGACGCGCAAGGGTGCCCGCGTCTCGTACGCCGACCCTTTCACGCCGCAGCTGAGCCTCGACGGTCACAAGATGACGGCGGTGCCGCCCTCGCCCGACGTCCTCGCCGCCGCGGACTGCGTCTTGATCCTCACCAATCACTCGAGCTTCGATTACGCGGCCATCGCCGACCGGGCGCCCCTCGTCGTCGATACGCGTAACGCGTTGAAGGCCTATCGCGGCTCGAGGCCGTCAATCGTCACGCTCTGAGAGGTCGCTATGGGAATTGCTCTCGTCACCGGCGGTGCTGGGTTCATCGGGTCTCACCTCGTCGACGCGCTCCTCGAGCGGGGGGACGATGTCCGGGTGCTCGACAACCTCTCCACGGGCTCTCTCCGAAACCTGCAGGCGGGTCCGGACCGGGGAGCGGCATCGAGCCGTCGCTCCCGTCGGATCGAGCTGATGATCGGCGACGTGCGCGACAACAAGCTCGCGCGCAAGGCGATGCGGCACGTTGACTGCGTGTTCCACCTCGCCGGTCTGCCTCCCGGCATCGCGGCGGCGGGACATGGTGAGGTACACACGGTGAACGTCCAGGGCACGCTGAACGTGCTCCAGGCCGCCGCCACCGAGGGGGTCCGGCGGGTGGTGTTCGCTTCCTGCGCCTCCATCTACGGCACCACCGACGGCACCCCCATCGGGGAGGACCGTCCCGCTCTGCCGGTCTCGGTGTTCGGCGCCTCGAAGCTCGCCGGGGAGATCTACTGCCGGGCCTATCATGCGTCCCACCACGTCGAGACCGTGCTGCTCCGCTACTTCAACATCTACGGGCCGCGGCAGAACGCGGTGGTCCAGGGCGCCTTCGTGCCCGCTCTCATCGAGATGGTGCGGCGGGGGCGCCGGCCGGTGCTCGCCGGGGACGGACGCACCGGGCAGGACTTCCTCTTCGTGGACGACGCGGTGGCCGCGACCGTCGCCGCCGCCCACGCGCCCCGCGCGTCCGGACGGGCCGTGAACCTGGGGGCGGGTCAGCTCGCCACGCCCTTGGAGCTGCTCGGCATCGTCAACCGGCTCCTGCGCACCGACGTTGTGCCCCGGCAGGGCCGTCCGCGCGCGGAGGCCGACGGCTCCGCGCGGGCAGACATCACGCTCGCAGCCAGCCTCCTGGGCTGGGCGCCCCGCGTCTCGTTCGTGAGTGGGCTCGCCCATACCGTCCAGTTCTTTGCTGACGCGGAGCAGGGGGAGGACGGGCTCCTCGCCGAGGTGGGGTCGCATGAAGAACGCGCTGACCTTTGACGTCGAGGAGTACTTCCACGCGGAGGCCTTCGCGCGGGTGCTGCGTCCCGAGGAGTGGCCGACGCTGGAGAGCCGGGTAACCCGCTCCACCGAGCGGCTGCTCGACATCCTCGACCGCGATCGGGTGCGCGCCACCTTCTTCGTCCTGGGGTGGATCGCCGAGCGGCACCCCGCGCTCGTCCGCGAGATCGCTTCGCTCGGGCACGAGGTTGCCTGTCACGGCTACGGGCATCGCATGATCCAGCAACTCACCCGCTCCGAGTTCGAGCGCGACGTCACCAAGGCGAAGCGCGCCATCGAGGATGCGGTGGGGAAGCCTGTGCTCGGGTACCGGGCGCCCACCTTCTCGATCATGCGCGAGACCCTCTGGAGCCTGGACGTGCTCGCCGAGGCCGGCTTCCGCTACGACTCGAGCATCTTTCCCGTCGTCCACGACCGCTACGGCATCCCCGACGCGCCCCGCTTCCCGCATCGTCTCAAGGGGCCGGGCGGGGGCGAGATCGCCGAGTTCCCGCTTTCGACCGTGCAGATCCTGGGACGGCGCCTTCCCGTGGCCGGCGGCGGATACTTCCGCCTGTTCCCATACGGCGTCACCCGCCGCGCGATCACGTGCATCAACACGCGCGAGGGTCAGCCGGCCATGGTCTACCTGCATCCGTGGGAGATCGACCCCGAGCAGCCGCGCCTGCCCGTAGGGCCCCTCACGCGGTTCCGTCATCTCGTGAACGTGGGCAAGACGGAGGCCCGGCTCACGCGTCTGCTGGACGACTTCGCATTCGCCCCCGCCGCCGAGGTGCTCGCCGACACCGGGCTGCTCGCGCTGGGAGGCGCCCGGTGAGAATCGTCGCCGTCGTTGGGGCGCGGCCAAACTTCGTCAAGATCGCGCCCCTGCTCGCCGAGCTGCGCCTGTATCCCGAAGCGGACGTGACGCTCGTGCATACCGGGCAGCACTACGACCTCCAGATGTCTGAGGCGTTCTTCGCGAACCTCGAGATTCCCGCTCCCGACGTGAACCTCGAGGCGCGCGCGGAGACGGCGGTGGGTCAAACCGCCGAGATCATGCGCCGGCTGGAGCCCGTGCTCGCCGAGCGGCGCCCGGACTGGGTGATGGTGGTAGGCGACGTAACCTCGACGGTGGCGGCGGCGCTCACCGCCGTCCGCATGGGTTACCCCGTCGCCCACGTCGAGGCGGGACTGCGCAGCGGTGACCGCACGATGCCGGAGGAGATCAACCGCATCGTCACGGATGCGGTCTCGGACGCGCTCTTCACCACCGAGCCGGCGGGTAACGAGAACCTCGCCCGCGAGGGCGTGGACGCCCGCCGCGTGCACTTCGTGGGCAACGTGATGATCGACACACTCTTCCGTTACCGGGAGCGGGCGCGCGAGTCGAGCATCCTTGCCGATCTGCGGCTTGCGCCGGGCGCCTACGCCGCGCTGACCCTGCACCGTCCCAGCAATGTCGACACGCGCGAAGCCCTTGCCCGGATTATGGAGGCGATCGCCCGGGTGCAGGCCGAGATCCCCGTCGTGTTCCCCGTGCACCCCCGCACGCGGGCGCGCCTGGAGGCGCTGGGCGGTGGTCTTCCCACGCGCGCGGGGCTGCGCCTCGTTGCGCCCCTGCCCTACCTCGACTTTGTCCAGCTGATGGCCAGCGCCCGCTGCGTGCTCACGGATTCCGGCGGCATCCAGGAGGAGACGACCGCGCTGGGGGTGCCCTGTCTCACCCTGCGCGAGAACACCGAGCGCCCCATCACCGCCACGCGGGGCACCAACCGCATCGTGGGCGTGGACCCGGCCGCGATCTACTCGGCCTGGCGCGAGGTCGCCGCCGGCCGGTGGCCCGCCGGAGAGCTGCCCGAGCTGTGGGACGGCAAGGCGGCCGAGCGCATCGTCCGCGTGCTCCTGCAGGGGCCGGCGACGTCCCGTCCCGCCGGAGGCGCGTAGTGGAGATCCGGGAGCTCGGAGCCGACGCCGCGGAGTGGGATGCCTTCGTCCGCGCCAGCGCCGGCGGCAGCCCCTTCCACCTCCTCGCCTGGAAGCGCGCGGTGCAGGAAGCCTTCGGCCACCGGCCACACTACCTCATGGCCGTGCGCGGCGGCGGGATCGAAGGGATACTGCCGCTGTTTCAGGTGCGCGGGCTGCTCGGCGGCCGCGCGCTGATCTCCGTCCCGTACGCGGTATACGGCGGCATCTGCGCTGAGGCGCCCGCGGCCCGCGAAGCCCTCCTCGCGGCGGCCACGGAGCGGGCGCGCCGCCTGGGCGCAGGGTACGTCGAGCTGCGCCACCGGGCCGGCCAGGAGATGGCCCTGCCCACCAAGTCGCTCTACGTGACCTTCGCGCGGCCGATCTCAGCCTCCGAGGAGGAGAACCTCGAGGCGATTCCCAGGAAGCAGCGCCGGATGACGCGGCAGGGCGTCAAGCACGGCCTGCGAGCGGAGATCGGCCATCAGCATCTGGATGCCTTCTACGAGATCTACGCGGCCAGCGTCCACAACCTCGGCTCGCCCGTCTTTCCGCGCCGGCTCTTCCATGCGCTCGTCGCCGAGTTCGGCAAGGAGTGCGAGCTCCTCACCGTCTGGCGCAACGACGAGATGCTCTCCGGCGTCCTCACGCTCCTCTACGAGGATCAGGCGCTGCCCTACTACGGCGGCGCGCGCCGTGAGGCACTTCAGTACGCGATCAACGACTTCATGTACTGGGAGCTCATGTGTCATGTCGCTCGGGCCGGCTACCGGGTCTTCGACTTCGGCCGGAGCCGCGAGGGCACGGGCCCCTACAACTTCAAGCGCCACTGGGGTTTCGAGCCCCAGCCGCTCCCGTATCAGTACGCGCTGCTCGACGGGGCGACCATGCCGAACATGAGCCCGTCCAACCCCAAGATGCGCCTTGCGGTGGAGGCGTGGAAGCGGCTCCCCTTTGCCGTGACGAAGCGGGCCGGACCCCTTCTCACGCGATTCCTGCCCTGAGGCCGTGGCACACTACGTGCAGATATTGCTGATCTGGCGCTCATTTACTCAAGAAATCCCCCGAAAATGGGGATCGGAGAGAGAGACCTCAACGAAATATGAAGATCCTGATGCTCGGCCGCTGGCTGCCGGTGTCACGGCGAGAAGTGGATGCCACGCGGGAGCAGCGTCTTGCCCGGCACTTGGCACGCACCCACTCCGTGACCCTGGCCTTCGTCACCGACGATCCCAATCCCGCAGGCGCGATCTCGTCGCTGCGCGAGGAGTTCGGAAACCTCGAATTCGCGGTAGTCACACGCGGCTGGAAGGCTCTGTCGAGCGCAGTAAGCCTCGCCACCGGCAGCTCCGCCACCATGGCCTACGCCCGCTCGAGCGCCCTAGAGGCGCGGCTCCGCGACCGGCAGCGCGCGGAGTCGCATGACCTCGTCTGCGTGACGTCCTCCAGCATGATCCAGTACGCGCTGGATGCGGATCCCGCCGTGCCCATCGTGATGGACTTCGATGAGGTGGACTCTAACTGGTGGACGCAGCAGGCCCGCGAGCGGTCGTTTCCCGGGGCGAACTTCTATCGCACCGAGGCGGCGCGTCTCCGCTTCGCGGAGGAGGCCATCGCGCGCCGGGCCGCGCGCTGCATCGTCTCGAGCGAGGCAGCCGCGCGGTGCGTGGACATGTCGGCGGGCCCGCCCGCCCTCGTGGTGCCGAACGGCGTGGACGTCGACCACTTCATCCCCGCGCTGCGCATGCCGGGGACGCCGGTGGTGCTCTTCGTCAGCGCGCTGGAGCGTGACGCCGACGTGGCGCAGGCGGTGGCATTTTGCCGGGCGACGGTGCCGGCGGTGCGCCGGCGGCATCCCGGCACCCGCTTTCTGGTCGTGGGGCGCGACCTGCCAGCGTCCGCCCGGGAGCTCGCGCGCGTCCAGGGGGTCGAGGTGCACGAGCGCGTCGCCGACATGCGGCCGCATCTCCACCGCGCGACCCTCGCGGTGGCGCCCCTCGCTGCCGACGGCGGTCGGGCGGCGGGTATCCTCGAGGCGCTCTGTGCTGGGCTACCCGTCGTGACCACCGCGGCAGGAGCGTCGGGGCTCGGCGCTCACCACGGCCGGGACCTCCTCGTGCAGGACTCCGCCGCCGGCTGCGCGGGCTCCATCACTGAGCTCCTGGGCAACCCGACGCTGCGGGCGGAGATCGGCGGGCATGCCGCCGCCTTCGTGCGGGCTGGCTACTCGTGGGACGTCACCACCGCGCGCCTTGCGGAGGCGGTGGAGTCGATCGTTCCCCTCGCGCAGGCCGTCGCGAGCGGGCGCGCCCCAAGGGCGGAGCTGGCCTGAGCCAATGCGCCTCCTGATGCTCGCGCATCGCATTCCCTATCCCCCGCACACGGGGGACAAAGTGCGGGCCTATCAGGTGGCGCGGCATCTCGCTGCCCGTCACGAGCTCACGCTCGGCTTCGTGATCGACGAGGCGGCGGACCGCGCCGGCCTCGCGACGCTCCGTGGCGAGATTCCGGACCTCGAGTGGGGCGGACTGTGGAAGCCCGCCGCGCTGGCGCGTGGGCTCGCCGCCCTCGGCGCGGGGCGCTCCCTCAGCATCGCGTACTTCCACTCGCGGCCGCTGGCCCGACGTGTGCGCGCCCGGCTGCGGAGCGGCAGCTACGACGCGATCTACGTGTCGTCCTCGCCGATGGCGGCCTACGTGCGGTCGGCCCGGCCGCCCGTGGTGATGGACTTCGTGGATGTCGACTCGGACAAGTGGACGCAGTACGCGTCGGCGCAGCGGCCGCCGCGCTCCTGGGCCTATCGCCTCGAGGGCCGGCGGCTCCGCCGGTTCGAGGCGGAGGCGGTTCGCTGGGGCAAGCGCTGCATCCTGGCCACCGCCGCCGAGGAAACGCTGCTCCGGAGCTTCGCCCCGTGGGCGCGCACCGCGGTGATCCCCAACGGGGTGGATCTGGCCGGCTTCGCGGCCCCGGGGGACGCGCCCACCGTGATCTTCACGGGCGCCATGGACTACCTGCCCAATGTCGACGCGGTGGAGCACTTCTGCGCGGACATCTTCCCGGCCGTGGCGCGGGCCATTCCCGGCGCCCGCTTCCTGATCGTCGGGCTCAATCCGAGCCCCGCCGTGCGGCGGCTCGCGGAGCTGCCCGGCGTCACCGTCACCGGCGCGGTGCCGGACGTCCGGCCGTACTACCGGCAGTCCGCGGTGTGCGTGGCTCCACTGCGCATCGCCCGCGGAATCCAGAACAAGGTGCTCCAGTCCATGGCGCTGGGGGTGCCGGTGGTGGCTACCGGCGCGGCCGCGCGCGGGCTCGAGGCGCGCGCGGACGAGCACTTTCTCGTCGAGGACGATCCCGGGCGCTTCGCCCAGGCGGTGATCGGCCTGCTGCGTGATCGCGAAGGGCGGAGCCGGCTCGCCGCGCGCGCCCGGGCCTTCGTCGAGGCGCATCATTCGTGGGCCACCGTCCTCGCCCGCATCGAAGAGGTGGTCGTGGACGCCGCGGGACGGCGGAGCGCGGAAGCGGCCGCCCCGCCCGCGATGGGGAGCGCCGCGCGCCTGGAGGCGCCGCGCCCATGAGCCTCCGGATTCGGCGCATCGAGTCCGAGGCGGAATTCGCGGCTCTCGCGGGCGCCTGGACCGACCTCGCCGCCCGCAGCGGACAGACCTCGCCGTTCCTCAGCCACGACTGGTTCGCCTGCTGCTGGCCTGCGGTGACGCCCGCCCGCCGGCCCGAGGTGGTGGTGGTCGAGGAGGGGGGGCGCCTGGTGGCCGCGCTGCCGCTCATGTGGTGGAAGGAGCGGCGCCGTGGGATGCCCGTGCGCCGGCTCGCTCTCCTCGAGTGCCCGGACACGCCGTTCATCGACGTGCTCGTAGGCGGAAGCGCGCGGGCCATCGCCGCCGCCTTCATGGAGCATCTCGCCGCCCGCCGCGATTGGGACGTCGCCAGCCTTCAGAAGCTGCCCGCGACGTCACCCGTGCTGAAGGAGCTCGAGTCGGCGGCCCTGCCCGGCCGGCTGCCGTGGCGCCGGGCGGAGGCCTCGTTCTCCCCCTACCTGGCGATCGCCGGCGACTGGGAGGCGTTCTGGAAGGGCACCTCCCAGCGCTTCAAGAAGACGTGCCGCAACGTGCAGAACCGGCTCGAGCGTGCCGGCCAGGTGCGCATCGAGGAGCATACCGAGGTCGATGCCGACGGCCCACTGTTCGCCGAGGTCCTCGACCTGAGCCGCCGGAGCTGGAAGGGCGACCACGGCGTCGCCATCGCGACCATGCCGAACATGCACGGCTTCTTCGCGGACCTGAGTCGCCGGGCCACCGCGCGCGGCTGGCTCGCGCTCTGGACGCTGCGGCTCGATGGCCGGCTCGTCGCCATGGAGTATCAGCTGCGCCACGGCGGGCGGGTCAACGCCCTTCGGGCGGACTTCGATCCCGCCCTGCGCGGGGTGTCGCCCGGCAGCGCCCTCAACTTCGCGATCGCCCGCGCGCTGTTCGAGCGGGGCGGCATCCACGAGTACGACATGGGCCCCGGGCTCAACGACTACAAGCTCCGCTGGGCCACCGGCAACCATGAGGGAACGCACCTCATGGCCTATCGCCCCACCGCCTATGGGCGGCTGCTCCATCTCCTCGACACGCGGGTGCGGCCGGTCGTCCATCGGGTGCGGGAGCGGCTCGCATGAGCCTGATCGCCGGCCTCGTGCACCGCGACCGGAGCCAGCCGGTCGACCCCGCACTGCTTGAGGCAATGGCCGTCCGGGTGCCCGGCGCGGGCACGCCGTTCACGCTGACGTCCGGCAGTGTTGGCTTCCTCACCGGGGCGAGCGGCAAGGCGCCCAAACGCTACCAGGCCGCCATCGCGGCCGCCGATCTGGACCTCGTCAACCTGCAGGAGCTCCGCGCCCTCACCGGCCTGACCGCTGGATGCGAGGTGCTCGCGCGCCTCTATGAGCTCGAGGGCTGGCAGGGACTGCTCCGTCACCTCCGGGGCGCCTTCGCGGTCGCCCTCTGGGATCCCCGCCAGGACACGTTCTGGCTCGGCGCGGATCACTTCGGGATCAAGCAGCTTTACTACGTCCCGACACCCGCCGGCCTGGCCTTCGCCTCGCGGCCCAGCGCGCTGCTTGCCCTTCCCGGCGTGACGAGCGCCGTCGATCCGCAGGCGGTCTACGACTATCTGAACCTCCGCGCGGTGACGGCGCCAGCCTCCATCTGGAAGGGCGTGCGCCGGCTTCCCGCCGGGCATGTCCTGACCGTCCGTGGCGCGTCGCTGCGCGAGGAGCCGTACTGGGACCTCGAGTACCCGGAGCGCCGGATCGGGCTGCGCGAGGCCGTGGCCGCCACCAACCGCTACGTAGAAGAGGCGGTGGGGGCGGCCCTCGCCGGCGGCGCCGTGAAGGAGACCGGCGCTTTCCTGTCCGGCGGCACCGACAGCAGCACGGTGCTCGGCCACATGGCCCGGATCACCGGGGAGCGGGTCGCTGCCTTCTCCATCGGCTTCCACGAAGAGCGCTTCGACGAGCTGCACTATGCTGATCTGGCCGCGCGTCACTTCAACGCCAGCCACGAGAAGCACATCGTGACGCCGAACGAGGCCCTCGAAGCCCTGCCCCTGCTCGTCGAGGCCTACGACGAGCCGTTCGGCAACAACTCCGCCCTGGGCACCTATCTCTGCGCGCGCCTCGCCCATCGGTGCGGCGTGCGCCGGCTCCTCGCGGGGGACGGCGGCGACGAGATCTTCGGAGGAAACGAGCGCTACACGAGCGACCGAGTGTTCGCCCGGTACGGGCGAGTGCCCGCGCTAGCCCGGCGCGGCCTCGTCGAGCCGCTCCTCGGAGCGCTCCCCGGTGTCGGGCTCGTGGGCAAGGCGCAGCGCTACGTGCGGCGGGCGAGCCTGCCGATGGCGCGGCGGCTGTACTCCTACGACTTCTTCATCGCGGGTGAGGGGCAGCATCTCCTCGCGCCCGATTTCCTGGCCGCCTGCGATCCCGCCGGTCCATGGCGCATCGTCGAGGGGCACTTCGGGCGCGCGCGGGCGACGAGCGATCTCAACCGCGCCATGTACATGGACATCAAGGTTACCCTCGGCGACCACGATCTCGTCAAGGTCACGCGCACCGCCGAGCAGGCGGGCGTGGGCGTGCGCTTTCCCCTCCTCGACCGGCCGCTCGTGGAGTTCACCGCCAGCCTGCCCGCCGACTTCAAGGTGCGCGGGATGGAGAAGCGCTACCTGTTCAAGCGGGCCTTTCGCTCGCTGCTGCCTGCCGAGATCCTGGCCAAGCGGAAGCACGGCTTCGGAATCCCCACCAGCGACTGGCTGCGCCGGCCCGGCCGGTTCCGGGACCTCGCGCGGGACACGCTCCTCTCGCCCTGGGCACACGGCCTCGGCTACTTCCGGCGGGAAGGGATCGAGCGCATCTTCGCGCTGCACGAGGCGGACACCACGCCGTACTACGGCGATCAGCTCTGGACGATACTGATGCTCCACCTCTGGCATCGGCGCCACCAGGAGGGACGGGCGGCATGAGCGGCCGGCGACCCTCGGCGATCGACCTGGTGGCGTCGGGCCTGCATCACTCTGGGCTCCTGTCGCCCATCACCCGCGCGGTCGGCTACGCGCGCCGCCAGGCCGCGTTCCCCATCCTGACCTACCACCGCGTCAACGACGACGGCGATCCGTTCTTCAGCGCGCTGCCGACCGCGGTGTTCGAGCGGCAGATGCGCCATGTGGCCCGCAACTACCGGGTGCTGCCGCTGGAGGAGCTGGTGGACCGGCTCCAGCGGGGCGGCCTCCCCCGCAACGCCCTCGCCATCACGTTCGACGACGGCTATCGCGACAACCTCACCCACGCCGCGCCCATCCTGGCCCGGCTGGGCCTGCCCGCCACGATCTTCCTCGCCACCGGCTTCATAGGGACGGCGGAGGTGCCGTGGTTCGATCGCCTCGCCCTCGGCCTCAAGAAGTGCTCCGCCGACTCCGTGCGCACGCCGTGGAGCGAGGAGCTCGACCTTGCGGGCGTCGCCGCGCGGCTGCGCGCGATGGAGCGGACGCTCGAGCACTTCAAGCAGATACCCGACGAGGAGCGCCATCGGGCTCTGGAGGTGCTGCTGGCCGCCCTGGGCGTGACCGATCAGCGGACGTTCAAGAACCTGATGCTGTCGTGGGACGACGTCCACGCGCTGCAGGGCCTGGGGTTCACCATCGGCGCGCACACCGTCAACCATCCGATCCTCTCCCGCGTCACCCCGCAGCGGGCCTGGACGGAGATCCTCGGCTCGCGAACCATGATTGAGTCGGCGTGCGGCACCGCCCCCCGCGCGTTCGCCTATCCCAACGGCGGTGCCGCGGACTACACGGACACTGTCCGACGGCTGGTCCGGGAGGCGGGTTTCACCTGCGCCGTCACCACTCGGTTCGGCCTCAATACCCCGAATACGAATCCCTGGGAGCTGCGCCGGGGCGGACCGTGGGAGCACCATCTGCCCACGTTCGCGCTCAAGCTTGCGTGGTACCGGCTGGCGCCGCGCGCCTAGGTCACGGAGACCCCCAATGTGCGGAATCGTCGGATACGTCGGAGAGCGGAACGCCACGGAGGTCATCCTGGACGGCCTCAAGCGCCTCGAGTACCGGGGCTATGACTCCGCCGGGCTCGCCGTGGTCGACGGGGCCAGCCTCGTGATCCGCCGCAGCCCCGGCAAGATCGAGAACCTCGCCGCTCGCCTCGAGCGCGAGCCCGCCGTCGGCACCACCGGCCTGGGGCATACGCGTTGGGCCACGCACGGACGGCCCTCGGAGGCCAACTCCCATCCGCACGCCGACTGCTCGGGGGGCCTGGTGGTGGTCCACAACGGGATCATCGAGAACTACGTGGGGATCAAGGAGCGCCTGCTCGCCGAGGGCCATCAGTTCCGCTCGGAGACCGACACGGAGGTCATCGCGCACCTCCTCGAAGTCCAGCTGCGCGCGGGACTCGACCTGCGCGAGGCCTGCCGCGTCGCCCTCGGCGAGCTGCGGGGCGCCTACGCGATCGCCGTGATGTCGAGCGCGCACCCGCACGAGATAGTGGCGGCCAAGCTCGGCGCGGGCAGCGTGGTGGTGGGGCTCGGGCGGGGCGAGACGTACCTGGCCTCCGACATTCCCGCCATCCTGCCCTACACGCGGGACGTGGTGATCCTCGAGGACCGCGAGATCGCGTGCATCACCCGCGAGGGGGCCGAGCTCATGACGCTCGACGGCCGCCGCGTCGAGCGGGCCCCGTCGCGGATCGACTGGGACGCGGCGATGGCCCAGAAGGGCGGCTATCGCCACTTCATGCTCAAGGAGATCCACGAGCAGCCCCGCGCAGTCGCGGATACCCTGCGCGGGCGGCTCCTCGTGGACGGCGCCACGGTGTCGCTGCCCGAGGCCAACCTCGACGCCGGCCTCGCCGACCGCCTGGAGCGGGTGGTCGTGGTGGCGTGCGGCACGTCGTATCATGCCGCGCTGGTCGGTCGCTACATGATCGAGCGGCTGGCCGGCCTTCCCGCCGAGGTGGATGTCGCTTCGGAGTTTCGCTACCGCGACCTCGTGCTCGATCATCGAACCCTCGTGGTCGCGATCTCCCAGTCCGGGGAGACGGCCGACACGCTGGGCGCGGTGAAGGCGGCGCGGGCCCGGCAGGCGCCCGTGCTCGCCATCACCAACGTGGTGGGCTCGGCGATCGCCCGCGAGTCGACCGGGGTCGTCTACACCCACGCCGGCCCCGAGATCGGGGTGGCGTCGACCAAGACCTTCACGACGACGATCACCGCTTGCTATCTCGTGGCCCTCGCCCTGGGGGAACGCCGCGGGTACCTGTCCGAGCCGGACGCGCGGAAGCGCGCGGAGGAGATCCTCGAGGCGCCGCGCTTCATCGAGGCCGCCCTCGCCGCGGACCGCGAGGTCGCGGCGCTGGCCCGCGATCTGGCGCGCTGTCCGAACTTCCTGTACCTCGGGCGCGGCCTCCACTATCCCCTCGCCCTCGAGGGGGCGCTGAAGCTCAAGGAGATCTCCTATATCCATGCCGAGGGTTACGCCGCCGGCGAGATGAAGCACGGCCCCATCGCCCTCATCGACGAGCACATGCCGGTGGTGGCGCTGGTGCCGCGCGATGCCACCTACGAGCGGATGATGGGCAATCTCCAGGAGGTTCGCGCCCGCGACGGCCGCGTCATCGCCATCTGTCACCCCGGCGATCACGAGGTGGCCCGCCTCGCCGCCGCCACCATCACCGTGCCGGCCGCGCCCGACCTGATCGCGCCGCTGGTGTCGGCGGTGCCCCTGCAGCTCTTCGCCTACCACGTCGCCGCCCTGCGTGGCCTCGACGTGGACCAGCCGCGCAATCTCGCCAAGAGCGTGACGGTGGAATGAACGATCCCGACACACCCCTGGTGACCGCGCTGGTCACCTTTCATAACCAGGCGCCCTTCGTGGCGCCGGCGCTGGACTCCGTCCTCGCCCAGACCTATCCGAAGCTGGAGATCGTGGTGGTGGATGACGGGTCCACCGACGACACCCGCGCCCGGTGCCTCGCCTACGGCGACCGGATCCGGTTCGTCACGCGTCCGAACGGGGGCGCCTCCGCCGCGCGGAACACCGGGCTCGTCAGAGCGCGCGGTTCTTACATCGCGCACCTCGACGGAGACGACCTCTGGCACCCCGACAAGATCGCGGTGCAGGTCGACGCGGCCCGACGGTTTCCCGAGGCCGGCATGGTCGTGGTGGACGGACACAAGTTCCGCGACGACGGGCCGGACGAGCCCGGGTTGATCCGGGGTACGGTCGGCGCACGGCTCGCCACCGCTCCCGAGGGGCGGCTCTGCGTCCCGTGCTACGACGCGGTCATGCGCGGCCACTTCGTGGCCACCCCGTCGCAGTTCATGGTGCCGACCGCGGTGTACCACGTGCTGGGCCCCTGGGAGACGCGCCTGCGGTTGATCGCCGACAGCGAGATGCTGCTGCGAATCGCCCTCCGCTATCCAATCGCGTTCGTGGCGGGCGACTACGTCGGCTATCGCTACCTGCCCTCGAGCATCTCGGGGCCGGAGGAGACGCGCGGGTTCTCCTGGGGCCTGGAGCTGTTCCCGATGCTCCGGTTCCACCGGCGCCATGCCGGCGCCGCCCACGAGGCGGCCATACGGGCGAGGACGCGCACGTCCGTGACGACGCTGGCGCAGAACGCGTACTATCGAGGCCACCGGGTCGACCGGGCCTGGGCACGGCGCTATCTCCTCCAGCTGCTCGTCGCGAGCCGCCAGCCGCTACGGGTCTGGCCCTACCTGGCGGGGATGGTCATACCCGCCGCGCTGGTGGCGGCGGGATCGCGGCTTCGCCGCGACCGTTCCGGGCGTGATGCGGGGGCCCGCCGGTCATGAGGACCTGGACGTGGACGAGGAGCGCCGCGGTGGACGGCCGGCGTGAGGGTGGAGTGAGCGCATCCGTGTCCGGAGGATCCATGCATTCGTTCCGCGAGCTGCTGCAGTACTCGTACCTGATCCTGAGCTTCGCGCGCCGGGACATCCGCGCGCGCTACAAGCAGACCGTCCTCGGCGCGGCCTGGGCCATCATCCAGCCCCTGTCCCTCATGGTGGTCTTCACCCTCGTCTTCGACAAGGTCGCGCGGATCTCCACCGACGGCACCCCCTATCCTCTCTTCTCCTTCAGCACCCTCATCTTCTGGAGCTTCTTCGCGTCGACCATGACGCAGGGTACGCTCGCGATGACGTCCAACGCGACCCTCGTCCGGAAGATCTACTTTCCGCGCGAGACCCTGCTCATCGCGATCCTGCTATCGGCGGGCGTGGATTTCCTCGTCGCCTGCGGGATGCTCGCCGCCCTCATGGTGTTCTACGGAGCGACGGCGTCGTGGACCATGCTCTGGGTGCTGCCGCTGCTGGGCATCCAGGTGCTCTTCGCGTTCGCACTCGTCTGCCTCACCTCCGCCATCCACGTCTACTTCCGCGACATCGGACACGGCCTCACGCTGGGCCTGCAGCTGTGGATGTTCGCGACGCCGGTCGCCTATCCGCTGAGCGTGGTGCCGGAGGGCATCCGGTCGCTGTACCTCCTCAACCCCATGGTGCCGATCATCGACGGCTATCGCCGGGCGCTCCTTTACCACCAGACCCCGGACCTCCCGCGGCTGGGCATCACGCTGGTGGCGGTGGTCGCGCTTCTGGGGTTGACGTACTTCACCTTCAAGCGGGCCGAACGGACCTTTGCCGATGTCATCTAGGGTTGCCATGGACGGCCGGCCGGTGCTGGCCTTCGACAATGTGTCGAAGCGTTACCGGCTCAAACGAGGGTGGCACTTCGCGTCCCTTCGCGAAGGCCTCTCGCGCGCGCGGCGCCGGCTTTTCGCGTCGAACGGCGCCTCGGCGGACTACTTCTGGGCGCTGCGCGACGTGAACTTCCAGATCCAGCGGGGCGAGTCTGTCGGCCTCATCGGGTCGAACGGCGCGGGCAAGAGCACCACCCTCAAGATCCTGTCCCGCGTCACCGTGCCCACCCGGGGCACCTTCTCGGCGGTGGGCAAAATCGGTGCCCTCATCGAGGTGGGGGCCGGATTCCACCCGGATCTCTCCGGCCGCGAGAACGTCTTCCTGAACGGCGCGATCATGGGCATGACCCGGAGCGAGCTCGAGCGGAAGTTCGACAGCATTGTTGCCTTCGCGGACATTGACCGCTTCGTCGACACGCCCATCAAGTACTACTCCTCGGGCATGGCGGTGCGGCTCGGCTTCGCGGTCGCCGCTCACATCAATCCGGACATCCTGCTCGTCGACGAGGTCCTGGCGGTGGGCGACGCCGCCTTCCAGGCGAAGTGCCTCAACAAGCTCGCCGAGCTGCGCGAGCAGGCGACGACCATCATCCTCGTGTCCCACAACATGACCAACATCGTCCAGCACTGCAATCGTGTGCTGTGGATGGACCGAGGCACCGTGCGCGCGGCGGGGGAGCCGGAGGCCATCGTCGAGGAGTACCTGCAGTCGGTGCAGCCCCAGAAGGCGAGCACGGCGGGTGGGTCAGTGATCGACGACGACGCGCCTGTTCGCGTGGCCTCGGTCGTGATCCGGAACCACCGTGGAGAGGCCGACGCCCCCCTGAGCTACGGCTCGGCGGGGTGCTTCGAGGTGGAGTACGAGGTGGTGGCGCCGGTGCCGGATGCGGTGCTGGGGGTCAGCTTCGAGAATGCCTACGGGGCGCCACTGGGCGGGCTGACGTCGCGGCTCGCCGGGATCAAGCTCGACGTGTCGCGGCCCCGGGCGGTGATGCGCCTGGTGCTGGATCCAGTCATCTTCACGCGCGGCCTGTACAAGCTGAGCGTGTCCATCCAGGACGAGAAGCTCCAGCGGTTCTTCGACGTGAAGCCGCGGATGACCACCTTCACGGTCGACGGGCCGAGCCTGGCCTCGCGAGAGGTGGCCGGTCACGTTATCTATCCGCATCACTGGCAACAGGACGGGGACGCGTAGAGCCGACCATGGCGGGCCTGGTCGGCATCTTCCGCCTGGAAGGGCTCACACGCGACGACCGCGGTACGGTCGAGACGCTCGCGCGGGGCCTCGACTATACGGGCGTGTCGCGCGTCGACACCTGGTGCGATCGTACGCTCTGCGTCGCGCGCGTGCACCACCCCCACGAGCGGCCGGAGCCTGCGGTGAGCCGGAGCGACCTCGATACGACCCTGGTGTTCGACGGCCGGCTCCTCGGGGAGCCGAATGCGCGCGGCGGTGGGGTGGCCGGGCGGTGCCTGGAGCGCTATGCCGACCGAGGGGTCGCGGGCCTGGAGGGTCTCAACGGGCAGTTCAACATCGTCGTGTCCGACGCGCGGGCCCGCAGCCTGCTGCTCGCCACCGATCGCTTCGCCGCGCGGCCGCTCTACTATCACGCGACGCGGGATCGGTTGCGGTGGAGTAGCCAGGTACGCGGCCTCCTGGCGCCGGACGTTCCCCGCCGTCTCTCCGAGCGGGGCATGCACCAGTTCTTCGTGTTCCAGACCATCCTGGACGACGGCACCCTGCTCGAGGACGTCCGTGCGCTGCCGCCCGCGGGTGCGCTGACGTATCGCGACGGAGCCGCCCAGGTGACCCGCTACTGGACGCTGAGCTACCGCGAGGCAGCGCCCCGCCCGCCGCGGCAGCAGGCGGAAGAGCTGGCAGGAGCCCTGCGTCAGGCCATCAACCGGAGCCTCCGGACGGCCGCGCGCGCCGGCATCTTGCTCAGCGGCGGCCTCGATTCGCGCGCCATTGTTGCCTGCGCGCCGAGCCCGCTGGGCGCTGTGACCATCGCGGACTTCGAGAACACCGAGGTGAAGGTCGCCCGGCGGCTCGCGGAGACGCGCAACCTGCCTTTCACATTCATCCGCCGTGATCCCGAGTACTACACGGAGCTCGTGGACGTGGGGACCGCCCTGGGCGATGGGGCAGCGCGCTACGACAATGCTCACTTTGCGGGCATTCGCGCCCGGCTCGGGAGCCGCTTCGACGGCCTGGTCAGCGGCTACGGCTTCGATCTGCTGCTGAAAGGCCAGGCGCTCCCACGGCGGCAGCGCCACCTCGCCGGGTGGCCGCTCAACCGCCACGTCCTGCTGGACCTCGGGCGCGCGCCGTCCCGAGAGGCGCTCACCGACGCCGTGCTCGCCACCCAGCGCGACTGTCTCTGGCACGATCCGGCGCTGCGCCGGTTGTTCCGGGTCAAGGAGGTCGGCCGGCTGGAGGAGAGCGCGCGCGGCGTGCTGGGCGGCATCCTCGGCCGCGCCGCCAGCCACGCGCCGGACCCGGCGCGGCAGTGCGAGTTCGTCCGGATGGACATGATGGCGACGCGCTTCAACGCGTTTCTCAATGTCCTCAGCGTCCGTCACTTCTACGAGGACCACACCGTCGCGTTCGACAACGCGATCCTCGACCAGCACCTCACCCTGCCCCCGGCGGAGCGGCTGAATGGGGACGCCTACACTCGCGCGTTGCGCGTGCTCGATCCCGCCATCGCCGCGGTGACGGACGCGAACACCGGGTTGCGCCCGGGAACGCACTATCTGGTCGAGCACCTCGACGTGCGGCTGCGCCAGGCCCGGGACCGCGTGCGGCGGCGGCCTGCTGACGTCATGGACGATCCGGCCGCCTCCCAGGGCTCGTGGCCTCGGATGGGCGAGCTGATCCGGCACCGGCCCTCCCTGGCCGCTCGCGTCTCCAGCGTGGTCCAGGACGAGGCGTCGCTGCCCGTCGATGCCTTCGACATGCAGGCCCTCAAGGAAGTGCTCGCGGATCATCTCGAGGGCCGGATCGACGCCACGTGGCCCCTCCTCCTGCTCCTGACCTTCGGCACATGGTATCGCCGGACGGTCGCGATGGACGCGGCCTAGATGAAGATCGCCGTGATCGTGGGCGGCTTTCCGAAGCTGTCGGAGACCTTCATCCTCCGACACATCACCGGGCTGATCGACCTGGGGCATGAGGTGGACATCTACGCCCGTCGCAACCCGAGGGAGAGGCTGACCCAACCCGACGTCGAGCAGTACGGGCTCCTCGAGCGCACGCACTACTTCGAGATTCCCGAGGAACGGGGCGCCCGACTGACGCGGGCCCTGGGCACGTTCCTGGGCGCCCTGCCCCGCCACCCCCTCGCGATGCTTCGCGCCGTGAATCCGCTGCGGTATCGTAGTCTCTACCGGCTTCTCAACAACGTGATGTTCGTCGCCCCGTTCCTGGGGCGGCGGTACGACTCGATTCTCTGCTACTGGGGCGGAAACGGAGTGGACTTCATCGTCCTCAAGGACCTCTGGCCGGGGACCCGCTTCGTCACCCGGTTCGGCGGCGACGACTACGCGATCGGCGACGAGCATGGGCCGGAGTCCCTGGCCGAGCTCCGCGAGCGGGGCGACGCGTTCATCGTGCAGACCGACTACTATGGGCGGGCGACCCTGCGGCGCTATGGATTCGCCGACCCCAAGATCATCACGTACCGCCACGTCATCGGCGTCGGCGCCATCCCGTTCCAGGAGCGCCGGCGCAGCGACGACACCCTGCGGCTCTTGACCGTCGCGCGGCTCGTCGAGAAGAAGGGGCTCGACGTGGGCATCCGGGCCGTCGTCGCGTTCCAGGCTCGGAATCCATGGCTGCGCGTCGAGTACCGGATCATCGGCGACGGGCCACTCGCGGACGATCTCACCAGGCTCGTGAAGGGGCTCGGCGCGGAGGGCTCCATCTTTCTCCTCGGCGCCATGGCTTCGCCGGACGTGTTCCGGTGGCTCGCGGAGTCGCACATCTTCCTGCTGCCGAGCCTCATGGAGCAGGCTGGCTACGTCCTCTTGGAGGCCCAGGCCACCGGCATCCCGGTCGTCGCGACCCGGGTGGGCGGCGTGCCCGAGATGGTCCGGGAGGGGCGCTCCGCGCTGCTGATTCCCGCCGGGGACGAGGCCGCCATCGTGGGCGCGCTTCAGGAGATGGCGGATCACCCGGAGCGCTGGCCGACCATGGGCCGCGAGGGACGGGAGCACGTCGAGAACCAGCACGACCTGGACCGCCTCAAGCCCCGCCTGGCGGAGATTCTCGGAGGCCGCACGTGAGCCGTCACGTCGGCGGGGTCGGTGAGGAGCCGGTGCCGGTCGCGCTCATCGAGAACAGCATCGGGCTCTCGGGCTCGACGATGAGCCTCGCCACGCTGCTCCGTCGGCTCGACCGCGACCGGTTCGAGCCGCACGTCGTCGTGGCCCGCGACGAGCAGGAGGCCTACCTGCGCGAGGCGGTCGGGGCAGAGCTTCGGCTGACGCGCATCGCCTCGCGGCGCCGTCTCCGGCCGCGGGCGACGCGGCTGGGACGGGTGGGCGCGCTCCTCGACCTCGTCGCCGACACGCTCCCGTACGCGAACGCGCTGCGCCGCTTCACCGCCCGGCACCGCATCCGCCTCATCCACCAGAATAACGGGTTCGACGTCGCCGCCCTCGTGGCGTCCCGGTGGACCGGGGTCCCGCTGGTATCGTATCAGCGCGGGCCGGAGTGGGACTCGCGGCTGGTGCGCCGCCTGGCACCCCTCACCACCCGATACATCGCGAACTCCCAGATCACCCGTGAGAACCTCCTCGGGCTCGGGATCCCTCCCGACCGGGTGTGCGTCGTGTACCCGCCGGTAGACCTGGACACGTTCGACGCCGACCGGCCGCCCGCCGCCCGTCTCACCCGTGCCACGCTCGGCATCCCCCCGACGGCGCCCTGTGTGGGCATCGTGGGCCAGCTCCAGGAGTGGAAGGGCCACAAGGTCTTCATCCGGGCCTTCGCGCGGGTGCTCCGGGTCGTTCCGGAGGCGTGGGCCTGCGTGGTGGGAGGGCCGCCCGCCGGCGGCGAGGCGTACGCGCGCGAGCTCCGGGATCTCGCCCGCGAGCTCGGGGTGTCGAGCCGGATCGTGTTCGCCGGTTTCATCGCGGAGGTGCCCAGCGCCCTCCAGCTCCTGGATGTCGTCGTGCATGCCAGCGTGGAGCCGGAGCCCTTCGGGCGCGTCATCGCCGAGGCGATGGCGATGCGGCGGCCCGTGATCGCAAGCGACGAGGGAGGCCCACGGGAAATCATCGAACACGGGCGCACGGGTCTCCTATTCTCGCGGGGGAATGAGGCCGCCCTCGCCGACTGTGTGGTGTCCCTGCTTCGCGATCCTGCAGAGGCCGCCCGGCTCGCCGAGGCGGGTATCGCCGAGGTGAAGCGACGGTTCTCCGCCGGCCAGCACGCCCGCCTCATCGAGGAGGAATATCGGCGGGTGCTCAACCTAGAGACGAGCGAGGTACGCATCCCATGATGACCCTCAAGACACTCGTCGCCGCCGCCCTGATGGTGATCCTCGCCGTCGCCAGCCCCGCGCTCGCTCAGAAGTCGACCTTGCCGGAATCGGTCACGAAGCCCAGCACCCAGCGGTCGATGATCACCAAGCAGCTCGAGATGGCGATGGCCGAGGAGCGCCGGGCGCTCTCCGTCTTCGACCAGGCCGCCTCAGAGGAGCACATCGCCATCGGGCATCAGGCGGCGTCGAACGCCTATGTGCTCATCCGGGCGGCCCGGGAAGGGATGTTCCGGATCAAGGGCATCAACTCCCTGCACAAGCGGCCCGAGGACCCCATGCTCGAGATCGCCTTCAAAAAGGTGACCGCGGCATGGAATCGGTCCCGGGCGCCGGTGGACCGTTTCCACTCGGCGGTGAAGCGGGCCGATTACCTCGAGACCTCCCGCCGGCAGATCGGGGAGACCATCACCATGCTCGAAGAGCTGCTCGTGATCTGGATGTGAGGATCATGGCCCACAATCGGACCGAACCGAGGATGTCCCAGGCATGAGTGTTCGCGACATCGTCGTCACTCTGATCGTAGTGGCGTCACTGCCTTTCTGTCTCACCCGCCCGTGGATCGGCATCCTCATGTGGTCGTGGATCGGCTACATGAACCCGCACCGGCTCACGTGGAGCTTCGCCTATACGATGCCGTTCGCGATGATGATCGCCCTCGCCACGCTGGTCGGGTTGCTCTTCACCCGCGAGCGGAAGCCGCTGCCGAAGACCATCGAGACTTATCTGCTACTGGCGCTGTGGGCGCTCTTCGTGATCTCCACGATCGGCGCCATCAATCCCACCGACGCCTGGACCCAGCTCGACAAGGTCTCCAAGATCCTGCTCATCACGTTCGTCACCATGGTGCTGTTCCAGGACATCCACAAGCTCAGGTTGCTCTGCTACGTGATCGCGCTATCCATCGGCTTCTTCGGGCTGAAGGGCGGAGTTTGGGCCATCGGGACCGGAGGAGGGAACTCCGTGCTTGGCCCGCCCGACAGCTTCATCGCGGGCAACACCGAGATCGGGCTCGCCCTCAACATGGTCATCCCGCTCCTGGCGTTGCTCATCCGCTTCGAGGAGCGGTATTGGTGGAAGATGGGGCTCCGCGCCACTCTCTTCTTTTCGATCCCGGCCGTCATCTTCACTTACTCCCGGGGCGCCGTGCTCGGACTGGGCGTGGTCCTCACTCTCATGTTCGTGAAGAGCAAGGCGAAGTTCATCATCCTCCCCCTCGCTATCATCGTGGCGATCTTCGGGAAGTCGATGGTCCCCGAACAATGGTTGGCGCGGATGGGCACTATCCAGACCTACGAGCAGGACCGCTCCGCCAACATGCGCCTGAACTCGTGGTACGTGGCGTACGCGCTCGGTCTGGACAATCCGTTCGTCGGGGCGGGATTCCGGCCGTTCTCGCCCGCCATCTATCTCCGCTATTCGCCGGACGATAAGCTGAATCACATGCAGGACGCCCACAGCATCTATTTGCAGGTGATGGCGGAGCACGGGGTCACCGGCCTCCTGCTCTACGTGGGCCTCATCGTGTCCGTGCTGATCAGCCTGCGGCGTATCAAGCGCCGGGCGCGATCGGACCCCGCCCTGGCGTTCCACATGAACGCCGCTCAGATGATCGAGGTGAGTATCATCGGGTATCTCGTGTGCGGGGCTTTCCTGAGCATGTCGTACTTCGACCTGTTCTTTCACCTGGTGGCGATCACGATCGTCTTGAAGGTTCTGGTGCTTCAGACGGCGCCCGCGCCGGCGCCGTCCACTCCCGCCCCTGTACGCCCCCGCGGCACCGTCCCGGCCCGGCAGGTGGCGCCGGTTCAGCGGCGGGCTGGTCTCTAGCGATGTGCGGGATCGCGGGTCTCCTCCAGGTTGACGGCCGGCCGGTGGACGAGCGCCTGCTGTCTGCCATGACGGAGGTCCTCGCCCACCGCGGGCCGGATGGGCAAGGGATCCTCGTGAACGGGCCCGCCGGCTTCGGGCATCGGCGCCTCGCCATCATCGACCTCGTCACCGGCGATCAGCCGATGTCGAGCGCGGACGGATCGCTGTCGCTCATCTTCAACGGTGAGATCTACAACTACCGCGAGCTCCGCCGCGAGCTGGAAGCGCGCGGGCTCACCTTTCGGACCGCGTCCGATACCGAGGTGCTGCTGCGCAGCTACGAGGCGTACGGCGTGGAGTGTCTCCGGCACCTGCGCGGCATGTTCGCTTTCGCCCTTTGGGACGGCGCGCGCCGGCGGCTCCTTCTCGCGCGCGACCGCGTGGGCATCAAGCCCATGGTCTATGCCTGGGACGGCCGGCGCCTGCTCTTCGGCTCGGAGATCAAGGCCCTGCTCCAGGACCCCTCGGTGCCCCGCGACCTCGACTGGGACGCGCTCCGCGACTACCTCGTCTTCCACTACGTGCCGAGCCCGCGCACGATATTCCGGAGCGTTCGCAAGGTGCCGCCCGGATCCTACCTGCTCCTCGACGAGGGACGGGAGCCCGTGGTGCGGCGCTACTGGGACCTCCGCTTCTATCCGGCCGAACGTCGGGAGGAGGAGTGGCGGGAAGGGCTCCGGTGGCACCTCCAGGACGCGGTGCGGAGCCACATGGTGAGCGACGTGCCGATCGGCGCGTTTCTCTCGGGGGGCGTCGACTCCGGCTCCGTGGTAGCGCTGATGGCGAAGGCGTCGACGGCGCCCATCCGCACCTTCTCCATCGGGTTCGACGAGGCCGCCTTCGACGAGTTGGCCTACGCGCGACAGGTGGCCCAGCGCTACGGCACCGACCACTGCGAGTTCGTGGTGAAGCCCGATGCCCTCGAGGTGATGCCGCGGCTGGCGTGGCAGCTGGACGAACCCTTCGCCGACTCGTCCGCCCTGCCCACCTACTACGTGGCCAAGATCACCCGCGAGCACGTGACGGTGGCCCTGTCCGGCGACGGAGGCGACGAGAATTTCGCCGGCTATCGCCGCTACGCGGCCGCCCTGCGGCGCCACGAGGGCCTGGACGGCTTTCCCGGAGTCGTCGGCCGGACGGCGGCGCGGCTCGCCGCCTCGGCCCTGCCCGCCACGGCGCGGGGTCAAGGCTATCTCGAGCTGCTGGGGGCCGCGCCCATCGACCGGTACTTCCGCATGGTCACCTACCAGCGCGACGCCTCTTTAGCGGCGCTACTCACCGGGGAGGCGCGGGCGCGCGCGGGCGGCCGCGCCGATCAGGGCGAGTTTCGGCGGCTGGCCGCGGAGAGCGGCGCACCGGACTACGTGTCCACCCTTCAGTACCTCGACGTGCGGACCTATCTGCCCGGCGACATCCTCGCCAAGGTGGACTGGACCAGTATGCTCGTGTCCCTCGAGGCACGCGTGCCGCTGCTGGACCATGTGCTGATGGAGTACGTGGCCACCATGCCGAGCGGGCTCAAGCTCGCCGCCGGCGCCGGCAAGGCCATCTTCAAGAGGGCGATGGGCGACGCCCTGCCTCCCGACGTGCTGACGCGACGGAAGATGGGCTTCGGAGTGCCGCTGGGGTCATGGTTCCGGAACGAGCTGCGGGACTACGCGCGCGACACGCTCCTCGGCGCGCGGGCCCGGCAGCGCGGACTCTTCGCCCCGGCGGCCGTGGAGGGCCTGCTCGACGAGCACGCGCGCGGCCGGCGCGACCTGTCGGCCTCGCTCTGGGCCCTCGTGATGTTCGAGGAGTGGGCGCGGCGGTGGCTCGATGGTTGACGCGCGCACACACGTGGTCCATGTCATCGATTCCCTGCAGGTGGGGGGAACGGAGAACGGGCTCGTGAACGTGGTGGGCGCCCTCGCGGGTGAGATGCGGCACACGGTGATCGCGATGACGGCGACGGGCCCGCTCGCCGCCCGGCTTCCCGCAGGCGTGGAGGTGGTGGTGGTGGGGAAGCGCCGGGGCCTCGACCCGGCCGCGCTCCTGCGGCTCGCCGGCCACCTGCGCCGCCTCCGCCCCGACGTCGTCCACTCCAGGAACTGGGGCGCGCTCGACGCGGTGCCGGCGGCCCGCCTCGCCCGGATCCGCGCCGTCGTGCACGGGGAGCACGGCCGCGAGATCGCCGATCCGCACGGGCTCGACGCGCGCCGGAATCGCATCCGGCGCTGGCTCGCGCCGCTCGTGGACCGCTACGTCACGGTGTCGTTCGACCTGGGGCGCTGGCTGGCCGGCACCGTGGGCGTGGCGTCGCGGAAGATCGTGACCATTCACAACGGGGTGGACATGCGCCGCTTCGGCGAGCCCGATCGCGGGGCCGGCCGCGCCGCCCTCGGCGTCGAGGGCGACACCGTGGTGCTGGGAACGGTGGGGCGCCTCGACCCCGTCAAGGATCAGATGGGGCTGCTGGACGCCTATGCGCGGCTTCCCGAGCGCGGCGCGTCCCATTGCCTCGTGCTGGTGGGCGACGGCCCGTGCCGGGCCGATCTCGAGGCGCGCGCGGCGAAGCCGGACCTGCGGGGGCGGGTGCGCATCCTGGGCGAGCGCGCCGACGTGCCGCGCCTCCTCGCCGGCTTCGACGTGTTCGCGCTGCCGTCGATCGCCGAGGGGATCTCCAACACCGTGCTCGAGGCAATGGCGAGCGGGCTGCCCCTGGTGGCGACCCGCACCGGCGGGAACCCCGAGCTGGTCGAGGACGGCGTCACGGGCCGCCTGGTGCCGGTGGGCGACCGGCCCGCTCTCGCCGCCGCCTTGGCCGACTACGTGACCGACCCGCATCTCCGGGCGCGGCACGGCAAGGCCGGCCGCCAGCGCGCGACCGAGGAGTTCAGCCTCGAGCGCATGGCCGAGGGACACCGCCGGCTCTACGCGGAGCTGACGCCCCGGCTTCTTTCCGGAGCGGCCTGAGCCATGTGCGGGATCGCAGGCATCGTCCACACCGACCCCGGGCATCCGGTC
>Ga0209382_10000309_pt1 | contig 78584 bp, 77 predicted proteins | sample SoiMetdeltSBSDD5_FD_187599 | JGI IMG/M metagenome (GOLD analysis project Ga0209382, IMG submission 187599) | Bulk soil microbial communities from a Populus tree surrounding site in Tennessee, USA - Soil MetaG P. deltoides SBSDD5 (SPAdes) (version 2) | ecosystem: Environmental > Terrestrial >... | reverse complement strand
GGCCCACGAATCCGGCAGCTGCTCTCCCGGCGCGAGGATCTTCTCGGCCACGACGTAGATCTCGGCGCCCGCGCGCTGCTGCAGGCGCCGGAAGTACTCGGCGGGATCGTATAGGCCGTCGGGATGATCGATGCGCAGGCCGGTGACCGCGCCCTCGCGCACGAGGCGGAAGATGAGCCGATGCGTGGCCTCGAAGACCTCCGGGTCTTCCACGCGAATCGCCGCCAGCTCGTTGATATCGAAGAAGCGCCGATAGTTGATCTCCTCGCCGGCCACGCGCCAGTACGCGGCGCGGTACGCCTGGTCGGCGAGCAGGCTGTCGAGCAGATCCATGCTCGACGGCTGGCCCGGCGTGCCGTTGAAGATCCGGACGTTGTCGTCCACGAAGGCGCGCACGGCCGGCGAGCCGGCGAGCAGCGCCACCAGCTTCTCCCGCCCTTCCTCCTTTTGCCGCTGCCGCGCCGCGGCCCGCTCGCGCTCCCTCTCCGTGTGCGCGGGCAGCGTGGCGAACCAGGCGATGAGCGACTTGAGGGCGACGACGTCGGGGTGCTCGCTGCCGAGCGACTCCGTCAGCGTGTCGATGCGGTGGCCGAGGATGCGCGCCCACGAGCGGGGCGCGATGGGCAGCACGATGTCGTAGTAGCGGACCAGGAAGTGCCCGTCTTCGAGCGCCAGCTTCAGCTCGCCGCGGTCGAGCACGACGCCGTACTGATCGCCGAGCATCGGCAGCAGGACCTTGTCGCGCAGCTCCGTCTTGACCGGCTGCCAGTCGATGTCGAACGTCGCCGCGTACGCCGAGGCCGGGCCGTTCTCGAGCACGTCGAGCCACCAGGCGTTGCGATTTTGCGCGATGCCCATGTGGTTGGGCACGACGTCGATGAGCAGTCCCATTCCGCGCGTGCGCAACGCGGCCGCGAACCGCTGGAAGGCCGGCTCGCCTCCGAGCTCGTCGCGCAGCCGGTTGTGATCGGCGACGTCGTAGCCGTGCGAGCCGCGCCCGGCCGTTTCGAGGAACGGCGAGGTATAGGCGTCGCTCACGCCGAGCGCGTCGAGATAGTCGACGAGGCCGGCGGCATCGTCGAAGGTGAGGTCGGGCCCGAGCTGCAGGCGATAGGTCGCGCGCGGTACGCGCATCACGGCGATGCCTCGTCACCCAGCCAGAAGCCCAGCGCCGCGCCCAGCGGCTGCAGCACCGCATGCGCGTCGCGGTGTCGATTCCAGATCTCGAAGAAGCGGTTCTGCGTCGCCCAGCGCCCGTAGCGCAGCCCCAGGCGGTGGGCTCCCTCGATGAGGTCGAGCGCTTCCGTCACGCGCGCCGGCGTCGGCGTCTCCGAGACGGCGCTGAGCGCGCGCGAGACCACGCGGGTGGTCGACGCCTTGCCGTCGGCGAGATCCAGCGTGAGCCCCAGCGCGGTCGCCTCGCCGGCGAGCTCGAAGAGGTGATCGGGCAGGCCCCCGCCGGCGCCGGACGCGTCGAACCGGCTCAGCTCGCCCAGCACCTCCTGGCTCAGCACGTGGCGCGCGACCAGCGCCAGCGCTTCGGGAATCGGCGCGTCGGCCTGTCGCAGGTAGTGCACGAGCTTGCGGTTCTCTTCCCAGATCCGCCGGTATGTCTCCTCGTACCGATCGAGCGTCGCGCGTGTGACGTTGGTGAGCACGCGCCGGCGCTCGTCGAGGAAGAGATCGGTCAGGGAGAAGCCCTTGCCCGGAAACCACTCGTCCATGCCACGCACCATATCGGCCAGCGTATAGCGCGCGTAGCGTCGCCGCAGGTCGGCCTTCATGGCGTCGTACGCCTGCGGCGCCTCCCACGCGCGGACGCCGCACGAAAAATCGTGGCCACCGACGTGCAGCACCGCGTAGGTCGCGTCGCGCACCTCGCCGGTCATCGTCGACGACACCCGCACCCGGCCGACGCACAGCGCGGTTCCCCCGTACGCTTCGCGCGCCTCGTCGACGCGCTGGACGCGATATGCATAGACCTCCGCATCGTCCGGTCGCGCCTCGACGAGCCCTGTGATCGCGTAGTGCGCGATCACGCGGCGCAGATCCACCATGCCGGGGCGAATGAGCTTCGTCCACACGTCGCTGCCGTTCGGATAGGCGCGCACGTTCGTCGGCGCCGCCTCGAGGCGCCGCACGAGCTCTTCCTCCAGCTGCGGTCCGCCGAGGTCGGCCAGATACTGCAGCGCCATCGCCGCGTAGCGGAGAATCTGCACCGGCTCGATCGCCGACAGCTCGTCGAAGAACCAGCCGCACGAGGTGTACATCAGCAGGCGATTGCGCTGCAGCTCGAGCAGGCGCCGCACCTCCAGGCGGGCGGTGGGATCGAGCGCCAGCCGCTGATGCCGGGCGAAGAACGCGTCGAGGCACTCCGGGCTGCGGTCGAGGATGACGCCGACGTAGTCGTCGCGCGCCTCCCAGGGATCCTTGAGCCAGACGGCGGCGCGCGTCTCGTAGAACGTGTCGATCTCGTCGCGCAGCCAGTCGAGGCTCTCGCGCAGCGGCGCACGCCAGCGCTGCTGGGTGTCACCGCGGAATCGGCAGCCGCAATCGGCGCGCCAACGCTCGAGGCCGTGCACGCACGACCACGAGCTCGATTCCTTGATCTCGATGGCCCCGGTCGGCGCGTGCATCGCCAGGAACGCGCCGTAATTGGTCAGCGTCACATCGCCACTCGCCTCGAGCTCCCGCACCGCGGCCGCCAGCGCCATCTCGCCGAACCGGCGATGGTGGCCGTACGACTCGCCGTCGGTGGCGCAGTGCACGAGCCGCGCCTCGTCGGTCGCCGCCGGCGGGAATGCGGCGTGGAGGCGGGCGGCGAGCCGGCGTCCGTCCTCGAGCAGGTTCTCGAACGCGATCGCGCGCGACACGGGGCCGTCGTAGAAGAAGATCGCCAGCTCGTGACCACGCGGCCCGCGCCAGCGGTACGGCCGGCTCGGCTCGATCGGCCCCTTGGCCTGCTCCGGGGCGAGGATCGTGAACTTCACGCCGGCCTCGGCCAGCACCTCGAGCGTCTCCGTGTCGACGGCAGTTTCGGGCAGCCACAGCCCTTCCGCCTCGCGGCCGAAGCGCGCGCGGAAGTCGGCGAGGCCCCAGGCCACCTGCGTGACCTTGTCGCGCCGGCTCGCGAGCGGCAGGATCATGTGGTTGTAGACCTGCGCGATCGCGTTGCCGTGTCCTCCGCGCGCGGCGACGCTGGCACGGTCCGCCGCGAGGATCTTGCGATAGACCTCGGGCGCCTGCCGCTCGAGCCAGGCGATGAGCGTGGGGCCGACGTTGAACGAGATCTTCTCGAAGTTGTTGACGACGTCGAGGATGAGATTGCCGTCGTCGACGCGGCGCGCCGCCGTGTTCGGCGCATAGCATTCCGCCGTGATGCGCTCGTTCCAATCGTGGAACGGCGCCGCCGTGTCCTGGACCTCGACGGTCTCGAGCCACGGATTCTCGCGCGGCGGCTGATAGAAGTGTCCGTGGATGGCGACGAAGCGGGCCGACGACACGCTCTCCCTCCGGCTAGAACTCCTCGAGTCCCGACAGGAATTCCCGCCGGCCGCCGCGCGGCACGACCACGAGTCCGGAGGGATCGACGAAATGCCGCCGGCGGTCGATCGCCGGGTCGACGCCGATCTCGCTGTCCGCGGGAATGATGTTGAACCGATCGACGATGACGCGACGCAGACGGGCCCCCTTGCCGACCGTGGTGTGGTCCATGACGATCGAGTCCTCGATGACGGCCCCCTCGTTCACCCACACCGAGCGGCCCAGGATCGAGTTGCGAATGGTCGCGCGTTTGACCAGCGAGGCCTCGCCGACGTGGGCGTTGTCGACGTCGCTGCCGATGAAGCGCGCCGGCGGGCCCGGATGCGGTCCGGTCCGGACCGGCCAGTAGCGATTGTCGAGATCGAAGCGCGGCGATTCACCGAGCAGATCCATGTGGGCCTCCCAGTACGACGGGATGCTGCCGACGTCGCGCCAGTAGCCCTGCTCCTCGTATGGCTTCACGCCCGGGACCTCGTTGCTCTGAAAGTCGTAACCGAAGACGCGGCCGCCCGGCACCAGCTCGGGAATGATCGAGCGACCGAAGTCGTGGTCGGTCGAGCGGCGCGCGTCCACGAGCAGCACGTCCACGAGGGCCTGCCGACGGAAGAGGTAGTTGCCCATCGACACGAGGGCGCGTCCGGGATCGCCCGGCATGCCGGGCGGGTCCGTCGGCTTCTCGACGAACTGGACGACGCGACCCTGGCGGTCCACGCTCAGGACGCCGAACGCCGTCGCCTCCATGCGCGGCACCGAGCGCGCGGCCACCGTCACGTCGGCCCCGGTCTCGATGTGGAACTCGAGCATCTGGTTGACGTCCATCCGATAGATGTGGTCGGCGCCGAAGATCGCGACGACGTCCGGATTGAAATCATCGATGAGATTGAGATTCTGCAGCACGGCGTCGGCGGTGCCGCGGTACCACGCGGGGCCGAAGCGCATCTGCGGCGGCACCACGGTGACGAAGTAGTCGGGGACGATTCCGGTGGTGCGCCACGACAGCCGCACGTGCTCGATGAGCGATTGCGACTTGTACTGCACGAGCACGTAGAGCGAGAGCATGTCCGAGTTCACGAAGTTGGAGAGCACGAAGTCCACGATGCGGTACCGGCCCGCGAACGGCACCGCCGGCTTGGAGCGGTCGCGCGTCAGCGGGTGGAGGCGCTCACCCTTGCCGCCGGCCATGATCATCACGAGGACGCGGGCCCGACGTTTCACGCGGGAGCTTGCGCCCACGCCGGAGTCAGGTCGGGGAAGACGAAGTCTTCCCGTTCGAGGCGTCGCAGCGTATTCGCGGCCTCGACGGACAGCGGCTCGCCGCCGCGCAGGCTGCTGGCCATCTCGGACAGGCGCTTGAACTCCGCGTAGTGCTCCGCCACGCGGCGCTCGGCGTAGTCGCGCGCGGCGCCGGTCGTGATCAGGAATTGCCAGTCCGAGGCCTCCAGCAGCAGGAGCTCACGGGTCGCCTGCGTGAGCACGCGCGCGAGGTCGGGGTGGCCGTCCGTCCCGGCCTTGAGATGTTGCGTCCATTCCGCCTCGGCGCTGTAGACGCGATCCCACGTCCACTCGGTGTCGCGGTTGAGCCACACGCGGTGATCGCCGCCTTCGCCCCACGAGCCCTCCGGCAGCGACAGCGTCACGCGCGGAGGCACTGCCTCCAGCGCCTCGCCGAGCGTGACCGGGGTGATGCCCGCGCGCCGCATATCCCGCGCGACGTGCTCGAGCCATATCGGGCCCTCGAACCACCAGTGCCCGAACAGCTCCGAGTCGTACGGTGAGCAGATGACCGTGGGCCTGCCCTCGGCCCTCGTGGCCGCCTCGGCCGTCTCGCGCACCAGGCGCACGAAGTGGCTGGCCTGCAGGGCGGCCTTCTCCGCAGCGAGCTTGGGATCGTACGGAATCTTCGTGCCGAAATCGCCGCGGCTGTCGGTGATGCGCCAGAAGCGCAGGCCGCCGGGGAAGTGCTTCTTGTGGAACTCGAGATACGCGTAGTCGCCGGGGTAGCCGCGGTCGCGACTCCACACCTGCAGGGTGGTGCGCGGATCCCGGATGAACGCGATGGCGGATCCTTGGCCGCCGCGCGACGCGACACGATAGGGCGCGTACGGCGAGCGCGCCTCGTTGACGGGAATCGCGGGCGTCGGCTCGCTCATCTCCTTGCGGGCGGGAATGTAGTCGCGATACAGGAACACCGGCTCGCCGGCCGCGACGAGGTGGGAGTCGGCGACGAAGTACTCGAGGCCGTGCGCGGCGAGCATCTCTTCGACACCCGGGCGCAGGCGGCGCTCCCCGCCGCGCTCGCGCCCCGTCGGTGGCGTCCACTCGTACCGCGGGCGGTACGCGCACTCGGGCAGCCAGATCCCGCGCGGGGCTACGCCGAAGTGCCGCTTGTGCGTCTCGACGGCCGTGCGCAGCTGCAGATGAATCGACTCGTCGCGCGACAGCAGCGGCAAGTATCCGTGCGTGGCCGCGCACGTGATGATCTCGACGTGGCGGCCGCGCTGCAGCTCGGCGAAGGTGCCGGGGATGTCGCCTCCGATCCGGCGATGCAGCTCCCACATCCGCTCGTAGTGCGCGGCCCAGAAATCGCAGAGCGCGATCAGCTCCGAGGGGCCGCGCGCGACGAAGTGCTCGCGGGTGTCGACGCACGCGCGTCGCACGTTGTCGTAGTAGAACGAAAGCTCTTTTTGGAATTCCGGCGAGGCGAGCTGCTCGGTGAGGATCGGCGAGAGGTTCAGCGTCCATTTCGGCGAGATGCCGTCGGCTACGAGCCGATGCGCGACGTCGAGCAGCGGCAAGTAGCACTCGAACGTCGCTTCGTTGAGCCAGTCACTGCCGTGCGGCCACCGGCCGTGGTTGACCACCATCGGAAGATGAGTGTGTAAGACGAGCGCGAACGGATAGCCCATGTCAGCGCGCACCTTTCAGCCAGAAGCCGGGCCGGGCATCGGTCACGGATAATTGGACCGTATGAAGTCGTTGGGCGCAAGCCTTCATCTGGGCGCAATTGTCCGCGACGAGACTGTCACGTTCCGGGTGTGGGCGCCGCGCTGTCGGTCGCTCGAGGTCGTGATCGAAGGCCGGCGGCCGCTCGCGATGAGCCGCCACGACGACGGCATCTTCGAGACCGTCGTGCCTGGTCTGCCGGCGGGCACGCGGTACCAGTACCGTCTGGACGGTGAGCGGTACCGGCCGGATCCCACCTCTCGCTTCCAGCCCGAGGGCGTGCACGGGCCCTCGATGGTCGTCGATCCGACCGCCTACGCGTGGACCGACCAGGCCTTCCCCGGGCACGCGAGCCGAGACCTCGTCATCTACGAGCTGCACGTGGGCACGTTCACGCGTGCGGGCACATTCGAGGCGACCATCGCGCACTTGCCGCAGCTCGTGGACCTCGGGGTCACGGCCATCGAGCTGATGCCCGTCGCCGAATTCCCGGGCTCGCGAAATTGGGGCTACGACGGCGTGCATCTCTTTGCGCCGCAGTCGACGTATGGCGGGCCGCGCGGGCTGCGGCGTCTCGTCGACGCCTGTCACGGGCACGGACTGTCGGTGTTCCTCGACGTCGTCTACAACCACCTCGGACCGGAGGGCAACTACCTCGGCGAGTTCGGGCCGTTCTTCACCGACCGGTACCGGACGCCGTGGGGCGGCGCGGTCAACTTCGACGGTCCGGACGGCGAGGGCGTCCGGCGTCACTTCGTCGAGAACGCGCGCGCCTGGATTCGCGATTTTCATCTCGACGGGCTGCGGCTCGACGCCATCCACGCGATCTTCGACGAGAGCCCCGTGCACATCCTGACCGAGATCGCGACCGCAGCACGCGAGGAGGCGCGCGCCCTGGGGCGGCCGGTGCACCTGACGGCCGAGTCGCATGACAACGATCGTCGCATCGTGCTGCCGCCGGAGGAAGGCGGCATCGGCCTGGACGCCGTGTGGTCGGACGACTTCCACCATGCGGTCCACGCCCGGCTCACGGGCGAGCGTGCCGGCTATTACGCCGACTTCACCGAGCCCGGCCGGTTGGCCACGGCCTTGAGCGAGGGCTTTGCGTATCAGGGGGAGCATTCGGAGTACTTCGGCCGCGATCGCGGCACGCCCAGCGCGGACCTTCCCGGCGAGCGCTTCGTCGTCTGCGCGCAGAACCACGACCAGGTCGGCAACCGTGCGCTGGGCGATCGGCTCAGCACGATCGTGTCGTTCGAGGGTGTGAAGCTGGCGGCGGGCCTGCTGCTCGCCGCCCCCGCGATCCCGCTGCTGTTCATGGGTGAGGAGTACGGCGAGACGGCGCCCTTTCAGTTCTTCACGTCCTTCCTCGACCGCGATCTCGCCGAGGCGGTGCGCAAGGGCCGCACCGCGGAGTTCAGCCGCTTCGCGTGGCAGGGCGGGATTCCCGATCCCGGTGAGCCGGCGACCTTCGTGCGCTCGCGGCTGAGTCATACGCTGGCGGGCGCGCCGCGTCACCGGGAGCTGTATCTATATTATCGGCGCTGGCTGGAGCTGCGCCGCACGCATCTGGCGCTCGGGACGCGCGGCAAGGAGCGCACCGTCGCCAAGATCGACCCGACGGGCACGCTGCTGACCCTGGTGCGCGACGCCGAGTCGGGGCCGGGCGTGCGCCTGTTCGCCAACCTCACGAATGAGGCGCAGCCGGGACCGGCGATTCCCGCCGACTGGCGGGTGCTGATCGATTCCGACGATCGGCGGTTTGCGGGCCACGGCCGTCCTGCCCTGGCGCCGTATCACGTCCTGGTCTACGAGGCGCCGCGCTAACTCTCCGGCCAGCAGCGCTGTTGCGCGGGCTGTCGGTCATTTCGCCGATGGCGACGAGCACCGGGGGTCGTTGCATGAGCGGCCTCCGCCCTGCTATAGAGCAAAGGGTCTTGCCAGACCCGGCCAATGATCCCGTAGACCAGCTCCTCACGCTCGATCCCGGCGCCCGCGGCGTCGATAAGATGTTCCAGCCGGGTGGGGCGCGCCGCGCCGCGGAAGCGCTGCGCGGAGCCCGGCGCGTCGTCATCACGACCGGCTTCGTCGTAGCTTCTGAAACGGCCGAGACCGACGGGCCGCCCGGTGCAGCGGTGCTGGGGCGCGCTCTCCGGCAGTTGGGCGCCGAGGTCAGTTACGTCACGGATGACGTCACCGCGCCGGTCCTCTCCGCGACGCTCGCCGTCCTCGGCGAGCCGACGGACGTCGCGCGCTATCCGGCCGGCGCCGACGCGGCGCGCGACACGCTCGAGCGCACGCGCCCGACGCATCTCATCGCGATCGAGCGCCCGGGCCGCGCGCGCGACGGCGTCTATCGCAATATGCGTGGCGACGACGTCTCGGCGTGGAACGCGCCGATCGACGAGATATTTTTGCTGGCGGAAAAGACGCCGGACCGTGTGATCACGATCGGCGTCGGCGACGGCGGCAACGAGATCGGGATGGGCAACGTGCGCGCGCGACTCGTGCGCGGGGGCGCACTCGCGAGACGCATCGCATCGGTCGTGCGTGTCGATCATCTCGTCGTCGCCGGGGTCTCGAACTGGGGCGCGTACGGCATCGCGGCGCATCTCGGAGGGCTCGCCGGCCGGCCGCTGCTCCACACCCCGGACGACGAGCGACGGCTCGTCGCCGCGTGCATCGCCGCGGGCGCGTGCGACGGCGTGACGCGCCGCCGTCAACCCACGGTAGACAACCTGTCGCTCGACGTGCACGCGGCGATGGTCGCGATGCTGGCCGCCGCGACGCAGGCGCGACCGTAGCGGTATCATTGGCGCCATGACAATCCAGGAGCGGTACCGCGCCACCCACCTACGCTCGGCCGCGCTCGCGGACCGCGCGCGGAGCGCCATACCCGGCGGCATCACCCACGACATCCGTCATCTGGTGCCGTTTCCCACGTACATCGAGCGCGCGAGCGGCGCGCGCAAGTGGGACGTCGACGGCCACGAGTACGTCGATTACTGGATGGGGCACGGCGCGCTCTTCCTCGGCCACTGCCATCCGGCGGTCGTGAAAGCGGTGCAGGAACAGGTGGCCCGGGGTACGCATCTTGGTGCGAGCCACGAGCTCGAGATCCGATGGGCCGAGCTCGTCAACAGCCTGGTGCCGTGCGCCGAGCTCACGCGGTTCACCATGTCGGGCACAGAGGCCACGCACCTCGCGATGCGCGTCGCGCGGGCCGCGACGGGCCGCACGAGGATCCTGAAATTCACGGGGCACTTCCACGGCTGGCACGACGGCGCCGTCGCCGCCGTGAATCCGCCGTACGAAGTCCCGATGTCCGCCGGCATTCCCGGCGCGACGCTGGATCAGGTCGTCATCTGTCCGCCGAACGACATCAAGGCCGTCGAGATCGCGCTGCAGCGTGGTGACATCGCCGCGGTGATTCTCGAGCCCGCCGGTGGACAGTCGGGAACGACGCCCACGATCCCGGGCTACCTTCAAGAATTGCGCGCGCTCACGACGAAGCACGGCGTCGTGCTGATCTTCGACGAGGTCATCACAGGCTTTCGCTACGCGCCGGGCGGCGCGCAGGCCTACTTCGGCGTGACGCCGGATCTCACGACGCTGGCCAAGATCGTCGCCGGCGGCTTGCCGGGCGGCGCGCTGTGCGGCCGGCGCGAGCTGATGTCGATGCTCACGTTCCGCGGCGATCCCGACTGGGACCGGAGCCAGCGCGTCGCGCATGCGGGCACCTTCAACGCCAACCCGCTCTCGGCCGCCGCAGCGATCGCCACGCTGGAGCTGGTGTCCGACGCCTCGCTGCAGGCCAGGGCCAACAAGTTCGGCGACGAGCTGCGCCGCGAGCTGGCCGACACGATGAAGCGTGTCGGCGTGCCGGGCACGTGCTACGGCGAGGCCTCGATCTACCACGTCTCCTTCGAGGGCAAGCCCGGCCTCGCCGGATTCGACCGCCCCCGCAAGGGCGCGGTCTATCATCTGCTGCGCTGCGCGCTGCTCGACAACGGCGTCGACTGCTCGATGAACCACGGCTGGATCTCCGCGTTGCATTCCCAGGAGGATTTCGAGCGCACGCTGCGCGCGTACGACGCCGCGTTTCGCGCGCTCGCCGCCGAGGGCGCGTTCCGCTCGTGACGAGTCGCTCGCTCGCGAGTCTCGCGCTGGGCGTCGCGCTGGCGTTGGGCGGGTGCGTGCATTATCCGACGGTGATGGAGGCCGGCGGCACCATGGTCCGACCCGACAAGGGCCGCTTGGTGCGTCAGGGCGACGGCGCCGCCGTCTACTTCGACCTCAAGAGCAGTGGCAAGTACGGCGATGTCATCACCGCCGTGCACTCGCCGGTGGCGCGTCAGGCGCAACTGGTCGACGGTCGCGGCGAGCCGCTCCCCCGCGTGACGGTGCCCGGCGCCTCGCTGATGCACTTCACGCAGAGCGGCCCGCACGTCGTCCTGACCGATCTGACCCGCCCCCTCGTCGCCGGGGACACCATCATCGTCACGCTCGTGCTGGAGAAGATGGGCGGTCTCGGTGTGATCGCGGTCGTCGAATAACTAGCGCGCGACCGGTGACGGCGGCTGCGCCGGTGTCGTCGGTGCGTCGCCGCTCTCGGCCGCGCGCCGCATCCAGCGGTCGGCCTCTTCGCGGCTCTTCGCGACGCCTTCGCCACGCAGGTACATCCCCGCCAGCGCGGTCTGCGCGGGCTTGAAGCCCTGCTCGGCCGCCTGTCGATAGAGGCGCGCCGCTTCCGCGTAATCCTGCTTCACGCCGGCGCCGGCCGCGTACGCGCTCGCCAGACCGTGCTGCGCCGCCGGGGAGCCCTGAGCGGCCGCGACGCGATACCAGCGCACGGCCTCGGCGGCGTCCTCGGAGCGACGGCTCTTGCGATAGAGCTCGGCCAGATTGAGCTGAGCGCGCGAGAGCCCCTGTTCGGCGGCCGTGCGGTACCAGTGCATCGCCTGCTCGTCGCTCCGTTCGACGCCCGCGCCCTGCTCGTAGGCGAACCCGAGACGCTCCTGGGCCGGCGGGAATCCTTGTTGCGCCGCCTTGCGCCACCACAGCACGGCGGCTGCGTCGTCCTTGGCCACGCCGCGGCCGTCGTGATACGCGCTGCCGAGGCTGGTCTGCGCATCGGCGACGCCGTGCTCGGCGGCGCGCTGCCACCAGACGATCGCCTCCGCTTCATCACGCTTGAGTCCACGGCCTTCGCTGAGCAATCCGCCGAGGCTGTACTGCGCGCTCGGGTCGCCGCCTTCTGCGGCCTTGCGGTACCACATCGCGGCTTCCACGAAATCCTGCTCGACACCGGCGCCGCGCTCATAGAGCGCGGCCAATCGCGACTGCGCCGTCGGATCGCCCTTCTCGGCCAGCGGCCGGAGAATCGCCAGCGCCGCGGCGTAGTCGGCGCGGCGGTACGCTTCGAGCGCCTGCGCCAGGCTCGTCGTCGTGTCTTCGGGGGATCGCGCGGCGTTCGACGGCGCTTTGGCGGCCGGTGGGGGAGCGGATGATGGTGTGCGAGCCGTCGGCATGGCGGCGGTCGCCGACGACGCGGGTGTCGCTGCTTTCGCGGGGGTCGCCGGCGCCGCGGGTGTCATTGGCGCCGCGGGTGTCATTGGCGCCGTGGCTGTCGCGGGCGTCGTGGGCGTCACCGGCGCCGTGGGTGTCACCGGCGCGTTTGGTGTCGCCGGCGCGTTTGGTGTCGCCGGCGCGTTTGGTGTCGCCGGCGCCGTGGGTGTCGCCGGCGCGTTCGGTGTCGCAGGCGGAGCGGCCACGCGAGGCGTCGGGGTGACTCCCGGCACGGCCCGCTCCGATCGCGGCTGAGGAGCCGTCGGTGGCGGCGCGCTCGGCGCCGGCGCCGGCGGGGCGCGCAGCGCACCAGCTGGTGGAGGCTGCTGGGTGTAATAGACGTTGCCGTCCTTGTCGTACCAGCGGTAGATCTCGTCCGCAGCCTCGAGCGCCGGGAGAGCGAACATGACAACGCCGGCCAAGACGGCGACGAGCGGCGCGATCAGACGGCCGATGAGCGCCCCCACGCCAAGATTCTATCGCGGAGCGTGGTAACCTATGCAGCCTTGGTGGGCAGGTAGCTCAGTTGGTAGAGCACAGGACTGAAAATCCTGGTGTCGGCGGTTCAATCCCGTCCCTGCCCACCATTTTTTTCGCTCACTTCTGAGTAGGGCAGCGCGCGAGTGCCTTGGGAACGTGCCCGGTAGGGTCCTGCTCGGCCCGGGGGGGGGCTAGGACCAAAGTCTCATTGCCGGTCAGAATCTGCGTCCATTCCAATGCGGCCTGGGTGGCGAAATGGGTTTCGGACTCGCGCCCAGACGCCGACCTACGACGGGGGACTGGGAGGGTTTGCGACAAGACCAGCCGACGCGTGAGATTCCTGACGTCGTAGGCGATCTGCCACTCACGGCGTTCTAAGTCTGCAACAGCGGCTCTTCAAGACCGGCTCGTGGCGTTGTATCCCCACAGCTGCCTCGCGACGGTCTTCCGCTCGTCCTCGTGTTTCGGCGGCAGTAACTCAGGATTACGCGCGCAATGTCGGGAAATCGTGAGCAGCAGGGGGGCCAATGAAGTTCGCCTCATCTCGGCCATACGTGGCTGCGTTTCTGATGCTGATCACCGTACTGGCGATCGTCGGAGTTCTCGATCACTCCGAGTGGGAGCGCTCGCGCGAGGGGAGCCGGGCCGGTGTCCTCGCTCACGTCAGTGCTGTGCGCGCCAAGCTGGAAGGGGCGCTCAACGCACGCCTCTTCTTGACACAAGGTCTCGCGGCGCAGGTGTCCGCGCGTCCCGAGCTCGGCGAGGCGGAGTTCGCAGAACTGGCACCGATCATCCTGGCCGGGCGCACCGGCATCCGCGCCATCCAACTGGCGAAAAACACGGTGGTGAGCCATATCTACCCGAGCGAGGGGAATTTCGCGGCTCAGGGACTCCGACTGCTCGAGGTAGCCGAACAACGCGCTGCCGTCGAGCGAGCCCTTGAGACCCAGCAGACCGTCGTCGCCGGTCCCGTCGAGCTCATCCAGGGCGGCGTGGCGTTCGTCAGCCGCACGCCTATTTACCTGACCGAGCCGAAGGGAGCGAGGAAACGCGGTTCGTACTGGGGACTGGCGTCGATCCTGATCGATACGGAGACGCTGCTCCGTGAGGGCGGGTTGTTCGATCACGCTGCAGGTCTTCAGTACAGTCTCCGTGGCAAGGACGGCCTCGGCGCGCAGGGCGCGGTGTTCTTCGGCGACCCCGCGATCTTCAAGGCCGATCCTGTCCTGTTGAATGTCTCCCTGCCCAATGGAGGGTGGCAGCTGGCGGCGGTTCCGATGGGCGGTTGGTCGTCGTTGTCGCCGCGGCTCTGGACGCTGAGAATCAGCGGGGTCTTGCTGGCTGTCGTGGCTTCGGCCCTGGCATTCGTGGGGACACGCCACCAGGCCGGGCTGCGAGATGGAGAAGAGCGGCTGCGGCTGCTCCTCGAGGTGACCCAGCGCCTGACGGCCGGCCTCGCTCTCAAGACCGTGCTCAGCGCCATTGCTGAAGCCGCCGCCGTGGTCTTCAAAGGTGAGGTGCTGTTTCGCGTCGTGGACGGCGACGAACTCGTGCTCATGGGGGGCACGGCCGTGGCCCGCAAGAGGGTCCTCAAGGAGCGACTCAGAATCGGAGAATCCCTCAGCGGACAAGTGGCGGCCACGGGCGAGCCTCTCATCCTCGCCGATTCGCTGGCGGACACGCGGCTGATTCCAGAACACCGCGCCTACGTTCTGCCGAAGGGCATGGCGATGATGTGTGTCCCCATCCGATCCGGCTCCACGGTACTCGCGACGCTTGCCATCTACCGCGAGCGCGGCTACCGCTTCGGCCGGAAGGACCTCGCCCACGCCATGACTCTCGCGGAGCACGCGGCCGTTGCCATCAAGAACGCCCGGCTCTACGAAGAGACCGAGGAAGCGCTCCGAGAGCAGCGGCAATTTCTGCGGCAGGTCATCGACGTGGATGCCAATAGCATCTTTGCCAAGGATCGACAGGGGCGGTTCACCCTCGTCAACCAGGCCATGGCTGATCTCTACGGCACGACAGTCGAGAACCTCATCGGCAAGACCGACGCCGATTTCAATTCCAACGTTGAGGAGGTCGCCCGATTCAGGCGCGACGACCTGGAGGTGATGGACTCACTGAAGGAGCTCTCAATCCCCGAGTCGCGCCTCACCGATGCGCAGGGGCGAGTCCGCTGGATGCAGGTTGTGAAGCGGCCGATCCTCGGCAGAGACGGCACGGCGAGCCAGGTGCTGGGCTCGGCCACTGACATCACCGAACGCAAGCGGGTCGAAGACGCGCTGCGCGCCAGCGAGCAGACGCTCCTCGAGTTGATCGACAACCTGCCGATCGCCGTCTTTGTTTGCGATGCCTCCGGCGTCATCGAGCGCTACAACAGGCGCGCCGCTGAGCTTTGGGGCCGAGAACCCACGCGCGGCGCAGCCGATCGATTCGGCGGCGCGTACAACCTTTACACGGTCGACGGCAGCTATCTGGCACGCTGGTCTTGGCCCATGGCGCAGGTGCTGCGCACGGGGATGCCTGTGTCCAACCGGGAGCTCTTGATCGAACGCTCCGACGGCTCTCGGCGCACGGTGATGGTCAACGGGATTCCGCTTCGGGACAAGCAAGGAGCGGTGACCGGCGCCATCTGCTGTCTCAACGACGTTACCGAGATCAAACAGGCGGAGCGGGAGAGTCAACAACAGCGACAGCTGCTCACACACTTGACCCGAGTGGTGACGCTGGGCGAGCTGTCTGGTGCCCTGGCCCACGAGTTAAGCCAGCCGCTGACGTCGATTCTGACGAACGCGCAGGCGGCCCTGCAGTTCCTGGCTCACGAGCCGACCGACCTGGCCGAGGTGCGGGAAATCTTGAACGACATCGTGGACGCGGACCGCCGGGCTGGTGAGTTCATCCGGCGCTTGCGGACGCTGTTGCGCAGGGGCGAGACGCCACGTCAGCCGGTCGATCTGAATGAGGTGACGAGCGAAGTCCTACGCTTGCTAAACAGCGAGCTGATTGCCCAGGGGGTGGCCGTCACCACTCAGATGATGCTGGGGTCGTCCAGGGTGAACGGCGACCCTGTCGCGCTGCAGCAGGTGGTCCTGAATCTGATCGTCAACGCGTGCGACGCGATGCAGCTCAACGAGCTCCCTGAGCGCCGGATCGCTATCACCACGTCGCTCGAGGTTGACGGCACTGTGCGGGTGGCGATTGCCGACCGCGGCGTCGGCTTGCCGGCAGAGCGCATTGAGCGCGTGTTCGAACCGTTCTTCACGACGAAAGCGCACGGCCTCGGCCTCGGACTGGTCATCTGCCAGTCGATCGTGGCGGCCCACGGCGGGCACCTCTCGGCCACGAACAATGCTGACCGGGGAGCCACGTTCTGGTTCACCCTACCCACCCGGAACGGGGCGGAAGGGGTGTGACACGCGCCGTGCGGAGCGGCGCGGGCTTGACGCCCGCGCCGCGATCCTGTTCACGCGTTCGCCGCGGTGCTCCTCGGAGCGGAATTACGGCACGACGCCGGCAGTGCGCAGGAAGTCACCCAGCGTGAACGTGCCACCTTCCGGAGTCCAGCCGGTCCTGACGATCCCGTCCGGGTCCAGCTGTAGCATCCCGCCGAACACCTCGCTCACGAGCATGCTGCCGACCGGGCCGAGGTGCGCGCCGTTGTAGACGACACCGGACTCGGCCAGCAGATACACCCAGAGTGGCGCCTCGCCACCGAACGCGGAGTCGAAGATACCGACCTCCTCGTTGGTGAGCACCGGGACACCCAGGGTGCGGGCGACGTCCTGCCCGGACGGGAGCTCGTAGCGCTTGGCCCGGATGATGTTGCGGCTAGCCAGCGAGTTCGGCCCGCCCGGGATGGCCGCCGGCACCGGCAGCTGAAACAGCCCTCGGGACAGCAGCGCATCGATCTTGCGGCTGATGTTGAGGGGCGCAGGGAACCCCTCAACCTGCACGAAGTTCGGCCAGTGGATGCGCCGGTTGGCCGGAATCGGCCGGCCGCCCGACAGGTCACCTTCCGTGCCGTTGAAGACTTGCACGTTGGGCGGCAGCGGGGCCGCGGGCGTTGGAGCGACCAGGCGATAGGCCAGGCGGACCATGCTGTGACCGAACCGATAGCCGGCCACCGCCCACTCGATGGGCAGGTTTGGGTCGTGCGGGTTGCTGGGCTTGAAGAACTTGTTGGAGGTGGCGGTGAGCACCGCGTCCGCGTACTCGGGGTGCAGCACGCGAGGCAAGAAATCGTGCGTCACGACCCACTGATAGTGATTGATCGTGGCCTGGCGGGCCTGCTCGAAGTTCATGCCCCGATCAACCATGGCGTTGTGGAACTTCAAGAAGGCCAGGTGGAGCTGCGCGATGATCATGTTCTCGTCATTGCGTGAGTCCGCGATCAAGGCCCGGCCATCCGGTCCGCGCGGCAGATCGCCGCCGTCCGGACCGATGAGCATCTTGTCGGGTTTGGCGGGGTCGCGGACGCTGCCCGGTCCATACACGGAGTCCAGGTCGAGCTTGGCGTTGCGCACGTTGTCGAGCTGATCGATGGGGAAAGTCGTGGCCGGCAGCGGGTTCTCGTCGCGGGTCACGTCATGGTCCACGAACTGCCCGAAGTACGTGAACCCCGCCGGTGTGTTGCGCGGCGAGTTGTCCGCGTCCGCGTTCGGATCGACCATGGGTCCCGTGCTCGAACCTCCGCACGGCTCGGGTGTACACGCCCCGTGCTTCGCGAGCGCGGCATCGGGAGCCTCGAGGGGAGGCAACTTCGGAAACATCCGCACGAAGTCCTGATCCTTGGCGAACACGGATCCCACCAGCAGCAAGGTCGTCCCCAGCGACGTCAGCGCCCCGGCCAGTAGCCTCATTCGACTGTCCTCCCGTGAAAATTCGGCAAGGCGACAAGAGTCCGCCGCCTCTAATTGACGGATACCGAGCCACCTAGCGGGTCGAACAGTTTCCGACCCAGAATTGGCTCTCGGCGTCTTCAGGCGAACGACGGGTGACTTGTAGTGCGAGAGAGGAGCGTGCCGGTCAGAACAAGCCGCGACCAAGAAGGCGGAAGGCGGGTGGGCACCAACACGAACGGACGAGCGTGGACCGCAAGATCATGTGCCTACCCTCCAGGCGCGGCTATGAATAAAGAGAACGCCGACTGTTGTCAAGATGGTTTTTGTCGGCCCCGCCGCAGCGCCGCTTCAAACAGCGTACGGTCCTGTCGTGCTTCGTCTCGGCGTTTGCGCCAGCGCCGCGTCCGCGCTCACTCCTCCCATAAGAGCCCCGACGGCGGGCTGCTCGGGTCGACTTTTCGCGTCGGCTGATTCAGGTCGAGGCTTGAACACACATCGGTAGCTCTGTCACAATCGGTGGCGTATCTCGCGTCCGCGCTCACGAAGCTCGCCCACGCCGTCCGCGTGGACATCGTCGGTGGACCAAGCCATGAAAAAGGCGCTGCGTTTCTTCCTGTGGGGGTGGGCTTTGGTCTTCATGGCATTCGGGTTCACTCTCGCTCCTGCACTCGTCATGTCCCACCTGTGGCGGACGCGGCCGTCCATGACGAGGGCCGCATGAAGGCAGCTTGCGGGTCGAATTGCGTTAGCCCCTGCTCACGGTTGTATTCTTCCGAGAAGTGAAACGGGTTACGCCGCCACTTCCACCAGGCGCATGTCGCATTGGTGCCACGCTCTGAAGATCCTGGTGTCGGCGGTTCAATCCCGTCCCTGCCCACCGTTTTTTTCGGCCACTTCTGAAGCGCAGCGCACCCTGTTCCCGCGCGTGCGCGCGGAGGAGCCGTGACGACCGGGTACTGGGAACGTGACGGCCTCGAGCACGCGATCCTCGGTGCGCTCGCGGCGGCGGGCCGCGACGTCAACGCGCTCACCGTCGACGTCCTCGCGCCCGCGGATCACTTCCACGGCGGTGGGAAGACGGCGACCGATCGTCTCGCACGACTGGCTGGCATCCGTCCCGGCATGCGCGTCCTCGACGTCGGCGGCGGACTCGGCGGCCCGGCGCGAACGCTGGCGACGTACGGCGCGCGTGTCACTGTGGTGGATGTGACGGAGTCGTTCGTCCGCACCGGAGCCGCGCTCACGGCGCGGCTCGGCCTGGCCGATCGCGTCGAGCATCGCGTGTGCGACGCCCTCGCGCTCGACGTCCCAGCCGAGAGTTTCGACCTGGTGTGGACACAGAACAGTGGCATGAACATCCCCGACAAGGAGCGTCTCTACCTCGACTTCGCGCGCGCGCTGCGCCCGGGCGGGGTGCTCGCGATCCAGGAGCCGATGGCAGGTCCCGTCCAGCCCGTGATTTTCCCGGTGATGTGGGCGCGCGACGCGCCGTCGAGCTTCCTGCGCACGCCGCCGGCGATGCGTGCGGTGATGGAGGCCGCGGGATTCCGCGTGCGTGTCTGGGACGACGTGACGGCGGAAACGGCCGGTCCGGGGATCGCGGACGAAATCCCGCCCTACTTTGCGTCGCGCATCATCATGGGCGACGCGCTCGATGCGATCGTGCGCGCCGGCCATCGCAACCGCGAGGAAGGCCGGATCGTGTCGGTTCAGGCGATCCTCGACCGCCTCTGACGGTCCGCAGCGGCTGCCGCTATAACCGGGGGTCGAGGACGTCGCGAAGGCCGTCGCCGAGCAGGTTCATCCCAAGCACGGTCAGCATGATGCCGAGCCCGGGGAAGGTCGCGATCCACCACGCCTCGCGCAGGTAGTCTCGCCCCTCGCTCAGCATGCGTCCCCATTCCGGCTGCGGCGGCTGGCTGCCGAGACCGAGGAAGCTGAGCGCGGCGGCGGCCAGGATGGCGGTGCCCAGTCCGAGCGTCGCGGTGACGACCAGCGGCGCGACCACGTTGGGCAGGATGTAGCGCGCCAGGATAGAAGGATCGCGACTGCCGAGCGCGCGCGCCGCTTCCACGTACAGGTTCTCGCGCGTGGCCAGCACGCTGGCACGCACCAGCCGCGCATAGGTCGGCACTGCCGACAGCCCGACCGCGATCATCACGTTGGTGAGCCCCGGCGTGAGCACGCTCACGATTGCCAGCGCCAGCAGGATGCCGGGGAAGGCAAGAAGCACGTCGATGACGCGCATGATCACGGCGTCGAGCCGACCGCCGTAGAACCCGGAGACGAGCCCGATCGGGGCGCCAAGCGCGACGGCGATGGAGACGGCGATGACACCGACGGTCAGCGAGATGCGCGCGCCGTACATCACGCGGCTGGCCACATCGCGCCCGAGCTGGTCGCTGCCGAGCCAATACGTCGCGCCCGGCGGCTGCAACGCCGTGCGCGGCGCGGTCTTCACGGGATCGCGCGGGCTCAGCCACGGCGCCGCCAGCGCCACGAGCGCCAGCGCGGCCAGGATGACCAGCCCGATCGCGGCGCCCCGTTGGCGCGCCAGCCGGCGCGGCAGACTCACGTCCACCGCGCCATCACCCGAAGCGGATGCGCGGGTCGGCGTACGCGTAGGCGACGTCGACCAGCACGTTGATCATCACGTACACGGTGGCCACGAAGAGCACGGTGCCCTGCACGAGCGGGAAGTCCTTCGCCAGGATGCCGCCGACGATGAGACGGCCCAGCCCCGGCCGGCTGAACACGGTCTCCACGATCACCGCCCCGGCCAGCAGGTTGCCGAACTGCAGGCCGAAGATCGTGATGATCGGGATCAGCGCATTCTTGAGCGCGTGGCGCACGATCACACTGAAGCCGCCGAGGCCCTTGGCGCGCGCGGTGCGGACGTAGTCCTGGCCGAGGACCTCCAGCATGCTCGAGCGCGTGAGCCGCGCGATGATGGCGGCCGCGATGGTGCCCAGGGTGACGCTCGGCAGCACCAGGTGGAGCGGACTGCCGCCGCCGGTGGCGGGAAACCAGCCGAGATGCAGCGAGAAGACGAAGATCAGCAGCAGCCCCAGCCAGAAGCTCGGCATCGACACGCCGAGCAGCGCCGTGGCCATCGACGCCACGTCGAGCCACGAGTGGCGCGACAACGCCGCCAGAAGCCCCAGCGGCACGCCGATGGCGACGGCGACCAGCATGGCGGCCACGGCGAGCTGGGTGGTGTTCAAGACGTTCTCACCGATCTCGGTCGTCACCGGCCGGCGGCTGCGGATCGACGTGCCCAGGTCACCCCGAACGGCATTGGCCACGAAGCGCCCGTACTGCTTCAGGATCGGCTCGTCGAGATGGAGCTGGGCCCGCATCTGCGCGATCTGGTCGGGCGTGGTGACGAACTCGGCGAGCATCATCTTCACCGGATCGCCGGGGACGAGGAAGAGCATGCTGAACACGGCGAGCGTCACGCCGAACAGCACCGGGACGACGGCCAGGATCCGTCGCGCGATCCAGGTCAGCATGGGGCCGCCGCGCGGTTACGGCTACCGCCGGAGCGTCGCGTCGCCGAGGATGGGAAGGGCCGTGAAGTTGTACTTCACCGCCTGCACGCCGCTGCGGAATGCCCACACCGACAACTCGTCCACCAGCGGCACCGTCAGCGCCTCGTCGAGCGCGAGCTGGGCGATCGAGAGGTAGACCGCGCGCCGCTTGGCCGAATCGAACTCGCGGCGGCCCTGCTCGAGAAGCGCGTCGAGCTTGGCGTTCTTCACGCATGACCAGTTGAAGTTGGAGCCGACGAGCGAGGAATGGAACAGTGAGAAGACGCCATCGGGATCGCTGGCGCGCAGGAACATCACGGGGCCATGCGTGGCGCAGCGGTAGTTGTCCTCGTACCACGGTGGCCGGGCCTGGGCCTTGATCTTGACGTCGATCCCGACCTCATGCAGCGACGACTGGATGAGCTGAGCCGTCGGGTCGGGGCCGCCGCCGTACTCGACGGCGTTCAGCACGATCTCGAGGCGCTGGCCGCTCTTGGCGCGGATGCCGTCCGACCCGGGCTGCCAGCCGGCCTCGCCGAGCAGCGATTTCGCCCTGGCCTGATCGAACGGGTAGGCCTGGCGCAGCGACGGGTCATCCAGCATGAGCGCGGTGAGCGGGGCGTGGGCTTTCAGCGCCGTGCCCCTGAAAACGGTGGCCAGGAACGCTTCCCGGTCGACAGCGTAGTTGATCGCGCGACGCACGCGCACGTCGTCCATCGGCGGCTTCGTGATGTTGAGCAGCCAGATGCGCGGCGCGCCGGGCCACGGCGCCTTCTCGATCCGGATGGCCGAGTTCTTCTCCAGCCGCGGCAGGGACTGGGCGGGCACGTTGTAGATACCCTGCGTCTCGCCGCTCTCGAGCGTGGTCACCCGGGTGCCGGCCTCGGGGATGAACTTCCACACCACCGTCTCCAGCGGCGGCGGACCGGTGCGCTCGCTCCACGGCGCCTTCCGGTTGTACCCCGGGTTGCGCACCATCGTGGCGTGGTCCTTGGCCACGTACTCCTTGATCATGAACGGGCCGCTGCCGACGGGGCGCGTGTGCACCAGGTCGCCGGTCTCCCGCACCGCCTTGGGCGAGACCATGCTGAGGGTGCCGGCCGCCGCGTATGTCAGGAACGGCGCGTAGGGCGCCTCGAAGCTCACCTGCACGGTGAACTCGTCGAGCACCTTGGAGCCGGCATAGCCGGCGAGCTGCGCACGGGCGCCACCCGCCTTGAACTTGGGGTCGACGATGCGGTCGAAGTTGAACTTCACCGCATCGGCGTTGAACGGCGTGCCGTCGTGGAACCGGACGTCGCGCCGGAGCTTGAACGTGACGCTGCGCCCGTCCTTCGATGTCGTCCACGACTCGGCGAGCCAGGGTGAGAGCTTGCCGTCGGGCGCCTTGAACAGCAGGGACTCCGTCACCGAGGCGATGATCTGGTACGTCACCGCCGACGGCGAGGCGTGCGGATCGAGCGTGGGTGGCTCCTGGTCGAGCCCGAGGACGAGGGTCGCGCCGGTCTGGGGCTCCGCCGCGCGCGGGAGAACGCCGGTGAGGGCGAGCACGATGAGCGCGATGACGACGGGCCGCGGCGAGCGGAATGCGAGCATGATCGCCTCCTGGGCCGGCAGTATAACTTCCGCGACGTCAGGCCTATTGAGATGTACGTGGCGGCCTCGGACAGCAAGCGTTCCCATTCTGCGCCGCGCTCGTCACCGCTCACGGCAGAGCGGTGTACGTAGGACGGGTTCAATCCCGTTCCTGCCCACCATTCCCGGTACTTGGACGGCGGTGGCGCGCGGCCAGCGCGTTCGTTTGGTTCACAACCGTACCCAGATCGCCGGCGCATTCGTCGCCGCATTTGTCGACTTGGTGGCGCGACGGATGCATCCCACGGATCACGATGGGATTCGACAGCTCTCGGCGGTGTGCATTGTGGGTCAGCCCGCGAGTTCTCGCCGCGGCTCAGGAGCTCGCCGAGCTGATCGGCCTCGACGTCGATTCGTTCATCACGCTGATGGTCCTCGAGCTCCACGAGCAGGAATCGGCAGAAGGGCGGCTGCGCGCGCGGGCGTCGGCGACCGAGAAATCGTCCAACGGCCACGTGATACCGATGCGCGCGGATCGGAGCAAGCGGCGGCGGCCATCCCACGCCCGTCTCGACTGAGCGCCGAGCCTCTCCTGCCTCGCCTGACCCGGCGGTCCGCCTCTCGCGCGTGCTATATATAGTGCGATTTCAGCGTCGGTCTGATTCCATCGTCGTGCGGTGTTGCGTTCCGGACGGACCAATGATCGAGCGTGCAACCGATGCAGGATAACGTCGACGATCGCGCAGCGGCCGGGCGGGACGCGCTGCGGCGTCACGCGTGGCACGAGGCCTTCCAGCAGCTCAGCGCGGCCAATGCTGCGCAGCCGCTGCCACCCGAGGAGCTCGAAAGGTTGGCGGAGGCCTCGTTCTGGGTCGGCCGGATCGATGATGCGATTGCTGCGCGCGAGCGGGCGCACGCGTCGTATCTCGAGCGGGGCGATCGGCGCCGCGCAGGATTCATGGCGTCGCGCGCAGAGATCCGCACGTTCATGTTCACCGACATCGTCAGGTCGACCCAGCTCGTCGAAGCGATCGGAGACGAGGCGTGGGCCGACCTCGTGCGCTGGCACGACCAGGCGCTGCGCGCGCTGTTTGCGGCGCACGGCGGCGAGGAGGTCGATCACGCCGGCGACGGCTTCTTCGTCGCCTTCGCGACGACGCGAGCGGCGCTCGAGTGCAGCGTCGCGATCCAACGCGCGCTCCTCGAGCACCGCCGGCAGCAAGGGTTCGCCACAGGTCCGCATCGGCCTGCACGCGGCGCCGGCGCAGCGACACGGCGGTGCGTATCGCGGCAAGGGCGTGCACGTGGCGGCGCGCATCGCCGCGCTCGCCGGAGCCGGCGAGATCCTGGCGAGCCAAGATACGGTGGCCTCGGCGCCGCCGGCGCTCACGCCGTCCGCGCCGCGTGTCGTCACGCTGAAAGGACTGTCGAAGCCGCTCGGCGTCGTCACGCTCGGCTGGCGCTAGCGGCCGATTTTCGCACCGGGATGAACTATCGGTATCGGTATACTCTCGAGGACGGGAGGGCGTAACACGCGCATGGCGACCGGTGGTCGAGTGCTCGTGGTGGACGACGAGGAACATGTCACGGAGATCATCGAGGAGTACTTCACCTCGCTCGGCTACGAGGTCGACATCGCCCATGACGGCGCCGACGCCCTGCGGCGGGCTGCTGCGGTCCGCCCCGACGTCGTCCTCCTCGACATCAACATGCCGGGCGTGACGGGAGACGAGGCGCTCAACCGTCTGCACGCGATCGATCCCACCGTGCCGATCGTCATGCTCACCGGCAACGCGGACGAGGACGTCGCCCGCGATCTTCTCCGCCGCGGCGCCATGGACTACGTGACCAAGCCCTTTCAGCTGGAGACGCTGGATCGTGTCGTCACCACCGCGGTGGCCGTCGGCCGCCGCTGAGGCGGCGCGCGGGATACTTAATTGACTTAACTGTTTAGCCGATGCACCATTGTGCGGTGACTCCGAAACGCAACGGTGGGCGCCGCGGACGGTGGACGGTGCAGGCTGAGCAGCTCCTCGACCTCCTCAACGCGCTCGGAAGCACGATCTTCCGGCAGTTTCTCTGGCAGCGGGCCGCCGAGCTCGATCTCACCTACGCGCAGGGGCAGGTCCTCTTCCACGTGGCGGCTCATCCCGGGTGCCGGATGGGCGACGTCGGCAAGGCGTTCGCGGTGACGCTGCCCGCCGTCACCCACCTCGTGGACCGGCTCGAGCAGAAGGGCTTCGTCACGCGCGCCGACGACCCCGTCGACCGCCGCGCGTACGTGCTCGAGGTCACGCGCGCCGGCGCCGCGCTTGTCGACGAGCTGAACGCCATGCGCCTGCGCAGCCTCGAGGCCGTGCTGGCGCGGATGTCGGTCGGCGATCGCACGCGCGTCGTGCGGGGGCTCGAGGCGCTGGTCGACGCGTCGATGGAGGTGGCGGAGCAATGAGGCGCGCCGGCGCGTTCATCGTTCTCGTCGCGCTGCTCGCCGTTAGTGCGGGCTGCAGCGACCGCGCGTCGGGCACGCAGCGCGCGGCGCCGTCGGCCGTCCCCGTTCTCGTGGCCGATGCCGTGCGCCGCGACGTGCCGCTCGACGTCGGCGTGATCGGTACCGTGCAGGCGCTGACGGTGGTCGGCGTGAAGTCGCAAGTCGCCGGGCAGGTCATGAACGTGCACTTCACAGAAGGTCAGGACGTGAAGGCCGGGCAGCCGCTCTTCACGATCGATCCGCGCCCGTTCGAGGCGGTCCTGGCCCAGGCGCAGGCCAACGTCGGCCGCGACACCGCGCAGATGCGCCAGGCCGAGGCGGCGCACGCGCAGCGCCAGGCCGAGGTCCAGCAGGCGATGGCGAATCTCGAGCGCGATCAGGCGCAGCTCGAGAACGCGCGGGTGCAGGAGAAGCGCTACAAGACGCTCGTCGACAAGGAGCTGGTGGCCCGCGAGCAGTACGATCAGTTCCGCACCAACCTGTCGGCGCTCGAGGCCACCGTGCAGGCCGACCGCGCCGCCGTGGAGAATGCGCGCGCCGCCGCGCAGGCGGCACAGGCCGGCGTCGAGAACGCGCGCGCCGTCATCCGCGCCGACGAGGCGCTCGTCGAGACGGCGAAGCTCAATCTCGGCTACACGAGCATCCGCGCGCCGATGGCGGGTCGCACGGGCAACCTCATGCTGCAGGCGGGCAACGTCGTGAAGGCGAACGAGGACAACGCGATGGTGTTCATCGCACAGATCCACCCGATCTATGTGTCGTTCACCGTGCCGCAGCAGCATCTGGCCGCGATCAAGCAGTACATGGCCGCCGGGCCGCTGTCCGTGCGCGCGACGCCGCCGGGCACGGCCAAACCCACCGTGGGCCGGCTCACCTTCGTGAACAACACGGTGGATCCGACGACCGGCACCATCCAGCTCAAGGGCACCTTCGACAACGCGGAGAACGTGCTGTGGCCCGGACAGTACGTGGAGGTCGTGCTCACGTTGACGACCGAGACGGCCGTCGTCGTGCCTTCGCAGGCGGTGCAGCCGGGCCAGCAGGGACCGTACGTGTTCGTGGTGAAGCCCGATTCCACCGTGCAGCCACGGCCCGTCGAGCTCGGCCGCCGCCTGGCCACCGACACGATCATCACCAAGGGTCTGGCGCCCGGCGAGCGCGTTGTCACGGACGGCCAGCTGCGGCTCGTGCCCGGCTCACGCGTGGAGATCAAGCCGCCGAAGGCGTCGTAAGCGCATCGTGAATACCGAGCTGTTCATCCGGCGTCCGGTCCTGACCACGCTGCTGATGGCCGCCGTCCTCATCTTCGGCGTGATGGCCTACCAGAAGCTGCCGGTCAACGACCTGCCGAACGTCGACTTCCCGACCATCCAGGTCATCGCGAATCTGCCCGGCGCGACGCCCGAGACGATGGCTGCCGCGGTGGCCACGCCGCTCGAGCGGCAGTTCAGCACGATCGCCGGCATCGATTCGATGACGTCGACCAGCGCGCTCGGGGTGAGCAACATCACCATCCAGTTCACCCTCGAGCGCAACATCGACGCCGCGGGCCAGGACGTGCAGGCGGCGATCGCCAAGGCGGCCACGCTGCTGCCGCCGGGCATGCCGACGCCACCGATCTACCAGAAGGTCAATCCGGCCGACCAGCCCGTCCTTTATATGGCGTTGAGCTCGCCGACGCTGCCGCTGTACACGGTCGACGAGTACGCGCAGACGTTCCTCGCCCAGAGGATCTCGACGATCTCAGGCGTTGCGCAGGTGACGATCTTCGGCTCGCAGAAGTACGCGGTGCGTGTCCAGGTGGATCCGCGCGCGCTGGCCGCGAGGGGCATCGGCCTCGATGAGGTCGAGGGCGCGGTGGCGCGCGCCAACGTGAACAAGCCGACCGGCACGCTCTGGGGCCCCAATCAGGCGTACAACGTCCAGGCGACCGGCCAGCTGATGGACGCCGCCGCGTACCGGCCGATCATCGTCGCGTACCGCAACGGCTCGCCCGTGCGCCTGGAAGAGCTGGGCCGCGTCATCGACGGCGTGCAAACCGACAAGGTCGCTGGCTGGTTCAACGGCGAGCGCGCGGTCGTGCTGGCCGTGCAGCGCCAGCCGGGCACCAACACGATCGAGGTCGTCGATGCGATCCGCAAGCTGCTGCCGGTGTTCCGCGCGCAGCTGCCGGCCGCCGTCAATCTCAACGTCGTCTACGACCGATCGATCGCGATCCGCGAGGCGGTGCACGACGTGCAGTTCACGCTGATGCTGACAATCGCCCTGGTCGTGATGGTGATTTTCCTGTTCCTGCGCAATCTGTCGGCCACCATCATCCCGAGCCTCGCAGTGCCGCTGTCGATCGTCGGCACGTTCGCAATCATGTACGTGCTCGGCTACACGATCGACATCATCTCGCTCATGGCCCTCACGCTGTGCGTGGGCTTCGTCGTCGACGACGCCGTTGTCATGCTCGAGAACATCGTGCGACACATGGAGCACGGCGAGGACCGCATGACGGCCGCGCTGAGCGGCGCGCGCGAGATCGGCTTCACGATTCTGTCGATGACGCTGTCGCTGGCCGCGGTGTTCATCCCCGTGCTGTTCATGGGCGGCGTCGTGGGCCGGCTGCTCCACGAGTTCGCGATCACCATCGGCGCCGCCGTGCTCGTGTCCGGCGTGGTGTCGCTGACGCTCACGCCGATGCTATGCAGCCGCTTCCTGAAACCGCCGCGCGCGGGGAGCAACCGCCTATACGACGCCTCCGAGCGCTTCTTCGACGGCATGCTGCACACGTACGACGTCACGCTGAAGTGGGTGCTGAGGCATCGCCGCACCACCATGGTCGTGCTGCTGCTGACGTTCGTGCTGACCGCGTACTTCTTCGTCGTCATCCCCAAGGGCTTCATCCCCACCGAGGACAACGGATCGGTCTTCGCGTTCACGGAGACGGCGCAGGACATCTCGTTCGACGCCATGGTGGAGAAGCAGAAGGCGGTCGCCGACATCATCCGCCAGGACCCCGCCGTGCAGCAGAACATGTCGTTCATCGGCGCCTCCGGCTCGAGCGTGGTGCTCAACAACGGGCGTGTCTTCTCGCTGCTGAAGTCGCGCGAGGAGCGGCCGCACGCGGAGAAGGTCATCGAGCGCCTGCGCCCGAAGCTGGCCACCGTGCCCGGCATCCGCGTGTACCCGCAGATCCTGCCGACGATCCGGATCGGCGGCCAGCTCACCAAAGCCGTGTATCAATACACGCTGCAGGACACCGATACGCAGGAGCTCTACTACTGGGCGCCGCTCATCTACGATAAATTGCGCCAGCTGCCCGGCCTGCAGGACGTCAACACGGATCTGCAGATCACCAGCCCACAGCTGACGGTCGAGATCGATCGCAACAAGGCCTCCACCCTGGAGGTCAGCGCAGACCAGATCGAGAGCGCGCTCGGCGCCGCCTACGGCGCCAAGCAGGTCTCGACGATCTACACGCCGTCGAACCAGTACTGGGTGATCCTGGAGGTCGATCCGCAGTTCCAGCGCGATCCCACGGCGCTCGGCCTGATGTACGTCCGCAACGCCCGGGGCACGCTGGTGCCGCTGGCGTCGCTGGCGACGATGACGCCCGGCGTCGGCCCGCTCACGGTGAACCACCTCGGCCAGCTGCCCGCGGTGACGATCTCGTTCAACACGCGGCCCGGTGTCGCGCTGTCCCAGGCGGTGGCGGAGGTCGAGCGCGTGCAGCGCGAGCTGCGGGTGCCGGCCACGGTGACGGGGACGTTCCAGGGGACCGCGCAGGCGTTCCAAGCCTCACTGAAAGGGCAGGGGATGCTGCTGCTCATCACGATCCTCGTGATCTATCTCGTGCTCGGCGTCCTTTACGAGAGCTTCGTCCATCCGCTGACGATTCTGTCCGGGCTGCCCTCGGCGGGGGCGGGCGCGCTGCTCACCCTGTGGCTCTTCGGCATGGAGCTCAACGTCTACGGCTTCGTGGGCATGATCATGCTGATCGGCATCGTCAAGAAGAACGCGATCATGATGATCGACTTCGCGATCGACGCCGAGCGGGGCGGGATGTCGCCCGCGGAAGCGATCTATCAGGGCTGCCTGCTGCGCTTCCGCCCGATCATGATGACGACGATGGCCGCACTGCTCGGCACGCTGCCGATCGCGCTCGGGATCGGGGCCGGCGCCGACGCGCGGCGTCCGCTCGGCCTGGCGGTGGTGGGCGGGCTCGTCGTCTCCCAGCTCCTGACGCTCTACATCACGCCGGTGCTCTACCTCTACATGGAGTCGGCGCAGAAATACCTGGCGCGCCACGCGGTCTCGCGCGTGTTCTTCTGGCGCCGGCCGGCGCCGCAGCCGTCCTGACGCTTATCTCGGCGTGGTGACGCGGTAGCCGCGGGCCTGCATGCAGCGGTCGACGGCGTCACGGTCGACGGCGAGGAATGCGGAGCCGCGCGGCCCCTCGGCGGCGTCGAGGCCCGCCTTCGTGCACTGACCCTCATCGGCCTGCTTCTGCGCGTCGGTGACGCCTGGTTTTTCGTAGGCGGTCTTGCCGCGCGGCGACATGCAGCCGCCCAGCAGCGCCACCGCGATCATCGCCGCGACGGCAATCCGCACGTCAGCGAGTCACCGGGTGCAGCGCGATCACCGTCGTCGTGTCGCGGCCGGTCGGCATCGGCTCCACGTTCGCCTTCACCGGACCGAGGTAGATCCCCGGCGTCTCCTGCGCGAGGCCTTGCCAGTGGCGAGCGAGCGGAGCGGCGATGTCTCCAGACGGAACGCTCGCGGACGGATGCTGCGCCGCCGCGGCCGACAGCGGGGCGACGACCAGCAGCCCGATCGTCAACCATACATATGTCTTCACGCTGCTTTGGACGCCGCAAGCGACATGCCAGCGATCGCGTCATCGCACCGAACCGATGTACTCCGCGAGCGGCTCGATATCGGCGTCGGCGACGGGTTGGGCGGCCTGCGTCATCGCGCCATCGAGGTCGCCGCGCGTCCGCGCCTTGAACCCGCGCATCTGCGCCAGGACATACTCGCGTGACAGACCGCGCAGCCGTGGTGCGTACTCGCGTCCGCCGAGATCGCGGCCGTGGCAGTCGCTGCAGTGATATGTCTCCGCGAGTCGACGCCCCACGTCCATGCGCGCGGCATCGGCCGGCGCCGCCGGCGCCGGCGCGGGCCGCTGGGCCGCGAAGAAGGCGGCGAGGTCGGCCATGTCGGCCTCGCTCAGCGCCGCAGCGATCGGCGCCATCTGCGCATCCACCCGACGCTTGTCGCGATAGAGCAACAGCTGCCAATGCAAGTACGTCGCGACCTGGCCCGCGAGCGTCGGCACGGTGGGGTTGGTGGAATTGCCGTCAGCGCCGTGGCAGGCGACACAGGCCGCGGCTTTTCGACGGCCCGCTTCGAGATCGACGGCGAGGATGACCGGCGGAGCAAGGAGTCCGGCGATGAGCGCCAGGAGGAGAGCGCGAAAGGTAAGGGGGGGCGCGACGCCCCCCCTTACGACGTTTCGTGAATGGGGGGGCTGGACGGCCCCCCCATGTACCCCCCGATTCACGCTGGAAGCGACACCCGTTGCGAAATTATCGGCCGTAGCTGATTCGATAGATTGCGCCGGCGTAGTCGTCGGAGATGAGCAGCGAGCCATCCTTCATCTGTCGCGTGTACACAGGTCGGCCCCACGGCTGGTTGTTCTGCAGCCAGCCCTCGGCGAAGACCTCGTATTTCGGCACGTCGCCCTGACGGAGCGTCACCATCATGACCTTGTAGCCGGTCTTCTCGGTGCGGTTCCACGCGCCGCGCTGCGCGAGGAACATGCGGTGCTTGTACTCGGCCGGGAACATCGAGCCCGTGTAGAACTCGACGCCGTTGCCACCCACGTGCGGGCCCGTCTTGAGCAGCGGCGCCGCGAACTCGGCGCACGCACGGCCGCGGCCGAACTCGGGATCGAGGATGTCGCCCTGATGACAGTACGGATAGCCGAAGTGCAGGCCCTTCTTCGGCGCCACGTCGAGCCGATCGCTCGGCACGTCCTCACCGAGCCAGTCGCGCGCGTGCGTGGCGAAGTAGAGCTCCTTCGTGACGGGGTGCCAGTCGAAGCCGACGCTGTTGCGCACGCCGTGCGCCCAGTACTCGAAGCCGGAGCCGTCGGGATTGATGCGCGAGATGTTGGCGTGCGTGTCGGGTGGAATGCAGATGTTGCAGGGCGCGCCGATGTTGAAGTAGAGCTTGCCGTCCGGGCCGAAGGCCAGGTACTTCCAGCCGTGCGGCGCGTCCTTCGGCAGCGTGTCGTAGACGACCTTCATCTCGGGCGGGCTGTCGAGCTTGCCCTCGATGCCTTCCATCTTCGTGATGCGATGGATCTCGGCGATGTAGAGCGTGCCGTCCTTGAATGCGACGCCGTTGGGCAGATTCAACCCCTTGGCGATCGTCTTCACCTCACGCGAGCCGCCCTTGTCCACCACCGCGTAGAGGTTGCCGGCCACGCGGCTCGAGACGAAGAGCGTGCCCTTGTCCCCCCACGTCATCACGCGCGCATTGTTGATTCCGCTGGCCCAGAGCTCCACCTTGAAGCCCTGCGGCACTTTGATCTTGTCCAGCGGGATCTCACCCGCGGCCTTTGGCGCCGGCGGCTGCGCGACGGGCGAGAGCGGAGAGTTTTCCAGCTCCTTCGGCTGCCCCTGCTTCCACGGTGGCGGCGCCGGCGCCTGCTGGGCGGCGACCAGACCCGTGGCGAGCAACAGGGCAACGACAACGGTTAGCGCCAGCGCGTACCGCAATGGGCTCAGCCTCATGTTGGTTCCTCCGGCAGGGCGGGGGTATTGGGGCTCGATTGGCGCCAGACCGTAGCGCGCAGGTCCCCCCTTGTCAAACGCGCGGGGCCCACATTTGACAAGGTCTGCCCCCTCGACTAGCATCAAGGCCGCGATCGGGCGAGGGGTGACTCGAGCCGCTGGGAGGTGCTGAGATGGTGTGGGAAGCTCCCGAGGTGACGGAAGTGCGGATGGATGCCGAGATCAACTCCTACCAGGATGATTTCGGCAGCGAGCCGGACGACCGCTTCTAACATCTGAACTGACTCACCACGAGTCAGCCACAGCCCCTCGCGTCCCTCTCGAGGTCGACGCGAGGGGCTGTTGCATCTGTGGGGGATGACGGGTGCTGATCCGTGTGCTGGGCTCGGCAGCGGGGGGGGGCTTTCCCCAGTGGAATTGCGGCTGCCCGAACTGCCGCGGCGTCCGGGACAGCACGCTTCGCGCGACCGCACGCTCGCAGGAGTGTGTGGCGGTGGCCGCCGACGGCGCCGACGCGTACATCCTGCTCAATTGCTCGCCGGAGATACGGGCGCAGGTGGAGGGCTTTGCCGGACTTCATCCGCGCGGCCCGCGCCACTCACCGATCGGCGCCATCTTGTTGACGAACGGTGATCTGGATCACTGCCTCGGCCTGTTGTCGCTCCGAGAATCGCATCCGCTCGTCGTGTACGCGACCGAGTCCGTCCGGCGCGGCTTCACCGAAGACAATGTCCTCTACCGCACGCTGGAGCGGTTCCCCGGCCAGGTGACGTGGCGGGTCGTGAAAGCCGGTCGGGAAGAAGGCATCGTCGACGGCGACGGGCGGCCGACCGGGCTCGTTGCTGAGCCCGTCATCGTTCCCGGCAAGGCGCCGGTGCATCTCGAGCGATCACGGCCGCCCGATCCCGAGGACAGCGTGGGATTTCGTATCCGGGAGACGCGGACGGGTCGCCTGCTCGCCTACTTCAGTGGTGTCGGCGCGGTGACGGCCGATGTGCGGCAGGCGCTGAGCGGTGCGGACGCGGTTTTCTTCGACGGGACGTTCTGGTCACCCGATGAGCTGCCAGCGCAGGGACTCGGCACCAAGCGCGCGGAGGACATGGCGCACGTGCCCGTCGGCGGCCAGGCGGGAAGCCTCGCCCGGCTTGCCGGCGTGAATGCCGGCCGCCGCATCTACATCCACCTCAACAACACGAATCCGTTGCTGCGGGACGATTCGCGTGAGCGCGAGGCCGTCGCCGCCGCCGGCTGGGAGGTCGCGTGGGACGGCATGGAGATCCGGCTGTGAGCGAGCACGCCGTGCGGCCGCCGCTGGGACGAGACGAATTCATCGAGTGGGTGCGGCGCGAGGGCGAGTACCGCTATCACGACCATCACCGCTACCACCACTTGATGCACGACGGAAAGCTCACGCGCCAGCAGCTGCAGCAGTGGGTGCTCAATCGCTACTACTACCAGACGCGCGTGCCGATCAAGGACGCGATCATCCTGTCCAAGTCGGAGGATCCGGCGTTCCGCCGGATGTGGATCCGACGCATCCGCGACCACGACGGCGACGCCGCGGGCGAGGGCGGGCTCGAGCTCTGGCTGCGGCTGGCCGACGGCGTCGGCCTCGACCGCAATGAAGTCGCCTCGTGCCGCTCGGTGCTGCCCGGTGTCCGCTTCGCCTGCGATGGCTACGTCCAGCTCGTGAGCGAGCGAAGCCTGCTCGAGGCGGTGGCGTCGTCGCTGACCGAGTTCTTCTCGCCGGATCTGATGACCCGACGCGTCCTGGCCTGGGAGCGGCACTATCCGTGGATCGCCAAGGACATGCTGGACTACTTCCGCACCCGCCCGCCGCGCGCGCGGCAGGATTCGCACGAGGCGATCGAGTTCGTCGTGAAGCACGCGACGACCTACGAGCTGCAGGAGAAATGCATCGCCGCGCTCATCCGCAAGACCGAGATCCTGTGGCACCTGCTCGACTGTCTCTACGTCGCCTATGTCGAGCCCGGCTGGGGGCCCGGCGGCGCGCGCGTGTGAGCGAGCCGCCCGTCATCACGGCCGACAGCCGTCCGATCGTGGCGGCCAAAGCGAGACTGCGCTGGGACGCCCGGACCTCCCGGCATCTGTTGCTCTATCCGGAGCGCGGTCTGATCCTCAATCCCACCGCGGCCGACGTGATCCAGCTGTGCACCGGCGAGCATACCGTCGGCGCCATCGTGGACCGGCTCGCCGAAAAGTATGCGCCGCAGCCGCGCGAGACGGTCGAGCGCGAGGTGCTCGCCTTCCTCGTGAACATGGCCGACCGCGGATTGATTCGCGATCAGGATGACTGAAGAGCCTCGGCCCTACACGCTCGTCGCCGAGCTCACGTACCGGTGTCCGCTCCGCTGCGTGTACTGCTCGAACCCGCGTGACTGGGCGCAGCACGCGGACGCGCTGGGGACGGACGACTGGCTGCGCGTCTTCCGCGAGGCCGAGGCGCTGGGCGTGGTGCAGCTCAACCTCACCGGCGGCGAGCCGCTGCTGCGCGACGATCTCGAGCAGCTAGTCGATGGCGCACGCGCGCTCGACCTCTATACCAACCTGATCACCAGCGGCATCCCGCTCACGCGCGAGCGGCTTGCGCGTCTGAAGTCACTCGGGCTCGACAACGTGCAGGTGTCCATCCAGGACGTGACGGCGGCCGGCTCGGAGCGCATCGCCGGTCACCGCTCGTTCGAGCGCAAGCTGGAGGTCGCGCGCTGGGTAAAGGGCCTCGGCATGCCGCTCACGATCAACGTCGTCTTGCACCGCGAGAATCTCGACCACGTCGCCGACGTGATCGCGCTCGCCGAATCGCTGCACGCCGATCGCCTGGAGCTCGCCAACACGCAATACCTCGGCTGGGCGCTCGCGAATCGCCGGATGCTGCTGCCCACGCGCGCGCAGCTCGATGCCGCGCGCGAGGTGGCGCGGCAGGCGCGGCGGCGGCTGCGCGGACGCATGGAGGTGCTCTTCGTCACTCCGGATTACTACGCCGAGGTGCCGAAGGCCTGCATGGACGGCTGGGGCCGTCGATTCCTCGTGGTTGCTCCCGACGGTCTCGTGCTTCCTTGTCACGCGGCGCACACGCTGCCGGGACTCACGTTCGACAACGCCCGTGAGCGGCCGTTGGCCGACATCTGGCGAGACTCCGCGGCGTTCGACGCGTTTCGCGGCGAGGCGTGGATGCCGGAGCCCTGTCGCAGCTGCGATCGGCGGACGATCGATTTCGGCGGCTGCCGCTGTCAGGCCTACCATCTCACCGGCGACGCGGGGGCCACCGATCCCGCCTGTTCGCTGGCCCCCGCGCACGCGCTCATCGAAGCCGCGCGCGCGGAGGCGCTGACGCCCGACGCCGGCGTCATCTATCGTGCGGCGCACGTCGCCGACGGCGCGTGAAGAAGAGACGCGTGGACGCGAGCCTCTGGATCCTCCTGGCGCTCGTCGTCGTAGCGACGGCCGTCGCGTTCGCGCGCGATGCCGCCCTGCCGTGGCGTGGGGTCACCGCCAGCGCGCAGCTGCTGCGCGGCGTGTGGATCGAGCTGGCGCTGGGATTCCTCCTCGCCGGTCTGCTCGAGGTGCTGATCCCGCGGCCGGTACTTTCCCGTTGGCTCGGGGGCGAGCACCTGGCGCAGGGCATCGTGATCGGATGGATCGCCGGGCTGCTCATCCCGGGCGGTCCCTACGTCTTCTTTCCGATCGCGGCCAACCTGCTCCGTCAGGGCGCGGCTCCGGCGCCGCTGATCACGCTGTTGACGGCGAAGACGCTCGTGAGTCCGATCCGCATGCTGACCTACGAGGCGCCGCTCCTCGGCTGGCCGCTGACGCTGGCCCGCTTCATCCCCGGCGTGTTACTCCCGCCCGTCATGGGATTGCTCGGTCAGTGGCTGTACGGACTCTTCAAGCGCTGGTAGTCGGCACCTCGACCCACGTGCGGCGGGCCGCGGCTTCGCGCGTGGCTTCCAGAACGATCTGGGCACGCAGTCCATCCGCCAGCGAAGGCTCCGCCGGGCCCTCACCTCGGATCGCGGCGAGCAGACGGGCGGCGAGCGGCGCGATGGTGGCTCGTCCGATCACGTCCATCGGATCGCTGCCGTCGACGGGCCTCGTGTCGACGGCGACCGGTGTGAAGCTGCCGCTGGTGGCCATCGAGAGCGTGCCCGCATACCAGCGCGGACCCTCGCGTGTGAGCCGGTAAGCGAGCGCGCCGCGCGTGCCGGAGATCTCGAGCGCGTGGTCGTTGCGCCCGTGCGCGGCGCGGCTGGCGACGAACGAGACCTGCGCCCCCGAGACCAGCTCGCCGACGAGGCTGACGAAGTCCTCGGCGTCGGTCGGCTTGGTGGTGCCCGCGACCGGCTTGGCCGGATAGGCGATTGCGGCGTGCGCCGTGACGCGGGCGAATTCGCCGCACGTCCAGCGCACGAGATCGACGACGTGCACGCCCATGTCCCCCATCGCGCCGTGTCCCGCCTGCTCGCGGTCCATGCGCCACGTGGTTGGGCTCGCCTCGTCGGCCCAGCGGGCGCCGAGCCAATGCCCGCGGACGTGGAGGATGCGGCCGACGGCGCCATCGGCCAGGAGCGCGCGCATCTTCTGCATCGCGGCCGTGAACCGCCAGTTGAAGCCCGTCATACCGACGCGGCGGCTGCGGGCGACGTCGGCGACGATGGCCTCCGCGTCCTCGCGCGACGTCGCGAGCGGCTTTTCGCAGAGGACGTGCGCGCCTCCCGAAGCGGCGGCCCGCACGATCGCGCGGTGCAAGTACGGCGGCGTCGCGGCCACGACGATGTCGGGATGCTCGGCGGCGAGCATGTCCTCCCAGCGCGTGTACGCGTGCGGCACGCCGTAGGCCGCCGCCACCCGGCAAGCGGCGGCCTCGTCCCGCTGACAGACCGCCACGACGCGGGCGCCGGCGGCCTGGAACGCGGGCACGTGAGCGCGCCCGAAGCCGAGGCCGACGATCGCGACGGAGGGCGCCGACACGCTCACGCCAGCACCCACCCGGCCACGCCGCCGAGCACGACGACGAGGATCGCCGAGATCCGGCCGTGATAGAGCAGCACGCCGGCGGCGAGCGCGACCGCCACGGTCGTGACGTCGTGCAGCGCCGACCGCGCGAGCGTATACGCGCCGGCTGTCGACAGCCCGATCCCGATCGGCAGCAGCGCGCGCTCCGCCGACGCCGCCCAACGGTGGGTGCGCAGGCGCTGCCACTGCGAGGCGACGGCGACGACGATGATCGAGGTCGGCAGGAACATCGCGACGGTCGCGAGCACGGCGCCGAGCAGGCCGTGGGCGCGATACCCGACGAAGGCCACCACGAGCATCGTCGGGCCCGGTGTCAGCTGAGCCAGCGTGTAGCCGTCGACGAACTCGCGCGCGGTGACCCACGCGTGCGTGGTCACGACCTGGCGCTGCATCTCGGGAATTACGCCGAGGCCGCCGCCGACGCAGAGCAGACTCAGCCACAGAAACGTCCAGGTCATCACGAGCAGGTCGCTCACGCAGGCTCCTCCACGGGCGCATCACCGGCGGCGGGGCGATGGAGCCAAAGGCCGATCGGCGTCATGACGGCGATCACGAGCGGCGTGTTGAGGTGCAACGGTCCGACGGCGACGAACGTCACCACCGCGATCGCGACCGCGCGGACGCTGACCAGGGCGGGGCGCGCCATGCGCAGCGTCGTGACGGCGACCAGCCCGACGACGGCCGCGCTCATGCCGCGCATCAGCGTCGCCACGTCGGGCGTGAGACCGCGCACGAGATAGATCGCGGCGAGGACGATGAGGATCACGCCGCCGGGCACGATCACGGCCACGAGGCCGCCGAAGGCGCCGCCGAGGCCTGCCAGCCGATGGCCAAGCGTGATGGCGAGGTTGGCGAACGTCGCGCCCGGCAGCATCTGAGCGAGCGTGAAGTCGGCGAGGAACTCGTCGGCGCGCATCCACCGCCGGCGCGTCACCAGCGCGTCGTAGAAGAAGGCAGCGCGTCCGCCGCCGATCGACAGGATGCCGGTCAGCGCAAACGAGCGCACGACGCGCGCGACGGAGATGGGCTCGGCCACGCGATCGATCAGGCGCTCACGCGAGGAAGCGAAGCAGTGCCGTCGCGAGGCTCAGGAAGATGGTGACGCCGATGACGTCCTGGAGCGCCGTCTCGAACGGCCCTGCCGTCAGCGCGGGATCGAAGCCGAGGCTCTTGGAGACCATCGGGATGGCGGTGCCGGCGGCACCCGAGAGGTTCACCGAGATGAACATCGACACGGCGACGACCAGGCCGAACGACAGCGTGCCGTGCCACACGGCGCCGAGGATGCCCACGGCGGCGCCGCAGACGGCGCCGATGATCGACGTCGTCTGAACCTGCCGCAGCAGCGGCTCCCACCAGCGGGCGAGCCGCACGTGGCCGGTGGCGAGACCGCGCACGACCATCGTCACCGACTGCAGCCCCGTGTTGCCGGAGATCGCCTGGATGACCGGCATGAAGGACGCGAGCAAGATCACTCGGCTGAGCGTGGCGTCGTAATAGTGGATGACGATACCCGCACAGAGCTCGATGAGCAGCGTCGTGAGGATCCACGGCAGCCGCATCAGCGCGATCTCGCGCGGCGAGCGCTGCTCGAGCTCGGAGGCATCCGAGCCGGCGAGACGGAAGATATCCTCCGAGGCCTCTTCGCCGAGGACGTCGATGACGTCTTCGACGCTGATCGTGCCGAGCAGGCGTCGCTCGCGGTCGGTCACCGGCACCGCGACGAGATCGTATTTGGCCACGAGCCGCGCGACTTCTTCCTGATCCGTCTCCGGCGACACGCTCACGACGCTCGGATCCCGGATCGCCCACATCGGCGTCGTCGGGGCGGCCGTGAGCAGGCGGCGCAGCGGCACCACGCCGACGAGGTGGCGGTGGTCGTCGACGACGTAGAGCTCGAAGCCACGGCCCTCGGGCGCCGACTTGCGGATCTGCTCGATCGCTTCCGCGACCGTCGCCGACTCCGGGACGGCCACGGCGTTCGGCGACATGAGCCGGCCGGCGGTGTCTTCGGGATACTCGAGCAGCTCCTGAACGTCCTCGGACTGCTCCTCCTTCATCATCTCGAGGAGGCTTTCGGCCTGTGCGGGCGGCAGCTCTTCGACGACTTCCGCCGCATGATCCGGCGGCATCTCGTCGAGGATGCGCGAGACCTCGAGTTGATCGAGGGCCTGCACCAGCTGAAGGAGCGTCTGATCGTCGAGCTCGGACAGCACCTCGCCCGCGCGCTGCGCGGACAGCAGCCGGAAGACCGTCACCTGCGCCTCGAGCGGCAGCTCGCGCAGCAGCGCCGCGATGTCGGCGGGATGCGCGGCCGTCAGCAGATCGACGAGGCGGCGGCGATCGCCGCGCTCGAGCAATCCCTGAACGGTCTCCGCGCTGCGCGCAGTCTCTTCCATGCGGCCTATTGTCCTCGATTGCACCAGCGGGATCGAGCGCGATTCAGCGCGCGGCGGAGATCAGGCCGAGGACGCGATGCCAGTATCGGCCGTCCGCCGACCTCGCGTCGTAGAACTTCAGCGCGGCTCGGGCGCGAGCCTCGGCCTCGGGGCGCCCGTACGTGCCCAGCATCCACGCAGCCGTCGCTTCTTCGCGCGTCGCGAACGCCGGCTCGGCGGGCGGAGTCGATTTTGCGCGCGGCGGCGCCGGTGCCGCGTTCGCGTATGTGCGGGGTGCGCGGGATGCGGGAGCAGGGGTTCGCGGCGGCAGCTCGAGCCCGGGCGCTGCCGGCTCGGCCGGTGCGGCCGCCTCGGCACTGGGCTCGTCGGCGGGCGGCGTCTCGGCAACGGGCGTGTCGGCGTGCGGCGCCGGAGCGCGCGGTGTGTCCGCGGGCGGTGTGTCGGCGCGGGATGTGGGGGCGCGGGGTGGCTCGGCGGCATGCGCGTCGGCGCGCCGCGCCCGCCCTGGCGGCGCACTCACCGCGCGCGAATCGGCCGGCACGGGCTCGGTCGTCGTGGGAAGCCTCACGGAGGACGCTGAGTCGGCGCCCGATTGAATGGATGCCGATGGTAGTGGCGGCTCGGTGCCGGGCGCCGCGTGCGCCGACTGCGCCCGGCTCGAACGCGCGGGAGCCTGCGCGGCGGACCGCGCCCGCTCCGAGCTGAGCCAAAGCGCCAACACCACATTGAGAATGGCGAGAGCGACGCACGTCACGGCCAGCACACTGATCAGGAGCCGCCGAGTCGGCTCGCCTCGCTCCGTTCCCTCACGGAGGAAGTCGTCGAAGTCCTCTGCCACTGCGCATATGCAGCATGCAATAATCCCACCATCCCATGGTGATGACGGCGGTCAGACGTGTCTCGATCGCGCTGTTGTCGGTCGTCATTCTTGTCACCGCGCTCGCCCGGCCCGGGTCGTCGCAGGAGCTCAGCCCGGAAGAACGACGGACGATCGACATCTTTCGCCGCGCGCGGCCCTCAGTGGTGTTCATCACCAGCGTCGCGCTCCGGCGCGATCTCTTCACGCTCGATGTGCAACAAATTCCTTCCGGCACCGGCAGCGGCTTCGTCTGGGACCGTGAGGGTCACGTGGTGACGAACTTTCACGTGATTCAGCAAGGCGATGCATTCTCGGTGACGCTGGCTGACCAGTCCGAATGGGAAGCGCGCGTGATCGGCGCCGCACCGGAGAAGGATCTCGCGGTGCTGAAGATCCGCGCGCCGCGCGAGCGGCTCACGCCGCTGACACCGGGCACGTCGCGCACGCTCCTCGTCGGCCAGCACGTCTATGCCGTCGGCAATCCGTTCGGGCTCGACCACTCGCTCACGACGGGCGTCGTGAGCGCGCTCGGTCGTGAGCTGCGCTCGCCGAGCGGACGCCGCATCCGCGACGTCATCCAGACCGACGCGGCCATCAACCCCGGAAACTCCGGCGGTCCGCTCCTCGACTCCGGCGGTCGGCTGATCGGCGTGAGCACGGCGATCTTCAGCCCCACGGGCGCGTCGGCGGGCATCGGATTCGCGGTGCCCGTGGATGCGGTCACTCGGCTCGTGCCCCAGCTCATCGCGCGCGGCCGAGCGATTCAGGCCGGCATCGGCGCGACGTTCATCCCCGAGCGCTTCAACACGGCCATCGGGGTCAAAGACGGCGTGGCCATCGCCGACGTCCAACCCGACGGGCCGGCCGCCAGGGCGGGCCTCACGGCGGCGCAGCGCACACGCTCGCGTCGTGTGGTGCTGGGTGATCGTATCGTCGCGGTGGACGGCAAGCCCGTTCGCTCGGAGGACGATCTGCGCGACGCCTTCGAGACGGCCGGCGTGGGCACGACGGTCACGCTGACCGTGGTACACCAGACGGCACGGCGGGACGTCCGTGTCTCGCTCGTGCAGGATTGAGTGCCGATGAGGAGGACCGCCATGCAGGCCGTCAAGGATTCGAGCGCGCTCTACGAAGTCGAGCGCCGCGCGCGGCACGCGGAGCGTCCGGGCTTTCGCATCAGCGAGCTGCAGATCTCGCCGACGCAGCAGGTGCCGTGGCACTTGCACACCAACACCCAGGACACGTTCTACGTGCTGGAGGGCGAGCTGCGCGTCTTCCTGCGCGATCCTAAGGAAGACGTCCGGCTGCGGCCGGGGCAGACGTACACCGTGCGGCCCGGTCGGCCGCACCTCGTCACCAACGCGGGACAGACCTCGGCGACGTTCCTGGTGTTGCAGGGGATCGGCGAGTACGACTACGTCCCGTTGACCTGACCCGTCAGCGGAGCTCGACCCGTCAGCGGAGCTCGACCCGTCAGCGGAGCTCGCGGAAGAACGCGCGCACGTCGGCGGCGAGCGCCTCGGGCGCTTCCAGCGCCGCGAAGTGGCCGCCGCGCTTCATCTCGGTCCACCGCCGGAGATTCGTGTAGACGCGCGAGACCCAGGCGCGCGGCGGATGCAGGATCTCCCTGGGGAAGCTCGCATAGGCCGTCGGCGCCGTGACCGGTCGCTGCGCGGTGATGGGCCATGGGGCGTGATTGCGCGCGTAGTACGGCCAGAACGACGAGTTGATGGCACCCGTGACCCAGTAGAGCATGATGTTCGTCAGCAGCGTGTCGCGGTCGACGGCGCGCTCCACGTCGCCGTCGCAATCGGTCCACTTCCGAAACTTCTCCACGATCCACGCGGCGAGTCCCACCGGCGAGTCCGTCAGCCCATAGGCGAGTGTCTGCGGCTTCGTCCCCTGGATCGCCTGATATCCCGTCTCCTCGCGCAGCCAGTGGTCGAGCTCTTCCAGGTACGCGCGCTCGTCCGGCGCCAGCGTCGCCGGCGCCGCGCTCCGGTCGCGCGGCACGGCCAGGAGGTTGACGTGAACGCCGATCATCCGGTCAGCGTGCGCGGCGCCGAGGTACGACGTCACGAATGCGCCCCAGTCTCCCCCCTGTGCGGCGAAACGCTCGTAGCCGAGCACGTCCGTCATGAGCGACGCGAAGAGGTCCGCGATCTGCGGCACGCCGAACCGCGTCTGGTTCGGCCGAAACGAGAACGCGTAGCCCGGCAGCGACGGCGCGACCACGGTAAAGGCGTCGGCGGGGTCGCCGCCGAAGCGGGCCGGGTCGGTCAGCATCGGAATCAGGCGGCGGAACTCCACGATCGAGCCCGGCCAGCCGTGCGAGAGCAGCAGCGGGATTGGGCGTGGCCCGACACCGGGCTCGTGGATGAAGTGCACGTCGATGCCGCCCAGCGGTAGCGTGAACTGTCGGCGCGTGTTGAGCTCTGCTTCCTGGACGCGCCAATCGTAGCCGTCGCGCCAGTGCGCGACGAGCGATTTCATGTACGCGAGGTCGGTGCCGTAGCGCCACGGCTCACCGGGGATCTCGTCCGGCCACCGCACGCGATCCAGGCGCGCGCGCAGGTCATCGAGCACGGCGTCCGGAACGCGGATCGTGAACGGACGGGGGTCGGCCACGGGCGGATTATAGACGTGGGGGACGACGATCGTCCCCACGTCGCCAAGCCGCTATCGGGGCGTGACGCAGGTGCCGAAGTTCGTTCCGGCGGACGTGGTGTACGTGCCCTGACACCACGGGGTCAGGACGGCGGCCGGCAGTGCGGCGGGGGCCACGACGCCCGGAGCCGGACCGAGCACGACCTCCGAGTTCACCTGCCGCGCGAGCGCGAGATGATCGCGCAGCATCGGCAGCGAGCGGGCCGCCCACGCCTTGATGTCCGGATCCGGCGAGACTTCAGCGGCGCGCTCGAAGAGCGCGATGTCCTCGGTGTGATCCCGCACCATCTCCGACATGTACGCGCGGTCGAAGTCGGGGCCGCTGAGCGCGCTCAGCCGATCGCGCATCGCCTGCTGCGAGGGCTCGAGCGCCGTCGGCAGCGGCAGGCCCTTGCTCTGTGCGAGGGCGGCGAGCTCCGCGTTGCTCCGGCTGTGGTCGGTGACCATGCGCTCACCGAAGGAGCGGACGGACGGGCGGGCCGCCCGTGCGGCGGCGATGCGCCCGAGCTGGACCTCGGTGACGCCACCCGTGGCCGCCTTGCTTACGAAGTCACGATCTGCGTCGCTCACCACCTGGACTTGGGCCGCCGCGGGACCGTTGAGAGCGAGCAGCGCCACGGCGACAAGGCTGATGACGGTCAGCGCTTTCATGAGGACCTCCTCGGGAGACACCCCGGGGCCAGCCTCCGCAAGACGAGTGCCACCGAGGTGCGGTACAGTGGCGCCGGGCCTTTCGGCCCCGAGGAGAACAGCGTGCGAGAGAACCGACTCAAGACCATCTGGAAGCGCGGCGATACGGTCGTCAACGGCTGGCTGTCCATCCCCACGGCCTTCACGGCGGAAGTCATGGCACATCAGGGCTTCGACTCGCTGACCGTCGACATGCAGCACGGCGTGGTCGACTACCAGGCCGCCGTGTCGATGTTTCAGGGTATCTCGACCACGGGCGTGGTGCCGCTCGCGCGTGTGCCCTGGAACGATCCGGCCTACCTGATGAAGATCCTCGACGCCGGCGCCTACGGCGTCATCTGCCCGATGATCAACACGCGGGAGCAGGCCGAGGCCCTGGTCGCCGCGTGCAAGTATCCACCCCGCGGCTATCGTTCGTTCGGGCCGGTCCGCGCCTCGATCTACGCCGGCACCGACTACGTGGAGCACGCCAACAACGACATCGTGATCATGCCGATGATCGAGACGGCCGAGGCGCTCAAGAACCTCGACGCGATTCTCTCCACGCCGGGCGTGGACGCGGTCTACGTCGGACCGTCCGATCTGAGCCTGGCGCTGGGCTGCAAGCCGCGGCTGGACCAGACCGACGCGCCGGTGGTGGATGCGCAGCAGCAGATCGTCGATGCGTGCAAGCGGCACGGCGTGGTCGCCGGCATCCACAACGCGACCGCCGCGTACTCGCTCAAGATGATCGCCGCCGGTTATCGCTTCGTCACGCTGGCCAGCGACTCTCGCCATCTCGCGATGAAGGCGGCGGAAGAGGTTTCGGCGGTACGCAAAGGCGCGGGCGGTGGTGTCCTGCCGGCGTATTAAGTGGAGGCGTTGCTTGCCCGAGCGCGGGCGCATCTCGACGGGTTCGAGCGGCGCGCGCTGCCGGCCGAGGGGCGCCGGCCCGCGGCGGTCGCCGTCGTGCTGCTGGGCGACGACGTCGGGCGCGCGTGCTTTCTGCTCACGCGCCGCGCGGCGGGTCTGCGCCAGCACGCCAGGCAATGGGCGCTGCCGGGCGGGCGGCTGGAGCCCGGCGAGTCGGCGGTCGATGGCGCGCGGCGAGAGCTGTCCGAGGAGGTCGGGCTCGCGCTCGACGCCGACGCGGCGCTCGGTCTGCTCGACGACTACCCGACACGCTCGGGCTTTCTGATCACACCGGTGGTCTTCTGGGGCGGGCTCGACCCCGTGCTGGCGCCGAATCCCGACGAGGTGGCCTCGGTCCATCGCGTCCCCCTCGACGACCTCGATCATCCCGACGTGCCGCGCCTCGTGACGATTCCCGAAAGCGACCGGCCCGTCATCCAGGTCCCGCTGCTGTCGACGCTCGTGCACGCGCCGACGGCGGCGGTCGTCTATCAACTGCGCGAGGTCGTGATGCACGGCCGGCCGACGCGCGTCGACCATTTCGAGCAGCCCGTGTGGGCGTGGGGGTGACGGCGATGTTCACACTGATCGAGCAAGATGGCGCTCGCGATGTGGAGGCGCGCGTGGAAGGCGGACGGGTGCTGCTGTCCGCGGAGGCGCTGCGCGAGGCGCTCGGCTGGGAGCTGCACGAGGGCACGCTCTGCAACGATGCGATGTGCGTGCCGTTGCGCGCCGGCTCGCGGCTCGGCGAGGGCGGCGTCTTCGATCTCGCCGAGGTGGCGACAACGCTCGATCGACCGCTGGCGCTCGACCTCGAGGCGCGCGCGGCGTTCCTGGGTGTCTCCGCCGACGAGCGCGCCCAGGCGCTGAGCAGCCTCATGGCGCCGGACTTCACGCTGCCGGATCTCGCGGGACGCTCGCACACGCTGTCGTCCTACCGCGGCAAGAAGGTCTTCATGGTGGCGTGGGCGTCGTGGTGAGGCTGCCGGCTCGACCTGCCCGTGTGGCAGGCGCTGTACGAGGAGCTGCGTGACCGTAATTTCGTCGTCATCGCGATCGCGCTCGACAAGAGCGTGGAGGACGCGCGCCCCTGGATCGAAAAGGCGGCGCCGACGTACCCCGCCCTGGTCGACACGCAGCACGTCGTCGCCGATCTCTACAACATCGTGAACGTTCCGACGGCGCTGTGGATCGACGAGCGTGGGCGCATCGTGCGGCCCAACGACGTCGTGTTCGGTACGGATACGTTCAAGCACATCACGCAGCTCGAGTCGGCCCGGCCGCTCGCCGCGGTGCGCGCGTGGGCGCGCGGCGAGACCGGGGGGTTCACGGCGGTGGAGGCGCGCACGCTGCAGACGCTGCCGACGCCGCAGGACCAGCAGGCGCGCGCGGAGTTCGGCCTCGCGGAGTGGCTGGCGCGCCAGGGACGGGCCGAGGCCGCCGAGCGTCACTTCGTTCGCGCGGGCGAGCTCGCGCCGCACGACTTCACGATCCGGCGCGGCTCCATGCCCATCCGCGGCATCGATCCGATGGGCCCGCAATTCCGCGAGCTGATCCAGGCATGGGCAGCCAGCGGCCACTCCTACTACCTTCCGCTGCCCGACACGCGTGGCTAAGACGGTCCTCCTGGTCTGCCAGGCCAACACGTGTCGGAGCGTGATGGCGCAGGTGCTGCTCGAGAAGATGCTCGGCGAGCGCGGGCTTGATGGTCGCATTCGCGTGCGATCCGGCGGCATCGGGCCGCACGCCCGCGACGGCATGATCCCCTCGCTCGACGCGCGTCTCGTGCTGCGCGAGGAAGGTATCCGGCTCGCCGAGGACACGATCGTCTCCACCGACCTGAACGCGCACGGCGAGCTGCTCGCGGCGGCCGACCTCATCCTGACCATGACCGAGGAACAAAAGCGCGTGGTGCGTGCGCGCCTCAACGGCGCGGGCGGCGCCGTCTACACGCTCGGCGAATTCGCCGGCGACGGCGGCGACATCCGCGACCCCGTCGGCCAGGATGAAGCGCGCTACCGGGCGACGCGCGACGAGATCAAGCGCCGGCTCGAGGGCTCCCTGGAACGGTTGCTGCGGCTTCTCGCCTGATCCGCCGGCGGGCGTTCCTCGCCGGTCTGGGCGCCGGCCTCGTGGTGCCCGCGCGCGTTGTCGCGGCGGCGCCGCGCGTCGGCGTTCTCACCGACTCCATTCCGCTCGCCGCGATCCTGCAGCAGGGGCTCACCGACGCCGGCTGGGAGGCCGGCGAGGACGTGAGCCTGGTGCGTCGCGGCGCCGACGCCGACGGTTGGCGGTCGGCCGCCCGTGCTCTGGCCGCGTCGGGCGTGAGGGTGATCGTCGCCGGCGATCACGCGGCGATGGTCGCCGCGCGCGAGGCGACGAGCGTGATTCCGATCGTCGCCATCGACTTCGAGCGCGACCCCGTGGCGGGAGGTTTCGTGCAGACCCTGATGCGGCCGGGCGGCAATGTCACCGGTCTCTTTTGCGACTTCCGGGACGCGATGGCCCAGGTGGCGCGCGCGCTCCGGGACGCCGTGCCCGGCCGCCCGATCATTGCGTTGACCGACGGCGACGCCACGGACGCGCAGCTGCGGGCGCTTCGTGGAATTCGCGACACGCTCGGCGCTGGCGTTGAGAGCGTCGATCTCGCGGTCGCGCTGCCCTCCACGTTGATCGATCGCATCGCGGCCTCAGGCGGTGCGCTCCTCGTGCTCGCATCGTCGCGCCTGCAGGCCGAGGCCGCGCAGCTGGCCAAGCGCGCGGTGGTGCGCAAGCTGCCATCCGGCGGAGCCTTCGCGCGCTACGCGCAGGCGGGCGGTTTACTGGCGCGCGGGCCCAGCCTGGCTGACGCGTTCCGGCGCGCGGCGGTGACCGTCGCCCAGCTGCTCCGCGGAGCCCACGCCGCCGAGATCGCAGTCGAGAGCCCTCCGCGCTTCGAGCTGGTCCTCAACGCCAAGACCGCGGCCGCGCTCGACATGGCGTTTCCGCCGAATCTGTTATCGAACGCTGACCACATTATTCGTTGAACGATTGGGGGGACCCGTACCGCTTTCCTCCAAACCCCCCTCATTGAGTTGGGGGGACCCGTACCGCTTCCCCCCAACCCCCCCTCATTCGCGCGGTGGGCAGTCGTTCATTCCCCCATTTACCGCTTGTCGAGTTCTAGCTCGGCGAGGACGCCGTAGTGATCGGAGGGCCACAGGGTGGACCCGTCCGGGAGGCGCGATGGGGTGTCGAGGATGACGCGGCTGTCGCGGACGTGCGGCGCGGGGGTGCCGTTGGGCACGACGAAAATGTAATCGACGCGTCGGGTGACCGTCGAGGTCGGCGCCGCCGGGTTCTGCCACACCGTGGCGCCGCGCGCGTCGGGTTGTCCTGCGCGAAACGCGTCGACGAAGCCGTGCTGGCGGGCCAGCTCGACCATCCAGTCTGCGGTGTCGGGGGCGTTGAAGTCCCCCATCACAAGCGCGGGCAGCGCGCCGCGGCGCGCGCTCACGACCTCGGCGATCCGCCGCACCTGACATGCATCGTGGCCTGTGTGCGTGGAGAACACGTCGAGCGGCCCGCGCGGCGTCTGCACCGTCGCGCGCAGCAGCACGCGCGGATCGTAAAAGTGCCGGCAGCGGGGAAGTTCGACGATTTCGGTGGCGGTAATCGGAAACCGGCTCAGCACCGCCGGCCCCTCCTCGAAGTTGATTCCCAACACGATCAGGCCGTTGAGCCACCCCAGGCCGGAGAAACGACGCGTCGCCGATGCATGCGCCCACTGCAAGCCGAGCGCGGTCGCGAGCCGCGCCGCGACGTTGCCACGACCGCGCGCAATCGAGGCCTCTTGCAGGCCGACGATGTCGGGAGCCAGCGCCTTCAGCTCTCGCGTGACGATCACCAGGCGCTCCTCGAGATGCTCACCGGTCCCACGCCAGCCCGAGGACGGCCCGCCGTGCAGCAGATTGAAGGTGACGACGCGCAGGGGCGCCGCCGACTCCTCCCCGGCGGCGCCACCGGGAAGAGCGACCAACAAGAGCGCGGCGACTAGGACAACGGGTAGCGAAATGGCGCCCAGCCGATGCCCTGGATGGGCGTAGGCGTGTACACCTTCGCCGTCTTCGTTGCGGGTCTCGGAGCGGTCTTCGCGGCCTTCGATTTGCTGGGCTTCTTCGTGCGTGCTCGCTTTTTCATGGCGCGCAATTTACAGTAGCCTCACATGCCGGTCAAACGAGCGCGGCTCTCCAAGCGCGTCGCGAAGCTTCTCGGCGCCGAGCGCGTGTGCCGCGTGGCGACGGTTGGTGAGTCCGGCACGCCGCATCTGGTTCCTGTCTGCCACGCCGTGATCGGCGACCGCGTGTACTTCGCCTCCGGCACCGACGGGCGCAAGGTCCTCAACCTCCGACAGAACCCGCGCCTCGCCATCACCGTCGATCTCTATGCCGAGGACTGGTCGCAGCTCAGGGGCGTGATGGTGCAAGGCAGCGCCAAGCTCGTGCGGCGCGGTCCCGCCTTCACGCGCGCGCGCAAGCGGTTGTACGCGAAGTACGCGCAGTACTCGCGCGAGGCGGCGATCTCGGCGTCCGACTCGGTGATCGTGGAAGTCAGGCCCACGCACGTCTTCAGCTGGGGCCTCGACTGAGCGTTCCACCTCGCGGGGTGCGTCGGTGGCAGCCGCCGTCGCCGCCGCGGCCGCCCGTGCACCGAGCGCTGCACTGGTACGAGCGGCCGATCGCCTGGTGGCGCCGCCATCCGTGGATCCCCGTGTGGGTCACGGTCGCGCTCACGCCCATCGCGCTGCTGTGCCTGCGGCTCGTCGACGACAGCGCCATCGCGGTCATCGTGCAGCCGGTCATCGGCCTCATCATCGTGATGCTCCTCGTCACCGTCACGGCGGCCGTGTGCAGCAACGTGTCCCGCTCGATGCCCCGCACGCTCGTCGGCGGCGGCGGCGCGCTGCTCGCGGCCGCCTTGCTCGCGCTGCCGATGACGCAGGTCATCGGCGAGCGCCCGTGCCCGGATCGGATGGGGCCAGACCGTGGCCTGCAGGTTTCCAGGCAGTTGTTCGACGCATGGCGGAGCGGAGGGCCGCCGCCCACCGACGTGTGGGCGAACGGCGCCGTCGCCGAAGGATGGCGCGAGCGCGTGCGCGGCGTGGCGCTGCTCGACTACAGGCTCGAGGATTCGGGCTGCTGGGAGCGGCTGGCGCCCGTCACGACCAGCACGACGTGGCACGAGTACCGCGTGACCGTGCGCCGCGGGGACGAGGATTCCTTTTCGAAGATCGTCACCGTGCACACCCACGCCGCGCAGGGCGGCTGGCGGATCGCCGGGATCGAAGGGCCCTGATCACCGAGCCCGCGCGAGCCGACGCAGCGGCGCGCCGGTGAGACGCGTGAGGATCCACTCGCGACGGAGTCCCGCGCCGAGTCGCCGATAGAAGCGGATCGACGGCGCGTTCCAGTCGAGGACCGCCCACTCCATGCGTCCGCAGCCGCTGCGTAGCGCGATGCGCGCGAGCGCCCGCAGCAGGGCCGTGCCGGCGCCGAGTCCCCGCGCCTCGGGCGTCACGAAGAGATCTTCGAGGTAGAGCGTCGGTCGGCCGAGAAATGTCGAGTATGTGAAAAAGTAGAGCGCCAGGCCGATGGGACGGCCGTCGCGCCGGCAGATCAGCGTCTCGAAGTACGGACGCCGGCCGAACCCGTGCCGACGGATGTCGGCCGGCGCGATGGTGCACTGGCGCTGCAGGCGTTCGTAGCGCGCCAGCCCGCGGATCAGCTCGCAGATCGCCTGTGCGTCGCGCGGGGTGCCGCGTCGGATAGTGAGGCCGCTGGGACGCCTCCGCGCGCGGGCCATTCAGGCGCCGGCCATCTGCACGAGCAATTCGGTGTACGCGCGGGCGCCTTCGTGGAGATTCTCCAGCGAGATGCGCTCGTCGTTGCCGTGCACGCGGCTCCATTCCTCGTCGTCGAGGATGAACGGGCTCCAGCCGTAGGCCTGCAGCCCCATCCGCCGGAACACCCAGCTGTCGGTGAACGCCACGAGGATTTCCGGAGCGACGACGACGCCGGGCGCGCGACGTGCCAGCGTATCGGCGAGCGCCTTATACATCTCCGTGTCGGGCGGCGAAAGATTGGGCACCTTCGGCTCCCGCGCGAACTCCACGCGCACGTGATCATCGTCGACGGCGCGTGTGACCCAGGCGCGCAGCTCCTCGGGATCGTCGCCGGCGAGCACGCGGCAGTCGATGTCGGCCACCGCCTCGGGCGGGATCACGTTGAGCTTCTGACTGGCGCGCAGCATGTTGACGGCGAACGTCGTGCGAACCATCGCCGCCCAGTCACGACGCGCGAGGAAGCGCGCGCGAAAGGCCGGATCGTGCAGCGATCGCGCGAGATCGTCGAATCCGCGCCCGTCCTCGGCCGGCAGCACCCGCGCGAGCGCGCGGAAATACTCCTGCACCTCGGGCAGGACGCGCGGCGGGCGCTCCGCGGCGAGCAGGCGCGCCAGCGCGCGGATCAGGCGGTGGGGCGCGGTGTCCGGCCAGGGCATCGAGCCGTGGCCCGGCGTGTCGCGCGCGGTGAGGGTGAGCGGCAGGCCGGTCTTCTCGGAGATGATGATGTGCGCGAAGGGGGCGCGCTTGTGCGGGTCGATCTCGATGCCGCCGAGCTCGGACAACGCGTACTCCGCGCCAGCCAGCCACTCGGGATGCCGCGCGGCGATGTACTGAGCGCCGAACGCGCTGCCCGCCTCTTCGTCCGCCGTCGCGAGCAAGATCAGGTCGCGCTTGAGGCGCGCGCCTGCCCGCTTGATCGCCAGCATCGCAGCCAGCTGCAGAATGCCGGTGGACTTCATGTCGATCGCGCCGCGTCCATAGAGGAAACCGTCTCTGATCTCGCCGCCGAAGGGATCGACGGTCCAGAAGCGGCGGTCGGCATAGACGACGTCGATGTGATGGTGCAGCACGATCGCGCCGAGCGAGCCGTCGCCGCGCACGCGGGCGACGAGATTCGCGCGCCCCGGTGCGGACTCGACGGTCTGACTCTCGATGCCCGAGCGCGCGAGCACGTCGGCCAGAAAGCGCGCGCCCGCCGCCTCGTTGCCGGGCGGGTTCGTCGTGTCGATCGCGAGGTACGCGCGGAGCAGCCGGACGGCCTCGTCGCCGACGGCGCGCCAGTCGATCCCGAGGGACGGCATCGCCTTATCCGGCGCGGGAGGAGCGGCGCGGAGACGGCTCGCCGATGTGCACGTGCGCGCCCGTGGCCTCGCCCACGATCGGGCGGCGGAAGGCGAGGAACGAGACACCCTCCCCCTGCAGCCACGCCATGAGGGCCTGGCCCTCGGAGCTGTCGGGATGCACGGCGACGTCGAGCGCATTGCGATGGTCAAAACCGAGACGGTCATGCACCGCGGTTTGACCCAGCGCGCTCACGGGCAGCGCGCGGTGGAAGCGCTCGGTGAAAAAGCGCTCGACGCTCGGCAGCGACCACGCCCGAGGCCCATGAAAGCGCAGCAGAGTCGGCGTGACGGTCAGCACCCCCGACCGGGGCGGAGGCAGTGACGCGAGCGCCTCGGCGGCCTGGGCCTCCGCCACCATCCGCTCGGCCTCGGCGATTTCGGCGCGCGTGGACGCGAGCGCCGCCTCGGCGTTCGCGAGCGCCTCTTCCGCCACCGCGATGTCGCGGCGGGCAAGAAGTCCCTTGTCGACGAGACGTTGGCGGGTTGCCAGCGTCTCGTGCGCTCGGGCCACGGCGGCCTCGCGAAAGGGCAGGACGAAGCTGAGGTTGATCCAGTACTCGCGCGCCGCGTCGGTCAGCTCGGAAGGCACCGCCGCCGGCGTCGCGCGTAGCGGGGCGATGGCCAGCCCCACGAGCACCAGCGCGCACCCGATCCGCCACCGGCTCATCGAGGGCCATATTACACGCGTGTCACTCGCCCTTCGGCCGGGCGGCCCGGATGTCCTCGAACCGAAACACCCTAAGCCGCCGATTCCCCTAAATTTCTTGACGGCGCTCGCGGCCGCGCCGTAGGGTGGTTGAGTCCCCTGTTGTCCGCGCCCGGGGGCCCCCCCGGTGGATCCTCAGACGGAGCGATACATGGCCAGGCTCGACGCTTTCTTCAAGCTCATGTTCGACTCGGGCGCCTCGGACCTGCACATCACCTCGGGGCAGCCGCCGATCCTGCGCGTGCACGGTGAGCTCGAGCGCGTCAAGTACGATCCGCTGGACGACGAGACGCTGCGGGCGATGCTCTATGAGATCGCGCCGGAGCAGATCATCAAGAAGTTCGAAGAGACCGGCGACATCGACTTCGGCTACGAGATCCCGGGTGTGGCGCGCTTCCGCGCGAACTACTTCATGCAGAAGAATGGCTGCGGCGCGGTGTTCCGCCAGATCCCGACGCGCGTGCTCACCGCCGACGAGCTGGGGCTGCCGCCGATCCTCAAGAAGTGCGCGATGCTGCCGAAAGGCCTCGTGCTCGCCACCGGGCCCACCGGCTCGGGCAAGTCCACGACGCTGGCCGCGATCGTCGACCACGCGAACAAGAACCGCAAGGACCACATCGTCACCATCGAGGATCCCATCGAGTTCGTGCACCAGAGTCAGGGCTGCCTCGTGAACCACCGCGAGGTGGGCTCGCACACCCGATCGTTCTCGGCCGCGCTGCGTGGCGCGCTGCGCGAAGACCCGGACATCATCCTCGTCGGCGAAATGCGGGACCTCGAGACCATCCGCCTGGCCCTCGAGGCGGCCAACACCGGTCACCTCGTGCTCGGCACGCTTCACACGACGAACGCCGCCAAGACCATCGACCGCATCATCGAGGTGTTTCCGGCGGAAGAGCAGGCGCAGGTGCGCAACGGCCTGTCGACGGGCCTCAAGCTCGTGGTCGCGCAGAACCTCTTCCGCCGGATCGACAAGAAGGGGCGCTGCGCGGCGCTCGAGATCCTCGTCTGCACGGCCGCCGTGGGCAACCTGATCCGCGAGGGCAAGACCGTGCAGATTCCCTCGGCGATCCAGACGGGCAAGCAGTTCGGCATGCAAACGCTCGACGACGCCATCATGGCGGTCTTGCAGAAGGGCTGGATCAGCGCGGAAGAGGCGTACGACAAGGGCATCGACAAGTCGAAGTTCCGGCCCTTCCTCAAGACGCCGCCGGACGAGCTGAACCAGCCTTAGGGAGCGGTCATGCGCAAATCCGAGATCGACGACCTGCTCGGTCTGATGCTGGAGTCGTACGACAACGTGTCCGACCTGAACATCACGTGTGAGCGTCCGCTGCAGGTCGAGGCCGCCGGCGAGCTGGTCCCCGTGCCCGTCGAGCCCGCGATCGACAGCCTGACCCCGTTTCAGACGGAGATCTTCGCGCTGAACCTCATCAACAACGACCGGCGGCTCACGGAGCACCTGCTGCGGCAGGGCTCCTGCGACTCGTCGTATTCGCTGCCCGGTAAGGCGCGATTCCGCGTCAACATCTTCTCGCAGCGCGGCAACTCCTCGGTCGTGCTCAGAAAGCTCGAGACGAAGATTCCCACGATCGAAGAGCTGAAGCTGCCCGAGGCGTTCAAGAAGATGCCGGCGGAGAAGAACGGCCTCATCCTGCTGACCGGCGCCACCGGCTCGGGCAAGACGACGTCACTGGCCGCCCTGCTCAACGAGATCAACGCCACGAAGTCGGTGCACGTGGTGACGCTCGAGGATCCCGTCGAGTACGTCCATCCCAACCGCAAGGCGACGTTCAACCAGCGCGAGCTGGGGCTGGACTACGACTCGTTCGCGAGCGGGCTGCGCGCCGCGCTGCGCCAGGCGCCCAAGATCATCCTGGTCGGCGAGATGCGCGATCGCGAGACCGCCGAGCTCGCGCTCAAGGCCTCGGAAACGGGTCACCTGGTGCTGTCGACCCTGCACACCGTCAATGCCGGTCAGGCCATCGGCCGTATCGTCGGCATGTTCGACCAGGAAGAGGAAAAGCAGATCCGTGGGCGGCTGGCCGAGACCGTCCGCTGGATCGTCGGCCAGCGCCTGGTCCCCAAGGTGGGCGGCGGGCGATGGGCGGTCCACGACATCCTGGCCAATACGATCCGCACCAACGAGCTGATCATGAACGGCGAGCAGGAAGGCAAGACGTTCTACGACATCCAGGAGGTCGGCGAGCCCTACTTCATGATGACGTTCGACCAGGCGCTGCTGCGCTCGTACGAGAACGGGATCATCACCGAGGAGACGGCGGTCGCCTACTCCACGCGCAAGGGTGTCGTGCAGCGGGGCATCGACCAGATCAAGCAGAAGCGCGGCGAGAAGACGAGCAACGTCGAGGGGCTGCGGCTCGACGCCGATTACAACCGCAAGCTGGGCATGAAGAGGTAGGCGATGGCGCAAACGACCGCCGAGCAGTCCGCATTCGGAGCCCAGCGGCTGGTGCTGGTGTGCGAGAACGCGCCCGAGCGGCAGGGGATCATCGGGGCGGCCCTCGAGCAGCTCGGGTACACGATGCTGCCGGCCACCACCGCCGAGGAGGCGGGGGAGCGCCTGCGCCGCACCGCGTTCGAGATCGTCATCGTCGACGAGCGGTTCGAGTCGAGCGGCGTGCTCGACAACATCGTGCTCCGGATCCTCAACACGATGCCGATCAGCCTGCGGCGGCAGATCTTCGTGGTGCTCCTCGGCCGTGAATTCAAGACGTTCGACAACATGATGGCGTTCGCCCGCTCGGTGAACGTGGTCGTGAACCTCAACGACCTGCCGCACCTGCCCGCGATCATCCGCAAAGGCCTGGAGGACAACAACGACTTCTACCAGATCCTCCGGGAGATGCTGATCGAAGTCGGCCGACGCTGAGCCGTCCTCCACCGGACACTGACAGCTTTTGCCGTCAGTGTGAACGCCGGTTGCCATTCTGAACCGCTCGCCACACATTGGCTCGTTCTCTCGCCGGTCGTCTCGGTCCGCCAGCGCCGCGCGGCGTCCTTCGGCAAGGGACGGCACGGCGTTGTACGAACCGGGGGCCGCCCAGGCCGCAGCTGAATCTTGACCATCGGGACGCCGGCTTTGTAGGGTCGGCGGAGCGCTCCGCAACTATAGGGAAGCCGATGGGCACCACTTGCCCGCCGACGCGACGAACTGACTGCCTCCCAGCCGCGCCGGCTCGCGGCAGCGGTCGCGTGCGTCGCTCGCGCTCTCGGTCCTGGACCGCCACGCAAATCACGCCCGGACAGCCACGGCGTGCGCGTACCGCGACTCGCCACGTTCGGCCCGCCCGTTGCAGTGGATCGGCAGTGATGGACGCCGTCGCGAATGTGGCCTCTCACGCGGAGATCACCGACGAGGCGGTCGCGCGATTCCATCGGCTGGGGTTCATGGTCGTGACCGACCTCACCACGCGCGAGGACCTCGACACCGTGTCGCGGCTGCTGGCGGGTCTCTATCGCCGGTTCGCCGAGCTGATGGATGCGCGGCGCGCGCACGACCTCGGCAGCGAAGCGCACGATGCGCGGCCGATTCTGGAGATCAATCAGACGGTGGACCTCGAGCCGCGCCTGGCGGAGACGCTGACGTTCCGCCGGTGCGCGGCGCTGGCCGAGCGGCTGCTGGGCCGGCCCGTCGAGCACCGGTTCGATCACGCGATCTACAAGCCGCCGTTCAACGGCGCCGCCACGTCCTGGCACCAGGACGAAGCGTACGCGCTGGAGCGCAAGATCCTGAGCGCGCACTTCTGGGTGCCCCTGCAGGACGTCACACGCGACATGGGCTGCATGGAGTTCATCCCGGGCAGCCATCGCGGGGCGCTCGGCCGTCACCACCGGCGCGACCGCCTGCGCGATGTGCATGCGCTGGAGCTCGTCGGGCTGGACACTTCACAGGCCGTGCGGTGCCCGATCCGCGCCGGCGACGCCACGATCCACTTCCCGCGGACGGCGCATTACACCGGGCCCAACCGGACCGGCTTCCCGCGACTGGCGTGGGCGTTGGAGTTCGGCCCGCGCCGCGGCGTCGGCGTCCGGTTGATGGCGAAGGCGCGGCTGGCCTGGCGGCGCGCGACGCGCTGACGCGCGTCAGCGGTTGTCGAACGCGCCTGTCGAAACGCTGGTCAGCGTTTCTTGAACGGCGACGAGTGCGGCGAGGCCGCGGCTTTCGGCTCGGGCTTTGTCAGCGTCGGCGTTCGGCGGCTCAGCGTCATCGTCAGCCCGTACGTCTTCTCCGAATTTGGATCGGAGTTGAACGCGGCGATCCATACCGCGCGCTGCTCTCCGCCGAGCTGTCCGATCTTCGTGCCTCCCGCTCGATGCTTGCGCGGTTCGTCGGGCTGGCCGCTCGCGGGCGCCACCACGATCCAGGCGCGGTCGGTCGGCGTGCCGTTTTCCGTCAGCCTGATCTCGAGATCGGTGGGCTGAGCCAGCTCGTCCGCCTGCACGCTGAACACGCGAGTCGTCAGGGGCCCTGTGGTCACGCTGAACGTGTGCGCGGCGAAGCGCTCGGCGGCGTGGGTCAGCGTCCGCGACTCCTCGTGGCGGCCACCCGGCTGGTCCGGGCGCGTTACGATCGTCGTGGCATCGTTCGTTTCCGTGATCGAGGCCTGTAGCCACAGGCCTGGCTCGGGCAGCGCGTGACCGAGCACGTCCCGGACGAGCTCGGGGAAGGTCTTGTAGAGCCGACCCTCGGCGACGACGTACAGGTAGAGCTCCTGGCCGAGCGGGTAGGACTCGTCCATCACGCGACCGGTGAGCTGGGGATTGAGGCGGGCCAGCGCGCCTCTGACGAAGCCGGGCTCCTCCTTCTCCAGCCGCTGAAGCAGGATGGCGTAGCCCTCCGAGAGCCGTCCGCTCTCGAACTCGTGGCTGCGCGACAGCGGCACGGACAGCAGATACGGGAAGCGCTTGAGCGTGTCGCGCGCCGCTTCCGCGGGGCGCAGTCCGCTCTGAACGAGCGATTCCCAGCCCGTGCGAGCGCCGATCCACCAGCGGGCGCTCTGCGCGGCCAGCCGCTCGAGCAACGCCTCGCGCGCGCGCCGTTCCTGCGGCGTCTCGACCTGCACGCGCTCGCCGCTGGCCCGCAGCTCGACGAGCAGCGGTGATCCCGGTGGCGCGGCGACGCGACCGTCGTCGGGCGCCGGGCTGGCGGCGACCGGCGCTGCGGGCGCGGGTGTCGGCGCGGCGACGGCCACCGGCGGTGGCGGAGGCGGCGCTGCCGCGGGCTCGTCGACGACCTCGCCCTGGTGGCCGAGCTTGCCGCGTAGCGCGGCGAGGGCGAGCGGGCGGCCGAACGTCTGCGTGATCGAATCTTGAAGTGAGGCGCAGTGCTCGTCCTCGAGCTGGTTCCAGCCGTCGGCCAGCGTGACGAGCTCGAGGAACGGGCGCACATGGGCGCTCAGCTGCTCGACGTCCCCGGAGGGGGCGGAGGCGAGCGCCTCGTGCAGCTCACGCGCCTGCGTCTGACACTCCGCGAGCGCGGCCGACTCGGGGTCCTCCCGATGGATCAGCGTCAGCGCGCGATCGAGCGTGGCGAGCGCGTCGTCACGCGCGCCCTCCCACGCGGCGCGCCGCGCCTGCTCCGCCGCGACGCGCTCCATGGCGGTGAGGACGGCGTCCAGAGCCTTCAGCGTGGTCAGCTTCGTCGGATCGGGCGTGTTGGGAAAGCCGGACAGCTGATCCACGATGGCGTGCCGAAGGTCGTTGAAGTCGTCCACGGTGGACCGTAGATCCTCGAGCAGGTCCGCCGGGGGCGCGACGCTGACGCTGACGCCCTCGGCGGCGACCGCGGCGCGCGCTCCGACATCGCCGAAGCGGCTGTGAAGCGCGACGAGTTGCTGCCGCAGCTCGTCAAGACGGTCCGAGATATGCGTCATGTCGGCGGCTCGTCAAGTATAGCCGAGAGCCCGCGTGACAACCGCGTGGCGCTTCGCATAAACTTTTGCACGTCGGCGAAGCAACGGTGCGCGGCCGGCAGTGACCGGAGCAGCGCGCCATCGGGGTGCATCCGAACCATGGAGGGGAGGCGCGAATGGGAGTGCGGGCGACGGCGCTGGGGATCGCGGTGATGCTCGTGGTCGCGATGGCCGCGGGACGGGACGCGTGGGCCGGAGCACCGACTGAGCAGCTCCGTACACAGGTCGAGCGCGCCATCAAGGTGCTCGACGATCCCGAGCTCGCGAAGGAGTCCCGGATAGCCGACCGCCGCGCCGCGATTCGTCGGGTCGCCAACGAGATCTTCGATTTCACCGAGGCCACGCGCCGCTCGCTCGGTCCGCACTGGCAGGCGCGCACGCAGCAAGAGCGGGAAGAGATCACGCGGCTGTTCGCCGATCTGTTGGAGCGCGCATACATCGGCAAGGTGGAGATGTACAGCGGCGAGAAGATCCAGTTCATCGGCGACAGCGTCGATGGCGATCAGGCCAATGTCCGCACGCGGCTCGTCACCAAGCAGGGGACGGAGGTTCCGGTCGATTACCGCATGCACCGGGTCGGCGAGCGGTGGCTGAGCTACGACGTGAGCATCGAGGGCGTGAGCCTCGTGGCGAACTACCGCGCGCAGTTCAACAAGATCATCCAGACGTCCGGCTACCCCGCGCTCGTCCAGAAGCTGTCCGCCAAGGAGCAGGAGGGCGCGCAGGCCGACCGTGAGTCGCCGGTCAAGAAGACATCGCAGGGAAAGTAAGCGCCGCCGCCGCTGACCGGCCGGTCGCACCGGCGTCCGGCCGCGATCTCGCAGCGCTTCGCGACCGACGCTTTCGCCGGGCGCCGGGGCTGCGGGTCCGGAGCGCCCGGGCCGCGCTGGCGTTCGTCAACGACGTCGGGTTCTGCTCGACGTTCTACTGCTTTCCAGAAGGCGTGCCGTGTCTGTGGGAGGCGGTGGTCGGCCGGGAGCGTCCGCGCTGGCCACGCCACTCCCATCACGACGATGGCGTCGGCCTCACGTGGCGGCTGAAAGACGACCTGCCGGCTGCGCGCTACGTGTATTACGGCAAGGTGCTCAAGGCGCGCCCGATGCTCGTCGCGCTCGACGTGTTTCCCGCGTTCTATGCGCTGGCGCGCGGACGACAACGCGCCCGCGACTACCGTGTCGAGTACGACGCGGGGCGCCTGTCCCACACCGCGCGGCGTCTCATGGATGCGCTCACGCGCGAGCATCCGCAGTACACGCGGGAGCTGCGCGGCAATGCCTTCATGCTGGAATCCGGCAAGACCCGCGAGTTCGAGCGGGCGATGGCCGAGCTGCAGCAGGGCCTCTGGGTGGTGAAGACTGAGGAGCGTTACGAGCCGACGTTCTCGTATCGGTGGGATCTGCTCGAGACGTGGCTGCCCGACGCGGTGGCCGAAGGGCGCCTGCTCTCACGCGCCGCTGCGCTCGACCGGCTCGTCACTCGCTATCTGGACGGCGCGGTCTTCAGCACCGCGGGCAGCCTCGCCCGGCTGTTCGGTATTCCCACCGACGAGGTGCGCGAGTGCGTGGCTCGGCTCAGTCGCCGCCGCGTCGTCATCGAGAGCCCGGTGCAGGGCTGGCCGGGACACTGGGTACTCGCGACCGCCGCGCTGCGGTAGGCAACTCCGCGACATCCCTCGGATTCCACGTTTTACAACGGCGCGACACCGCAGGCCGATGGCACGCTGTTCGCTCGCGTCAGTCATCCATGACTACCAGGAAGGGCCGAGGGGAGCATCGCGCAAAGAAACGACCCAAGCGAAACGACGGCCAGGCGATCGCCGAGCAGTCGGCGCGAGAAGGCGTGCCCGAAGAGCAGCTGCAAGGCCCGCCGGCGCGGGAGACCACGCTCATGCGTGACGACCGCGAACGGGCGGCCGAGGCCCACCGCCAGGAATACCACAACGAAACGAGCCCGCGGCTGACCGGTGGCGATCCTGACGCGGATTGGGAGCGCGCGGACCACGTCGGCGAGGAGGCGGTGGGAGGCACGGTGGCCACGCCTGATCAAAGCGTCGTCGACGAGCTCGGAAGCGCCCTGGGCGTGCCGCGCTCGCCCGACGAGGAGGTGCGGACATCGGAAGAGATCCTCGAGGGCCGTGATCGGCATCGGTGGGAACAGGAAACCGGAGGTGACGCATGAAAGGCACGTTGGCGCTTGTCAGCGGCGCCGGCCTGGGGGCCGGCCTGATGTATCTGCTCGATCCGGAACGCGGAGATCGGCGGCGCAGCGCGTTCGGCGAATCGCTCGCGTGCGCGGTGAACGACGCCGCCGAGCGCTTTCCCGGTGTGGCCAGCGCCGCCGCCGACGCGGTGTTCGGCGCGCGCGAGACCATGTCCCGGCTCGACGCGCCGCGCATCGTCAGCGACCTGAGCGCGCGTCTGGACGCGCCGCGACGGGTCGCCGACGTCCGGGAGGCTGCGCGCCGCGTTTCTGCGCTGCGACCCGCGTGGCGCGGGGGGCGGTTCACGCTGCGTCGCCGCCATCCCGTCAGCTTTCTCGAGGGGCATCGCTGGGCGCTCGTCGGGGTGGCCGCCGGCGTCATCGCCGCCGGGATGTGGGGCCTCTGGCGTCGTGAGCAGGGCCAGGTGCGGATGGCGACCACCGTGCGCGCGCCGATCGAGCGCGTGTTCGACGCCTGGTCGCGCTTCGAGGACTTCCCGCGCTTCATGCCGATGGTGGCCGAGGTGCGTCCGACGGGCGAGGACCGCTGGCACTGGGTCATCGCCGGTCCCGCCGGCACGCCGATCGAGTTCGACTCGATCGTGACGCAACGCGATCGTCCTCGGCTCATCCAGTGGACCAGTGCCGATGGCTCGCTTGTCGAGCACAGCGGGACCGCCCGCTTTCGGCCCACTGCGGACGACGGCACGCGCGTGGAGATCACGATGTCCTGGCGGCCGGTCGGTGACGGCATCGGTGAATCGGTTGCCTTCATGTCCGGCATGGATCCCGAGCACGCGCTGCGCGACGGCCTGGCCGGCTTCAAGGCGCGCCTCGAAGGGCAGGTGTTCGCCCGGTGAACGCGGACCGGATTCGCGTCGCCGCCGTCGGCGATCTGCATTGCGGCAAAACGATGACCCCGGGGACGCTGACGCCGGTGTTCGCCCAGGTCGCCGAGCGAGCGGACATCCTCGCGCTCTGCGGTGACCTGACGGACACCGGCACGGCCGACGAGGCGAAGAGTCTCGTGCGCGAGCTCGCCTCGGCCAAAGTGCCGATCGTGGCCGTGCTCGGCAACCACGACTACGAGTCGGACAAGTCCGCAGAGGTGAAGCAGATCCTCACCGACGCCGGCGTCTCGGTGCTCGACGGCGACTCGGCCGAGATCCGGGGCGTCGGATTCGCCGGCGTCAAGGGCTTTGCCGGCGGCTTCGGAGAGCGCGCGCTGCAGTCGTGGGGAGAGCCCGTCCTCAAGCAGTTCGTCCGCGAGGCGGTCGAGGAGGCGCTCAAGCTCGAGGGCGCGCTCGCACGGCTGCGGACGGCGCATCGTATCGCGCTGCTGCACTACTCGCCCGTTCGCGCCACCGTCACCGATGAGCCCTCGGAGATCGCGGCGTTTCTCGGCTCGAGCCGGCTCGAGGATCCGCTCAATCGCTACCCGGTGACGGCGGCGTTCCACGGCCACGCACACCGCGGCTCGCCGGAGGGACGCACGACCTCCGGCGTGCCGGTCTACAACGTGGCGCTGCCGCTGCTGCGCCGGCGGTTCCCCAACGATCCGCCGTTTCGCGTGATCGAGGTGCAGGTGGAGCGCAGCGACGGGGGGCCACCCTCGTCGCCGCCGCCCGTCCACGCCGGCGCCGGGATCGGAGCGACCATTCCGTGAACGACTCCGTGAACGACAAGCTGCCACCCGTGACGCGCGAGTTCTACGTGCGCGCCATGCGCCTGCTCGACGAGGCGGGCATCGACTTCCTCGTCGGGGGCGCGTACGCCTTCGAGCGCTACACCGGCATCGCGCGTCACACGAAGGACTTCGACGTGTTCGTTCATCCACGTGACGTGCAGCGCGTGCTGGACGCGCTGGCGGCGGCGGGCTGTGACACCGAGCTGCCCTTCCCGCACTGGCTCGGCAAGGCACGCTGCGGCGACGATTTCGTCGACGTCATCTTCAGCTCGGGCAACGGTGTCGCCGCCGTCGACGACGACTGGTTCAGGCACAGCGTGCCCGAGGAGATCTTCGGTCACGCTGTCCGGCTCATTCCGGTCGAGGAGATGATCTGGTCGAAGGCGTTCATCATGGAGCGCGAGCGCTTCGACGGGGGCGACGTGGCGCACATCCTGCGGGCCTCCGCCGAACCGATCGACTGGCCGCGGCTCGTCGCGCGCTTCGGCGACTCGTGGCGCGTGCTGATGACGCATCTCGTGCTCTTCGGCTTCATCTACCCGGGCGAGCGTCATCGCATTCCGCCGGGCGTGCTGAGCGAGCTGTCGGCACGACTGCAGCGCGAGCTGGCGACGCCGGAGCCCGGCGTCCGCGTCTGCCGCGGGACGATGCTCTCGCGTGCGCAGTATCTCGTCGACGTCGAGCGCTGGGGCTATGCCGATCCGCGGCTGGCGCCCGAGGGCAACCTCACCGAACGCGAGGCCGCCATCTGGCGGGCGGGCATCGCCGAGGACGGCCCGGCCGAGACGGTCGACGAAGCCGCCTAGCGCCGCCGGCGCCGTGATCGTCTACAATCCCGCGCGAATCCACTCGGGAGGTCTGCCGCCATGCCCAAGATCGAGAAGTTTTGCGCGAACGGTGTCTTCGATCCGCCCACCTACAGCCAGGGCATCAAGGTGAGCGATGCCCAGACGGTGCTGTTCCTGGCCGGCCAGGTCGCTTACGACAAGGACGGCGCCGTCGCCCACCGCGGTGACTTCAAGGCGCAGGCGCGCGAGGCGTTCCGATGCCTCAAGGCGCTCGTGGAGTCGGCGGGCGGCCGCATGGATAGCATCGTGAAGATCAACACCTACCTGACCGACATCCGGTATCGCGCCGACCTGGTGCCGGTGCGCGAGGAGTTCTTCGGCAAGAAGGGGCCGGCTTCGACGCTCGTACAGGTGGCCGCGCTCGCCCATCCCGATTGGCTCATCGAGGTCGAGGCGATCGCGGTCGTGTAGACCCCACGAGCCCGGCGAGGTCGAAGCGGCCGCGGCGGGACTCGGCGGTGACCGGGGCCCACAGGTCACCCAGCCGCTGCACACGCGCCGGGACGTTGTCGATGCGGAAGTCGTCGATCGCGACCGGCCGACGCAGCTCGTCCCACGTCACCGGCGCCGACACCGGCGCACGCGGACGGGGGCGCACCGAGTACACGGACGCCAGCGTGCGACCCCACGCGTTCTGGTTGAAGTCGACGTGGACGCGATCGCGCGGGCGGATCTCTTTGCGATAGACGGCCGTCGTGAGGCGCGGATGCCGGCGCGCGATGTCGAGCGAGATCGTTTTTGCCACCGTCCAGACGTCTTTCTGCGTCGGACCGCGGACGATCGGCACGTAGACGTGGATGCCGCGACTGCCCGTCGTCTTGGCGTAGGTCGTCATCCCGAGGCCGCGTAGCGTGTCGTTCACGACGTGTGCGGTCTCGACGACCTCCGCGAAGCCGACTTCTTCGCCCGGATCGAGATCGAAGTGCAGATAGTCGGGGCGGTCCACGTCGTCGCACCGCGCGTACCACTCGTTGAGATCGATGCAGCCGAGGTTGACGACCCAGAGCAGCGAGGCGAGGTCGTTGATGACGGGGAAGTCGATCACGTTGCCCGACGAGTGCTCGATCGAGCACGTCTCGATCCACTCGGGCCGCGGCGTCGGCGCGCGCTTCATGAAGAAGAAGTCGCCGGTTGCGCCGTTGGGATAGCGCTTCATGACCATCGCGCGGTCGCGGATGTGGGGGAGCAGGACGGGCGCCATCGTCGCGTAGTAGCGGATGAGGTCGCCCTTGGTGATCCGCTCCGCCGGCCAGAAGACCTTCGTGAGATTCGTCAGCTTGACGATGCGGCCACCGGCGTCGACCTCGGTATCGGCGACGTCGCGCGGGATCTCGACGGCGCCGGCGGTGCGCGCGGGGACGGCCGCGCGTGTGCGCCGGGCCGGGTGGTAAGCCCGCGTGGCCGGACCGGCTGGCCGTGGCGCCGGCGCCGCGGCGCGCGGGGCGGCAGTCGGCCGCGAGGCTCCGCGCGCGGGATGCGTTCGTCGCGCCGGCGTCCGGCGCGCCATCAGCGCACCGGCGCCAGCCTCGGCGGCCGCGGCCCGTGGCGGACGGCGCCGGCGACGGGCACGTAGTCGAGCTCGCGCTCGGCACGCACGGCGCGCAGCAACAGGCCGCCGCGGCTCATGTCGCCGCGGCCCACGAATGCCGAGGGAAACGTGAGCCGCTCGCCGAAGACCTCGAGCAACGCGGTGACGTACTTGTCCGACGCGATGCTGCCGAGCAGCGTCACGCCGTCGTCGGGCTCCAGGACCGATGCCACCGCGCGAGCCGAGACCAGCAGAGGCCGTCGATAGCGTGGATTGTCGGCGTGGATGTCCACCCGCGCCGACGCGCGCAGCCGCGCGAGCGTGACCCGCTCGTCGGGCTGACGCAGGCCGCTGTGCGGCGTGATCACCAACGGCACGCCGAAGCGCGAGGCGTAGGTCAGCTTCCCACGAAAGTACAGGCCGGAGACGAAGGCCATGACTTCCCCGAGCGGCGCGCCCTCGCGCGTGCGCAGTCGGCGCGCAAGATCGAAACCGGCACGGGGCGAGAACAGCAGCTGCGCTCGCTCGCCGCCACAGTTGGCGGGCGAGAGGAGGAAGACGCGTCGGGAGGTCATCGGCTTACACGGCGAAGGGAGTGTCGATCACGGGTCGCTACAGTCCGCCGTAGCGCCACAGCGTCCGCAGATGATCTTGCACTTCCGCTCTTCCATTTCGGCTCCACAGCGTGGACATAGCCGCGGCAGATCGCCGACGAGCAGGGTGCGCGTGGATGGCGCCGGTTTTTCCATGCGCTCAGATTACACTCAGTCATGCCCGAGTGGTCGGATCAAGAGTTCCTCCGAACGGTCTTCGACGAGACGCGCGTGGTGCGCACGCCGCTGCGCGGGATCATCGCCGGCTATCACGTCCTGCCCTACGTCCTGCTCGGACCGCCGGAATACGAGCGGACGTCCAAGACGGTCGAGGTGCGTGGGCGGATCAAGGTCTCGCCCCGGCTGGTGATCGGCGCCGACTCGCCGACCTATGGCCAGCTGTTCGGCGAGCGTGAGCTCATGGACGCGCGCATCGTGGCGCGCGTGTTCAGCTTTCGCTACGCGGGGCGGCTGTCGCTGGAAAGCGAGGACCTCGCGATCCGACGCCACGAGGCCGATCCGGCCACGCAGCTCGAACGGGTGCTGGAGGAGCTGACGCGACGCGAGATCATCGATACCGCGGTGATTACGTCGCCGGACGCGCGGTACTATCCGGTCTCGATCGACCGGTTTATCCGCGAGATCCTGGACCGGGAATTTCGAGAGTAGTCAGCAGCCGCGCGAGCTCCTCGGGATCCACGGGCTTGACCAGGTGCGCCGTGAACCCCGCCTCCTTCGCGCGCTGGCGATCTTCGGGCTCGCTGTAGCCGGTCAGCGCGATCATGACCGGCAGCCGCACCGGCAGCGACTTCATCCGCCGGGCCACCTCGTAGCCGTCGAAGCCAGGCAGACCGATATCGATCAGCGCCACCTCCGGCGCCTTCGTGCGCGCGAGGTCGAGCCCTTCGGCGCCGTCGGCGCCAGCGTGCACCTCATAGCCATCCAGCTCGAGCAGGGCGCGCAGGGCCTCACGGGCGTCGGAGTTGTCTTCGATGAGAAGGATGCGGGTCACTGCCCCCACACTATCACGCGGGCCAAGGCCGCTCGTGCCTTGACACTACAAAATAGCGGATGATATTTACTCGTGGGCACTTACGCTCCGTAGGAGGCTCTCCATGACCCCGAAAGCACCGACCGCGCTCGCGGTCGCGGTTTCGCTCGCCATCGGCGGTGTGGTGCCGGTGACCGCGCAGGGTCCGATTCGCATCGGCGCCTCGCTCTCGCTCACCGGAACCTACGCGAAGCTCGGCAAGAACCAGCACGAAGGTTATCAGCTCTGCGAGAAGGATCTCAACGCCAAGGGCGGCCTGCTCGGTCGCAAGGTGCAGTTCGTCGTGTACGACGATCAGTCGATGCCGGCGACCGCCGTGCGGCTCTACGAGAAGCTCATCACCGAGGACAAGGTCGACGCCATCATGGGGCCGTACTCCTCGCCGGTGACCGAGGCCGCGGTCAACGTGACGGAGAAGTACAAGAAGGTGATGGTGGCGCCGCTGGCGGCGACCACCTCGATCTTCAAGAAGGGCCGCAAGTACATCTTCATGGTCATCTCACCCGCCGAGGTCTATCTCGAAGGGCTCCTCGACATGGCGGCCAAGCGCGGCCTGAAGACGGTCGCCGTCGTGAACGAGGACACGCTGTTCTCCAAGGCCGCCGCCTCCGGCGCCGTGGAGGTGGCCAAAAAGAAGGGCATGCAGGTCGTCTTCACCGAGGCCTATCCGAAGGGCAACACGGATTTCTCGGCGCTGCTGACCAAGCTCAAGGCCGCCAACGCCGACGTGCTCGCCGCCGCGACGTACTTCGACGACGCCGTGGCACTCACGCGGCAGATGAAGGAGCTCGACGTCAACCCCAAGATGTACGGCGTGACCGTCGGCGGCGACTTGCCCGAGTTCTACGACACCCTCAAGCAGAACGCCGAGTACATCTACGGCGCCACGCAGTGGGAGCCGACGCTGCCGTACGCGGGCAATCAAGAGTGGCATGAGACCTACAAGAAGGAGTTCGGCCACGAGCCGTCATACCATTCGGCCGCGGGTTACGCGGGCTGCGCGATCTATGCGGAGGCGGCCAAGCGGGCGAACACCCTCGACGCCGATCGTGTCCGCGAGCAGCTGCTGAAGCTGGAGACCCGTACGATCTTCGGCGACTACAAGGTCGACGCCGACGGCTTTCAGGTTGCGCACAAGATGGTGACCTTCCAGTGGCAGAAGGAGAAGAAGGCGACCGTCTGGCCCGACGATCTGGCGAAAGCCAAGCCGCTGTTCCCCACGCCGCCCTGGACGTCGCGCTAGCCCTCCGGCCGGCCCGGGCCTCGTCGACGTGAACGTCGTCGTCACTCCGGCGATGCTCGGGCAGGTCATCGTCTCGGGCATTCTCGCCGGCAGCCTGTACGCGATGGTGGCGCTGGGGCTCGGGCTGATCTTCGGTGTCATGCGCGTGATCAACATCGCGCACGGTCCGCTCCTCATGCTCGGCGCCTACACGACGTACTTCCTCACCACGCGCGCGGGCATGAACCCCTTCCTCACGGTGCCCGTGGCCATGGCGGCGCTCTTCGTCGTCGGCGTGCTCTTGCAGCGCACACTCGTCTTCCGCGTGGTCGACGCGCCCGAGCTGTCGTCCCTGCTACTGACCTTCGGCATCTCCATCGCGCTCGTCAACCTGGCCCAGCTGGTGTTCACCTCGGATCTGCGGGCCGTCGAATACATCACCGGAGCCTGGGTGATCGGCGGGCTCGCGGTCTCCAAGCCGCGCCTGATCGCGTTCCTGTTCGCGGGCGCCGTCACCGCGCTCTCATTCCTCTTGCTGCAGCGCACGCGTCTCGGCAAGGCGATCCGCGCAACCTCGCAGAGCCGAGAGGTGGCCATGGTGTGCGGCGTTGACGTCGCGCGCATCCACATGCTGACGTTCGGATTCGCCTCCGCGCTCGCCGCCGCCGGCGGCGCGCTGCTCGCTGTGATCGTCGCCATCCAGCCGGAGATGGGTGGCGTGTGGACGTTCAAGTCATTCCTCGTGATCGTGCTCGGCGGCGCCGGCAACTATCCCGGCGCGCTGCTCGGCGGGCTCCTGCTCGGCCTCGTCGAGCAGGTCTCCTCGCTGTTCCTCACCACGCAGCTCTCCGAGGTCGTCGCCTACGTGCTGCTCGTGCTCGTGCTGCTGGTGCGTCCGAGCGGCCTGCTCGGCGGACGTCAGACGTGAAGCGCCTGCTCGCGCTCGGGCTGCTCGTCGTGCTCGCCGCGCTCGCCGTCTACCCCGTCGTCGGCAGCGGTTATGGCGTGCGCTCGGTGCAGCAGATCTTCATGTGGATCGCGCTCGCGGGCTCCTGGAATCTGATCTCCGGCCTCACCGGCTACGTCTCCTTCGGCCACGTCGCGTTTTTCGGCGCCGGAGCCTATACCGGCGCCATTCTCGTCGCGAGCGCGGGCTGGCCGTGGCCGCTGGCGGCGCTGGCCGGCGGCGCGGCGGCGGTATGCCTGGCCGTCGTCATCGGCTATCCATGTCTCAGGCTCAAGGGCCCGTACTTCGCGATCGCCATGCTGGGGCTCAACGAGGTCCTGCGTGCCCTCGTGTCCTACTTCGAGGGCCTGACGGGCGGTGGCAACGGCCTCTCGCTGCCGACGCTCGACGCCAGCGTGCCGATTTACTACGTCATGGGCGGGCTCGCGATCGTGGTGACCGCCGTTTCGTGGCTGATCGTCACTTCGCGCTTCGGCCTGCGGCTCATGACGATCCGCGAGGACGAGCTGGCCGCGGAAGCGATGGGCATCGACACCTTCCATCACAAGCTGGCGGCGCTGCTGCTCTCAGCCGCCGGGCCCGGTGTGGCCGGCGCGCTCACGGCGCGCGATCAGGGGTACATCGAGCCGATCAGCGTGTTCCCACTGGCCATCACGGTGACGATGATCGTGATGGCGTTGTTCGGCGGCAAGGGCACGGTGTTCGGACCCGTGCTCGGCGCCGTCGTCCTGTTCGTCGCGCAGGAGATCGTGTGGGCGCGCTATCCGTACGTCCACCCACTCTTGTTCGGCGCCATCATCATCGCCGTGGTGTTGTTGATGCCCCGCGGCGTGCTCGGCCTGCTCCAGCAGCGGTACCGCCTGCCGAGGACCATCTGATGCGCCCAGGCGCGCTCGGCGGCGTCGTCGTGGTCGCCGGATTCGGCGTGCTGGTGCTCGTGCTGCTCGTGCTCTCGCTGTCCTGGCCGCTCATCCAGGACGCGCCGGTCCAGCATTACATCGCCTGGCGCATCGGCGAGGGCGATGTGCCATACCGTGACCTCTACGACATCAACCAGCCGGGCGTGTACGTGCTTCATCTGGCGCTCCTGCGCACGCTCGGCGCCGGCGATGCGGCGTGGCGCGCGTTCGACATCGCCTGGCTGGGCGCGACCGCCGGCGCGCTGGCGCTGCTGGCAAGGCCGTGGGGCGCCGTCCCCGCCGCCGGGGCCGCGCTCGGCTTCGCCGCGTACCATCTGGCGGGGGGCGCGTGGCAGGCGGGGCAGCGCGATTACCTGATGTGCGTGTTTCTCGTCGCGGGCGCGCTCGGCGTGGTGCGCTGGCTCGAGCAACGGGGCGGCGCGTGGAGCCTCGCCGGCGCCGGACTCGCGCTCGGCGCGGCGATCGGCCTCAAGCCGTACGCGGTCCTCTTCGTCGGCGCCCTCGGCGTGATCGTGATCGTCGCCGCCGTGCGGCGTCGTGACGTTGCCGAGGCTAGTCGGTCGGTCGGCGCCTACATTGCCGGGGGGCTGATCGTGCCCGTCGCGCTGGGGACATGGCTCGCGCTCGCCGGCGGGCTGCGCGCCTGGGCCGACATCGTCTTCGGGTACGCGCTCCCGGTATACGGCCATCTCGGGCGTTCGGCGCCATGGCTGGGTCATCGCTGGCTCGGCTGGATCCCGCTGGGGCTCGCGGCCTGCGGCGCGCTCGTCACCGCTCTCCTGGCACGCCGGACCGACGCGCGTCACCTCGTCGCTGCGATCGGCGTCGCGTACGGCGTGATCAACTACGTCGGGCAGGCGAAGGGCTCCGAGTATCATCTCTATCCGCTCGCGACCTTCGTATGCCTGCTGGCGTTCTCGGCGCTGAAGCCGGCTCTCACCGCGGGGCGCGCGTGGCTCAACGTGGCATTCACCGCCATCCTGGCCGTATCGCTGGTGCTGCTGACGACGAAAGGCCTCGAGGCCTCGGACGCGCCATGGATCTGGGACAAGGAGCGCCGTGTCCGTGTGCTCGTCGACGATCTCAGCCGGGGACTGGCGCCGGGCGACACCGTTCAGGTGCTCGACGTCGCCGACGGCGGACTGCAGGCGCTGCTGCGCCTGCACGTCAGGCAGCCGACGCGCTTTCTCTACGACGTCTTCTTCTTTCACGAGCCCGAGCGTCCCGTCGTGCGCGCGATCCGCTCGGAGTTCGTCGCCGCGCTCGAGGCCCGCCCGCCGCGGTTCATCGTGCTGATGCGCGGCTGGCCCTCCGGTGACTATGACCGGCTCCGGTATTTCCCGGCGCTCGCCGAGCTCCTCGTGCGCCGCTACGACGTCGTCGTCACGCGCGAAGGGCACCGGCTGTACGCGCGGCGCGGCGCGTAGGCGATGCCGACCGTGCTCGCCGTCGACCGCGTCCGCAAAAGCTTCGGTGGCGTGGCGGCCGTCAATGACGTGTCGCTGCGTCTGGAGTCCGGCCGCATCTATGGCCTCATCGGCCCCAATGGCTCGGGGAAGACGACGCTGTTCAATTGCATCACCGGGATCGAGCGCCTCGACGCGGGGCGCGTGAGCTTTCAAGGTGAGCGCATCGACGGTCTCAAGCCCTGGCAGGTCGCGCGGCGCGGCATCGGGCGTACATTCCAGGTGATCCGCGTGTTTCCCGAGCTGACGGCGCTGGAAAATCTGCTGGTCGTCACGCGCGGCGCCCGCGACGAGGCGGAGCGCCGCGGTCGCGAGCTGCTCGACTTCGTACGGTTGGCGCGCCTGGCGGACGAGTACGCGGGCAACCTGTCGTACGGCCAGCAGAAGCTCGTGGAGTTCGTGCGCATGCTCATGACGGATCCGACGCTCATCCTGCTCGACGAGCCCGCGGCCGGGGTGAACCGGACGCTGCTCAACGATCTGCTGGACGCCGTCGCTCGCCTGCGCGACGCGGGCAAGACCGTGCTGCTGGTCGAGCACGACATGAAAGTCGTCATGGGGCTTTGTGAGACCGTCTTTGTTCTCGATCACGGCGAGAAGATCGCCGAGGGTCCGCCCGGGGCGATCCAGGGTGATGAGCGGGTCATTGAGGCTTATTTCGGGCGCTAGCGTGCTCGTCGTCGCCGCCTTCGGCGGGCTCGCCGCGCTGCTCGCGTGGCGCTCGCTCACATGGCCGCTGATCCACGACGTCGCCCTGATGCACTACGTTGCCTGGCGCATCGGCGAGGGGGCGATCCCGTATCGCGATCTGTTCGACATGAACCAGCCCGGCACGTATCTGATCCATCTGGCTGTCCTGCGCACGCTCGGCGGCGGCGACCTCGCCTGGCGCCTCGTCGACCTCGCCTGGCTCGCCGCGACCGCGGGCGCGATCGCCGCGTTCGTCGCGCCGTGGGGCGCGCTCGCCTCCGCCGCCGGCGCGTCCGTCTTCGCGACCTACCACCTCGCCGGTGGCGCCTGGCAGGTGGGGCAGCGCGATTTCTTCGTCTGCGTGCTTCTGCTCCTGGGAGCGCTCGGTGTGGTCCGCTGGGTCGAGCGTGGACGGCTCGCGAACCTCGTATGGTCGGGCGCGGTGCTCGGTGCGGGCCTGACGATGAAGCCGCATGTGGCGGTCTTCGTCGGCGCGCTCGGCGCCGTCGTTGCCGTCACTGCTGCGCGCGCCTGCGGCGCCGGGACCGCTGCCGGCGCGACCGGCGTCTTTGTCGCGAGCGCCGCGGCGGCGCCGGTCGCCGTGCTGCTCTGGCTCGTCGCCGCCGGTGGCCTCGGCGCCTGGTACGAGATCGTGACCGGCTATTTGATTCCGCTCTATTCGCGGCTGGGCCGCACGTCGCCGTGGACCGTCTATCGCTGGCACGCGTGGATCCCGATCGCGCTCGGCGTGACGACGTCGCTGGCGAGCGTGCTGGTGCGTCGCGGCGCCCGCGCGCGACATCTCGTCGCCGCGCTCGGCCTCGGATACGGGATCTTCCACTATGTCGCGCAAGGCAAGGGCTGGGAGTATCACCTCGATCCGCTCGCGGCCTTCGCCGCGCTGCTGGTCGCTGCCGAGCTCCCGGCGGCGCTCGCCGCGCGTCGTCTACTGATGGCCGGCACGCTGGTCGCGGCGCTGGCGGCGTCTCTCGTCCTGCTCGGCGCCAAGGGGGTCGAAGCGTCGGCGGCGGAGTTCTGGTGGGCGCGGCATGCCACCGTGCGCGCGGTCGAGGCCGATCTGCGGGCGCGGCTGGCGCCGGGCGATACCGCACAGGTCCTCGATACGACGGAAGGCGGCATCCACGCGCTGTTCCGGCTCGGCGTGCGAGAACCCACGCGCTTCATCTACGACTTTCATTTCTTCCACGACGAGGACACGCCGGTCGTGCAGACGTTGCGCGAAGAGTTCATCCGCGACCTTGATCGACATCCGCCGCGTGTGATCGTCCTCTTCGAGCGCGGCTGGCCTTCCGGCGGATACGATCGTGTCGAGCGCTTCCCGGCCCTCGCAGAGCGGCTCCGCGAGCGCTACCAGCCGCCGCTGACGCGCGCCGGCTACAGGGTATATGTCAAACGAAACGATTCGTAGCATCGTTCGGGCGTACGACGACCCGGTGGTGCGCGCCTATTGCTGGGCGCGCTTCCTGGTGTTGCGCCAGCGCTTCCTCGAGGAGATCGGCCAGTATCTGCCGGAATCCGGCGCCGTGCTCGACATCGGCTGCGGCTTCGGACTGTTTTCCCTCTATTACGCGGCGACCGCGCGTGCGCGCTTCGTGCGCGGGCTCGACCTCAATGCGCGACGGATCGCGATGGCGCGGCGCGCGGCGCAGCGGCTCGGCCTCGACAACGTGGCGTACGAGCAGGGCGATGCCCGCGACTTCAAGGGTGACAGTGAAGTGGTCGCGGCGTACATGCTCGACATCGTGCATCACGTGCCGCCCGCGACCGTGCCGCCGCTGCTCGCGCAGCTGCGCCGCTGCCTGGCGCCCGGCGGACGGCTGCTGGTCAAGGACGTCGACACGCGCCCGGCGCCGAAGCGCTGGTTCACCTGGGCGCTCGACCGGCTCATGGCGCCGCGCACGCCGGTGCATTACTGGAGCGCCGAGGCGCTCACGGCGGCGCTGCAGCGCGCGGGGTTCGAGGTGCGCCGTCACCTGATGGTCGATCTGCTGCCCTATCCGCACGTCCTCTACATCTGTGAGCCGCGCACGTGACCCAGACGCCGCTGCTGGTCGCGCACGGGCTCACGGCCGGGTACGGGACGATCGACATCCTGCACGACGTCTCGCTCGAGGTGCGCAGCGGGGAGATCGTCAGCATCATCGGGCCGAACGGTGCGGGCAAGTCGACTGCGTTCAAGACCGTGGTCGGCTTTCTCCGCCCGCGCGAGGGACACGTGCTCTTCGACGGCGAGGAGATCACGGGCCTGCGGCCCGATCTGGTGCTGCGCCGCGGCCTCGCGTACGTGCCGCAGGGCCGCATCGTCTTTCCGCAGATGACCGTGCTCGAAAATCTCGAGATGGGCGCCTACACCGAGCGGGATCCCGCGCGCGTGACCGCCGCGCTCGAGCGCGTGTACGCGCTGTTCCCGATTCTCGCCGAGCGGCGGCGGCAGAAGGCGGGCACGATGTCGGGCGGCGAGCAGCAGATGGTGGCCATCGCGCGGGCGCTCATGACCTCGCCGCGGTTGATCCTGCTCGACGAGCCGTCGCTCGGGCTGTCGCCGAAGTTCGTGACGCTGATCTTCGACAAGCTGCTCGAGATGCGACGCGGCGGCTTCACGCTCATGCTCGTCGAGCAGAACGCGACGCGCGCGCTCGGGGTCGCGGATCGCGGCTACGTGCTGGAGCTCGGCAAGAACCGCTTCGAAGGCCCCGGCCAGCGGCTGCTCGCGGATCCGGAGGTGAAGCGGCTGTATCTCGGAGGATGAAAATTGGTGGAGCTGAGGGGATTCGAACCCCTGACCCCAAGACTGCCAGCCTTGTGCTCTCCCAACTGAGCTACAGCCCCACGCGAGGCCTCACGGTACAAGCGGCGCGATTCTCGTGTCAAGAAGAGGTATGGTGCCGGAGGCGGGAGTCGAACCCGCACGCCCTTACGGGCACGGCTTTTTGAGAGCCGCATGGCTGCCTGTTACATCACTCCGGCGTGACCCTCCAACCGCCCTCTGTGGCTGGAATCGACATTGTATAACCATCCAACCCTTGGCCGCCCTGCTCGTCCCGCCGGCGCATGACCGAGAGGAAATAGGAATTTCTCAGCCTTTGCTCGCTTTCGATGCAAACATGGGACGTCGGGCGCGTGATAGATTCACCGCAGCAATTGAATGGACTCTTCCTTCGTGTAACGAAGCTTCCAAAGTGGATGGGTGCCGGGTCGTTGCCTCACCCCGATCGATCCTTTCACGTTTGTGAGACGGTTCACTGTCGTCCGAAGCCATTCTATGAACGAGCCGCTCGCCGACACGATGGATAAGTAGAGACGTTCGTAGACGTATCGCTCACACTTTGCGTCGTGATAGCGATCCGTGTATACGAGGACAGAGCCGTCGCCATCAATGCAGCCTCGAAAGAAATCGACGAAATATCGGTCCGGAACCGCCAGTGGACGTAACGTGAGACTCTTCGCTGGACGCAATCCGATCTCGTAGAGCCATTCATAGAACGCACGATCCTGCCAGCTCAGGTGACTGCAATGATGCCCGTAGCCTCCGTGATGCTTGCGCATTGGCGTCGTAAGGCCGAGGCAGCGGCGGACGGTTTCGAGCATGTCGACGTCCTTCGAGACAATGGTGATCACGGGTTTTTGGCGTCCTAAGTTGCCGTCGGTCGCGATGAGACCGACCACATAGGCAAGTTCGGCCGACCACCGAGGAACCCCAAGGCCGTTGCGAAGCCGGATCCGCTGTAGACACGGACCTCTGCGACGACAGGGATCTTGAAGCGTCGTAGGTGTCTCAAGACCGTTGTCCCGCTACATCCCAATTGCGTTGCGATTTCGTCAGTCGTACGAAGTTGCTCGACGTACAACGACCTGAGTGTCGCGGGCCCGATGAGGACGCACGAAGCGTACATCATCTACCAGTTGCAGGGGTCACGACCCCCCGTCAACGTCCAATCTTTCATACGGTTCGAGCCACCCACCCCGCCCATCACGCCGCCGAAGTCTCCTTGACGACCCATGGGGTGTCACCTACACTTGGGCTCCCGATTCGGTGCCCGCATCGGGCGGCGTCGATCGCAACGATAGGGGAGAGCGTTTGGACGACGCGCAGGTCCATCAACGGGTGCGGGAGTTGCTCGCATCCGGCCGGCTCCCCAGTGACGATCCGCTGAAGCTCTGGGCCGGACCGAGCATGGCGAAGCCCTGTTCGTGCTGCGGCGAGCTCATCAACACCGCGACCGAGTACGAGCTCGATTTCAGTGGTACCGTCACGATCCTCTTCCACCCGCGCTGCTATGCCATCTGGAACGAGGAGCGTAAGCGCGTGACCGAGGACCGGCGCCACGACCGACCCTCCCAGGCGTCAGGCGACTGACGTATGGGCGAACGCTCGTTCGCCGAGGACGTCAAACAGCTCGGCTACGGGCGGGGCCAGGTGCTTCGCGGCGAGGGCATTCTCGCCATCACCAAGGCGCTGCTGCAGTCGGGCGTCAGCTATGTGGGCGGCTATCCGGGCGCGCCGATCTCGCATCTGCTCGACGTGCTCGCCGACGCCAACGAGTCCCTGCTCAAGCCACTCGGAATCTACTACGAGCTGTCGGGCAGCGAGGCCGCGGCCGCCGCCCTGCTCGGCGCGTCGATCAACTATCCGATGCGGGGGGCCGTGACGTGGAAGTCGGTCGTCGGTACCAACGTCGCCTCGGACGCGCTGTCGCACGTCGCCTCCGCCGGCGTGCTGGGCGGCGCGCTCGTCGTGATCGGCGAGGACTACGGCGAGGGCGCGTCGATCCTGCAAGAGCGGACGCATTCGGCGGCGCTGAAATCGTCCTTGCCGCTGCTCGATCCGCGGAACACGCTGCAATCCTTCGCGCGGTTCGTCGAGGAGGGCTTCGGGCTCTCCGAGGCCTGCAACGAGCCGGTGCTCTTCTCGATCCGCATCCGCGCCTGCCACATGCGCGGCACGCTGGCCTGCCGGGACAACGTGCGGCCGGCGATCAGCATGCGCTCGCCGCTGGTCGCGCCATCCTTCAGCCTCGACCGCATCAACCTGCCGCCGTTCACCTACGCGATGGAGGCGAAGAAGTTCGAGCAGCGGCTGCCCGCCGCACGCCGGTACATCGTCGAGCGCGCGCTCAACGAGCATCGGGCGGGCAGCGAGTCGCATCTCGGCATCGTGATGCAGGGCGGCCTCTGGAACACGACGGTGCGCGGGCTGCACCTGCTCGGTCTCGCCGACGTGGGCGGCGACTCCGCGGTACCGCTGCTGATTCTCAACGCGATCCACCCGCTCGTGCCGGAAGAGCTCCTCGCGTTCCTGCGCGGCAAGACGCGCGTCCTCGTGGTCGAGGAAGGCATGCCGAACTACATCGAGCGCGAGCTGAAAGCCCTCGCTCACGAGGCGAGGCTCGACGTCGAGATCCAGGGCAAGGACGTCTTCTCGCCGCACGGTGAGTACGTGCCGGCGCTCGTCATCGGCGGCCTGCGGAAGTTCCTCGTCTCCGCGGGCCCGACCGCGACGTCGACCACCGCGATCGAGGATCGGTATGCGGCGCTGACCGCGCATCGCGAGGCCGTGCGGGCCGCGCTGCCGGAGCCGGTCTCCAAGCGACCGCCGTCGTTCTGCACGGGCTGTCCGGAGCGACCGGTCTTCAGCGCGATGAAGATCTTGCGAACTCACGACCCCTCGGTCGGCGACACGCACGTGGCGGCCGACATCGGCTGCCACACGTTTTCGACGCAGGCACCGTTCAACGTCGGCAACTCCGTCCTCGGCTACGGCATGGGGCTGGCGTCCTCGAGCGCGGTCGCGCCGCTCTTCGACAAGCGCGTGATCTCGGTCATGGGCGACGGCGGCTTCTGGCACAACGGTCTCACCAACGGTGTCGCCAACGCGATGTACAACCGTCAGGACTCCGTGCTCGTCATCCTCGACAACTTCTACACCTCCGCGACGGGTCAGCATCACAATCCATCGACGGGTACCAACGCGCGTAAGGAGCCGACGGGGATGACCATCCCACAGGCGCTGCGCGGGGTGGGTGTGTCGTGGATCCGCACCGTCGATTCCTACGACATCCCCAAAATGATCGGCACGCTGCGCGATGCCCTCACGACCCGCGCCAAGGGCTTGAAGGTCGTGATCGCGCGCGGTGAGTGCCAGCTCGAGCGCCAGCGGCGCCTGCGCCCACTGAACCGCACGCGGCTGGCCGCCGGCGAGACCGTCGTCCAGCCGCGCTTCGGCGTGGACCCCGACGTTTGCACCGGCGACCACTCGTGCATGCGGTTCAATGGCTGCCCGTCGCTGACGCTGCGCGAGAGTCCCGATCCGCTCCGCGAGGATCCGATCGCGCACGTGGACGACACGTGCGTCGGCTGCGGCGTGTGCGGTGACGTCGCGCACGCCGCGGTGCTGTGCCCGTCGTTCTACCGCGTCCGCGTCGTCACGAATCCGGGTTGGTGGACGCGCGTCGTCGATCGCCTGCGCCGCAACGTGATCGCCGCATTGGCGCGCGCGTGACACCGGGCATGCGCAGCCACGCCGCGTTCCGCGATGGCCACCCTCGGTTCGAGTCGTGCACGCGGCGCCCGCTCCAGTAAGCATTCTCTCGCTGCTCATCCCGGCCGTCGGTGGCCAGGGCGGCGGCGTGTTGTCCGAGTGGATCGTCGAGGCCGCGGCGCTCGACGGCTTTCGCGCGCACGGCACGTCGATCCCGGGTGTCGCGCAGCGGACCGGCTCCACCACGTACTACGTCGAGCTGCTCACCGATCGGGCGGCCACGGACGATCCGGTCTTCTCCCTCTACCCGGTGCCGGGGGCCCTCGACGTTCTCCTCGCGCCCGAGTATCTCGAGGTCGCTCGCATGATCGAGGCGGGCTTCGTTTCGCCTGCGAGAACTACGGTGGTGTGCAGCACGCACCGGCTCTACACCATCCATGAGAAGACCGCGACCGGCCGCGCGATCTATCCGCGCGAGCGGCTCGACACGCTCGCGCGCGCCACCGCGCGACATCTGGTCGCGTTCGATGCGCTCGCCGTCGCGCGTGAGCGCGGCACCGAGGTGAATGCGGTGCTGCTGGGCGCGCTGGCGGGCAGCGGCGCGCTTCCCGTGAGCGCCGAGGCCTTTCGAAAGGCCATCGAGTCGCGTGGCGTTGCCGTCGCCGCCAACCTCGCCGGCTTCGATATCGGCCTCGAGCTGTCCCGCGGTGACAACAGCGTGGATGAGGGGGTTCAGGGGAATGCGCATGTTG